>SMEN01000288.1_pt1 | contig 15635 bp, 20 predicted proteins | sample 2456271 | NCBI WGS metagenome assembly SMEN01 (sample SAMN10132593, study PRJNA489261) | soil metagenome | isolation source: day1 control-loamy sand soil ammended with raw manure from dairy cow... | place: USA | collected 2015-04-01 | reverse complement strand
TTTAACTGAATGGGTTTGCACCTAGATTTGATTCATAGTAATCACCCAAGCTATACATCTGTTGAGCATATTCCTTAGTAATCTCGATAACGTTCTCTATGCAGCGATATTTATAATTTCCTACATCCACACAACCAAGAAAACCGGAGGCAATACAGTCCTGTTCATTTTCATCAACTGTATGCTCCTGAATCGCCTCTTTAAGCTCCTGATGCGAGTTAAAACTTTCTTCTAATAGAAAGTGCATCTCAACCCATACTTGAGCATGTGCAGCCGATGGCGCAGCTATCAGGAAGATACGATTAAATTCCTCAGTATCTCCGTGTGACATGACCAAAGTAAGACCGTTAACTCTATAAAAGTTGTGGTCATTAATCGCAGGTTTACCAATACGCTGATTAGCTTTAGCAAAGTCGAATTCATTAATTGTCATGGTATTTCTCCAAAGTTGATTTAGATATTATAAAACATATACAAAATATTTAACATACTTTATTTTATTATTTAATTAATAAACTACTGTTTTTATTATGTATATAATATTTAATTAATATTGTCTTTGTGCGGTATATGCTATATACTATGTATATCAACTGAGGTAATATTATGAAAACATTAACTTCCAATCAAAAATCTCACTCACCAGTGAATGATGAGGTTTTGCTTTACGCAAAAGACCAAGCATGGCACTTATTTTTTAAAGATGGTTGTCACCCAAATTTCAATAACCAAATCGAAGTAAACGCTTATTTATTTGATTTGATTACCAACCTTCCAAAAGGCACAAATCTTTTTAAAGCTTATGAAGCTGAAACCAAATCAGCTTTGCCAATCCATGATCATTATAAAAATACAGACCATGACACGATCGTAAATGAGCTAAAAACCTTCTGCGAATCTGTTATGGCTTTATGTGCTTTTGAATTTGATCTTCCTGTTGAAACCAATGAAAAACCGCTACTTTCTTAGTAGCGGGACAAAACTGAATTATGAACCAGACTACTTCAAGAAAACGCCATTTCTTCGCTTACTACGCGCCAAACGGCGAGGACTTAAAACGTAAGCACCGGATCACCGCCGTAATTGCTTTCACATGCGTTCTAGCTCGTGAGAACTGGGTAGAGTTCTTTAATCGAGATGCTGTTAATAGCGGTCATGGAATCTTGGCTCATAGAGCGACCTCTCAAGAAATACGAAAATATTTCGGCATGGATAAAGGGGATGCTTTCGTGTTTACCCCTATTTGTTCAGCAAGCAGATTTTATCAGCCACAGCTCTCCGACAAGACCTATTACCTAACTGATGTATCCCGAAACTAAGTCAGATTAAATATCGCGCCCAGAGGTAAAAAACAATGAATAATATCGCTGCTAAAGACACCCTAACCCTAGATGAACTCATTAAAGTAGTAGAGCAAGATGTTCATGAAAAAAAACAGGCTTTTGAGATTGCACAATCCAGACTAAAACAGGCACGAGAGGAACTTTTTCAGCTTCGTACTTCTCGTGATGCTTTTCATATTCAAAACCTGAACGGCCAAAAAGATTGGGATATGGTTTTCAATTACACCCCGAATGAAACAAATGTAGCCACTGAGTATCGGGAAAGTCTGTTAAAAGAATATGAGCTAATTCAGACAGGTAATTTTAATTGTGCTACTCAACAGTACTGTTTTGCCATCAAGTTTGAATCAGATATGGAAGATGAACGCTTACTGTTAAAATCAAAAGTCGAGTTTATTTTCAAAAATCTTAAGGTCAATCCAGAAACAGGCGTGAAAAGCATCACATTGGAAAATATTCGTGATGATTCATGGAGTGATTGGACATTAGTATTTAATCCAGTTGAGCAGAAATATTCAGTTATCAAAAAGCAATACGGTATCGATACTGAGATGTTCGCCTTTACATGCCTAGAAGAAATTTTGAAAAAGATTCAATCGATTTCAGATTTTGAATCAGAAGATTGAACCAAGGAATATTTATGTTTGATACCACTACAACGCATTCTGTAGAAACACCAGTTCAAGAGCCACTTAAATCAGTCGTACAGCTTCTTATGTCGGCAGCAAAAGGCAAACTAATCACCTTCCCTTTAGTTTGGCAAAATGGAAGAAAAGGCTCTATAACCCTTTATTCAGGCACTATTTATAAGATTACCAGTGTAGATGATAGTGAATCTAATGACTCAAAATGTACTGTTTACTATGTAGATGAACATTCTCCAGAAAGTTACAACTCAAACGGACAATTCAAATGTACACTTTCAATGGATGAAGTTATTCAGCTTATCAATAAGTGAAATATTCATAAATAAAAAAACCCAAGATTCGGTCTTGGGTTTTTTGTTTTAACTTAGATTAGAAATAATATTTTAACTGGATACCCGCGCCGTTGCTGTTCGCATAGCCTTTAATCGGATCATTTGTAAAGCTGTTGTTATAGGTGGCCTCTACTGCGAAGTCAGGACTTATTTGATAACCCAGACCTAGTTTGGCGGTGATCACATCTTCCTTAAATACTTTCTCAGCTTCAATCTTGCCATAGCCAACATAGGATTTGGCATACAAACTTTGATATAGATCAGCTTGAAATGTCACACCTACGCCGTAGTGCTTGATCTTGATTTCTTCTGAAAATTGACCTTCATTCAGGATTCCAACCTTGCCAGTGTTTTGCGACCAGTTTAACTCCAAACCCAAATAATCATTAAATTGCAAACCACCAACGACCCCGATCATATCAATACGATCTCTACTCGCCCAATAGTCTATATTCTGCACATCAATTCCCAAGTATGGGTAAACATCCCACAATGTACGATCTGAATAGTAATTACTATTTGCCACGGCGCTTAAAGCTGTACCAGAAAAAAGAAGTGCTGCAATACTACGCTTGAGATAAGTCATGAATCGTTCCCAAAAAATATCTTTATACAAATATTCCTAAATTTTAATGTTTATTATTAACAAACACAAAGAATATTATTTAATTATTAGATTTATCCAATCTTTTCTTTTTTTCAATATTAACTAAAGTTTCATAAGTTTTTGAAACTTGTTTATCGGAATATTTTTTAACTTTTAATACAAATATCTCCAATAAGGCAATGCCCAAAATAAACGCCAATCCAAAAGCGATAAATACAAAGATCATGGCACTAACGATCATGTTTACATGGTAATGATTGCCCACCCAAGCCATAAAAATAGCTGAACCAATCAGGAAAGCTGTAATGCCAAAAATGATACGATAACCATTGATTCTAATATATTTTATGAGTTTTTTACGTTGCTCTTTAATTTCTTTTTCTACATGAATATTCATAATTTAAACTCATAATAATCGCATAAGTATATTACCATAAGTCTTTCAGAAATCGCAGCCATTCGATGCGGTTTTGAGTAATAAGCTTGCTGCTTAATTCACACCTAAATATTGTATTTCTGTGGTATATTTTATACTATAAATCTAATCATTTGCATTGGTCATTACAATGATTCCATCAACTTTTAATAACATTCACAACAAACAATTAATATATGGCTTGGTTAGTACTTTGACTGATCTTGATCCTAATATTATTGAAATTAGACAGCCCATTGAGGAAAGTAACCTTCTTGTAAAGGAAATCACCCAGAATATTGAACTTTTAAAAACCAAAAACGATCTCATTAAATTTGGTCATTTGGCTGTACTTGAGAAAAACCTTCCCTCTCTCAAATCCCAACTTGAAAGATTTATTGATGACATCAAAACTGGAAAATTAGAGGCTGAAAAATTAGTCCAAGATTTTAATGTTGTGATTAACACTCTGACTCATGCCACCAATGTTCTTGAAGAAAATGACCCACTTAAAACAGATGCCTTAAGTATCGTAGCTTTAAACAATATCAAAGTTAAAAACATCCAAAACCAAATCAAGAATGCTGATCATCAAATAGAGATACTAGAGCGATTTAATGCAATCACGCTTTATCATCTGAATGACACTATTAACAGCAACAAGAAAGACAAGGACATGCCTGTTCTGGTGGAAATTGAGCGTGTTATGGCTCAAGTTCTCAATAAAATGCGTAGATTTAAGAGTGCAGCTTTTTATCTGGCGATCTTAAGTGGTTATAACTATCTTGCCTCAAACTACCATATTGCTTTTGAAAGGGTAGAAAGAATAGCCAATGGATCATTGTCTACAGCATCTACTTCATCAGATTTTCAGAGTGAAATTGATACCATTTTGTCTGTAATTGATGCTGCGGGAATGGTGATGATGACATTAGGCTCGATTTTTGTGTTTTTTAGTATCTTTATGATGACTCAAAGAGAGGGTGGATCATCCAACCAGTTCAGTAATGTAATAATAGGCATTACAATTATGATGCTTGGAGTCGCTGCTCCAATCGTTGCTGAAAAAATGTTTGGTAGTAGTGAACAAGTTCAATACATTGAAAAAACATCCTTATTTACCTTCGACTTTTGGAATTTCGGCTTCACTGGAACCTTAATATTTTTTGGGTTGACTGTGTTTTGCGTAATCATGGCCGTGATGAAGCATAAAGAGAAAAAACAATTCGAGTCACTTATTCAGAAACTTTCTGATAGCGAATCTAAATCGACTAATACCGATAAACATCAATCAACACTTGTACAAGCAGGGTAGGAAAATAATGCTTAATATTAAACAGACATTAATAGTAGTAGGTATTTCAGTCGCAGGTTTATCCGGATGTGGGCAAGAAAAACAGAGTATAAATTTTAGTTCTGATGATTATGCAGTTCTGGCCCAGATCACCGAAAAACCGACAGATGAATTCGATTTATATTCGCATATTGATAGTGTTTTAGGACTTAAAAAACTCTCATATCTTCATTTCTTAAATGAAGTAACGCCGTATACACAAATCACTTTAGAATGTATTCACTCAGGAGCTTTGAAGCTCGATAGTGACAAGTCAGCATCTCATAAAGTTGTTAAAAATGATGGTCTGAATATCTGTATCAAAAATGCCAGTCAGAAACCTGTAATGGTCGATGTCTTATTAACACATTCAAATGGGTGGAACATTGAAAAAATGAATTATGTTCCAGAAGTAAAACAATTGATAAACGAAGCCAAAAAAGACAATGTTTTGACTGTAGACGAGTTTCTTAAAATTGGTTCCTTAGTCGAATTAGAAGCATTAAAAGTAGATGATATGCCACTAAAGAATAAGGAATCTAATACAGAGCTACTTGATAACATTGAAGCAGTAAAAACAGCCTCATAATTTTATCCAGAGAGTATGTGGGCCATGGCTTGCTACTCTCTCCTTAAAATAATTCAAACATCAAACAATTCTAATGAAAGGAGATATTGGGTGACTAACATCATTCAATTACATTGCGAATTAAAACAAATTAATCATGAATTAAAAGAATTCATCCTCTACCCGACTGATCGTATTCTTTCACCTGTAGGTTCATGGATTACCATTTTTTTAACGAAGAATGGGTGTGAGTTCACAAGTAAAATGGGCGAACATATTAATTTTTTTGCTGCTACAAGCAACCTACACAAGAACCAGAATGACTATAAAAAGTTCATTGGCGTATTACGCAATGCAATGGACGAGATATTTACAGGGATTAATAAAGATCGGTTTGACATCATAGTAGAATCCAAAAATTCAGACTATATTGTTAAAATAATATAGAATAGTATACTTTATCTGCGGTATATGCTGTATAATGTAATTATTGCATTTGAGGCATGACAATGAATAAGCAGAAACCAGTCAAACGTAGTACAACAACAAATGATCCATTAAACAGAGAAGTTTATGATCACCCTGCATTCGGTGTAATCCGTCTAAGCAATAGCCATGGTGGTAATGTGGCTTTGCTAGGTTCTGACCTCCCACATAGCGACTACATCACCCTTGAGATTGCACCGGCTGAACTGCATCGTTCATACGGTGATAATCGGGTGTATGGCACACGCAAGCCGATAATTAAAGTCGCATTAACCCATGCTAGTTTTCAATCGCTTGCTCAATCCATTGGCAGCAGTCAGGGTACACCAGTCACTATTCAACAAGGGCCGTCATCACTAAATAAAGAAGTTGTTCCTTTTCCAGATATAGAACCGCTTGAAAGCTCATTAGACATGTCTAAAGCTGAACTTGAGAAGATGCTTAAGGCTCAAGTTGGTAACGCCATGAGTGCGCTCTCAGAGCTATCTGAGGCCATTCAAGCTAAAAAGACAGGCAAAGCTGTACTCGAACTGGTACAGAAGGCCCAAAACCAAATCTCAATGCTTCCTACTAATCTTAGCTCAAGTCTGGATTTTGCCAGTGAATCTCTGGACAAGACCGCAAAAGAAGCGCAAGCAAATGCTCAATCATCAATTCAAATGCGCTTACAGGAAATTGCCATCAGCTCAATCAATGGTGACACCTCAAAACTACTCATGATAGAAAACACAGCGTATACAGCCGAAAAAAAGGATGATGAAAATGAATAAAGACGTTTTTAAATCAATCATCCGTGTTCATGCCAACGCCGTCAGCTCAGCTATCACGGCAGCTCTACCAGAAGAATTGATTATCATCAGTCCACACGCGCTATCTGAATCCACGCTTCTACTGATCAGCCATGACAAGTTACAGGAAAGTTTGGTAAGAGCTTTGGGCCAAGATTTTTTAATTCATTATATGGAGGATGATAGCGACAGCATTCATTACTTGCGCCTTAAAGATGGTGCAGGAACTTTGGAGTACCAGATCGAGCAAAAAAATAACTTGGTATCCGGACTAACCCCGAATGTCGATATTATGCGCTTGATCCGTGAAGTACGTTTATTTACCCCATCCTCCCAACCACTTGAAGGGACTGTTTCATTTGGTATTGAATTCACCTTTAATAACGTATTGTGTGCAGCATCTTCCGATACAACAGACGATAGCCGTGTCTATGGGATAGTTTCTTATCATCCTGAATCTCAAACTCTGGATATTCATTGTCAAGATTTTATTGATAACGATTTGTCAGGGTTCGAGGATTTTCAAAATGTCATCAAGGGTTATGCAGATGCTTTCTTTAATCATCCGACTATCCCCTTCTCCCAGATGACCAATCTACAATTGGACATCTTTAGCCATCCATTACAACAACAGGACTATAAAGAAGTCCTGATCCAAGAAATTGCACAGCATTTCAAGGTTGCTTAATCAAATTATGTTACCAACAGAAAATTAATTAATTCTGGGCCATTTAAATAATGGCTCACTTTATTATTAAACAAACTATTATATTTTTTTAATGTTAATTTAATGTTTGCATTTATTTGTATTATCTTTTATTATTTAATCCATCAAGAGTGAAGCTAAACAAACCCCTAATTGTATAGTTTCATTTTCTTGACTAAACCCCTCTGTCCTCCTAATTTTGAGGACGATTTTCACACTCTGCTTCGGCAGAGTTTTTTTTGCCTGTATTATGCTCCACGCTTACGCTACATCGCTGTTTGCTAACGCAACCAGACGCTAGTTTTCAAATATATAAGAGCGCGAATTTACAGTCAAAATAAAGCCTAAACCATCATAAAAATAATGGCATAAATAAAAGCATAATATTGTTATTATGCGGTATATGCTGTATAATTGATTTTATCAACTATGGAGCTTTATCAATGCAAAATACAGCAATCAAATTTAACTTATCTTTAATGGATAACGACACAATTCTAAAAAATGTTTATCTGGCAGACCATGAGAAAAACATGGAAATATTTGCAGCTTTAATGCAAGGTAAAGAAGCTATTAATAAGTACCTTCCTAATCACTTCGGGAGATTAAAACTTTGCTGCATGGAGGTTTGTACACTTCTTTCATCCCCCGATATTCACAATTTCATCTTAGAAGATGACATTCGCGCCGGCTTCCCCTTTCTGATGCTTGATGGTGTACCAGAGGAAGGCACAATGCTTTCAAATCGTATGAACTACGCAGATGAGAAAGTCGGCCCACTCGAAGCTTCGATGGTGGCTAATGTACTCGCTTATAGCTATCTATGCGAACAGTCAGGTGATGAAGATGAGCAATACTTTGCTGCTTTCATGGTGGACTACCTCAAGATGTTAGCAAGCTACAACCGAAGCAATAAAAAATTCAGTTCATCAGCGTTTACCCGAATCATTGATTAATACATGAACCTTATAGGGTTAGTCCTTATAAGGTTTTTAGCCGGCCCGCTTGCGCTCTTTCGCAGTCTGCTGACGCAAACTTACGAGTAGATCAAAGAGCCAGTCAATTGACTGGTTTTTTGTTTTTCAGAGGTAAAGGTTCGATTTAAGATGCTTCGGATAACGCCGTATGACTTGCCGATCGGCAATTTTTTCTTTTTTTAAAAGCTCTGTATTCAGTGGGACCATAATCAGGTCCAAATAAAAAAGCCTGTAATGTTTACAGGCTTAGTGCAGTATGGGCTACTTTTAAACTTTAATGGAATTGGCTACGTAACGTAGAGCTATCATCAAATTTTGCAATATATTCATCAACTTTGCGTTTTACAGCATCAATAAATTTTTCAGAAGCTAGAAACTTTAAAACTTCGTTTCTGACCTGTTCTTTAGACATACCAGTTAGTCTTAGTTCTTCCGCATAATCTATAACGATGGTATCAGCCACATCACTCACCATTTTTTGACATTTACTAACGTTATTGCACATATACCACACTCCTAATCATAGTTCCATACTGCTAAGCCGTTTAAAACAATCGCTCTTTTGGTAAACTGATACGGGAATGTATTAAGCAATTGATCATCACTCAATTTCATTACATCCACTTTGTTCAGATTAACCAAGTCACTTCGACCCGCTTCACTTACTGCTACTGCCAATGCTTTTAAAAGACTATCTACAAAATAATCTTTAGCGCCCTCTGTCTGTGAGAAACCATACACCGTGACTTTACGGTTAATGTGTTCTCTCTGAAAATCATTTAAAATACAAATTCTTTCCAGTTTTATTCTTAATTTCTCATTCATAAAGATTTCTCTTTTTAATAAAAGAAACATTAATATTTAAGAACAGGAAAAAGGAACGGCAACTACAACTTTATTACGAAACATACCGCATATTTACCATATATATAGCAGATGTGCTATATATATTTTTTATGCTACGGCGTGAAACAAACTTATAATTGCAAACCTAGACTGTGAGATGCAGTGCAATGTAGCCACTACAAATCCCTTATTTATAAGGATTAAATGCTTTTCAGAGTTCCAATGGTATTCATCTGCACCACCGCAAGCCTGAATTGCTTCCATGATTGAATCCTCATTAATTGTATTTGTAGAAGCATAAAAAACATCTTTCTTAAGCCTGCTATCGAATACAAAATTATTAGTTTCTCTCACATCAATAATCCAGAAAAATCTAAGTATTTAACCACCTTTCCATAATAAGAATTATATAACATATACCGCTTAACAACAATCTAAAAACGCTCTAAATACAGTGATTTTTACATAAAATTACACAATACCTATGCGCTGAAAGCCTTTAATAACAAGGGTTTAAGGCATTTTAAGAGGATATTCGAGCATTCAACCCCGACTGTTTTTACATTCTTTTACAATGACTATGGCTTTAATATTTAATATACTCATTTAATGATTTATTTATTATTTAATATATATCTTATTTGAGTATTGCAATTATCTGTATATGTTGATACTATGATCTTACACACAGAATTCGTTGGTTAGCCAACAACAGTCATCCCTTTCTCGCCAAAGTTGATATGAATATGAGAAAGGGCGCTATAGTGGAGTTAATGAACTCCAAAGCTTTAAAGCCTCCAAGCAGACTTGTTTGGAGGCTTTTTTTCATGTCCAATACTTAGAAATGTATAATTAAAAGTTAATCTATGATTCTGAATAATATATAAATATAGATATTGCATATGTGCGGTATATGCTTTATATTTAGGGGTGTCAACTTTGAGATGGTTATCATGGCAAATAAAGAATTAGAAGTATTAAATATAAACAATGATTACTCTAAAAATGATCAGTCGATTCAGAACATTGAAGTCATTGAAAATTCTAATATTCTCAAAGAAGGCATGTTCGCAGCTCTTAAGAAACTCACTCCAAAATTATCCTATGACCTTGGTACTGTACTGCTTATTCAAGAGCTAAAGTTTGCTGATAATAATCTGCACGCTGTTTATGTGCGTCATCATCCTAATTCTGCTGATAACAGTAAGACGGTGGGTTTTATTCTGGATGAATTCTATGATCACTTTGATGTGCTTACCCAATCTGAGGGTGAAGCTGTCCGTGAGAGTGAGATTGCGAAAATACAACAGCGTATTGCCTATAAAGAATCAGAAGTCCAAGACCTTAAAGACAATCCAAAAAAGTTACAGGCTTTGGCTTTTTCGATCTATTCAAAACGTCTTGAAAGTCCAATGGCTCCGACACACATTAATACGGACAACATAGTAAATCTGTTGGGCCAAGAGAATGCCTTAGAACAAATTAATGCGTTTAAAAGCCAGACCAATATGTTTGCTGATGTAGCCAAAATTCAGGCAGATATTATAAAGGGTTGTGTAGATGAACTACAGGGGCTTATGAATAAGCTCTCTCCTTTCATGGTAGAGAAATATGCAACAGCTTTAGCAACTACCAAAGAAGCTCAGGAGAGTGTCAAGGAGATCAATGACGGCGTTGCTACCTTGTCTATGTACACAGGTGACGGTGTTGAGTTGATCGAGATTAAAAGAGGCGCAGATGCAGCACCAGAAGTTCCTTTAACACTGGTTCAAGAAAAGATTCTTTGTGATGTAGAGCTTGCGTATTTCAATGATGTATCGGCAGCTTCCTTAAGCGTTGAAAACATCCAAGAACGTTTTTTTGATGTTATGGCGACCAATCAGCAATTGGTAGATCAAATTTTCCCTACGCAACGTTGTATTTGTATCGCGGCCATCAGAGAAGCCCAAGTCAAGCTAGGTTATAAACCTGATCCTCATTGGCGAGTGATTTTAGACAAGTTAAATAAGCAGACCTTCCTGCTTATCCGTAACGGCGACAACATCAGTGCAGTCTATTCCCCTATCGGTTCGCATTTGGCTGCTAATAACCTGTTCCCATCTAAAGACGTTCTTGATAAGTGTTTCTTCTCTCATGACGGCGCAGTTGAGATCACGGTCGATAGTTTGAACTATTCAGATGCGCTTAATGACATTGATCGCCTTACTCTGCACTATAAGCGTTTTCTGATTCTGATCGCCGGTTTGCAGCATCGATTAAATTTACTTGGTCGTTTTTACCCAGATAATGAAAGCTTCGGGATATTCTTTCCAGAGTTCCAAAAGAAGTACTTCAATTTCATCCATGATGAAGATGGTTCTGACCTATTAGGTGAAGTGGCTGAACATACGCTTGAAGATTTTGTCTGGCAGCAAAATATGCGCTTATCGATTGGCTCCAAGCTTATCTGTAATACAAACAAGATGGCGAGTGAAGAAGCTGCACCTTACTGTTGGACGTATTCATGGCGTAGAGCAGTATATGGGAGTGATGGCAAAACCTTTACCCGCCCACCAGTATACGATTATGAGATTGTTTCGGTTGAATATGATAAGGATGGTTACTTTGTCCGTTTCCCTGTTAGTTCAGGTACAAGCAATCGTACACAAATGGCGAAAGTGCGTATTGTAGAAAGCCGTTCTGAGATTGATTATCTGGTTTTAGATAACCTGAATGTTGATCTACTGAATAACTACATCACTAAGCGTAAGTACCGTAAAAAGTATCTTGAATATATGGGTCTGTTCAAAGGTGCTAAAGCGTACCTAGCGCAATTTGAGGCAGAGAATCAGAAAAATATTCAATATTATCTGAATGCAGTTGAGCAGATTAAGGGCCTCAATATACACGGCGCAGGGCTTAAGGGCATTGTAATGAGTGCCATCAACTTCTTTTCACCCAAAGTCACTCAAGCCAAGGTGTTAAATAACCTTTACCTGATGCTGTCTGCTAATGAACAATCAAAAATTCAGACTCAATTTTCTGAATTAAAATTTATGAGAGATCAGCAGTATCTTTTAGATGCTAAAGCTATTGCGATTGTGGTTGATCGCTCAGGTAATGAGTATTTATATACCAGTCTACCGAAAGCGTTGGGCCTTAAAGAGCTTGAAAGTATTGAAAAGGACTATTGGGTTTATCGCACGCCGATCAAAGCCATCAAGAATGGAACCTTCAAGTTAGATAAAGCTGAGATCGTTTCCCTACTTGATAATGTACGCGATGAACTGGTTATCAGCGTTGTAGATGCCGATCTATATACTTACTATCGTGATCTAGGGGCTACGCGCCGTCAGGCCAGTTTAGAGGCCGGTAAAGGCAAAATGACATACAACAAGTATTTTGTTTCTTATCAACATAAGCGCGATTTTCTTGATGCTATGTCGTTCTCCAAAACATTTATCGAGGCTTTCTACTCCAATCAAGTTACCCGAGAGATGGTTACAGCCCTGCAAGCGAAAATCAAAGATCAGCGAGAAGATTTGAAGGGAGATCAATTTGATCGTTGGGGTAATGCGCTGCATAAAGAACTCATTCTATGCTTACCATTCTCAATAAGTCATCATTTACGATTAGGAGCAATATGCCTTAAGGATGGTTTAAATTGGCTTGATCGACTAGCTGAACGTTATGAGCAAACTGCAAGCAATCTGATTGAGCAGGACAATCATTCTCAGACGATCGGTGTAATTAAACAGGACTTCCACAGAAACGAGGCAGATAAACTTTTTACCAAGGCTTTTGATATAGACCAAGGCTCAAATTCATTTGTCAGTGTGAACCTATTACAAAGCCAATATACGCACTCTACCAAGCTACTGTCTTATGTTCTCCATTCAACATCACATCAGGTATTAAAAGCTGATTATCTCTTTGAAGAAAGTTCTCCTGATGTTCTGTCTGATACTAGATATAGCGTATTTGGTATAGAGCCATTATTAAAACTGGATACGTCATTGGACGCAGTAATCAATAATCCATATTTACCAGAAGTCGTACCAGTCATCCAAGCCTATCATTTTGAGGTGCTTAAAAAAGATGGGCAGGAAACTATCTCATACCAAAAGCATCAGTATATTGGAGAGGAACATTACCTGAATGCCTTCATCAATGATCTTAAACGTAAGATACAGGCTGATTTAGATCAGTTAGAAGGTAAGGAGCATGGGGAAATTCGCTTTGATCGCCGTGATGAAAAATACATTTGCTCTACAGGTGACTTTGAACAATTCAAGAAAGATATAGCCGGTTCAGTTGAATTAGAGTTCAACCAGATTACGCCGCACATTTTTGGCCGTATCATTGAAAAATTGTATTAGTAAATTGATCACAAAATAAAATTAAGGTATTCTATATATGCGGTATATGCTGTATAATATAACTCATGATATTTGAGTAACCACCATGAATACAGATATTGATAAATTACAGACCCAACAATTTAAAGTTGAATGGCAATTGCCTGTAGCTCTGCAATTAGACCCTGATCTAAATGATGAAGAATCAGAGGAAATGGGTGAAACATTCTATGGGGATAATCTGGTCGTGAAGATCAGTGTACTTAATCATGTTTTTGAGGTCGCACGCAGATTTTTGATTTGTAGCACCAAAGATTCAATAAAGGTTCATCCGGAAGAAGGTTGGCACTGGAATGAACACGGCGATCTCACCGCATTAGAACAAGACCTATTTGAGTTCATTATCAAGAAATGTCCGGAATGCTTCATTCCACCAGAAGCATTCAAGGAAAAATTAAAATCAATGTTATAGGGAAGGCATTGCCTTTCTTGGCCCCACGCTTACGCTATTGGCATGTCAGCTAACGCAGCCCTGCTCTGTAATGAAAAGGGGGTGGCCGCGCAAATTTTTCAGTTATAAATTCGCATGAATTTCCTATCAATTTCCAATCTTTAAAAGCGTCATATCGTGTCGTTAAACATTGATAATACTGAATATATTGTTGTTTTTAATGGTAAAATATCTCTATCAACTTTGGAGATAATCTTATGTCAGCTCTTTCGTATTGCTATGGTCTATTAGGTAAGTGCTTCATACATGGTGAAGCACTTGATCCGGATGCAGAGGACCAATCTCTTAAAATCACATTGGATGAATTCGTCACGCAAAATAATGATGAAGATTACCCATCAGAAAACTATAAGCTGACCTTCGATAAGACAGCATTCCAGAATATTTTTCAAAACTATGATGGCACATTGCCAGAAGTCAAAATTGTTATGGCACATGTTCATGATTTTGGCCGCTATACCGTTGAATCTTATATCGGGTACAAGCACGATACTGCGACAGGTGACATCAGCTTTAAACTTGAAGATGGTTACACACCGATCTTCAACCTAAATCATCTGAATGAGTATGATGGCTATAATGTGCAGATTCACGATATTGATTATTTCCTAAATAACGTGGGCGACCAAATTTCACTAGATCATCACTGGATTATGGCCGTACTGGTTGATCCGGACAGTAAACAGGGATTAGTACCTGATTACAACTTCCTTGAAAAATATGGCATTGAACTGAATTAACGCCGTAGCAGCGAATACAACATGGACCGTTCTTTCAGAATATCCGATTCATGAAAGAATGGGTCCTCTAGCTTATACCGTTCAGGTGTGCTACTTCCGCAATAGATATTACCTTTCATAAAGCGTACAACGTCTACCCTACCCCTTTCATTGATTTCTAGTATTCCCCATGTGTTAGGTACTCTGGATGGATCGATGATGCCTCTGGGAGCCAGATAAAGGCGATAATTGCCCAGACTGCTGCATAAACCTTGCCGTTCAGGTTTTTTGAAGTCACTTAAGAAGTCAGCCCGAGAAGCCTTACACTCAATTAGAAAACTGGTGTCAGAACGAAAGCCAATTACATCAGGTATTTCCCTGCTACCAATACATTTTACTTCCTTAGCGATTACAGGGCATTTAATCACTTGCTTAAGCCACTTAGCGCCGATGTCTACTACATCATCATGCGTAAATTCTATAAGTAAACTCATTACTTCTTCTCAAATAATTTTCAAGCTCTTTAAGTTTTATCAAAATAAAGAAATTACTAATAGCAGTATTGTTTATCTGCGGTATATGCTTTATTGTTATGGCATAGTTTGAGGGATTTAACATGACGAATAATTTTGTATACGGCACAACCCGAGTAAAGCCTAATAAAAAATTTGGAAACTGGCGTATTGAAGAATTCACAGTTACCGAAAATGAAGCAGAATTTTTTAACATGCGTATGCACTTTCAAGGGAAACCAGATGAGTGCATTCAAGCAGGACAGTACCTCAGACTAGAACAGCTCAGTACCGGCAATGTTGTCATGAGCAACACGCCTATGGAATGCAATACAAACCAAGTTGCTTATGATTATGCGCGTGGTTCTGTTTTGGTGGCCGGATTAGGTATGGGCATGATCTTAGAAGCCATGTTGTCCAAACCAGAAGTGACCCATATTCGTGTAATTGAGATCGACAAAGACATTATTGATTATGTTGGTGGGTTTTTTAAAGATGATCCGCGAGT
>SMEN01000286.1_pt1 | contig 15653 bp, 13 predicted proteins | sample 2456271 | NCBI WGS metagenome assembly SMEN01 (sample SAMN10132593, study PRJNA489261) | soil metagenome | isolation source: day1 control-loamy sand soil ammended with raw manure from dairy cow... | place: USA | collected 2015-04-01 | reverse complement strand
GTATTACCAATTCAGTAGACTACGTTCAAAGAAAAACAGATCTATTTTAACCTGTCTGGACGACAAGGCCCGAGCTTGGGCGAAAGTCGCTAGAATCTAGGCACTTGGCATTCTATCCGGAAGAGAACAAACAATCATGGCCGATCCAATTTTGCTTGCTCAGAACAGCGATACTCCCCTCTACCTGTTGCCAGCGCTGGCAAATCGGCACGGATGTATCACCGGTGCCACAGGAACAGGTAAAACTGTGACCTTGCAGGTACTGGCCGAAGCCTTTTCCCGCCAGGGTACGCCGGTCTTTCTGGCCGATGCCAAGGGCGACTTGAGCGGTATTTCCCAAGCGGCGCAGCCCAATCCGAAATTACAGGAACGCTTGCAAAAGCTGGGCCTGCCTGAACCCGCCTGGGGCGCCAACCCGGTGACCTTCTGGGATATTTTTGGTGAGCAAGGCCATCCAGTACGCGCCACTATCTCGGATTTAGGGCCTTTGTTGCTGGCCCAGATCCTGGAGTTGAACGATACCCAGGAAGGCATTTTGAATATTGTCTTTCGCGTGGCCGACGACGAAGGGCAACTGATTCTGGATCTGAAAGATTTGCGTGCTGTGATGCAGGACGTCGCGGACCGTGCGGCGCAGCTGCGTAGTCAGTATGGCAATATTGCCGCTGCCAGTGTGGGGGCTATCCAACGCGCCTTGCTGCGTCTGGAAACCCAGGGGGCGGACCGCTTTTTTGGTGAACCCGCTCTGGATGTGATGGACTGGATACGGACGGACGCCTCAGGCCGGGGCATGATTAACGTGCTTGCTGCCGACAAACTGATGCAGTCGCCCCGTCTGTATGCCGTGTTTTTGCTGTGGATGCTGGCCGACCTTTACGAACGTCTGCCTGAGGTGGGTGACCTGGATAAACCGCGTCTGGTTTTCTTCTTTGATGAAGCCCACTTATTGTTTACAGGTGCACCTAAGGCCTTGCTGGAGAAGGTCGAGCAGGTGGTGCGCTTGATTCGCTCCAAAGGCGTCGGCATTTATTTTGTGACGCAAAACCCCCTGGATATTCCCGACACCGTGTTGGGGCAGTTGGGCAACCGCGTACAGCACGCTTTGCGCGCCTTTACGCCGCGCGATCAAAAGGCCGTCAAGACTGCTGCGCAAACCATGCGCCCCAATCCCGGTCTGGATATCGAGGCTGCCATTACCGAACTGGGTGTGGGAGAGGCGCTGGTGTCCATGCTGGATGCCAAAGGGATTCCTACCCCGACCGAACGGGCCTGGCTGGTTGCGCCGGGTAGCCGGATTGGCCCGGCCACGGAGGCAGAACGCCAAACCGTGCGTCAAGCCTCTTTATTTAGCGTGAAGTATGACCAGGCCATTGATCGCGAGTCTGCTTATGAAGTGCTGGCCAAGCGCGCCAATGATGCGGCTGCGAACGGGGACGCTGGTGCCGCCGGTAAAGCTGCAGCAGGCGCGGGTAAAGAAGACGGTTTGATGGGCGTGGTGAACGATTTTCTTTTTGGATCAACCGGACCACGTGGTGGCAAAAAAGACGGTTTGGTGCAAAGCATGATTAAAACCGAGACCAAACGTGCCGCCACCAAGGTGCTGCGCGGGGTCTTGGGTTCTTTATTTGGAGGAAAGCGCTGATGCCCTCGACACAGCCTCATTTGATTGTTGCTACACCGCGCCCATCGGAAACTCAACGCTGGGCGGAGCATTTTCGCCAGGCCTATCCGGATTGGACGGTGGATGAGTTTGTTGTCGGGCAAGGCGCGACAGGGGCACAGTATGCGGTGGTGTGGCAGCCGGACCCTGCCTTGTTTCAGCAAGAGCCTGCCTTGCGAGCCGTATTTAATCTGGGCGCAGGCGTCGATGCGGCTACGGGTTTGATTCCTCCTGAGCTGCCCCTGTACCGCCTGGAAGATGCCGGCATGGCCGAACAAATGGCCGAATACGCCTTATATGGTGTGCTGCGTGCAACCGGGCGTTTTAGTCCTTACGAAGAGCAGGCCAAACAAGGCCAGTGGAAGGCTCATCGCCCGCTGAATCGCCGTGACTGGCCGGTGGCCGTGCTGGGATTGGGAGTGATCGGGCGCAAGATTGCGGATGTCATTGGCAGCTTGGGCTATCCCGTTCAGGGCTGGTCACGCCGTTTGCATGAAGCAAATTTCCCTTGCTATGCGGGTGAACAAGGTTTGCAGCAATGCCTGTCCAATAGCCGTATCCTGATCAATGCCTTGCCGTTGACACCTCAGACCAAGGGTTTGATTAATCGTGAAACCTTGGCGTATTTGCAACCCGGTGGCTACTTGATTAATGTGGCCCGTGGCGCGCATCTGGTCGATCAAGACGTGCTGGCTGCGCTAGAAAGTGGACAGTTGGCAGGTGCCTTGCTGGACGCCTTTGTACAGGAACCATTGCCAGCGGACAGCCCTTATTGGGGCAATCCGGCCGTGATGGTGACTCCGCATATTTCAGGGATTACCTTGCGTGATCAGGCAATGGAGCAAATTGGCTCGCGCATTGCCTTGCTGCACGAAGGGAAAACAGCCAGCGGGCGGGTAGACCCCAGCCTAGGGTATTGATCGCATTCCCACCTGTTTTGATTGTTTTCTGGCGCCTTGAGGGGCGCCAGCAGCGTTAAGTCTGCGCTGAGATGGAGACTTGAGACAGCCATTGAAAAATGGCATACGGACAGAATAAGGCCGTTGCGGCCGTGTAAAACCACAAGGAAAGAGGAATGAGTAAAGTACATCGCATTGCCGTTATCGCTGGAGACGGAATCGGCAAAGAGGTCATGCCCGAGGGTTTGCGTATTTTGGAAGTGGCGGCTCGCCGTCATGCCATCAATTTTGATTGGAAAGTGCTGGACTGGAGCTCGGAGTATTACCAGGAGCACGGCTGCATGATGCCTGCGGACTGGAAGGCCCAGTTGTCTGAGACCGAGGCCATTTTCTTCGGTGCCATGGGGTGGCCTGATCTTGTGCCTGACCATGTGTCGCTGTGGGAGTCGCTGTTCAAGTTCCGTCGTGAATTTGATCAGTACATCAACTTGCGCCCTGTGCGCTTGATGCCCGGTGTGCGTTCGCCGCTGGCAGGTCGTGAGCCCGGTGATATTGATTTCTTCATCGTGCGCGAGAACACCGAAGGCGAGTATTCCAATAGCGGCGGCATCATGTTTGAAGGCACGCAGCGCGAAGTAGTCATTCAGGAAAGCGTCTTTACGCGTACCGGCACAGATCGTGTTTTGAAATTCGCGTTTGAGCTGGCTAAAAAACGCGGCAAGCATGTGACTGCTGCGACCAAGTCCAACGGTATTTCGATCTCCATGCCCTGGTGGGATTCGCGCGTGGCGGCGATGGGCGAACAATACCCGGATGTGAAATGGGACAAATATCACATCGACATTCTGTGCGCGCACTTTGTGCAGCACCCGGACTGGTTTGATGTGGTAGTGGCCTCCAACTTATTTGGCGATATCTTGTCCGACTTGGGCCCTGCATGTACTGGCACGATTGGGATTGCGCCATCGGCCAACCTGAACCCGGAGCGTGTATTCCCCTCCTTGTTTGAGCCAGTGCACGGCTCAGCCCCGGATATTTACGGCAAGGGAATTGCCAACCCGGTGGGGCAGATCTGGAGTGGTGCCTTGATGCTGGATTTCCTGGGCTATCCGCAGGCGGCTGCCGAAGTAGTGCAAGCCATTGAGCAGGTTCTGGAAAAAGGCCCATGTACGCCAGATCTAGGCGGGCAGGCCAGCACGCAGGAAGTGGGTGCAGCCATCGCCCAGGTGTTGGAAGCGATGGCCTAAGCCATTAGCTGGACTTGGGTGGGCGCAGGCCCGCCCAAGTGATGGCGCCAATCATGATGGCCCCGCCTAGCAGCGCCCGGCTGCTGGGGTATTGAGCAAAGAGCAGGGCAGCAAAGGCAATGGCGTAGATGGGTTCCAGAGCAATCACAATTCCTGCGCTGCGTGCATTCAAGACCGTCAAGGCTGATACCAGCAGGTAGTGCGAAAGCGCTGTGCAAAAGACGCCCAGCAGCCCGATCCATACCCAGTCCATCCAGGTGCTTTCCCCCAAAAAGGGCAGTGCAAAAGGCCAGCACATCAAGGCGACAAACAGGTTCTCCCACCAAGCCACTTGCTGGGCCGACAGGTGTTTGGCCGCACGCCGATTGATCAGCGTGAACATGGCAAAGGTAAAGCCGGAGGCAATGGCCCAGGCCAGACCGATGGTGGACTGATCCTGGAAGTCGAAAGAGGGTGTCACCAGCAAAAGACCGGCGGTGACCAAGGCCAGAATGACCCATTCAGACGATGTGACTCGTTCTCGTAAAACTGCCCATTCGCACAAAGTAATAAAGGCCGGGAAGCTGGCAAAGCCCAAGGTTGCAATAGCTACGCCACCGACTTTAACCGCCACAAAAAATGTAGCCCAGTGAATGGCCAGCATGATGGAGGCCATCAGCAAAGTGCGAAAGTCTGCGGCCTTCATGCCTTGGCGCAAGCCACGCCCTTGCGAGCGCATGCTGATAAATAAAGCCAGGACCGCAAAGCTGGCCCGCCCCGCCGTAATCAGCATGGCGCCGACTTGAATCAATTCACCAAAAATACCGGTCAGTCCGAACAGAACGGCGGCCATGTGAATGGCAGCGAGAGCACGTCCACGGGTCATGGAAAGCTATCCGAGAAAAAGAGAGTCAATTTAGGCTATTCTGGTGTTTTTATATCAGCCAGTGATAGGGCAAGCGGGTCAGGCAGGCAATACGTGTAAGGCATTATTCTAAGACATTGCTATCGGACCCAATTATCAAAGGAGTAAAACGATGACGCAGACGGTCAAGGCCATACGGATTGAACGCAATGGTGGCCCCGAGGTATTGCAGTGGGCTTCAGTAGAGTTGCCAGCCCCTCAGGAAAAGGAAGTCACCATACGCCAAAAGGCGGTGGGTTTGAACTTTATCGATATTTATTTCCGCAATGGCCTCTACAGCAATCCTTTGCCGCACGGTTTGGGTTTTGAAGCCTCCGGGATCGTCGAAGCATTGGGCTCGGGTGTGACACACCTGAAAGTGGGCGACCGGGTTGCTTATGGTCAAAGCCCACTGGGCGCCTATGCCGAGGCGCGTAATGTGCCTGCAGATCGTGTCGTGCGTATTCCTGACGGTATTTCGTTTGAGCAGGCAGCGGCCATGATGCTCAAAGGTTTGACCTGCTGGTATTTGCTGCGCCAAACCTATCGTGTTCATGAAGGCCAGACTATTTTGTTCCACGCCGCTGCGGGTGGAGTGGGTTTGTATGCTTGCCAATGGGCCCGCGCCTTGGGCGTGAAACTGATTGGTACCGTTTCCAGCCCGGAAAAAGCGGCTCTGGCTAAAGAGAACGGTGCTTGGGAAGTTATTGATTATTCCCGTGAAGACGTGGTGCAACGCGTGCTGGAATTGACCAATGGCCAGAAAGTGCCAGTGGTCTATGACGGGGTAGGTAAAGATACCTGGGAGCGCTCGCTGGATTGCTTGCAGCCGCGTGGCTTGATGGTCAGCTTTGGCAATGCGTCCGGTCCGGTAACGGGTGTGAATCTGGCAACCTTGGCGTCTAAAGGTTCCTTGTATGTGACTCGCCCAGTGTTGGGTGCTTATGTGCCCACACAGCAAGCCATGCAGGAAGCGGCGGACGAGATGTTTGATCTGGTCTTGCAAGGCAAGATCAAGGCACTGATTGGCCAACGTTTTCCCCTGGATCAGGTTGCCAAGGCGCATGAAGAATTGGCCAGCCGCCGTACCACTGGCTCTACAGTCTTGACCCTGGAATAAATCCGGAACTGGCCGCGAGCGGCGAAGCGGAATTTGCAAAAGGGTGGCAATTCGGTTTCAGGCAAACGTTTATTTTTGTCTACGACTTGCCGCTCTTAGTTCAAGCGCGCAGTCCCCGGGATTGACCAAGGCGCGCTGTAAAAGGCCGTGTTGTACATAAAGCTCAGAGTCTAGATAGATAAAAAAATGGCCTCCAGAACGGAGGCCATTTTTATTTAGCAGGGTTTTATCTGCCTGCGCATGGCAGGCGGATATCAGCCTTGCTCGTGGTACTGACGTACGCGCTCTACTTCATTGCGCGAACCCAGGATGACACCAATACGCTGGTGCAGCTCGGTAGGTTGCACGTCCAAAATGCGCTGTGTGCCGTCGATCGACAGGCCGCCGGCTTGTTCAACCAGGAAGCTCATGGGGTTGGCTTCGTACATCAGACGCAGCTTGCCTTTCAGACCCGAGGGGCGGGAATCACGGGGGTACATGAACAGGCCACCGCGTGTCAGGATGCGATGCACATCGGCCACCATGGAGGCAATCCAGCGCATATTGTAGTTTTTGCCCAGTGGACCTTCAGGGCCAGCCAGACAATCGTCAATGTAGCGTTTTACCGGAGCTTCCCAGTGGCGCATATTAGACATATTGATGGCAAATTCAGCCGTGTCTTCTGGAATCGTGATGCGCTCGGTGGTCAGCACCCAGGAACCCATTTCCTTGTCCAGTGTGAAGGCAGCAACGCCGTCGCCAACAGTCAGCACCAGCATGGTTTGCGGGCCGTAAATGGCATAACCGGCAGCCACCTGGCGCACGCCGGGTTGCAGAAAGTCTTGCTCTTCAATGACACGGTCACGCGCTTCAGGCGGCACGCTCAGCACCGAGAAGATGGTGCCAATGGACACGTTCACATCAATGTTGGACGAACCGTCCAGGGGATCGAACAAGAGCAGGTTTTCGCCCTTGGGGTAGTAATCGGGGATGCGGTGCAAGGTGTCCATTTCCTCGGATGCCATCGCGGCCAGGTTGCCGCCCCATTCATTGGCTTCCAGCAGGATTTCATTGGACAGCACGTCCAGTTTCTTTTGAACTTCACCCTGGACGTTCTCGGAGTCCAGAGAACCCAGAACGCCGCCCAGCGCCCCTTTGCTGACGGCATGGCCAATAGCCTTGCACGCCCGAGCCACTGTTTCCAGCAGCAGGCGCACATCGGCGGTGACCGTTTTTTTCTGGCGCTGTTGCTCCACCAGATACTGAGTAAGGTTTTTCTTCAAGACAGACTCCGAGGTCAAAGAGTTAATGCTTTATGTACGATTTCGGCCACATTGCCCGACAGGCCTGGTTCGGCCTGGATGCGCTCCAGCGCTGCTTTGAGCAGGTCGCGGGCTTCGGGTTCAAAACGGGCCCAATTATCAAACACACGTGCCAGGCGGGCAGAAATTTCAGGGTTGAGCTTGTCCAGTGCAATAACTTGCTCGGCCCAGAAAGCATAGCCTTCAGGCGTGTGTACAGCCTGCATATTATTGATGCAGAACTGGAAAATCAGAGAGCGGGCGCGGTTGGGATTACGCAGCGAGAAGGCCGGGTGCAGCATCAGGGCGCGCACTTGAGCGACTTGCGTGCTGGGGGCGGTGGCCTGCAGGCTGAACCAGCGGTCCAAAACTAAAGGATTGTCCTGCCAGCGCTGGAAAAAGTCATCCAGTCCGTCCTGACGGTCTTGCTCATCGCCGTAATTGACCAGCGCACTGAGCGCACCCATGCGATCGGTCATATTGCTGGCCTGATCGTATTGGTTGCGGGCTAGTTGCGGGCCGGTATTGACGCCAGCCACGAGCAGGTAGTTCAGGGCCAGATTGCGCAAGGAACGCTCGCCGGCTTGCAGGGCATCCGGGCTGTAAGGGGCTTGCTGCAGGTTCAGGTATTGGTAAAGCTCTTGCCAATAAGGCGTCAGAGCCAGACCCAATTCACGCTGTAGCTGACGGCGGGCTTGTACGACGGCGCGCGGTGTCATGGGCTTGGTTTGTTCCAGCAATTCGCGTTCGCTGGGCAGAGACAGGATGCGAGCTTTATAGGCAGGGCTCAGAACCGGGTCTTGTACCAGTGCGTGCCATGTCTGCACGACGGTAGCCAGTTGACTGGGCGACGGAGCACGGCCGGAGGCGCTTGACAGAATCAAACGTGTCGCCAGCAACTGGGCTGCTTCCCAACGGGCGAAAGGATCGGTGTCATGGCGCGCCAGCAGGGCCAGTTCGGAATCAGGGCGGTAATACTCCACTCGCACGGGGGCGGAGAAGTTACGCAGCAAGGAGAGAACCGGCGTTTCGGGGATCTGGCTGAAGGTCCAGCTTTGCTCGGCTTCGGTAAAGTCCAACACCAAGGTGTCGCCTTGCTGATCATCCAGGTGCAAGGTCAAGGGGCGACCTTGTTGATCCAGCATGCCCAGTGCAAAGGGGATATGCAAAGGCGGCTTGGGTGTGGCCTTGTTTTCAATCCCAGCAGGTGCATTGCTTTGTCGCAAAGTCAGTGTTGCGGTCTGTGCGTCGGCGTCGTACGTCAGGCTGACCTGAACACGAGGAGTACCGGCTTGTTGATACCAGCGTCGGAACTGCTCCAGGCTCTGGCCGGGTTTGACCTGGCGATACACGCTGTCCATGCTGTCCACGAAATCATCGCAGGTGACGGCTTGGCCATCATGGCGTTTGAAATACTCTCGGATACCGGCCTGGAAATTGTCTTCGCCCAACAAGGTGTGTTGCATGCGAATGACTTCTGCGCCTTTTTCGTAAATCGTGGCGGTATAGAAGTTGCTGATCTCCTGATAGCTTTCTGGCCGGATGGGGTGAGCCATAGGGCCGGCGTCTTCAGGAAACTGGGCGGCGCGCAGAACGCTGACATCATCAATGCGTTTGACGGCACGGGCGCTGGCGGCTTGAGCGCCATCCAGGCCTCTGGCCAACATGTCGGCGGAGAACTCCTGATCCCGGAATACGGTCAGCCCCTCTTTCAGGGATAGCTGGAACCAGTCCCGGCAGGTCACGCGGTTGCCAGTCCAGTTATGGAAGTACTCGTGGCCAATGACTGCTTCCACGGCATGGAAGGAGGCATCAGTAGTGCTTTGGGCATCTGCCAGAACATAGGCGGCATTAAAGACGTTCAGACCTTTGTTTTCCATCGCGCCCATATTGAAGTCGCGTGCGGCCACAATCATGAAGCGATCCAGATCCAGTTCCAGACCAAAGCGTTGTTCGTCCCAGCGTACCGAATTTTCCAGGCATTCCATGGCCCATTCGGTTTTATCGCCGTCACCACGATCGCAATAAACCTGCAATAGGGCAGGGCGACCATTGGCTTTTAAAATTTCGCGTTCGCGCACATCAAAGTCGCCGGCGACCAAGGCAAATAAATAAGAAGGTTTTGGAAAGGGGTCTTCCCAAATGGCTTGTTGACGGCCATCTTCCAGCGTGGTGCTTTCCAGCAAATTACCGTTGGACAGCAGGTAAGGGTAGAGTGTGGGGTCGCCGCGCAATACCACTTCAAAACGGGCCATGACATCAGGCCGGTCAGGAAAGAAAGTAATGCGGCGAAAGCCCTCGGCTTCACATTGGGTAAACAGATTCTGGCCTGATACATACAGGCCCATCAGCATGGTGTTTTCTTGGGGGCGGCAACGGCTCACCAGCACCAGATCAAATTCCGCTTCGCTAGGTGTCAGCGTCAGGCCTTGCTCGTTGAGCTGATAGTCCTGGGCATGAAGGGCGCTGCCGTTGATGCTGATCTCAAGCAGTTCAATGTCTTCGCCATCCAGTACCAAAGGACGGATTTGGCCATCCCGGCTGCTGGCTCGAAAAGCCAGACGAACCAAAGTTTGCTCGGCCGCCAAATCAAACTCCAGCCGCACCTGTTCAATCAGGTAGGGATAGGGCTGGTAATCCTGGCGGGAGATCGTAGGTAAGGTGTCTGTGCGCATGTGATCCTGGTCCGACAATCGAAAAAGATGGTCTATTGTAATGTTGTTTGAACGCCCATACTGATGAGTGGAAACAGGCAGTAAACTAAATGTTCTTCGGCGCTAAGGCGCCGTAATAAATCGGGCTTGAACGAGTAAGTGAAAAACAAGCAGGGGTGAAACTATGACGTTATTTTCTGAAGGGTTTTCCTGGCGCGCCCTACGCCTGATGAGCCTGGCCTTTGCGGCATTGACCACGGCATGTGCTGCGCCTAGCTGGTCCGCCAAATTGACACGCTATCAGCAGTGGCCTGCTGCCACCAGTGGCGATAGTTACTACATCAAGTCCTCACCGCAGGAAAGCGGCAATCTGCAATACCAATCTTTTAGCGACTCGGTACGGGCGGCGATTGGGGTTACGGGGCTGGTAGAGGCCTCCGATCAGAAAGCGGCACGTTTTGTGGTGGAAATGGATTATGGCAATCCGCAAGAGCAAAGTTGGGTGCCGCAATTTGCCGATAGCTTTTATGGCCCATCTGCCTGGGGAATAGGGCGCGGCTATTATGCGCCGAACGATGGTTGGGGCGGCGGATTCTTTTATTCTCCGAATGTTGTGAACGTACCTGTAACTGTATATAAAAATTATCTGAATGTAATCATTACAGATAATCAAAACTCAGGTGCAGAAGTGTATCGTGCCACCGCCGTGTCTTATAGCCACTCGGACAATCTTGACCAGCAAATGCCTTTTTTGTCCCAGGCCATATTTGACGGCTTTCCGGGTAATAGCGGGCAGGTGATTGATATCCGGTATTCTTTGCCCAAGAATTGAGAGCCAAGAAACCCGATATTGTGTAGGGGATTGGCGAAAATAAGAAAGGGACCGCTTTTTCAAGCGGTCCCTTTCTTTTGTTTGGTTCCGTACCTTATTTGATCAGGAACTCTTCACGCTTGCGGCCATTGGCTTCAGCATCAATGATCCAGCGTGGAGGGCGACCACGGCCGGTCCAGGTATCCTGGGTACCGGGGTGACGATATTTGGGCGGCAGGCTTGTTTTTGGGCTATCGGAACCTGCACCAGCACCGCGACGGGCGGACTTTTCCAGAGCATCAGCGACTTCTTCAATCGTGATCTCGTTATCTTGCATGGATTTGACGATAGACGCGATGACAGGACGACGCTGTTTGACGCGAAGGGATTTCATCTGTTTTTGCAGACGCAGAATCTCTTTCTCTATCTTCTGCTTTGCGGAGCTGTAAGTTTCGACTGACATATGGGATTCCTGTTTCATGTTTGTAGTTATCTGATAAACCCTGCCTGCACAAGCTCATGTTTATCATGCGAAAACAGTGTACTTTGATTTTCTTGAAAAGATAAGAGCTTTGGATAAAAAATAAATGTTAATTCAAAATGGTGTTTGGTTTTTGTAATTATTTACGGTCATTAGACAATATGATGAGCCGTGATTCATTAATCTAATCAGGGGTTATCATGGATTTGAATGGGTTTATATCAAAACCGTATAGGTGGGCTTTTAATTAGGGAAATTTTAAAATACTTTTAATTACGTATCAGAAAATGTCGTAATTGGAATTTTTGAACCTATTAGCCCGTCAGCGGCTCTGCAGCCCGCCACAACAGTAAAACCGGCCGATCCGTACGCCGGCATCGCATACGGTGGCACATTCTGTTTTAATGCTCAGATGGACGGAAGCCGAACGGATGTAACTCGTCCCCTGGTACCCAATTTCGTCCCTTGCAGCCGCTGGCTTGCCGGGGATTTGTCAGTAGGAATAAACGATGAAGCTAGTTGACCCGGCTATCAATGCCCTGGAATGCGCCCGTGGACTGTTGCTGGACCCCTGGGGTCTGACCGAGAGCCATTTGTCCGGTGCGCTCGGTGAGATCTTCACCCATCAGGCTGACTATGCCGATTTATATTTCCAGTACACCCGCAGTGAAGGCTGGAGTCTGGATGAAGGAATTGTAAAGAGTGGCAGCTTTTCGATTGAGCAGGGCGTGGGGGTGCGCGCATTAAGTGGCGAGAAAACCGCTTTTGCCTATTCCGATTCTTTAAGCCCAGAGGCCTTGCTGTCGTCGGCACGGGTAGTGCGCTCGATTGCTCGCCAGGGAGGTTCCGGTAAAAGTGGAATTCTGGTGCCCTCCAGCTCGCAGCGGCCTACGCTCTACACCGGTACAGACCCTATTGCCAGCTTGCCTGCCCCTGAGAAGGTGGCGTTGTTAGGACGTCTGGATACCTTGGCTCGTGCGGCTGATTCGCGTGTGGTTCAAGTCATGGCCAGCTTGGGCGCGGAATATGACGTTGTGCTGGTCGCTGGCAGCGATGGCCGTCTGGCTGCGGATGTGCGCCCCTTGGTGCACTTGTCCCTGTCGGTCATTGTTGAACACAATGGCCGCCGTGAGCGTGGCTCGGCCGCCGGTGGCGGACGTGTGGACCTGTCTTATTTTTCGGACGATATGCTGCGCAGCTATGTGGATAAAGCCGTGCGCTCGGCCATGACTAATCTGGAGGCCAAACCGGCTCCAGCCGGTCAGATGACGGTGGTTCTGGGCCCAGGCTGGCCTGGCGTCATGCTGCACGAGGCGGTCGGTCATGGTTTGGAAGGCGACTTCAATCGCCGCGGCAGCAGCTTGTTCTCAGGCCGTATGGGCCAGCGTGTCGCCTCCAAGGGCGTGACCGTCATTGATGATGGCACCCTGGAGCACCGTCGTGGCTCCCTGAATATGGATGATGAAGGTAACGCTACGCAGCGTACGGTCTTGATTGAAGACGGTATTTTGAAAGGCTATTTGCAAGACACCCATAATGCTCGCCTGATGGGAGCGGCTGTGACGGGTAATGGCCGTCGCGAGTCCTATGCCAGCCTACCTTTGCCGCGCATGACCAACACCTTTATGTTGGGCGGGGATAAAGATCCCGAGGAAATTATTGCCTCGGTTAAAAAAGGTCTTTATGCCGTGGACTTCGGTGGCGGCCAAGTTGATATTACGAGCGGTAAGTTTGTTTTTTCCGCTTCGGAAGCCTGGCTTATTGAAAACGGCAAGCTGATGTATCCCGTCAAAGGCGCCACCTTAATTGGTAGCGGTCCGGATGCCATGAATCAAATCACCATGATCGGCAATGACATGAAATTGGACTCGGGCGTAGGCACTTGTGGCAAGGAAGGTCAAAGCGTGCCGGTCGGTGTGGGTATTCCTACCGTGCGGATGGAAAACCTGACAGTAGGTGGTACGGCCTGATTCGGCTTTTGACTGTCGATTAAAAAGACCTGCTCAATTGGGGAGCCTGCTAAAGAAAGTCTTTGGCAACTGTCCAGATCAGCAGGTCTTTTTTTTGCGCTGCAGCAAAAAACCTTATCCGCTCCTTCCCCTGGCATTCCTGATATTTATTAAGCTGGCTAACTATTTTGGGCCGCTTTCTTATTTTTTTGCGCGTGTGGCGAACCAGCACAGCAAAGCACCGCCGCAAACCATCGCTGATCCCTGCCAGAAGGCCAAAGATAAAGGGGCACGAAGTAAGAACGTAGACAGGGCAGCTGAAAAGACGGGAATAAAGTAAGACGCTCCGGCCAGCAAGGTGACATTGCCATGCAAGATGCCGATATTCCAGGCGGCATAACCAAACCCCATCGCCATGGAAGCCAGAATTAAGTACAGCAATGCTGCTGTGCTGAATTCCATTTCTCCACCCCCTTGGCCCAGGTATTTAATCCACAAGGTGAGTGCGGTCAGCATAAAAAATAGAGTGATGCCGTTTTTACCTTGGGCAATGCGGGCGGTCATGGTGCTGTAGCCCGCCCAGATCAAGGCACCGCTAAACGCCAAACCGTAACTGAGGGGATTACTGCGCACATTCAGCCAGATGCTGTTCAAGCTCAAACCTTGTTCAGCTCCCAATATCCAGCTGATGCCGGCCATGGATAAAAACAGGCCGGGCAGAATCAGCCAATTTGTCTTTTGACTATTAAATAAGATGGCAGCCATGATGGTGAAGGTGGGCCATAAGTAATTAACCATGCCCACTTCAATGGCTTGCTGACTGTTATGGGCATAGCCGATAGACAGCGCCAGGCAGAGCTCATAGCTCACAAAGAGCACACTGCCGCACCATAAGTAGCGCGGCGGAAACGAACGCAACCGCACCCAGCCCACCGACAAAAGTAAAAAGACCGAGGCCAAGGTATAGATCATGGCCGCTCCGCCCGTGGGGCCCAGATAGTCGCTGACGCTGCGGATCAGGCCGACAATGGTGCTCCATAAGAGAATGGCGCTTAGGCCGATCAGGGTGGCCTTATTGCTGTGCTTCATGGGTGATTTGCTGCTTGTATGGCCTACTATCAGGCCAGGCCCTGATGGGCCGCTTTGCAGGGTTCAGAGACTTGTGGGTTAATGGGCTCGGACAGCCCGCAGTGTACCGTACGCCCTTTGCCTTAGCGCTTGCTCGCTGAGTGGAACAAAAGGGGTAGGGCAGGATGCGATTAAACATGTTCCTGCTGCCTCACACCGAACCCGGCTGTTATTTTTTTTTGAGTCCGATCACTGTGTTTACGCTCCGTAAGTTTTCGAGTGTAAATCAGTTTGACGCCGACCTTTTCTAGGCATATCATTTCAACACGAATTAATCGTGCTGAATTATTTTGTTTGGCTAATTAAATGACCACAGATCAACACTACGATTTACGAATTTTGCGGGCGTTGCGCCAGATTACGCGCTCCATTGCCTTGCATTCCAGGCAGTTGTCGGCCTACAGCAATATCACGGCCCCGCAGTTAATTTGCCTGCGCACCATCATCGAGAAAGGTCCACTGACTGCGACGGCCATCAGCCGCGAGATGCATGTCAGCCCCAGTACCGTTGTAGGGATTCTGGATCGTTTGGAAGATAAAAAGCTGGTGCTGCGTGAACGTGGCCGCGAAGACCGTCGCATTGTGTTTGTCAGTGCGACACCGGAAGGGGTGACTTTGGCACGCGATACGCCGTCCCCCTTGCAAAAGAAATTGTCCGATGCGCTCAATGAACTGCCCGAGCTGGAGCAGGCCACCATGACCTTGTCCTTGGAGCGCATTGTCCGTTTACTGGATTCCGACCCCGATGTCGTGCTGGAAACGGGCGAGTCGGTCTCGCCTTTGCTTGAGGTCCCGGAAGGGGATGTTCCCCCTGAATCCGGGTTGGTGGTTTGACGGATCAGCCTGCGACGGGCGGCTCGGTCAGCAGTGTGTCTGCTGCCGATCCGGCCCCCAGTGAGCCGTCGCTGGTATTGCGCGCCCCCTTGCTGCGTGATGCCGCTGCAATCCATCAGTTGATCGCAGAGTGCCCGCCACTGGATCTGAATTCTGAATACCTCTATTTGTTGCTCAGCGAGCATTTTTCCCAGACCTGCGTTGTCGCGCAGCGCGGGGAACACATAGACGGTTTCATCTCTGCCTACTTTCTCCCCGACCGCCCCGATGTGCTTTTTGTATGGCAGGTTGCCGTGCATCAGCGTGCTCGTGGGCAGCGCTTGGGACAAGCCATGCTCGATCATTTGAAACAGCGCTTGAGCGGGCGTGCATGTCGCTATCTGGAAACAACGGTGAGCCCCGGCAACCTGGCCTCGCGTGGCCTGTTTGCCGCGATGGCCCGGCGCTGGGACGCGCCCATGCAGGAAAAGGAATTTTTCGACACCGCCTTGTTTGCCGATCAGGCACACGAGGCAGAACCCCTATTACGAATCGGCCCCTTGGACTCTGGATAAGGGGACTTTACGCAAAAGAGCGGTTGAGCCGGTCTGGTTCGGTGATGGTTGTTTGTCGGCTCAAGGCACACCGCTCTATAACTAGGAGAGGAAATATGACTGATTTAAAAATATTCGACCGGATGGAGTCTGAAGTAAGAGGCTACGTCCGGT
>SMEN01000284.1_pt1 | contig 15667 bp, 11 predicted proteins | sample 2456271 | NCBI WGS metagenome assembly SMEN01 (sample SAMN10132593, study PRJNA489261) | soil metagenome | isolation source: day1 control-loamy sand soil ammended with raw manure from dairy cow... | place: USA | collected 2015-04-01 | reverse complement strand
GATTCATCAGGTGGTTCGATGGCGTTGTACGAGTCGGGGATGTCTGTGTTCATTGCGGGGGATCTTTGCGTCCAAATGGCTTGAAGCCAAAATTATAATGATGTCTGTACCAGAAACTACCTTTCATGCACGAGTCCGACGAATTGACTGAAAACCCGCACTCTTTACCAACAATTTCTTATCCTGATGACCTGCCTGTCAGCGCTCGCCGGGCCGAAATTGCCCAAGCGATCAAAGACCATCAGGTGGTCATTGTGTGCGGTGAGACGGGCTCGGGCAAAACGACACAGTTGCCGAAGATCTGTCTGGAGCTGGGGCGCGGGCTGCAGGGCAAGATTATTGGCCACACGCAACCCCGTCGTCTGGCTGCTACCTCGGTTGCCAAACGGATTGCGCAGGAGCTGCAATCGGAGATCGGTGACTGGGTAGGCTACCAAATCCGTTTCAATGATAAGACAGGACCACGTTCGGCCATCAAATTGATGACGGACGGTATCTTGCTGGCCGAATCGCAGCGCGACCCTTTATTGAGCCGCTATGACACCATCATCATTGACGAGGCGCACGAACGCAGCCTGAACATCGACTTCTTGCTGGGCTTTTTAAAGCAGTTGCTGCCGCGACGTCCGGACTTGAAGCTGATTATTACCTCGGCCACGATTGATGCCGATCGCTTCTCGCAGCACTTTGCTCACAAAGGCAAGAATGCGCCGGTGATCGAGGTCTCCGGCCGGCTGTACCCCGTTGATATTGTGTATCGCCCGATTCAGGACCCGTCTTTGGTCGATACCGAAGACCGGCGCTCCGCTTCGGAAGAAGAGCGCGATTTGATGCAGGGCATTGTGGATGCCGTGCAAGAGTGCGCGCGTCATGGCATGGGCGATATTCTGGTCTTCCTGCCCGGTGAGCGCGAAATTCGGGAAGCGACGGAAGCGCTGGAAAAAGAAAAACCCATCAATACGGTGATCCTGCCCTTGTTTGCACGTTTGTCGCAGGCTGATCAGGAACGTATTTTCCGGCCCAAGGGTAATGCCCGGCGTGTCGTGCTGGCGACCAACGTGGCCGAAACCTCCCTGACGGTGCCGGGTATTCGCTTTGTGGTTGACAGTGGTTTGGCGCGTATCAAGCGTTACTCCTGGCGCAACAAGGTTGAACAGCTGCGTATTGAGGCCATTAGCCAGGCTTCGGCCAGTCAGCGGGCAGGGCGTTGCGGTCGTATTGGGCCCGGTATCTGTATTCGTCTGTATGACGAGCAGGACTTCAAAAGCCGTCCTCCTTTTACCGATCCGGAGATTCTGCGCTCCTCCTTGGCCTCGGTGATTTTGCGCATGAAGGCGCTGCATCTGGAGGATGTGGAAACTTTCCCCTTCGTGGAGCCGCCCACCGGGCGTGCAATCGCCGACGGCTATCAAATTTTGCAGGAACTGGGGGCGCTGGATGAACAGCAGCGGCTGACCAAAGTGGGCCGCTCCCTGGCGAAGCTGCCCGTGGACCCGCGAGTCGCCCGGATGATTCTGGCCGGCAATGAACACCATTGTTTGACGGAAATGCTGATTATTGCCTCGGCCATGTCGGTACAGGACCCGCGAGATCGTCCTGTGCATGAGCGCGAGGTCGCCAATCAGGCCCATGCTCGTTTTAATGATGACAAGTCCGAGTTCCTGTCCTACGTGAAGCTGTGGAACTGGCTGGAAGAGCTGACGCAGGAACAAAGTTCGCAGCGCAAGTTCGCCAATAGTGTCAAACAAGCTTTGCTTTCCCCACTGCGTATTCGGGAGTGGCGAGATGTATACACCCAATTGCGTAGTCTGGTGCAGGAGCAGCGCTGGGTGGCGAACCCCTCGGCGGCCACTTACGAACAGGTCCATCTGGCCTTGTTGACGGGGTTGATCGGCAATATTGGCTACAAGAGCGAAGAAACCGGCGTGTACCAAGGTACGCGTGAACTGCGTTTTGTGATCCACCCCGGCTCAAAGCTGGTAAAAAAAGCAGGCCGTTGGATCTTGGCAGGCGAGTTGATGGAAACTACGCGCCTGTTTGCGCGCTGTGTTGCCCGTATCGAGCCTCTGTGGATCGAAAAAGTCGGGGCGCACTTGCTGCGTAAAACCTGGGGAGACCCGCGCTGGGAGAAAAAGGCAGGTCAGGTGGTCGCTAATGAGCGTGCCACCCTGTACGGGTTGCTGATTTACAGCGGACGTCGCATTCATTTTGGACGTATTGACCCGGTTCAAGCCCGCGAGCTGTTTTTGCGACAAGCGCTGGTGCCGGGCGAAATTGATTCCAATCTGCCTTTCTTGCGTCATAACCGTCAGCAGATTCAAGCGGTAGAGCGTTTGGAGCATCAGTCCCGTCGTCCCGATATTTTGGTGGACGAGGAGCTGATCTATGCTTTCTACGAACAACGCATCCCCCAGGATGTCTATCAGACGGCTACCTTGGAGAAATGGTTTAAGGGCCTGTCCAAGGAAGAGGCCAAAGGGCTGGAACTGAACCGTGACGAACTGATGCAGCACGATGCGGCAGGCATCACGACCGAGGTATTCCCGCGTTCTGTGGAATGGCAGGGCGTAAAGATGGCGCTGGATTATCACTTTGAGCCCGGTTCGGTGCGGGATGGTGTCACGCTGAGCGTGCCCTTGTTCGCCTTGAACCAGATTGAAGCGGCTCGCTGTGAATGGTTGGTGCCGGGCATGCTCAAGGAAAAAGTGCTGGCCTTGCTGAAATCGTTGCCGCAGCGTATTCGTCGCCACTGTGTGCCTCTACCCGATTACGCAGCCGCCTTTCATCAACGCTGGTTCGAGAAAGCCGCTGATCCGGGCATGAGCCTGCTGGATGCGATTTCTCAAGATATGTGGGAACACGTCAAGCAGCGCCCTCAGCGTAATGATTTCAAGCCAGAAACCTTGGCGACTCACCTGTTCATGAATTTCCGGGTGATTGATGAGCATGGCCGCATGCTATCGGGCGGACGCAATCTGGATCAGCTCAAGGCGGAACATGGTCGTCAGGCTCAAGCTTCTTTCCAGCAAATGGCTGCCGGTGACGAACAGGTGGCGCAGGTGCTGGACCACGAGCAACTGACCAGCTGGAGTTTTGGCGAGTTGCCAGAGCTTATGGAGATCAAGCGTAAGGGGCGCAGCTTTATTGGCTACCCGGCTTTGATCGATAAAAAAACGCACTGCGATCTGGACGTGTTTGATGACCCGGCCCAGGCCCAGCGCCATCATCGACAGGGCTTGCGTCGCTTGTTCCGTCTGGCTTTGCGTGAGCAAGTGCGTTTCCTGGAAAAGAACATCACGGATCTGACCCGCATCAGCATGCTGTACATCAGTCTGGGTACGCATGAGCAATTGCGCGATCAGATTATTGATGTGGCTCTGGAGCAGTCCTGCATGATGGACCCGTGGCCCAAAAACCAGGCTGAATTTGATGCGCGGGCCCACGAAGGCCGCAGCCGTCTGGGCTTGGTGGCGCAAGAGGTCGCCCGTCTGGCGGGGCAGATCCTGACAGAGTGGAGTGCGGCCCAGAAAAAGCTGGCGCAGATCAAAGCCCATCCTGACGCCTTGAAGGATATTCAGCAGCAATTGAATACCTTGATGCCAACGATGTTTTTGGAAAGTAATGAATACGCGCAATTGGCACATATGCCCCGTTACTTGAAGGCGGTGCAGATACGCGTGGATAAATTGCGCGCTGATCCAGCGCGTGACCAGCGCTTGATGCAAGATATGTCGGTGTTGCTGAGTAAGTACCAACGTGCAGTGGCCGCCCTGAAAGGGGCGACGGATCGCGGCTTGCGCGATTTTCGCTGGATGCTGGAGGAGCTGCGTGTGTCCTTGTTCGCACAGGAGTTACGCACGCCTATGCCGGTATCGGTCAAACGTCTGGAGAAAGCCTGGGCTGCGCTGCAGCGCTAGGGTTTCATCAGTTCTGGGTCTGTGTTGGGGCGTCGAGCTTTTAGCGCGCCCATGCAGACCTTAAGGTTTGGGCTTGGCTGGCTTGCAATACTTTGCAGCGTCTTATTCAGTCAGAGCGCCATTCCAGGGTCACCAATGTCCATTGGCTTAAGTACAATTCCATCATGAGCGAAATCACCCCTTCCTTTGTCCATTTGCGATCCCACTCGGAGTTCTCCGTGGTGGACGGTATCGCCCGTATTCCTGAAATGATCAAAAAAGCACAGGCCTATGGACAGCCTGCGCTGGCTTTGACGGATCTGTGCAACTTGTTCGGACAGATCAAGTTCTATACTGCGGCCCGTAAAGCCGGGTTGAAAGCCATTATGGGTTGCGACATCTGGCTGCAGAACGAGGAAGACCGTGAAAAACCGTCGCGCTTGCTTTTGCTGGTGCAAAACGAGGCGGGTTATTTAAGCCTGTGCGACATTTTGACCCGTGCCTGGTTGGGCAACCAATACAAGGGACGGGCTGAGGTACAACGTGCCTGGTTGAAAGAGTGCAGCGGTTTGATCGCCTTGTCGGGTGGCCGCATGGGTGATATTGGCCAAGCCTTGGCCGACGGCAACCTGGATTTGGCGCGAGACTGCGCCCGCCATTGGCAAGATCTGTTTCCCGGTGCGTTCTACGTTGAACTGCAACGCGCCGGTGCTGACGGGGATGAACTGTACGTGCAGGCTGCCATGCGCGTGGCCGCTGATCTGGATTTGCCTGTGGTGGCAACGCATCCGATCCAGTTTATTTCCCCTGATGATTTTCGCGCTCATGAAGTGCGGGTGTGTATTGCGGACGGCGAACAGCTGGCCAATCCCAAACGTACTAAGCGCTTTACGCCCGAGCAGTATTTCCTGAGCTCGGACGATATGCAGCAACGTTTCGCAGATGTACCTGCAGCCCTGGCCAATACGCTGGAAATTGCCAAGCGGTGCAACCTGGAAATGGAACTGGGTACGCCGTATTTGCCGGACTTCCCCACCCCTGAAGGCATGTCGCTGGGCGACTTCCTGATCCAGCAAGCCCAGGAAGGACTTGAAAAGCGTTTGTTGCAGTTGTATGCCGATCCGGAAGAGCGTGAAAAGCAGCGCCCCACCTACGAGGAGCGTCTGGCCTGGGAGTGCAACACCATTATTTCCATGGGGTTTCCCGGCTACTTCCTGATCGTGGCGGACTTTATCAACTGGGGTAAGCACAACGGCGTGCCGGTAGGACCGGGCCGGGGCTCGGGTGCGGGCTCTTTGGTGGCCTACAGCATGGGCATTACCGATCTGGACCCCTTGCGTTATGACTTGCTGTTCGAACGTTTCCTGAACCCCGAACGGGTTTCCATGCCTGACTTTGACGTGGACTTTTGCCAGGATAACCGCGAACGCGTTATTGATTACGTCAAACAAAAGTATGGCCGTCAGGCCGTAAGCCAAATTGCCACTTTTGGCACCTTGGGCGCAAAGGCCGTCGTGCGCGACGTGGGTCGCGTCCTGGAGTTGCCGTATAGCTTGTGCGATGGTTTGTCCAAGCTGATTCCTTTTAACCCCGCCGACCCCTGGACGCTGGAGCGTGCGCTGGCTGATGAGCCCGCGTTTCGCGAGCGTTATGAGAACGATGAGGAAGTAAAAGCGCTGATTGACCTGGCGCGTCCGCTAGAGGGCTTGACCCGCAGCGTAGGGATGCACGCAGGGGGCGTCTTGATTGCCCCCGGCAAGCTGATTGATTTTTGCCCCTTGTACGCACAGCCTGGCCCGGATGCCAACGCTGTGTCCCAGTATGACAAGGATGACGTGGAGGCTGCAGGCCTGGTCAAGTTTGACTTTCTGGGCCTGCGTAACTTGACGATTCTGGACTGGGCCGTGCGTTACGTGCGCCAGTTCAATGCGGACAAGCGCGACTTCGACATCATGGCTTTGCCACTGGATGACGAGGCTTCCTACAAAATTTTGTGCGAAGGAAATACCACTGCGGTGTTCCAGCTGGAATCGCGTGGGATGAAGGAGCTGCTGCGCAGCCTGCGTCCGTCTACCTTTGAAGACATTATCGCTATGCTGGCCCTGTATAGGCCGGGGCCGCTGGAATCGGGCATGGTGGTGGACTTTGTGAACCGTAAACACGGTAGAGCCGAAGTGGACTACTTCCACCCGGATTTGGAAAGCACGCTCAGCAGTACCTACGGGGTCATCGTCTATCAGGAACAGGTGATGCTGATCTCGCAGATTATCGGTGGCTACTCGCTGGGTGGCGCTGACTTGCTGCGTCGGGCAATGGGTAAGAAAAAACCCGAGGAAATGGCCAAGCACCGTGTTCTGTTCGAGGAAGGGGCGGTCAAGAAAGGGCACGATCCGGAATTGGCGGTCAAGCTGTTTGACTTGATGGAGAAATTCGCAGGTTACGGCTTTAACAAGAGTCACTCGGCCGCTTATGCGCTGATTGCGTATCAAACGGCCTGGTTGAAAGCACACCACCCCGCCGAGTTCCTGGCCGCGACCTTGCTGTCCGATATGGACGATACCGACAAGGTACAGATTTTCTGGAAAGACGCGCTAGCCAATGGGGTGGAGGTGTTGCCACCCGATATCAATGCGTCCAACTATCGCTTTGAGCCTGTGCAGGACAGCTACACCGAAAAAGGTTTGCCACCGCGTACCATGCGCTTTGGTTTGGGGGCGGTGAAAGGCACGGGTCAGGCTGCAGTCGAGGCCATTGTGCAGGCCCGCAAAGAAGGTGGTCGTTATACCAGCTTGTTTGATTTCTGCCGCCGTGTGGATCGTCATCAGGTGAATAAGCGCACGATCGAAGCCCTGGTGCGTGCGGGAGCGTTTGATTCCATCGACGAGAACCGCGCAGCCCTGTTGGCCAGTATCGCTGCCGCCACTGAGGCGGCCGATCAGGCCGAACGCAGTGCGAATCAGTGTTCTTTATTTGCAGACGACTCTAACGATATTGTGGAAGGCGAGGTCGCTAAGGTAGCGCCTTGGAGTCTGCAGGATCGTTTGCGTCAGGAAAAAACAGCGCTGGGGTTTTATTTCAGCGGCCATTTGTTTGATGCCTGGCGCGATGAAGTGCGTCGCTTTGCTCCTACGCCGCTGGCGCGTCTGGAAGCCTCGCGCAGTCCGCAGTGGTTTGCGGGGGTGCTGTCTGCGGTACGGGTGCGCATGACGCGTCGTGGCAAGATGCTGTACGCCATGCTCGATGATGGCTCAGCCCAGCTGGAAGTGGCGATCTTCAATGAGTTGTTTGAAGAGCATCGCCAGCGCCTGAAAGAAGATCATTTAGTCATCATCCAGGGCAAGGTCAGTAACGACGACTACACCGGCGGTCTGCGTATTAACGCTGATTCAATTTTTGATCTGCAACTGGCTCGTGAAGCCCGTGCCAGCTGCTTGAGCATCGGGTTGAACAATAATGCGGACGCCAAACGCCTGCAGACATTGCTGACGCCGTATCGTGCCGAGGTAGTAGGTGGTGTTCCTGTAGAAGTTCAGTTGCAGCGTCCGGACTATGAGTGCGTGGTGCAGTTGGGTCAGCAATGGCGTGTGCGCCTGGCGGACTCCTTGCTGGAGCAGCTGGAAGAATGGGATGCCACACACGAGGTGGAGATCAGCTACCGATGAGGCCTTTGCGCATTCTGCACTCGGAAGCTGCTACCAGCTTTGGCGGTCAGGAAAACTATATTCTGCGTGCCATGCGCATTTTGCGTGAGCGTGGGCATCAGGTGGAGGCCGCGTGCCAGCCCCATGCCCAGCTCACGGAGCGGCTGCGCGACGAAGGGTTTACGGTTCACACTTTGTTGATGGACGGGCCGGCCAACTATATGCGCGGTGTACGCCAGTTACGCCGGGTATTGCGCCAGGGCCAGTTTGATGTGCTCAACAGCCATAGCCGCCGCGACACCATGCTGGCTGGCATGGCCGGGCGTCTTGCTGGGACGCCATTGATTGTGCGTACCCGTCACCTAGCCAAGAAAGTGGGCTCTTTAATGTCCTACACCATCGTGCCCAAGCGGGTGATTACGCCCAGCGACTACGTGCGTGAGCACATGATTGAACGCGGTGTAAAACCCGAGCATGTGCAGGTGGTGTATCCCTGTGTAGACCCTGCTGTGATCGATTCCGCGCCTGTTTTGGATTTACGGGCGGAATTGGGTTTGGCTAACGATAGTGTGCTGGTGGGCTGTGTTGCTGTGCTGCGGCGCGAGAAAGGCCACCATGAGCTGATCGCTGCCATGCAGCCTTTGTTTGGCCGCTACCCGGATTTGCATCTGGTTCTGGCCGGTGGCGGATCGCCCGGTTACGAGCAACTGCAGGCTTTGATCACGGAGCAGGGCTTGCAAGGCCGAGTTCATTTATTAGGTACGCGTTCGGATGTGCCCTCGATCCTGCGCAATCTGGACATCTTCGCTCTAGCAACGCATATGGAAGCCTCGGGAACGGTTTTTGTGGAGGCCGGCAGTGCGGGCATTCCAGTTGTAGGAAGCCGCGTGGGGGGTGTGCCTGAAATGATGCAGGAAGGGCGTAGTGGTTTTCTGGCTGATTTGCAGGACCCGCAGGCCTGGCGTGATGCGTTGGAGAAACTGATCCAGAGCCCGGGATTGCGTTATGAAATGGGAGTCGCAGGACGAGTTTTCTGCCGTAGCGACGAGCGCTTTACGCCCATTGCCATGGGCGATAGGCTGGAGGGCGCTTATTACCGTTGGTTAAAGGAGCTTCAGGGATGAAAGTGGCCAATACGGTGCCCGTCATGATGTACCACCATGTCACCCCTGAAGGGGGCATGATCAATGCCAGTCCCGAGCATTTCGAGCAGCATTTGCAGTGGTTAAAGAAGCATGGCTGGACAAGTCTGAACTGCGAGCAATTCGTGGCGCACTTGCAGGGGCAGGGCGTCCCACCCAAGTCCGTGCTGATTACCTTTGACGATGGCTATCTGGATAATTGGGTCTACGCCTATCCCTTGCTGAAAAAATACGGTTTCAACGCCGTTATTTTCTTGGTGACTGACTGGATCAAGGATGGTCCTGTCAGGCCGTATCTGGGGCAAGGCCAGGATGTGCCGGCGTGCCCGGAGCATCGCGAGTGTGAAGCTCGAATTGAACAAGGGCGCAGCGACGACGTTATTTTGCGCTGGAGTGAAATCCACGCCATGCAGGCTGATGGTGTGTTTGAGTTCCACAGCCATACACACACGCATACTCGTTGGGATCTGGGCGAGTTTCGCGATCAGAAAAACGAAAAAATGCGCTGGGAGCTGGAGCAGTCCCGTAAAACTTTGAAAGTCAATATGGGGACGGTATCGGATCAACTGTGCTGGCCACAGGGCTACTTTGATCCGGACTACGTGCAGATTGCTCAGCAAGCCGGTTTCCGTTACCTGTATACGACGCGCGCGTTTGGCTCTAACCAGCCCGGTACGGACCCGCTGCATATTTATCGGTTTGCGGTGCGCGATACCACCGGTGTATCGGTAGGGCGCAGGCTTAAGGTGGCGGTACACCCGGTGATAGGTCCCATATTCAATAGGTGGAAAGCATGGCGCCGTCGGCAAAGACAGAAGTAGGCAATAGCGGGGCCAGCGGCTCTGGCAAACGTCTGTCTGTCATTTTGATTACCAAAAACGAGCAGGCTCACATACGGGCCTGCCTGGAGTCCGTTGCTTTTGCAGACGAGATCATCGTCGTGGATTCAGGCAGCACTGACGACACCGTGGAAATTGCGCGGTCAATGGGCGCGAAAGTGAGCGTCACGCAGGACTGGCCAGGCTTTGGGCCGCAAAAGAACCGCGCTTTGGATCAAGCAAGCGGTGACTGGGTGCTGTCGATTGATGCTGATGAACGGCTGACACCAGAATTAGCCCAATTAATTCAGCAAGAAATTCAGCAGCCTCGTGGTACTGCTTTCCGGATGGCCCGCCTGTCGGAGTTTGCCGGGCGTTGGATGCGTCATAGTGGCTGGTGGCCGGATCTGGTTTTACGTTTGTTCAAGCGTGGAACAGCCAGGTTTAATGACGCCAAAGTGCATGAAAGTGTGCAGACCGATCAGCCCGTGCTGATTCTGGATGGCCACTTCCTGCATTACCCCTACGCCAGTCTTGAAGTGTTTATCGACAAGATCAACCGTTATTCCACTGATGCGGCGCGCCAAATGCAGGCCAAGGGCAAGACCACCAGCCTGCCCGGCATTGCCGCTCATGCCAGCTGGACCTTCGTGCGGCACTACGTCGTTAGACGCGGGTTTCTGGACGGGCCACAAGGTTTCATTCTGGCGTGTATGGCGGCTTCGGGCAGCTTGTTTCGATATAGTAAGCTCTGGTATTACACACGTCAGAAGTCTGATTAGCCCCTTATAATGCCGCCTATGATTCCGATTCTTATGTATCACCAAATCGGGGTGCCCGCTCCTAAAGGGTCACCGTATCGCGGTTTGACCGTGCACCCCACCGATTTCCGACGCCAGATGACCTGGCTGAAGCGTTTGGGCTATCGTGGCTTGTCGATGGCGCAGCTGATGCCGTATTTGCGGGGTGAAAAGCAGGGCAAGGTGATTGGAATCAGCTTTGATGACGGCTATCGCAATGTTTTTCAAAACGCCATGCCGGTGCTTGATGAATTGGGCTTTACCGCCACCAATTACATCGTGGCCCGACATCTGGACGGCTCCAATTTCTGGGACCAACCTAAAGGTGTACCGCATTCTGGGCTGATGTCTCTGCCGGAACTGCGAGCCTGGGTCAATGCCGGTCACGAAGCGGGTTCACACACGCTGGACCATGTGCACCTGACGGATGTTTCCTCCGAAATTGCCCACTATCAAATCGCGCAGTCCAAGACCGAGCTGCAGGACGCCCTGCAAGTTGAAGTCAACGCCTTCTGCTACCCCTATGGGGATCAAAATCAGGCGATTCGAGATTTGGTACGTCAGGCAGGTTACCTGAATGCCACCACCACAAACCGGGGGTTGGCTCGTTCGGACGATGATTTGTTTGATCTGCCCCGCGTCACGGTTGCGCGTTCCACCAATATTGTGCGCTTCTTGCAAAAGTGCGTGACACGCCTGGAAGACAAGCGCAGAACGGTTTCCCGCTCATGAGTTCAGACCAGCCCCACGACACCACATCCCCTCAGCGCTTGCGTATTGCTTTTGTCGTCGACCGTTTCGGCAACCGCTTTGGCGGTGCCGAGGCTTATGGCGTGGAGTTGATGCGTGAACTGTCCCAAAGGCACGAAATTACCGTTTTTGCCCGTGAGTACGACAGCCGCTGTGATTTGAAGCTGGCCTATGTGCCTATCCGCCATTGGTCACACTGGCCAGGCTGGATACGTGGCATTTTGTTTGCCCGCCAGGCCGCTAAGGCCACTGCTCAAGGCTTTGACATTGTGCATTCGCACATGAACGGCTGGTGCGGTGATGTGGAAGTCGTGCACGTGACTCCCGTGCGTTTCAATTGGCGCGTGCGGCCTTTGCCGCTGCTCAAGAAACTGGGTTCGTATATCAGTCCGCGTGTATGGGGTTATTTGGGCTTGGAAAAACGACGCTTGCGTCCTGGCCCTCATGAGGTGGTTGCGGTGTCTGGCCTGATTGCTGAACAACTGCAGCAAGCCTACGGCAATGTGCATGAATATCCGGTTATTGCTCCCGGTGTGGCCTTGCCACAAGCCGATCATCAAGGTGAAGAGCGCGCCAAAGTGCGTGAGTCCTTGGGGTTGAGTGATACGCAGGTAGTGTGCCTGTTGGTCGCCCGTAATCCTTTACGTAAAGGCTTGAATACGGTGCTGGAAGCTTTGGCCAAACTACCCGAGCATTACCGCTTATTGGTGGTAGGCGGAAAGCCAGGGTTGCGGGACCAGATACGCCAGCAGCTGCAGGCGCTGAATATGCAGGACCGCGTTATTTTGCAAGGTGAGACCTCTGATGTTGAACCCTTTTATCGCGCTGCGGATATTTACGTACATCCCACGTTAAATGACAGCTTTGGCATGGCACCCTTGGAAGCCATGTCTTACGGCTTGCCAGTCGTTTTGAGCCCCAGCCCCTGGTGTGGCTTTGCTCAGTACGTGCAAGCTGGCTATCACGCTTTGCTCTTGTCTCATCCAGAAGATGCCCAAGAACTGGCTGACGCCATCGTCAAGATCAGCAAGGACCCAGCACTGACGCGCAATCTGTTGGAGAATTCGCGCGAGCTGCTGGTTCAATTCAGCTGGCCTGCGGTTGCCAGCCGCTATCAGGACCTTTATCAGAAAGTGTTGCAACGGCGCCAAGCTTGAGCCTGATTCCGGCGCTGTTTTCTCTTTTACTGATAGTAAAACGCTCAAATTTCTGTTCAGTTATTGTTCAGTTTACGCAATAGCGGATACACTCTGTGGCCTATCGCAGGCAGATGCTCGCCCTGAGCGTCTCCCATTTCTGGCGGCTGGCGGAGCATGATTTGAAGGTTCTGATCACTGATATTCACCACGGTAACGGTGGCGGACACGTAACTTACATTTTGGGCCTGCTGCGTGGCTTGGCCGGTCAATGCGAGTTCACTTTGGCCGCGCCGGCAAGCGGACGGCTCTATCGTGAAGCCTCCCAGCTAGCGGGTGTGCGGGTGTTGCCCGGCCTTTATACCGCTCGTATCGGAACAGCCTTGAGCGAGATCTGGCGCTTGCGCCGTTTTCTGCAGCAAGAAGCCTTTGATATCGTGCATTGCAATGGCAGCACTGATCATCGTCATGTCATGATCGCCTGCAAGACATTGGCCAAGCCCCCCGTCATTATCTGGACCAAACACAATACCAATCGTCTCCATAGTTTGGGCAACCGCTTGCGTGCCCGCTTTGGGACGAATCTGTGTATTGCTGTCAGCGATTACGTGGCGGGGCAATTAGCGAAATCAGATTACCGGCACTGCCGCGTCGAACGTATTTATCACGGCCTGGATCTGGACCACTACCGTCCCGTGTCACTTCAAGAGAAACAGGCAGCCCGTCGTGAGCTTTTTGGAGCGGACTTGCCGGACGACGCCTTGGTGCTGGGTTCGGTCGGGGGGACTGATCTGGAAAAAGGCTGGCTCCTGCTGGTCCAGGCAGTTGCCAGCCTTGAACCTGAGCTCAAACGGCGTATCCGGATTCTGGTGGCGGGTGATCCACCTGCCGCGGCCGTTTGTGAGCAGGTGCGAGCCCTAGGTTGCAGCAAGCAAGTCATTTTCCCCGGCCTGGTTAAAGACGTTCGCTCTGTGTTGGCTGCGTGTGATGTGGGCTTTGTGCTGTCTTACAAAGAGTCAGCCTCGTATGCCTGCTACGAATCCTTGGCGCTAGGTCTGCCTGTGCTGATTTCAGATGCCGGTGGTCTGCCGGAAAGCATCAGTAACCAAGAAGAGGGTTGGGTCGTGCCTTGCGGCGACGTGGCGGCGATTGAATATCATCTACGCGCCATGCTCTGCCAGCAGTACTGCCTGAAAACTGCCGGCGAACGGGCTAGGATGCGCGCAGAACAGAATTTTGACATGCGACGTTTTTCGCTCGATACCTATCAGGCTTATCTGAAGGCACGCGCACAGTCGTAAAGACCTAAAAAAGAGGCGTGCCGATTTTTGATCGGCACGCCTCTTTTTTATTCCTGGTTCAAGGTGCTGTCAGGGTTTCCAGTTCGCCCAGCCAGACCAAGGCATCTTCCCGCCTGTCCCCACACATTTCCAGCGACGCCTGTAAACCTGAACAACAGGCCGGCCGTTCTGGCTGACCAAAAATCCGGCAGCGCATTTGTTCATCTAACTGGATACAGGGCACACCCGCCGGTTTTCCGTCGGGCATGCCAGGTATGGGGCTGGAAATGGAGGGGGCAATGCAGCAGGCCCCGCATTCGGCACGGCAAATCATGCCCAGCCTCGGGACCAATACACTAAGATTCCCACGTATTCCTTGATGATGGAACGGCTGGACTGCAAAGCCATCAGGTTAGGCTTCCACATAGAGAAATCAGGGCTGTCAGGCACAGTGAGCTGGGGAGCGGCACCCGCAGCAATTACATTCACACCTTGTTTGCGGAAAATGGCCATAGCGCGTGGCATATGCAGGGCAGACGTCACGAGCAAGACCTGCTTGGCCTGTTTCTCCTGCAACAACTGGGCGGTGTACTCACCATTTTGCTGAGTGGTCAGGCTATTGTTTTCCATCACCGTAGCCGACGCAGGCACATCCAGATTTTTCAGGGTGTTGGCCATCATTTGGGCTTCACTGACCCCGCCATCCAGGGCTGCACCGGACAAAACGATGTAGGGTGCACGACCGGCTTTATATAGATCCGCAGCACGTTCCACCCGCGCCGAGGTTTTCTGGGCGGTTTGTGGCAAGAACCAGTTGCTGCGGTTCTGCGCGGTGTGCCCACCCAGCACGACAATGGCGTCGCCCTGAGCAACTTGCTCCGCGGGTTGGTAGGGATACATTCGTTCCAGATATGCGCCGGCGTACAGGCTGGTGGCTGGCAGCGACCAGGCCGCAGTCCAGATCAAACCTGCCAGAGCCAAGGCCACGGCGGTCTTGCGTAGTCGCACGATGAACAACAGTACCGCCAGCAATAAAAGGGCGGCAAACAGATTCAGGGGGATGACCAGGCTGGTCAGGATGCTCGATAGACTCATGGGCGCTCCCGCTCTGACTCCAGCACGTTCACCACTTCATCCAGCGTAGGCCATTGGCCGTCACGTCCCAGGCAGATCGCCCGTGGTGACCAGGGGCCAGTGTCTTCAGGATTGGTGACGCCACATAAGGTCAGCTGCTGGGCCTTGATGGCCGCGGCGACATGTGAGACGCCAGAGTCATTGCAAATAACCCACTGGGCCTGCTGGCAAAGTCGTGCAAATGCACCCAGGGGCAGGGGCGGCAGACAACGCGCGCTGGGCGCATTGGTCAGGGCAGCCTCATGCTCGTTCGGGGGGGGGCACATAATGACGGTTTTGCCTTGGGCTTGCAGATGGCGGGTCAGTTGGTCGAAATAAGGCCAGACTTTGACGCGACCCTTGTGCAAACCGGTTGCGGTCGGGGCGATCAGAATATAGTCACCGGGACGCAAGGCAGCTTGGCGTAAACTATTGTCGCCTTCTTGCCGTTGCAGGGGGCTAAGCGTCAAATCCAGGGTGGCCGGGGCTTGTTCAGGGGCTGGGCCAAGATTCCACAGGTCCAGCGCCTGCTGAACAATATAGAACCAGGATTGCACCGCATGCAACTTGTTTTGGGGCTTATTTAAAGGCCAACGTAATAAAAGGCTACGGCCGTCGTCCCGATAACCGCAAGCGGGCAGGCCAGCCAGTTTGAAGCTGAGCGCACTGCTGAGCGAGTCCGGCAGCAAGACTCCGTACGCCTGGCGATGACCGTGCTGGCGGCGGTAGCGTCGTATGGCCTTGGCGTCTTGGCGCCATTGGCTGGTCATGGGCACAAAGCCATGCAAGGGGTAGGCGGACAGCAGCTCGCGGGCCCAGGGGCGAGCACAAACAACCACTGGCAAGCCAGTGTCCAATAGAGCCTGTAGACACGGCAGGCTCATGCATACATCGCCTAGCCAGTTAGGCAATCGTAAATAAAGGGCAGAGGGATCAGACATGAACAGGACAACTAGGCTGAACGAACCAGAGCAAGGACGCTCGATTCAGGGAATGAGCGTTAGAATAAACACAATTAGATAGTATATAGGTGTCCTCGTTGTCCAACGCCATAGAAACCAAAATCAAGCCTGCTGGGCACGATCCCGTCA
>SMEN01000283.1_pt1 | contig 15679 bp, 14 predicted proteins | sample 2456271 | NCBI WGS metagenome assembly SMEN01 (sample SAMN10132593, study PRJNA489261) | soil metagenome | isolation source: day1 control-loamy sand soil ammended with raw manure from dairy cow... | place: USA | collected 2015-04-01 | reverse complement strand
GCGACCCATGAACGCAAGCGTGATGGAGAGACCGGGCAGTGGGTTGACGGCGCGACGAGCTGGTTCTCTGTCTCGGCCTTTCGGGCTCTGGCTGAAAACGCGATGGAGTCGATCGCCCAAGGAGACCATTTGGTGATCTTCGGAAAGCTGCAGATTCGGCAATTCGACCGTCCCGATGGCACCCGGGGCATGAGCGCTGACCTTGAGGCCTATTCGCTGGGGCATGACCTCCGGTACGGCATTTCCCAATTTACAAAGGTTCGCAGTGACAACGGCGACGGCGATCGCATCACTCACTCGTCGGCTGTCGACGCCCCTCGCGCTCCGGGTGAAACCGGGAGTGAAAATATGTGGGCCAGCGAGGAGACCGACGCTGCGTGAATCCGGCGAAACCCTCGGTGCCCGGGTGGGCTTTGTGAATCCGGGCACCGTGAGAGGAAGATTCTGCCGAATGGATTGGGTTTTGGAGCCTGCGACAGACTAGCCTTAAGGTTATGGCGGAATTCATTTATACGATGACCAAGGCTCGCAAGGCCGTTGGTGACAAAGTCATTCTTGACGATGTCAGCATGTCGTTCTATCCGGGCGCCAAAATTGGTGTCGTGGGCCCTAACGGTGCTGGTAAGTCAACAATCCTGAAGATCATGGCGGGCATTGATACCCCGTCGAACGGTGAGGCTCGACTCTCACCGGGTTACTCGGTCGGCATCCTCCTGCAGGAGCCACCGCTGAACGAAGAAAAGACCGTCCTGGGCAACGTCCAGGAAGGCGTTGGTGAGATCTACGAAAAGATCCAGCGCTTCAACGAAATCTCCGAAGAAATGGCCCAGGACGGCGCCGACTTCGACTCCTTGCTGGAAGAGATGGGCAAGCTGCAGGAAGCGATTGACGCTGCCGACGCTTGGGACATCGACAACCAGCTCGAGCAGGCTATGGACGCGTTGCGCTGCCCGCCAGGCGATGAAATGGTGACCCACCTCTCCGGTGGTGAGCGTCGTCGTGTCGCACTGTGCAAGTTGCTTCTGCAGAAGCCGGACCTGCTGCTGCTCGATGAGCCTACTAACCACTTGGACGCCGAGTCGGTCCTGTGGCTCGAGCAGCACCTGTCGGCCTACCCGGGCGCCGTCCTGGCCGTGACCCACGATCGTTACTTCCTCGATCACGTCGCCGAGTGGATCTGTGAAGTCGACCGCGGTCGTCTGCACCCATACGAAGGCAACTACTCCACCTACCTGGAGAAGAAGCGCGAACGCATGGAAGTCCAGGGCAAGAAGGACCAGAAGCTGGCAAAGCGCCTGGCGGAGGAACTCGAATGGGTTCGCTCCAACGCCAAGGGACGCCAGACCAAATCCAAGGCCCGTCTTGCACGCTACGAGGAGATGGCAGCAGAAGCCGAGCGCACACGCAAGCTTGACTTCGAAGAAATCCAGATCCCACCAGGCCCGCGCCTGGGCCAGCTGGTTATCGAGGCCAAGAACCTGAAGAAGGGCTTTGGCGACCGCGTCCTCATCGACGGGCTGTCGTTCTCGTTGCCGCGCAACGGCATCGTTGGTGTCATCGGTCCGAACGGTGTCGGTAAGTCGACCTTGTTCAAGACCATCGTCGGCATGGAGCAGCTGGACGACGGCGACCTGAAGATCGGCGATACCGTCAAGATCTCCTACGTTGACCAGAACCGCGAAAACATCGATCCGAACAAGAGCCTGTGGGAAGTTGTTTCGGATGGCCTGGACTACATCCAGGTTGGCCAGGTTGAAATGCCGTCGCGCGCCTATGTTTCAGCCTTCGGTTTCAAGGGTCCAGATCAGCAGAAGAAGGCAGGTGTGCTCTCCGGTGGTGAGCGCAACCGCCTGAACTTGGCACTGACCCTCAAGCAGGGCGGCAACCTGTTGCTGCTTGATGAGCCTACCAACGACCTTGACGTTGAAACGCTGTCCTCGCTGGAAAACGCACTCCTGGAGTTCCCGGGCTGTGCAGTGGTCGTATCCCACGACCGTTGGTTCCTGGACCGCGTGGCTACCCACATCCTGGCCTACGAGGGCACGGAAGAGAACCCATCGAACTGGTACTGGTTCGAGGGCAACTTCGAGTCCTACGAAGCCAACAAGATCGAGCGCTTGGGCGCGGATGCAGCGAAGCCGCACCGCGTTACCCACCGTCGCTTGACTCGCGACTAAGGGTTTCGGGTATGGAAAAAGCCGCCACGAATGTGGCGGCTTTTTCGTTCCCTGGCGAAGTATCTTCTGGCCGCCTAGTTGTTCGGCGAGGGGGCCAGGAGGCCTGACAGCCGGACGTATTGGCGGTCTTGGTGGAGCAGGTGCTGCTGATGGGCGCCGTGCAGGATTTCATGGACTTCGGCGGCGATAAGCCGTGAACCGCCGACGCTAATCGAGGAGTGCAAGCTCGCGCGAAGAGCTACCGGCGCGTGTGGAAAGTATGGTTCGCCAGAGGGCAGGAACTGGAATCCCTGTTCCTGCGTGAAGCGAGGGGCCCCGGGCTGTGCGAAGTTCGTCGCCAATTCGTCATGGTCTTCGCCCAACAAGTGGATCATGAAGCTCGACGCGGACAATACTGCCCCTGCTGCTCCGGATTCCTTGGTCAGGGAAAAGGACACCGCTACCGGCTCAATGGACAGCGATGCCAGCGATGACACCGTCAGGCCATAGGGAATGCCGTCGACCGTTGCGGTGATGAGCGCGACGCCGGCGGGATGATGACGGAAAGCGGTCCGGAAATCATCGGATAAAGTCGACATATTCACTGATCCTTCTGCCGGGCTGACGAGGGCGGCCCGGTGTTGGTCAGGGCCGTTGCCAACCCTGAATCTAAATCATCTCTACGCCCAACACTAAGACTTCAAGTAAACTTGAGGTCAAGCAGGAGTGTGGTGATCATGGACACAAATGGCGGCGACGAGCTGTCGCACAAGATGCCGGGGCAGGAACTGCTGAGCATCGGCACGGTGAGCGAGCGAACCGGGGTTGCCCGCTCGGCCCTGCACTATTACGAAGACGTCGGACTCATTGCGTCGCTTCGATCGGCGGGTAATCAGCGCCGGTATCCGCGGCACATGCTGCGCAGGATCTCGCTGATTACGGTGGGCAGCAAGTTGGGTATTCCGCTGAACGACATCAAGCGCGCGCTGGAGCCAGTGCCAATGAACACCATGCCCTCCGAAGCCGACTGGCTGCGGGCAACGGCCGAATGGAAACGGGTCCTGGAGGCGCGCCGAAGGGCCATCGAGGAACTCGAAGACCGTTTGATGGGCTGCATCGGCTGCGGATGCCTTTCCATGCAGGCCTGTACCTTGCTGAACCCGGAGGACGCGCTGGCCCGCGAAGGCTCGGGTGCACGCCGCCTGGAAGCCGCCGATGACGAAGACTTGCGCGCGACCTGACCCTGCCCGCCGCCGTGCCGGCTACAGGGAGTCTTCCGGCAGCCTGACCATGCCTTCCTGCGCCACCGTTGCCACCAGGGTTCCCTCGCGGTCGTAGAACTGTCCGGTCCCCAGACCGCGGGCCGATGAAGCCGAGGGCGAATGCAGCACGTACAGCAGCCATTCGTCGGCGCGGAAGTCCCGGTGCCACCACATGGCATGGTCCAGGCTCGCGACGCTCAAACCGGGGTGGACCCAGGTCTTGCCGTGGGCTCGTAGCACCGGTTCCAGCAGCATGTAGTCGCTGGCGTAGGCCAAGGCGGCACGATGCAGCGCCGGGTCGTCGGGAAGCTTGGCCGTGGTGCGCAACCAGACAACGGCCTCGGGGGACTTTTCGAACTTGTGCGGAAGATAGATGGCGTCGGTGACATGCCGGACATCGAATGGTCTTTGATAAGCCCACTCCCGCGCGACGGGGTGGTCGATGTGCCCGATGAGCTCGGCCGTGGTCGGCAGCGTCTCGGGGTCCGGAGCCGAGATCGGCAGCGGATCATGGTGCTCGATGCCCTGCGCCGGTTCCTGGAACGAGGTGATCATCGACAGGATCGGCTCGCCGTTCTGGTAGGCGTGCACGCGCCGGGCCGAAAAGGATCGTCCGTCGCGCAGGCGCTGGACGCCGAAGGTGATGTTCTGGCTGGGATCTCCGGGTCGCAGGAAATAGCCATGGAGGGAATGCACAGCGCGGCTTGGTTCAACCGTGCGCGTTGCCGCGACGACGGACTGGGCGAGCACCTGGCCGCCAAAGACACGCCCGAAGGTGTGCGACGGGGTGTGGCCTACGAAGATATCCTCATCGGTTCGCGCATGGTCATCGCCATCCAAATTGAGCAGATCCAGCAGCATTTGTGTTGTGCCTAGTTCTTCGGACACGTTCTCGACTCCTTCAGGTCCATGATGTGAACGAAGGGCAACGCCGTGTACCCCTAAGTAACATGACGTCTTCTATTCACAGTCTCATCGTCCAACTATACGTTTCAAGGCAGTTCATGACGCCATTAGCGGAAGCAGGGAATGGCAGAACCTGAGTCGTGAGACGATGAATGCATGGCAAGCAGCGCTTTAGTTTTTGACGACAATACCTCCGTCACGGATCTGGCGAACTTCATCAGCCGAGCCAAAACCGTGGAAGACGATGCGGCGCTGCTCATGGCACGGGGTACCGCCCTGGCAGTCTACGTCCCGGTGCTGGTACCGGCGGACCTGGGCCAGGGGGAATACACCATCCTGGCCATGCGGGTGCACCGGCTGGCCCAGCCGGCGGAACTGACCCGCAGCTACTCCCTGGCATCGATGCAGGACCGTCTGGCCCGCATGGCGGACGGCTCGGTCGAGTTCTCGCTTCCACCGGTTGAAGAGAACCCTCGATGGGCCGGGATCTCGGTGCCGGTCTCGGGGTGGACCGACAGCGGAACCATCGCCGATGACGCGCTGCGCACCGCGGCCCAAACGGGCATTGATGCCGTGGCCAAGGCCTTGCCTGAGAATCCCGGAAAGCCCGTGGTGGCGCAGATCCGCCAGCGGATCTGGTCATCGCCGATTCTTGCCAGCGAGCACGAGCTGCCCATGGGAGCGGCCTTCGCGATGCAGGCCCTGGGCTTCCTCGTACTTGGCGGTGAAAGCCGGATCTTCCGCAACGGGGGCTGGGTGCGGATCAGCAACGGGCGCGGGCACGTGGTGCTGCGCCGGTCGTCGCTGCTGGGCTAACCGGCTGCACCAGGCACTAAACGAAAGATGGGCTGGAACTCCCGGGGGAGTTCCAGCCCATCCATGTTCTGCGGCAGGTTACATGGTGTCCGGGGTGTTCTGCAGCGAGTGCGCCGCGCGATCGAAGTAGTCGCGCAGCGTCTCGGCTTGGAGCATCGGAAGCTCCAGCTGGTCGATGGCCTTGTTCATGTGCCCCAGCCAGACATCGCGGTAATGCGAGTTGATCGGGTAGTTGTGGTGGCGCATGCGAAGGCGCGGATGGCCGCGGTGCTCGGAGAAGGTTGTGGGCCCGCCCCAGTACTGTTCAAGGAACAATTGCAGGCGCACCTGGGCCGGATGCAGGTCTTCCTCCGGGTACATCCGTCGGAAATCTTCATCCTCGGCCACGGAGGCGTAGAAGTTCTTGGTCAGCTGGGAGAACACCGGCCGGCCGCCGACCTCCTCGTAGAACGTTCCGGCGTACTGCGATGCATCGACCGGCTCCTGCGCCAAGTCGAGGAATTCCTGCGATGATTTTCCCATCACCAAGGGGTTGCTCATGGGGTCGCGCCGGACGGCCTGCGGAAGAAACTGTGGTTCGCTCATTGGCTAGATCCTTGGGTATCTGTCGGTTGGAAGGGGACTGGCTCATGCAGGACCGGGAAATTCACGGATCGTGCGATGAAGCAGACCTTGTTGGCCTCGCGGTGCAGCGAATCGGCCAATTCCCGCTGGGACTCGTCGGCGAGCTCCACCCGGGGATGCAGCACCACCTGCGTGAACTCGCCGCTGTTGTCGCGGTTCAGGCGCAGAGTTCCCGTGGACTCATCGCTGTAGCCCGTGACAACAACTCCGTGCGTCACCGCCACATGCAGGTAGGAGAGCATATGGCACTGAGCCAGCGCCGCCAGCAGCAGCTGCTCCGGATTCCACCGGTCCTTGTCGCCGTGGAATGTCGGGTCGGCGGTGCCGGGAAGATCGGGCAGGCCCGGCGCCCGGACAATGTGGTCGCGGCCGTAGCTGCGGTATCCCTGGGTTCCGGCGCCGCGGTTCCCGGTCCAGTCGATGCCCACCCGGTATTGGTGCTGCGAGAGGTCCATGACCCTATTCTCCCACCCTTTAAACGAACGGTGGTGTGCCATCACGCACACGGCGCGTGGCACACCACGGGTTCGCTGCCGGTCAGGCTTATTAGGCCTGCGCGTCAGCCGCGCGGGCGGCCAAGGCGCGCACCACGTCCGCCTTGGACTCCACCAGCAGCCGGCGCATGGCCGGATGCTTCTCGCCGAGCGAGGACAGGAAGCCGTCGGTGGCCTCCAACGTCTGCTCGGAGACGTTCGAGCCCGGGTAGAAGCCCAGTACGATCTGCTTGGCCATTTCGTGGGAGAAGGACTCCCACGTGTTGACCAGCAGGCCGAAGTACTGCTCCGAATAGCCGGAGAGCAGTTCGGAGTCATGAGTGGTGTTGAAGCCGGCGATGACCGCGCTCTGCTGGTCGTTGGACAGGTTTGCGCTGGTCGCCGCGGCGAACGCGGCGGCCTTGGCTTCGGCCGTAGGGCGCGCGGCGCGGGCGGTGTGCCAGGAGGCCTTGCCCTTGGCGGTGTCGTCGTCGGCAAGCACCGCGTCCAGCGCGGCGTCGTCCATGCGGCCACCGGCGGACAGTGCGATGGCCAGGGCCCAGCGCAAATCGGTGTCCACGGCAAGCCCGTCGAGCACGGTGGAGCCGTCGAACAGCGACTGCACGGTATCCAGCTGCGCGTCCGTGCGCGAGCGGTGGGCGAAAGCCTTGGTGAACTGCAGCTGCGCATCGGATCCGGCGTCGGCTTCCGAGGCCAGCTCCCACAGCCGGTCGGCGGCGTGGACGCCCAGCTCCTTGCTGTGCTCGGCGGCCACGAAGGAATCCAGCGAGGTGTTCAGCTGGCGCAGCAGCACCATGATCACGGTCGAGTCGACCTCGTGGCCGATGTTGTTCAGCAGCAGCTGGACATAGGTGCGCGCCGGGGACTCCGCCTCGCGGACCGCGTCCCAAGCGGCGGACCAGACCAGCGTGCGGGGCAGGGACTGCGCGAAGTCCTTCAGGTGCTCGGTGGCGGTGGCCAGCGAACGCTCGTCCAGGCGGATCTTGGTGTAGGTCAGATCGTCGTCGTTCAGCAGCACCAGGTCCGGGCGCTGCAGGCCGACCAGCGCCGGCACCTCGGTGAACTCGCCGTCGATGTCCAGTTCCTCGCGGTGCACGCGCTGCAGCTTGCCGTCGGCATCCAGCGAGTAGAAGCCCACGGCCAAGCGGTGCTGGCGCAGGGTCGGGTAGTCCGCGGCGGCGCTCTGGCGGATGCCGAAGGCGGTGATGGCGCCGTGCTCGTCCTCGGAAATCTGCGCGGTCAGGGTGTTCACGCCGGCGGTTTCCAGCCAGGACTCGCCCCAGTGGCTCAGGTCGCGGCCGCTGGCCGCTTCCAGTTCGCGCAGCAGGTCGGGCAGCTCGGTATTGCCCCAGGCATGCTTGGTGAAGTATTCGCGCACCCCGGCCATGAATTCCTCCTGGCCGACGAAAGCCACCAGCTGGCGGAGCACCGAGGCGCCCTTGGCGTAGGTGATGCCGTCGAAATTGACCTCGACGTCCTCCAGATCGTTGATCGGGGCGACGATCGGGTGGGTGGAAGGCAGCTGGTCCTGGCGGTAGGCCCAGTTCTTCTCCAGCGTATTGAAGGTCGTCCAGGCGCTGGTGAACTCCGTGTTCTGCGCCGCGGCCAGGGTGGACATGAACTCCGCGAAGGACTCATTCAGCCAGAGGTCGTTCCACCACTTCATGGTGACCAGATCGCCGAACCACATATGGGCCAGCTCGTGCAGGATGGTGATGGCGCGTCGCTCCACCATGGCGCCGGTGGGCCGGGAGCGGAAGACGTACTCTTCCAGGAAGGTCACCGCACCTGCGTTCTCCATGGCCCCGGCATTGAATTCCGGCACGAACAACTGGTCGTACTTCTCAAACGGGTACGGGGTGCCGAAGTTCTTCTCGTAGAACTCGAAGCCCTGGCGGGTGATGGTCACGATGTTCTCGACATCCAGGTACTGCATCAGCGAGGCGCGGGCGAACACTCCCAGCTCCACGGTGCGCCCGCTGGAGGAGACCAGCGAGTCGCGGGCCACCTGGTAGGGGCCGGCGATCAACGCGGTGATGTAGCAGGAGATGCGCTGGGTTGGCGCGAAATCCCAGGTGGCGGACTCGCCGTCTTCCGTCGGCTGCGGGGTGGGGGCGTTGGAGACGACGTTCCAATATTTCGGCGCCGTCACCGAGAACTGGAAGGTGGCCTTCATGTCCGGCTGCTCGAAGACGGCGAACATGCGGCGGCAGTCGGCGACCTCGAACTGGGTGTAGAGGTAGACCTCCTGGTCCACCGGGTCCACGAAGCGGTGCAGGCCTTCGCCGGTGTTCATGTACAGCGCATCGGCGTCGATCACCAGGACATTCTCGGCGGCCAGGTTCGGCAGCTGGATCCGGATGCCGTCGGACACCTCGGCGGGATCCAGCTCGATGCCGTTCAGCTTCACCGAGCGCACCGTGTCGGTCACGGCGTCGATGAAGCTCGCGGCTCCCGGGGTCGCGGTGAATCGCACGGTGGTCTGCGAGGTGAACACGCGCTCGCCGCGGGTCAGGTCGAGATTCACCTCATAGGACTCGACATTGATCAAACTGGCGCGTTCGGCGGCCTCGGCGCGCGTGAGGTTCATTCCTGGCATGGGGGTCTCCAATTCCTCGTGAGGCGTCACCTCACCCGAAGTTCTGAAATGGATATTGAATATCTATTCCTATTGTGGCACCCGCCACCGCCACCATGGCAACCCCCGGCCGGGAGAATCCTTATATTTCGCGTATTTTTTTCGCGTCACGAATTTCGCCGGTCCGAATCGCGTCCCGACTTCATACTATTGCCCGGCGGGTGACGCAATGCCCATGGTGCGCGCGTTGGTCGCTAAGCTAGAAGCGACAGCAACAACCGTCCCCAATGAATGAGGCTCCACACGATGCGCGTGCATATCGCCACCGACCATGCCGGTCTTGAACTCAGCGACTACTTGGTCAAGCACCTGACCGCCAAGGGCTACGAGATGGTCAACCATGGACCGAAGGCCTATGACGCGGAAGACGACTACCCGGCATTCTGCATCAACGCGGCCAAGGCCGTTGTGGCAGACCAGCGTGCCGGCGTCGACGCGCTGGGCATCGTCCTGGGCGGCTCTGGCAACGGCGAGCAGATCGCCGCCAACAAGGTCGAGGGCATCCGTGCCGCACTGGCATGGAACCTGGACACCGCCAAGCTGGCCCGCGAGCACAACAACGCCAACGTGATCGCCGTGGGCGGCCGCCAGCACACCGTGGAGGAAGCCGCCGAACTGATCGAGGCGTTCCTGGCCGAGCCGTTCAGCGAAGCCGAACGCCACGTTCGCCGCATCGGCAAGATCGCGACCTATGAAACCACCGGCGAGGTCATCGACTAACCGTGCCCGAAGGACATTCCCTTCACCGCCTGGCCCGCCAATTCGACGACGTTTTCGGCGGCCAGACGGTCAACGTTTCTTCCCCGCAGGGCCGCTTCGCGGTGGACGCGCAGCGCATCGACGGGTGCCGGCTGGAGTATGCATTCGCCAAGGGCAAGCAGCTATTCTGCCTTTTCTCCAACGATCTGTACCTGCGGGTGCATCTGGGGCTATACGGCGCCTTCAGCTTCGGTGGAGACAGCTACTTCACCGGTGCGTCATCCATCGGAGCCCCGCGGAAGATCGGTGAACGCGAAACTTCTGCGCCGCAGGAGGCGGGGGAGTATGCCGGTCCACCAGCCCCGGTGGGCGCGGTGCGTGCCCGCATCGTCTCCGAGCATGGCTGGGCCGATCTGCGCGGCCCGACTGCCTGCGAGGTGCTGGACCACGAACAGGTGCAGATCCAGCTGGCCAAGCTTGGGCCGGACCCGCTGGTCGGCGCGGCCGTCAGGTTCCGGGCCGCCAAGGGGCAGGCGGATCCCGCCGAGGCGGACGCCCGGCTGGATGAGGCCTACACGCTGTTCCGCGCCAACCTGCTGCGCACCAAATCGCCGATCGGCATCGTGCTGATGAACCAGCAACTCATCAGCGGCGTGGGAAATATCTACCGCGCCGAGGCGCTGTTCCGCAATCGGATTTCTCCCGACCTTCCTGCCAATGAGCTTTCGACACGCACCGCCAGAAAACTGTGGAACGACATCGTGGAGACCATGGAAGACGGGGTGCGTGACGGAAGAATCATCACGACGCATCCCGAAGACCGCGATCCCGAGGGATTGCTGTGGCCGGACAATGCCTACTACGTTTACCAGCGCCAGGGGATGGGGTGCCGGAAATGCAACGCAAAGATCTCCCTCGCGGAGGTCGCCGCAAGGAAGTTGTATTGGTGCCCTAAATGCCAGCGCCTGCCGCGCAAGCGCGGCGGCAATTAGGATTCTTAAGCGCCGGGAATTCGGAATTATCGGATCAAATTCGGATTTCCGGCGTGTTCTGTCTCGTCTGCACCGAACTCGGTGCTAGTGAATGGATCCCAAGTCGGATAGTGGTTTCCCGATTTGCAATGCCCAAGTTTCATGGTCTAGACTAGAACTTGTTCGAAGCGATGCAGCTTCGGAATGGGGATGTAGCTTAATGGTAAAGCCTTAGTCTTCCAAACTAATGACGCGAGTTCGATTCTCGTCATCCCCTCCAGAAAAAGACCTCACCTCGGTGAGGTCTTTTGCGTTCCCCGCGGTTCGCCAGGGCCTGGACAAGACCTGCGCGGTGCTGCGTGGTGGACCGCCAGCTTTTCATAGGTTTTCTCCGCAATACTGGAGCAACGGCCAATCTGACCAACGGCGTTAAACGTACCGGAGCATGGTTCGTAGCCGACCTTCAGGTTCGACCGGAGCACCCCAGCTGACGGATGAATCTCCCAAGCCCCGTCAGGTTGGGCCACGGCGCCGGTACCTTGCAGCGGCGCCCCCCAAGGGCCCCGGTTTCCCCCAACCGGGGCTCTTGCCTTGTTCTTGCCCCGGGAATAGACCAAATGACCGCATGCCAAGGTTTCCCAAGGGTGCTCCGCGCACGCTGTGCTGGATCATTCCCAACACTCTAGGTGCTTGGGCCATGAGACTTGTGCAGCCCCCGGTGGCAGCGCGGCGCGTCTACTCCAACGCATCGACGTTCCGGCGTCGCGCAGCATGGATCCTGTCGACGAGCCTCGGTTGCATGTGGTGCCGATGATTTTTCAGGGACCGCCGGACATTTGTGTGGCAGGTGGTCATTACTAAATGGGGGCTCTGAAGATGTCGTGCTCAACCGCATGGTAGCCGTTGGCGGCCAGGGAGTCTCTATCAGGGACTCACTGCTTGATGTGGATGGGTGGCGCGTGGACGAACCGGGCAGCGACGCCAGCATTATCGACGGGATCTGGTCCGGCCCGGTTGCCATTCCGGAGGGCGCGGTCTTCGTGCTCGGCGACAACAGGGCTGCATCCATTGACTCCCGGGGCTCCGGACCCATCGCGCGGGATGAAGTTCGGGGCAAGGTGCTGTTGAGCCTGGGGACCCTGAGCCGCGACTTTTCTGCCGCCGCGGCATCGGAGCGGCCCCTGCCATTCAGTTCGGTGCACCGACAACTCCGCGATCGACCGGCCGCGGAGGGCGTTCACGGGGCGCCCGAGATTCAAGAGTGGTGCTCGGAACTCATGCCCGGGCGCAGCGGCGCCGGGCCGACCAGCACCAGTTCGATGGATTTGTCCGGAATCTCGAACACCAAGGTGGCCGGCAGGCTGTAGCCGGGCTTGATGACCATGTCCGCGGTGTTGGTCCACTAGACCGCGGAATCGAAGGGTGCGACGACGTGCACCGAGAATTCGGCGGCGGTGAATCGAGTGCCGTCTAACTCGAGGGTGGTAAACGCCACCAGCATGCGCACGCGTTGAAGTCCCGCGGGCAGGGCCGCCCTGAGCGCCGGCACCGCTGGAGGCTAGTGATCGAGCTCTAGGGGAATGAGTCCCTGGATGCGGGCAAGACCCCGGACACGGCGCCCATGGCTCCCAAAGGGGTCGCGGTGAGTTTCGGGGCGCTGATCAACTTGCCCACGCCGATTCCGGTCATGGCAAGCCCAAGCATTCCAATCGGGATCAACGCCAGCACCGCCCGGCGCGATGGACCTGAGGACTCCTGCGAAGGCCCGGAAACTTCCGGCTCCTGATCGATGGTTGTCGTTTCGAAAGTCATGATTCATGCTGTCCCTCCAACCCTGTCAAAAGCCTGGCTAACGCGTGAACACTCCGGGAGCCGCAGTTCAAATGGACTTCGCTAAAGCAATTCTCGAATTGCGGCGGCCCCCGCATTTGTTGTTATGCACCTCACGTCTGTGCTGAATACGGACGAAAGATCGGTAATATTCTCGGAAAATCCCCGGAAACACGGGGTTTCCCGGCGGTGACCGGAGAGGAACCCTGATTTTGCATTTGCGCTGAACCCGTGTATCTTTATTTCTTGTGGTCAGGCGCGGATAAAGAAATCCAAACCTGAATTCACAAAGAGTTGATTCAAGTGAAAAGCGATTTTCTCAGGAATTCAACGGGGTGTAGCTCAGCTTGGCTAGAGCGCGCGCTTTGGGAGCGTGAGGTCGCAGGTTCGAATCCTGTCACCCCGACTCATGAACCAGGGATTTCGGTCCGGAAGTACATGAAACTTGAGAGCTAAATATTATTTAGATCTTGTGATCTTCGGATACTAGTGAAATAGTCCGAACTGCATCACAGACGATTAGTGGATACGGTAAAACTTCGGTTAGACTGATCACTGCTAATCGGGGTGTAGCTCAGCTTGGCTAGAGCGCGCGCTTTGGGAGCGTGAGGTCGCAGGTTCGAATCCTGTCACCCCGACTCTGTCGAACAACCCCGCAACGCCACCATGTTGCGGGGTTTTTGCAGATTAGACCTAATTATTACGACTCAGGAGTACAACGCTGTGAAGAGCGCCGTCGAAAACGTCAACCCGACCCGGGTTAAGCTGACCGTTGAAGTTCCTTACGAAGAGCTGAAGCCCCGCGTCGATGAGGCGTACAAGACTATCGCTCAGCAGATCCAGATCCCTGGCTTCCGCAAGGGCAAGGTCCCTTCCCGCCTGATCGATCAGCGCGTTGGCCGCGGCTACGTGATCGAGACCGCTGTGAACGAGGGTCTGAACGAGTACTACCAGGCCGCCATGGTCGAGAACGAGCTCACCCCGCTGTCGCGCCCAGAGGTCGACATCACCGAGCTGCCTTCCATCGAGAAGGAAGGCGAGGGCCAGCTGGTCTTCACCCTGGAAGTTGACATCCGCCCGAACGTCGAGCTGCCTGACTACAAGGGCATCGAGGTTTCCGTCGAAGCCAAGGAAGTTTCCGACGAGGACATCGAGAAGGCCCTCGACGACCTGCGCGGCCGCTTCGGCACCCTGAAGGACGTCGAAGCTCCAGCAGCTGCTGATTCGTTCGTCACCATCGACCTGACCGCTTCGGTCGAGGGCGAAGAGGTCGACTCGGCCCAGGGCCTGTCCTACCAGATCGGCTCGGGCAACATGCTCGAGGGCATGGACGAGGCCATCACCGGCCTGTCCGCTGGCGAAGACGCAACCTTCGAAACCGAGCTGGCTGGCGGCGAGTACGCCGGCAAGCCTGCCACCGTCAAGGTTGTCGTGACCGCAGTGAAGCAGCGCGAGCTGCCAGAGGCCAACGACGACTTCGCACAGCTGGCTTCCGAGTTCGACACCATCGTTGAACTGCGCGAAGACCTGGGCAAGTCCGCCGCCGAAGGCAAGATCGTCGAGCAGGGCGTCGAGGCCCGCGAGCTGGTCCTGGACAAGCTGCTGGAACTGGTCGAGGTTCCAGTGCCTGAATCGGTCATCAACGAGCAGATCGAGCAGCACTTCGATCAGCCGAACGCCGAGGACGACCACGACACCGAAGAGCACCGCGCAGAAGTTCGCGAGAACACCGAGCGTGCCTTCAAGAACGAAATCATCCTGGACGCAGTGGCCAACGCCGAAGAGGTTGGCGTCGAGCAGTCCGAGCTGATCGACTACATCGTGCAGACCGCCGGCCAGTACGGCATGGAGCCAAACCAGTTCGCGCAGATGCTGGACGGCGCCGGCCAGGTTCCGATGCTGCTGGGCGAGGTACGCCGCCGCAAGGCCCTGGCAAAGGTCCTGGAGTACGCAAAGGTCACCGACTCCAACGGTGCCGCCGTGGACCTGAGCTCCTTCGTCAAGCCAGCTGGCGAAGACGAGGCAGTTGAGGCCGAGGCCGAGGCAACCGAAGCCAAGTAGCCTTCACCCGAATCATTGATGGCCGTCCGCCAGCATGTGCAAACACGCTGGTTGACGGCCATTTTTGTTCGCTTCCGGCGTGCAGCATGCGCCGTGAGCGAAACAGGGGCATGAAACGCCCCATCAAGGACTTGAAGTAAGTAATCTGCAAGTAAACCAGTTGCAGCTTTGGGATTCGGACTTTGGATTCCAGAATCTGATCTACACGTTTGGAAGAGGTAGAGAACATGTCAAATGATTCGCGCACTCCCACCATGGCCACCGTTGACCCGGCCGGCCGTGAGGATTACATCTACAACCGCCTCCTCAAGGAGCGCATCATCTGGCTGGGCTCCGAGGTCCGCGACGACAATGCGAACGCCATCTGCTCGCAGCTGCTGCTGCTCTCCGCAGAGGACCCTGAGAAGGACATCTACCTGTACATCAACTCGCCGGGCGGTTCGATCACCGCAGGCATGGCGATCTACGACACCATGCAGTACATCCCGAACGACGTGGTGACCGTGGCCACCGGCCTGGCAGCCTCCATGGGGCAGTTCCTGCTGTCCTCCGGAACCCCGGGCAAGCGCTTCGCCACCCCGAATGCCCGCATCCTGATGCACCAGCCATCGGGCGGCATCGGCGGCACGGCCTCGGACATCAAGATCCAGGCCGAGCTGATCATGCACATGAAGAAGGTCATGAGCGAGCTGACTGCCGAGCAGACCGGCCAGACCGTGGAGCAGATCCTCATCGACAACCAGCGCGACAAGTGGTTCACCGCAGAAGACGGCCTGGCCTACGGCTTCTTCGACAAGATCGCCAAGCACGCCGGCTCCGTCACCGGTGGCGGCGGAGTCGAATCCTAAGCGCCGCACCCACCTGCTTGAATCACACAGATTTGTCCTAGGAGAACACCATGCACTTCAATCCTGAAGCCACCAGCGGCCAGATGCCTTCGGCCCGCTACATCCTGCCGCAGTTCGAGGAGCGTACCCCGTACGGCTTCAAACGCCAGGACCCTTACGCCAAGCTGTTCGAAGACCGCATCATCTTCCTCGGCGCCCAGGTCGATGACGCCTCCGCGGATGACGTGATGGCCCAGCTGCTCGTCCTGGAATCGATGGACCCGGAGCGCGATGTCACCTTGTACATCAACTCCCCGGGTGGTTCGTTCACCGCGATGACCGCGATCTACGACACCATCCAGTTCATCCGCCCAGAGGTGCAGACCGTATGCCTC
>SMEN01000569.1_pt1 | contig 15755 bp, 17 predicted proteins | sample 2456271 | NCBI WGS metagenome assembly SMEN01 (sample SAMN10132593, study PRJNA489261) | soil metagenome | isolation source: day1 control-loamy sand soil ammended with raw manure from dairy cow... | place: USA | collected 2015-04-01 | reverse complement strand
AAAGCTCAAGACATCAAGGTCTTTAGCACTACGCACATGACCGGCCTGTTCGATCGTGTGGTCATCGCCAGTGGTACGTCCAACCGGCAGACCCGCGCCCTGGCACAAAGCGTGTTTGATAAAGCACGTCAAAGCAAGATCGAGGTCCTGGCGCACGAAGGCGAGGACACCGGTGAATGGGTGCTGCTCGACCTGGGTGACATCGTAGTGCACTGCATGCAGCCCGCCATTCGCCAGTACTACAACCTGGAAGAACTTTGGGGCGAGCGCCCGGTCGAAGTGGAACTGCTGCCGCAATCGCGTCAAGTTCCACCCGCTGGCTTTTATGCCAGCGCCGACGAGGACGAAGACTAAGCTTCTCCCCGCCTAACCAGCGGTACCCAGGCCGCAACTTACCCTGCGGCCTTTTTTATCGCTGGGCCGCCCCAAGATAAAAACGCCCCCTCAGGGGCAGCAAGCCGAAGGCGCAGCGTGGGGGTACTTTTACCGCCGGGCCGCCCCAAGGCGGTTCTTTCTTTTTCTGACGACTTTTCATGAAACTCATTGTCATCGCGGTTGGTCAGCGCATGCCCGATTGGGTGGAACAAGGCTGGCAGGAATATGCACGTCGCATGCCGCAAGACTGCGCAATAGAACTGCGCGAAATCAAGGCAGAACCTCGCACCAGCGGCAAGACGCCCGCCCAGATGATGCAGGCTGAAGCCAAACGCATTGAAGCCGCCATTCCCGCCCAAGCTATGCGCATTGCGCTGGATGAGCGCGGCAAAGACCTGACTACGGTCAAACTGGCCCAGGAACTGGAGCGCTGGCGCAGCAGCGGCCAAGACATTGCCATCCTGGTCGGCGGCCCTGATGGGCTGGATGCAAGCCTAAAGCAAAGCTGCCATGGCATGCTGCGCTTGTCATCCCTGACCTTGCCCCACCCTCTGGTACGTATTTTCCTGGCCGAGCAGTTGTACCGTGCCTGGTCCGTCATGACCGGACATCCCTACCACCGCGCCTGAGCCCTTCTTTATTCGCAGTAGCCTCTTATGCCTTTTCATCCCATCTACCTGGCCTCGGCCAGCCCTCGACGTCACGACCTGCTCAACAGCATCCAGATCGTTCATGAAGTGCTGAACGTACCCAGCCCTCCGGGCGAAGACGAACCCCGTCTGGAACAAGAAGCGGTGATGGACTATGTGCGCCGTACCGCCCGCGACAAGCTGCTGCGAGCCCTGCAATGGCGTAGCGAGAACAGCCACCTGGATCAGGAGCGCGCTATTTTGAGCGCCGACACCACGGTCAGCATAGGCGAAACGATTTTTGGCAAACCTGCTGACCAGGATGATGCGGCCCGTATCTTGCGTGAACTGTCGGGACAAAATCATAAAGTCATGACGGCCCTGTCCCTGGGTGTCGGGGGTGTGGAGTTTGAAAGCATCAGCATTACTGAAGTCCGTTTCAAAACTCTGAGCGAGCAGGAAATTCAGGAGTACTGCGCCAGCAAAGAACCGATGGGCAAGGCCGGTGCTTACGGTATACAAGGTCTGGGCGGCGCCTTCGTCCAACATCTAAGTGGCAGCTACACCGGCGTGATGGGTTTGCCTGTACACGAAACCTATCGCTTGCTGGAATTGGCCAATCTGAAGATCCGCAGCTAGTCCCTCCAAACTGGATACGGCGTCGGACAGAGATGGGGAACTATCCTGCTATCGCCTAGTCCCACTCTTTTATTATGTTTGGATCTTAGTATATATTTTTTGGATATATACATTTACTGACTGTTTCGCAGGATTAACCACCATGTCGCTTTCTTCTTTTTCGATTCGTCTTGCCCTGGCCGGTGCGCTGTGTGCCAGCACACTTGCCAACGCTGCTGACCGTCCCGCCGCCCTGAAGGCCCTGGAAGAACAAGGGCTTTCCGTTGTAGGTGAGTTTGACGCCCCCGGCGGCCTGAAAGCCTGGGGAGCCTATAGCGGCAACCGCGCCCTGGCTATTTACAGCCTGCCCGACGGCCAGCACATGATGGTGGGCACGCTGATCGATGCCAAGGGAGAGGAGGTACGCCCTGCCGGTCTGGATGAACTGGTTCAGCCCATGATTGCCAAAGACATGCTGGGCAAGCTGGAGCAATCCCGCTGGATCAAAGACGGCGACGACAAGGCGGCACGCGTGGTCTACGTCTTTACCGATCCCAACTGCCCGTACTGCATGCAGTTCTGGCAAATGGCCCGCCCGTGGGTAGAGTCGGGCAAAGTGCAACTGCGCCACATCATGGTTGGCATTCTGGCCCCCAGCAGCAGCTTGAAGTCCGCCGCGATTTTGGCTGCCAAAGATCCTACCCAGGCCCTGAACGAACATTCTTTGGCCATGTTGAAAGATCGCAATGCCGGCATCAAACCTTTGGACAGCGTTCCAAGCAATATTGACGCCGATCTGACCCGCAATGAAGACTTGATGATGGGCTGGGACTTGCGTGCCACACCAGCCATGATCTGGCAGGATGAGCAGGGTCAGATTCAAATGCAGACCGGCGCTTCTCCCGACATTGCCGCCCGTGTTTTTGGCCCTCGTTAATTTCTCAGCAAAGGCAGATTACTCATGAGCACTCGCGTCCTCTTGCACGCCCCCACCCCTGACGCCCTGGAGCGGGCCCGCAGCAATGCGCGCAATCTGCTCAAGGATCTCCCAGAGGCCCAGGTCCGTATCATTGCCAACGCCCAGGCTGTCAAAGCGTGCGTACAAGGCGCTGAACACGATTGCGACGTTTACACCTACCTATGTCCCAATACCTTGCGCAACCAAGAGCTGAGCGCTCCTGAACGCTTCAAAACACTGGATCAAGGAGCCATCACGACCTTGGTCCAGCTGCAGGCCGAGCACTGGATTTATATCCGAGCCTGATCAGCTGTAGGGCCCGTACAACGAACCATACAGGCCGGTCAATATTCTGCCTGCCCAAGAGCAAACCTTGTTACGATAGCTTGGCCCGCCGCAAGCGGGCCCATTCTTTACCCCCGTATCACAAGGAATCTGTCATGCCCAAACTATCCCGCTCTGCTCTGCGTCCCTGCCTTTTACTGGCTCTCTGCGTTGTAGGAAGCAGTCAGGCAATCGCTCAGCAAACGACTATTGGTTTGGGCATGGGCTTTGCTCCCAAGTACGAAGGTTCCGACAGCTACAGCGGTCGCGCCTACCCACTGATTTCGCACCGCAATGGCCACTTTTTTCTGGCCCCCAAGGCAGGCATGCCCGCCATTGGTTTGCAAACCCAATTGACGGATGACTGGACCATTGGCACTTACGCCTCCCTGTCGCGCTCGCGCGATGCAGGTGATGGCAGCCGCTTGCATGGCACCGATGACATCGACCGCCACGGTAACCTGGGTGTCTTTACGGCCTACCAATTGGGCAATGCCAAAATTGAAGGCAGCTACTACCAGGCACTGAAAAGCGGCTATGGCGCTACTGCCGTGCTGGATCTGAGCTACCGCCTCTGGAACAACCAGGACAGCAGCTTTTCGGTCGGCACCGAATTGAAGTGGTCCAACGAAAAGGCCATGCGCACCTACTTTGGCGTGAAATCGCATGAAGTCGTCAATAGCGGCGGCCAACTGCAAACCTACCGCCCTGACTCGGGCCTGCGCTCTTACGCTCTGTACGGCCAATACACTCACAAGCTGAGCCAAAGCTGGTCGCTGCAAGGTTTGCTGGGCGTAAACACCTTGGGTGAAGAAGCCAAAGACAGCCCACTGGTCGAGAAGAAAAGCAGTGTATTTGGTGGTGTTGGCCTGGGCTACAGCTTCTAAGCGCAGCGAATAATCAGGGCCTTCCTACCCGTTTGACCTTCAAGCCGTTGTGTTCCAGGCGTGCCTGCACAACGGCTCGGTGATCGCCCTGAATCTCCAGTGTTCCTTCCTTTAGCGTCCCGCCCGCTCCACAGGCGTTTTTCAGCTCCTTGACCAAGGCTTTAAGCTGCTCCTCGGGCATCACCAGCCCACTGACTACCGTTACGCCCTTGCCCTTGCGCCCTTTGGTCTCCAGACTTAACCGCACTGGCCCTTGCACTTGCGAGAGCTTTTCCTGGCGGCGTTCCTCTTCACAACGACACTGATCCTGCGGCTGTCCGCAGTCCGGGCAGATACGCCCCTGATCTGTGCTGTATACCAGTCTGGATAGTTGATCCGACAAGCTGGCCATCGCCCTTCACTCCCTTGAAAATTAAATGCCATGAACTGGCTGAAATGTGCCTGTTAAAACCGGCTCCGTAAAGCCCTGCCAGCAAAAAACAGCCTGCACAAAGCGCATCGGCCTGCGAAGGCTGGCGGCATGCAAGGCCCTAGCCTGCTTGGCACACATTCATAAAAAAAGCCCACCGATAAACGGTGGGCTTTACGCTGGACAGAGTCCAGACGAATTACATCATGCCCATCAGAACCAGACCCAGCAATTGCTCGGAGGTAAAGCGTTGGCCATTGATGTCAAAAACGTGATCGGTACCGTTGTACTTGATTTCGGTAGAGATGCTGTTTTCGTCATTCTTGATCATCTTGGACTCGGCGTAAGGAGCAACGGCTGCTTCCAGAACCATATCCAGCATGGCTGCATTGCCTTGCTCTGGAGGCACGCCTTCAGACTTGTCCATTTCTTTAGCCAGATCACGCAACATGGCTTTGGAAATCAGAACATCCAGCTGAGCGGAAGGAATGGCTTCCAACCACAGCTCTGGGCTTTCTTTCAGCTCTTGAACCGTTGCATTGGGCTTTTGCAGGTCAATACGCAGATTGGCCTTGGACTCGCCACCGGCGGTGTACCAGCGCAAAGGCGCAACGCTCAAGACAGGCTTGTGCTCCAGGGCTTGCAAAACCAGACCCAGCATCTTCTCGGCAGTTGCCTCGTCAGGACCTTCGCCTTCCAGATCCACGTTGGACAACAAGGAGGACACAGCGGAGATGGCAGGAGCGTAAACACGGTCAAAATTCATGACCAGTTCAGCCGAACCCAACTTGACCTTGTCTTCAAAGACCAGATCGGTCAGCTGGTAGCTAACTTTGCTGTCGCTCAAGGAGTCTTTAGTGACGCTTTCCGTGTTGATTGCAACCTGTTTGAACAGGATGCCAGCGGCTTCAGCCGTGCTCATTTTCACGTTGTCGACACTAATCTTGCCAAACTGAGTGCCATTTACGTTGATGTCACCGGTCTGCTTTAAGTCCATCACAAAATTGGTGGCTTCCAATGTCAATGGATCATCGCTGATGTCATCCACAAACAGTTTGGGGAAGTCGCCCGTAATAATGATGTCTTTGGATTTGCCGCCTGCTTTGGTGCGCAGTTGACCGCCGCTGAACTCGACCTTGATTTCGTCGCCTTGATGCTTGATGGCTTCAAAATGCACGTTGGAATCCACCGCACCGTCAAAACCGACCAGGCTGTCTGCCCACAACGGTGTTTTGTCACCGGTCAGCTTGAACCAGCCTTCAGAATCCTTGGTCTTGACCAAGGTGCTGTGCGACATTGCGGCCACGGGTGTGAAGTTACCCAGAGCCAATGCCGACATAGGCAGTGGACCGTGGCTGATCTTGTCATCAAAGGTCAGCTCAAGTGGTTTTTCGTCTGCGTTGCCCGGTTTGACGGTGATCGTATAGCGAGCGTTAGAGGAGAACACGCTGCGCTGGTAGTCGACCACATTCATGACGACCGATTCGCTCATGCCCATTTGCTGGAGCTGTTCGGCGGCCAAGGTGTTGAACTGGGCCACTTTTTCCTGCACCAACGCTTCTGTTTTCTTGCCGGTGTACCAGGTCGAACCGCCATATGCGGCCGCTAACACCTTTTGTAGACCTACAGTCCCAACTTCAAATAGCCGACATAATACCGAAACTAAGTTTGACAGATGGTAGTTTATTCCCCGTAATTGTAACTATTCACGAGGGTGATGCGAGCGACGTCCTGCTCGCCCAAACCTAAACGGTGGGCGGCGCGGTACGTTTGTTGGGCAGCATGGGCGACAGGCATGCTGGTGTGGCTGCCCGTAGCCAGTTCGGCCACCGTATTCAAATCCTTCAACATCGTGTCCACCGACGCTTTGACCTGCGTATCACGCTCAGTCATGCGCGGCACGAACAATTGCAGCAAGACCGAGTCGGCCCAGCCGCCTCCTAAGGCCTCGCTGATTTTGGAGGCATCGACCCCGTTATCATTGGCAAGGCTCAAAGCCTCGGCAATCGCGGTCAGGGTAGTGGCTACAATCGTTTGATTGCATAACTTTGTTACTTGGCCAGCACCCACATCACCCATTAGGGTGACGCGCTGCGCATAGGCCGCCAAGACAGGACGGACCCGATCCAGCGGCTGCGCTTGACCACCAACCATAATGGCCAGTGTGCCCTGCTCAGCGCCACCCACGCCGCCCGACACAGGGGCATCCAACCAATGCGCTCCACAACGACTGTGCAATTGAGCTGCTATCTCGCGGGTCGCCTGGGGAGGAATCGAGGAGTGATCCACGACAATGCGCAAAGCGCCCTGGACACTGGCCAGACCTTGCTCACCCAGCACCACATCCTGAACCGCCTGGGCATCAAAGACACACAAGAACACAGCCTCACATTGCAAAGCCATCTGTGCCGGGGTGTCGCACCAAGTCGCCCCCTCACTCAGCAAAGCGGCTGCTTTATCTTGGGAACGATTCCAGATGCTGACTTGATGCCCCGCTGCCAGCAAACGCCGCACCATGGGTTGGCCCATCCGGCCCAGACCACAAAAACCAATCTTCATCTCTACTCCTTTACGTCCCGAAAAACGATATCTGTATACCGTGGGGCACGAAAAACCCGCCTGTCAGGCGGGTGAACTCCGGCCTGCCCTTCACAGAGCAGCCATCACGGGCGGACTTAAGCAGCGTCAGGCTGACGATCAGGTGCCGCCTCTTGAAAGGCTGACAATTCCAGGCATTTTTCCTCGACAGCCAGCAAGCGCGGAAACGCCGTCAGATCAATCTCAAAACGGCGAGCGTTATACAGCTGTGGCACAAGGCAAATTTCGGCAATACCGGGGGTGTCACCGAAAATAAAAGGCTGGGCTTTTTGGCCATGACGCTGAACTAAGGCTTCCAGCCCTTCAAGACCTACGCTGACCCAATGGCGATACCAGGTATTGCGAGCATCCTCGTCAGCATTCAATTCGTTTTTCAGATACTGCAAGATGCGCAGATTATTCAAAGGGTGAATATCGCAGGCTACGGTCTGCGCCATAGAACGTGCCCAGGCCCGTTCCGCCGAAGCTTTAGGCAGCAAGGGCAATTCAGGATAACGCTCGTCCAGATATTCCAGAATGGCCAAGGATTGCGTGATGATCAAACCATCATCATCCAGCGCAGGCAGCAACTGGACAGGATTGACCTGTACATAGTCGGGCTGGTGCTGCTGCCCCCCATCTTTGAGCAGATGCACTGGCTTGATCTGATAATCCAGGCCTTTGAGATTCAAACCAATGCGCACACGGTATGCCGCTGAACTGCGAAAGTAGCTATACAGAATCATTTTGTCTCCTGCCCACCCTGCAAAAATTGATTTTGTTATTTATTCAGCGTTTCAATCTTGCGTGACAATTCGCGTGGCAGCGGGAAGGCAATATTTTCTTCCACCCCGTCCAAGGCTCGTACACGCCCAACACCCAATTCCTGCAAACGCTGGATTACCTGATTAACCAGGACTTCCGGAGCTGACGCACCGGCTGTCACCCCGACGCGTTTTTTACCCACCAGCCAGGCCGGATCAATCATTTCCGGTTTATCCAGCAAGTAAGCCTCGGCGCCTTTGCGCTCGGCAACTTCACGCAAGCGGTTGGAGTTGGAACTGTTGGTGCTACCCACGACCAACACCAGATCGCACTGTGGAGCCATAATCTTCACGGCATCCTGACGATTTTGCGTGGCGTAGCAAATATCGCTTTTCTTGGGTTCCACAATATTGGGGAAGCGCTCGCGCAGGGCCTGAGCCACGACGGCAGCGTCATCTACCGACAAGGTGGTTTGCGTCACAAAGGCCAGCTTGTCAGGATCGACCACTTGCAGCTTGGCCACATCCTCGGGAGTTTCCACCAAGTACATGCCACCGTCCGCCTGTCCCAGGGTCCCTTCTACTTCCGGGTGCCCCACATGGCCAATCATGATGATTTCACGGCCTTCGGCGCGCATACGCGAAACTTCAATATGCACTTTGGTAACGAGCGGGCAAGTAGCATCAAACACCTTCAAGCCACGCTGCTCGGCATCGTCACGCACCTGACGCGACACCCCGTGCGCCGAAAAGATAACAATGGCACCGGCTGGAGCTTCGTCCAGCTCTTTAATAAAGATCGCCCCTTTATTACGCAGGTCTTCCACCACGTAACGGTTGTGAACGATCTCGTGGCGCACATAAATAGGGGCGCCGTGCAATTCCAGAGCGCGCTCGACAATATCAATGGCGCGGTCAACCCCAGCACAGAATCCCCGTGGCTGGGCCAGAACAACCTCAGCGTTCTGAACAGGAGTAACTTGGCTCATTAAAGAATCCCCAAAATATGAACATCCAGGCGCAAGGCCACACCGGCCAAGGGATGGTTGAAATCAAACAGGGCGGTTTGCTCGTCAATTTCCTTGAGCACTCCGGAATAACGGCTGCCATTGGGCGCGGCAAACTCCACCATATCGCCCGGCTCGAACTGCACACCCTCGGCCGCGTTGGACGCCAGCATTTCACGCGTAATGCGCTGCAGCAAATCCGGGTTGCGATCACCGTAGGCATCCTGAGCCGGAATATCAACCACGAAGCGCTCGCCTTCCTGGCGACCCAGCAAGGGGGCTTCCATGCCGGGAGCCCATTGGCCATTACCCAGTTGCAGTGTGGCTGGGCGACCCGTATAGGTATCCGCAAATACAGAGCCTGCTGCCGGGCCACTGGCCAGCTCTATACGATAGTGCAAGGTCAGGTAGGAATCCTGACGGACAATTCCAAGCTCGGAACTAGCAATGTTACTCACGATCGCTCACTATAGAAAATCATTCAATTACCGCATTTTAGCGTTTCTTATGGCTACATCCACATTACGCCGCCAAGGGCCCCGAGAGCGCATGTTGGCGCACGGCCCGGCCTGCCTGACCACCCCTGAACTACTGGGTATCGTCCTGCGCACTGGCACGCGCGGGCACAATGCTGTTGAACTGGGCCAGATATTGCTGGACCATTTTAACGGACTCAAAGGATTATTATCAGCCGATGCGTCCGCCCTGCGCCAGGTTGCCGGAATCGGTCCGGCCAAATGCACAGAACTGTTGGTTATCCGGGAACTGCAACGGCGCTGCGCCCTGGAAAACCTGATGGCCCAGCCCGTCCTGAACCAGGCCGACAAAGTCCGCGAATACTGTCTGGCGCATATCGGTCACTTACCGGTCGAGCATTGCCTGGCCCTGTTTCTGGATAATCAGCTACGCCTGATCTGTGCCGAAGAAATCAGCCGGGGCACCATCAACCAAGCCTCGGTCTATCCGCGCGAAATACTGCGTGCTGCCATCCGTCACCATAGCTGCGCCATTATCCTGGCTCACAATCATCCTTCCGGGGCCGCCTATCCCAGTGCATCCGATATACGGCTGACACGGCACCTGCGACAAGCGCTGGCGCTGGTCGATATCCGTTTGCTGGATCACATCATCGTTACCGCCAACCAAACGGTCTCTATGGCCGAGCGCGGCGATCTTTAAAGCTAAGTCGGCGGAACGCCACCCTCACCGTCCAGTCAGACCCCGATTCTTTGATACAGTTCAGTGAGCTTGCCCGTAAAATCCAGAACACCTTAAAGCCGAGTACGGAACGCTATGCCTGATACCGCCGTGAAGTCCTTTGTTGGACGCATACGCGAGATTCTTCACGATTTATCCCCCTCAGAGCGACGCCTGGCGGAATTCGCCCTGGATTTCCCTGGGGATCTAGCGGGCTACACCGCGTCCGAACTGGCTTCACTGGCCAATGTATCCAATGCCACGGTCACCCGTTTTGTACGGCGACTGGGCTATAGCAATTACGAAGCGGCCCGCAAACAAGTACGCTCCGAAAAAAATGCCGGCTCGCCCTTGCTGTTGGCGGCCACCGAGACAGAGGCTGGGCGCTCTATGGCCACGCATCTGCAGCAAAGTCAGAACAATCTGGCCGCTACCTATAGGCGCATTCCCGAATCGCTATTGCAAGAAATCGCCCAAGCCATTCTGGCTGCACGCAAAGTGTGGATACTGGGCTTTCGCTCCAGTCAGTCGCTGGCCAGTTACTTTCGCTGGCAATTACTACAAATCGTGCCCGATGCACAACTGATTCCCGGCCCGGGTGAAACGATGGGGGAACATCTGGCCGGCATACAGAAAGACGATGTGGTGGTGGTTTTTGCCCTGCGTCGGCGAGTGCGTGGAATGAACCAACTTATTGAACAAGTGGCGGTCTTGAGCTCGAATGTGCTGCATATTAGCGACCAGCTCAGCCCGGAAAAAAGTGCCTGCCGCTGGACCGTGCGCTGCGATGTTCAATCGCCTGGGGTCCTGGACAACCACGTCGCGGTCATCGGGCTGTGTCATCTGATACTCAGTCAGGTCATGGACAGCGCAGGCCCTGCCGGACGCCGCCATCTGGGCATGGTGGAAGCCTTCCACGACAGCTTTCTGGAGCTGTAAGCCATTCAGATAATCAAATAAAGGTCATAACCGAAACGATATGACCTTTATTTTATAAATTCCCTTTAAATATCAATCAACTGTAGAAACAGACTGGTGTTTCTGCAAAATATTTCTCGTTTACCCTACTTTTGAAAATATTTTTTCATATCAATAATGACTGAAAAAATAGTGTTGGGAAGCGGGCGTGCTCAACACGCCCCTGAACGAGGAGAAAACATGACGACCACCAGTCAAACCCAAGCTACAAACCCTGGGCAGGCCGATACCACTTCGGCCTCTCCGGGCAATACGGTTCAGCATCAGCTGGAAAACTCGCTAGAAACCATAGGGGTCACGAACTCGCACCGCAAAGTGCTGGCGCTGATTCTGCTGGGCGTGCTGTTTGATGTACTGGAGCAAAATGCCGTGGGCCTGGTTGGCCCCTTGCTGCAGAAGTACTGGGATCTGACGCCCCGCGACGTGGGCTTTCTGAACACCCTGACTTTTGCAGCTGCCGCCTTGGGTCGACTGCTCTCAGGGTATATCGCCGACCACTACGGCCGACGCGTCATGTTGACCATCAACTTGGCCCTGTTCACCCTGGGAGCGTTGATCTGCGCCTTGGCGCCCAGCTATTGGGTGCTGGGGCTGGGCCGCGTCATTGTAGGATTTGGCCTGGGAGGCGAGATCTCCATTGCTGTCACCATGCTGGCTGAGTTCTGCTCCTCCCGGTTTCGCGGCACAGCCGTAGGCACCATCAATGTGGCGGGCGGGGGCCTGGGCAATATGCTGGCTCCTGCTTTCGGCTTGCTGGTCTTTACCCTGTTCCCCGGCCCGGAAAGCTGGCGCTGGCTGTTTGGCCTGCTGGTGATGCCCGCATTCATGGTCTTGTTCTATCGCCGCTACATTCCCGAGACACCGCGCTTTTTGGTATCCCAAGGACGGATCGAAGAGGCCAATCAAGTCCTGAACATCTTGGCCTCCGGAAAGCTGGGACGAAATGTCGCCAATCCCTACCCCTATTTGCACAGCGGACCACAGGCGCAAAAAGCAGAACGCGTACGTTTAGGGGAGATCTTCCAAGGTGCACTGGCTAAACGCACGCTGGTCACCGGCATCGCGGTATGCATGACCTACGGCGCTCAATTGACCGTCCTTACGCTGATGCCCACTTTATTAGTAGAGCAAGGCTATTCCCTGGTCAAAAGCTATACCTTTACCATCTTGATGCAGTCGGGCAGCCTTTTGGGGGCAGTGACAGCCTCGTACCTGGGCTCTCGCATTCCCCGCAAACGCGTATTCACCATCGGTGCCCTACTGGCTTGCGCCAGCGGCCTAGCCTTCGGCTTTCTGAGCGCCAACATCTATCTGGTCTTGCTATTTGGCGCCGCCTTCCAGTTCTGCGTGTTGCTGCTCAATACCACGATCTGGATTTTCGCCCCCGAGCTTTACCCCACTCGCGTACGCGCCTTTGGCACAGCCTTCATCCTGGCCTTGGGCACACTGGCTGGTGCCTTTGTCCCCACCTTGAGCGGCTGGATACTGGAACTTTATGGTGTGGCCGGCATGTTCACCCTGATGGCGGGCATGTACCTCACCTTCGCGGCCGTCCTGCAATTGGCACCGGAAACCTTCGGTCGCCCGCTGGATACCTGATTTCACCTTTGATCGGCCGACTCCGTTCGGCCACTGCGTCTACTTATGTCTCATACCGTATTGCTGATTAACCCCAACACCTCCCGCTCCACGACGGAGATGATGGTCGCCCTTGCCCAAGCCTGTTTCGAGCAGCTGGAACGCAGCGACATCCACGTCCAGGGGCTGACTGGCCCCCAAGGGCCTGGCATGTTGACCGAAATGGACGAACTGGAACAAGCCGCGTCCATGGCAGACCATCCTGTCGTGCTGTCTCAGGCGCGCCAGTCAGATGGCGTCATCATTGGCGCCTTTGGCGACCCGGGTTTGGAAGTCCTGTCCGGACACATAGCGGTGCCTGTCATTGGCATAGGCCAGGCGGCCATGCTGCAGGCCGCGCGGGCAGGTTCTCCCTTTGGCATCGCCACCACCACCCCCGGTCTGGAGCAATCCATTCTGGATCAGGTACGGCGCTACGGCTGGAGCGAACAGTTTTCAGGGCTGCGCCTGACCCCCACCGCCCCGCTGGATCTGGCTCAGGCTCCCGAGCGCCAGAATCAGGAGCTGGAGGACAGCGTTCTTGCCTGCATTGAACAAGACGGTGCCCGCGCGGTCGTCATCGGTGGCGGCCCCTTGGCGCAAAGCGCCCAAGCACTGCAAACCAAGCTGTCTGTCCCGGTCATTAACCCCATCATCGCCGCCTGCCAGCTCATGGCCGAGCGCCTGCCTCCGAACTAATACACGGCAGCCCCACCCCAAGGAGAAGCCTCATGATCAGTAGTCGCCCCCAGGACGGAGCTCGCGCCTCGCCTGCCAGCCAGAAAGAACTGGACCAAATCTACAAAAAGGTCATGTGGCGCATTTTGCCCTTCATCTTTTTGCTGTGGATGCTGGCCTGGATAGACAGACTCAATATCGGCTTTGCAAAACTGCAAATGCAGCCCGAGCTAGGGTTTTCCGAGACGGTTTATGGGATTGGTGCGGGCATCTTCTTTCTGGGCTACTTCTTTTTTGAAGTCCCCAGCAACTGGTTGCTGCTGCGTATAGGAGCACGCAAGACACTGGCCCGCATTGCCTTTGGTTGGGGCCTGATCTGCGTGCTGATGATGTTTACCAAAACGGCCGCCTACTTTTATGTCATGCGCTTTTTGCTGGGGGCATTTGAAGCAGGTTTCCAACCTGGTGTACTGCTGTTCCTGACGTTCTGGTTCCCCGCGCACCGACGCGCCAAGGCTTTTGCGGTTTTCATCTCCGCTTCGGCTGTGGCCTCGGTAGTGGGCGCGCCTCTGGCGGGCCTGATCATGACTCGTCTGCACGGCGTCAATGACTGGTCGGGCTGGCAGTGGCTGTTTTTGCTCGAAGGCCTGCCCACCATTTTTGCTGGCATATTGGCCGTGATATTTATTGTGGACAGTCCGGACAAAGCCAGTTGGCTCAGTCAACGGGAAAAGGATTTGATTCAAGAGGAACTGGTTCTGGATGCCAAGGCCGCAGGCCCACGCGAACACAGTTTCAAAAAGGCGCTGGGTAATAAGGACTTGTGGACACTGACCCTGATTTTCTTTGGCATTGTGGCCGCCAACTCCACGCTGGCCTTCTTTGCACCGACTTTGGTGCGCGCGCTGGGGCCGACAGATCCCTTGCAGGTCGGGCTGCTGGTGGGCCTTATCTATGTTTTCGGGGCCATTTTCCAACTGGTATTGGGCTTTAGCGCGGACCGTCGCCGTGAAGCGCGCCTGCATACAGGAATTCCCGTCATCATCGGCGCCATTGGCCTGGCCGGGGTCGGTTTGTTCTTGGGCAACAACACCCCGATGGCATTTATTAGCCTGATCATTGCCGTATCCGGGACGATGGGCTGCATTCCGGTGTACTGGCAGTTACCCAATGCGGTATTGGCAGGCTCGGCAGCCGCCATTGGCGTTGCGTTCATTAACTCAGTTGCTAATCTGGCCGGCTTTGGTGCTCCCTTTATGTTAGGTGCGCTTAAAGACGCCACCGGCACCTTCCAAGGGGGGCTGTGGATCATTGCTGCACTGGAACTGGCCGTGGGCATCTGGATTCTGTCTTTTCGCACACGCTACAAGACCGGCTAACTGATTCACAAACAAATAAGCCTCCAAGGCCAACGCCTGGGGGCTTTTTTATTTCCCCTGGAACACAAGGAACAGCAGCCCGAATAGACGCCACAAATCATCTACACTGGTTTGCATGATTTTCTTAGCCTGATACCACCATGAGCACTATCTGGGATATTTCCCCTCCAATCAGCGATCGCTCCCCTGTCTTTCCGGGCGATACCGCCTACCGACAAAGCTGGACCTGTACCTTGGACGAGCACTGCCCGGTCAATGTGGCAGAGATGACTTTCTCGCCCCATGTGGGTGCGCATGCCGACGCTCCTTTGCATTACGACCCGCAAGGCCAAACAGCGGGCCAGATGTCTCTGGAGCCTTTTCTTGGTCCCTGTCGTGTCATTCATGCTCGCCATGGCGGCCCCTTGATTGAGCCAGCGGATCTGCTGCCCTATCTGGATCAGTGCCCGCCGCGTATTCTGGTCAGCACCACCGCCAAGGCAGCACAGCATGTCTGGAGCGATCATTTCATGGCCTACGCCCCGGCCAGCCTGCAGTTACTGGCTGATAAGGGCATACAGTTGGTGGGTATCGATACGCCCAGCGTCGATCCAGCCAGTAGCAAAACGCTGGAAAGTCATCAGATCTTGCGCCGACATGATATGCGGGTGCTAGAAAATTTGGTGCTGGATCAGGTCAGCCCCGGCGACTATGAACTGATTGCCCTGCCTTTGGCTTTGATCCAAGCCGATGCCAGCCCGGTTCGGGCCATTCTGCGTTCCCTGAGCTGATTCACTACCCGTTTCAACGCCAGCAACTGGAGCTGACTGGGCCGACATAGCATTACGTGCAATCTATTATTGGCTTCAAGCCCACTGAACTTGGGTACGGCCTGGCTCAGCGGGCTCTATCAGCGCCTCGCAGTACGAAACATACGGTTTGCTGCCTTATTTTTCGCGCTTTGCAGCCTGTTCATCTGTTCCTGGTCCCCCTCGTGTTGCACTTGCGCACCTCTTTTATGGAGTTTTCTTTTAAAAGCGGCCGCTCGATGCTAAAATTTCAGGCTTCATCGGATACGTGGCAAAAAGTCTTTAGGCATTATTCAATCGGGCAGGATGTAAAAACCCAAACCCGGTTAAAAAAACAGCCCTCTTGCTTTTTAGCGCCGGTATTTACAAGGCTTGGAAAACTGCGTAATGCAGTTTGTTTTTTGTAAATACGAGCCCTGCTGGCGGTCCTTATTTGTTAAAACAGGAATCATCATGAAAGAAGGCATTCACCCAGAATACCGTGACGTGGTGTTTTTGGACCTGCAAACGGGCAACTCCTTTATCACCCGTTCCACTGTCCAGACTCGCGAAACCACCGAAAAAGACGGT
>SMEN01000280.1_pt1 | contig 15766 bp, 14 predicted proteins | sample 2456271 | NCBI WGS metagenome assembly SMEN01 (sample SAMN10132593, study PRJNA489261) | soil metagenome | isolation source: day1 control-loamy sand soil ammended with raw manure from dairy cow... | place: USA | collected 2015-04-01 | reverse complement strand
AATATTAAAGTGCTCTACCAAGTACTCAGGTAGGATTAGTTTTAGTATTTCTTTGCTATCCATCATGATGCAAATATATTGTTTTACAACTTCCTCCCCAACTTTTGCGCTTGGCCCGATAAAACGTAAAGAAATTGATGAAAATTATGAGTTGTTTTCGTCTTAAGAATGCTGTAAAACAACCTCGAAGTATTTAGCTTTTAGTATAAAAACAGTTTTAAAAACTAGAATTTAAATTGTTGTAAATCGATGTTTATTAATGTTTTAGGTTGCTGTTGTATGTGGTAAATAAACTTCGGAATAGATACGATTTAAGATTTATCATTGATAATCTTTCCGACTAGCTCAAAATCTATTTTACATATGTAAGATTAATGAATTACTACTGGTTTTACTTCTCTTTGAAAGGATTACTATATCTTACATCTTTAATAAATTCTTTATCTGTAAGAGTTTTAAGAAATGCTATCAAGTTTGCTCTGTCTTCAGCAGAAACATCATTACCATGATGCTGAAGTAATATATCTAACGTTGCATATCTACCGTCATGACCGTATGGAGCTGTAAGTTCAATATTTTTCATATTAGCAACTTTCATTACGATAGGTTCGTCTTCAAAACCTCTGCCATTTGAGTTTAATGTAAAATTTAATGCGGGAGTGTCATAATCTGTAAAGGCTACTATTTGTACATCTGAGTGACATTCTACACATGATGTTGTCATTGGATCTGAAGAACCTTGAAAATCATAAAATTTATTGAATCCCAACTGTTCTTTCGCTGTAAATGGTTCGTCTTTGTCATATTTTGAATTATATGAATTAAGCGATCTGATGAACTGTGATAAAGCTTTAGAAATTCTATCGCTTGTGATATCACTATCCCCAAATGCTTTTTGAAAAAGGGAGTGATAATAAGTTGTTTTCTGTAATTTATCGATCATTTCTGGCAATGTGAGATTCATTTCTATATGATCCTGGATAGGAATAATGTTTGGACTTCTAAAGTTGGAACTCGAGCATCCCAAAATAACCCAGAGCTGGAATGTCTGATATTGACAAGATGCATTGAGTTTCGAATTGTAACTCCATTTACTCCTTGGCTTTTCGCAACATTATCAGCAAAAGCAAATTCTTGTTTATGACACGAAGCAAAGCTGATTTGATTATTGCTAGATAGCAGTTTGTCATAAAACAAAACCCTTCCTAAGGTCGCTCCCTCGTTTGTAATAGGGTTTTTTGGATTATTTCCATCATTTGCAGGATGCGGAACACCAGATGATGGCAGAGATACATAATCATAAGGTTTTTCTGGTAAACTAAGATATAATTCCTTATTCTCGTACGAATCACTACTACATCCGCTAAACAAAATTAAATTAAAAGCGCAAGTAAGATAAAAGAAATTACTTCTTTCTGAAAATGTTTTTTTTGTTTCATACCTAACGTTTTAAATGTTAAAGATTAATAACTACAAGATAATCGTAATAAGGACAATTGATTTTTTTTTGGTAACAATTTAATAATTTCGCACTAACTCTATTTTTTCATTTGATTACTTTGCAAATCTTATGAAACCAAAGAAGTTGATTAATGGTGGAATTTTAACAGGATTACGTTATAATCAGAATTTTGAAATATTTTTTTCAAATATAACGTAAAAAATAACTGTAAAATTCAGTTACTTTACTTTTAGTGTTTTTTTGTATTATTATTAATATGGACAGATAGGTTTTTACTGAAATAATTAGTCTTAAATTAACTTTAGGATATAATTCGTTTTTAAAATGATTCAAAACAGCACTAACTTTTTGAAACTAAAAAATTCAATACGATTATATATAAAAAAAGAGAAATTTTCAAAATAATGAAAATCTCTCTTTTTAAATTATTTCTTTTTTTCAATCTTAACTAAACCTTGTCTGGTTGCAAGAAGTAAATTCCCATCTAAATCAAAAGTCATCGTTGAAATAAAAGATGTAGGAATATCAGAATTCAAATTATGGTAATTTTCCCAACTTTCATTTAAATCATATCGAATTAAACCAGCCGTAATAGTTGAAATCCACAATACTTTTTCATTTTTGTCATATAAAACCTCAGAAGTATCATTATTTGGTAATCCCGAATTTTCAGTAGTTAACTGTTTAATTATACCATCTGTATAACGAACTGCTATTCCTTCATTTCTATTTTTAAAATCTTTAGGATTGAATTCATATAAACTAAAATATAAATTACCGTTTTCATCTTCTGCCATTGAAGTAATACATTTACCTTTTAGAACCGTTTCTCCTTTTTCGAAATTAACTAAGACATTATTTTCATCAATCATAGCTGAGCCATCAAAAGTACCAATCCATAGCCTATTTTTTGAATCTCTTTGAGCAAATTTAACTCGATCAGAAGGTAGATTGTCTAAGTTTTTCTTGTTTAAATTCTTCCAAGTTCCTTGATTATAAATAGCCAATCCTTTGTTGCTGCAAAAAAATAGTTCGTTTGTGTTATCGTTTTTCAGAATATTATATGTAGAAAAAACACCAGCTTTAATGGAATCATGTTTAGTCCAAGAACGATTATCAAAACTATAAACTTCACCATTTCCATCTAACCATTTAGTATTATTATTATCGGTAACTATATTTTTATAATAAAAATTCTTAACCTTTTTTGCGTGATCAATTTCAATTACATTAAAATTTTCTCCATCAAAAGTTACTAAACCATCATCAACAGTTAACCAAATCAAACCTGACTTATCAACAGAAATATAATCATTTTGATTATTAGGCAGATTTGAGTTTTTTGAATTCCAAATCTTAAATTCGTAATTTCCTAAGTTATTGTTTTTATATTTATATGATTTATTAGTTATCTCAGGATTTCTAGGTCTATCAAAAGACTTTTTAAAAGCATCAAGATCAACCCTTTCTAAAAAACCATTTATTTTTCCATCTCTAATTTCAAAAATTAAATTAACTGAAGTTTTTTCAGATTTTTTACCTTCTGTTATCGCTGGATTCCATTTCTTTAATTTATTCACGTGCTCTACAATAGAACGAGAAATCGGGTTATTTGACTTATCTGTATGACTTAAAACACATCCTTTACCTTTTGAATCAACAAGAACTTGAACTTTTACAATAGCATTAACTCCATTAACATTTAGTTCATTATTAAGATTATTTAGCATTTTGTTAAATTCCTTGTCATTGTAACTTACCTTAATATCGCCACAGTCTAAACAAAATTTACTTACTAAACAATTCTCTAATTTTACTGGAAATAGATTTTGTCCATTTACATAAAATGATAATGAACTAACCAAGATTATAAATATTTTTTTCATATCAATTGTAAAAATTATTTTTTTTAAAGTTTAAAATTGCTCCCAAGTTAAAATTAATTCATTCTTAACTAATTGAGATGCAAAACATTGTTTTTAAATTAATAGTAAAACAAATTTAAGTAAAACAAAAAGAGCTTCTAGATAAACCAAAAGCTCTTATGTAATGTCTTGAAAATAGCAAGCGACCTACATCGCACCGCTACAACCAAATACCTTTGCTGCGTTCCCACCCTGGAGGAGTCATTAGGAGCTGGTCGTGTAGGACTTGCTGCAGCAAATATACAACAAATCCAGTAAACACAAAGGTTTTCAAACAAAAAACTCTACTTTTTTTAAGTAGAGTTTTTTATGTAATATTTTAAAAAATGGCAAGCGACCTACATCGCACCGCTACAACCGAATACCTTTGCTGCGTTCCCACCCTGGAGGAGTCATCAGGAGCTGGTCGTGTAGGACTTGCCGTTGCAAATATACAAACATTTTATATTTTCGCAAGTGCTTTGTAAATAAAAAATTCTATTGTATTATTGTATATACAAAAAAAGAAGAAATGAAAAAACATAACATTTTAGCTATCTTAGGATTAGGTCTTATTTTCACGGCTTGTAACAACGACAAAAAAAATGAAAATAATTCTTTAACTATCGATTCTAGTAAACTAAAGCAAATTTATAATACAAATGAATCTATTTCATTAGAAATAAGCAACCCAAATAATACAGCTATTGATTCGGTTGTGTATTTTTCAAATGACGTTAGAATTGGTTCAAATAATGGAAAGCAACCTTATAATTTTGCTTTATCAAATGAAAAATATGGATCAAAACTAATTAAAGCTAATATCTATTCACAAGGAAACAAAACAGAAGCTACTGCTCTTGTCAATCTATTTTCTAAAACACAACCAGAAGTTTTAAACTATGAAATAGTAAATACGTTTCCACATGATATTAAAGCATATACGCAAGGTTTAGAATTTTACGGAGATGTTTTAGTTGAAAGTACTGGAAATGGTGAAGGAGTTGGAACTAGAAAAAAAGGGAAATCGAGTGTTCGTAAAGTAAATCCTCAAACAGGTGAAGTTTTAAAAATTAATGAACTTCCTGATTCAATTTTTGGTGAAGGCGCAACTATTCTTAACAATAAATTATATCAACTTACTTATCAGAATAACGAAGCTTATGTTTATAATTTAGAAACTTTAGAAAAAGAACAAACAATTCCGTATTTCAAAAAAATGGAAGGTTGGGGATTAACTAATGATGGAACAAATTTATATATGACAGATGGTTCTGATAAAATCTATATTGTTAATCCAGCGACTTTTAAATTAGTAGATTATTTTACTGTTTCAACAAATAATGGAACAATACCTTCTATTAACGAGTTGGAATGGGTAAATGGAAAAATATTTGCCAACTTCTACGGTCAAGAAGCAATTGCAGTTATTAATCCTAAAGATGGATCAGTAGAAAACGTAATAGATTTAAGTGCTTTAAGATCTAAAGTAACTAAACATGCCGATCTTGATGTTTTAAACGGAATTGCTTACAACAAAAAAACAGATACTTATTTTGTTACTGGTAAAAACTGGGATAAAATGTTTGAAATTAAAATTAAAAAGTAATAAAAAGTCGTTCAGTAGAACGACTTTTTTATGATTTCTTTATAAAACTTGAATAGATCCAAGTAATTGTAAAAGTTGGAATAAAATCTAAACCAGGCATTATTTCTTCAATAAAAGCAAAAACTCCCCCAACCTTCCCTATCGTTCCTTTAAACATTCTTGTGATCAAAAATGCAGATATTGGAGCCCAAATTACATCGGTAAATTCACCAAAAAAAGGAACAACATAAGATAAATAGCCAACAAAATCTAAAAGCAAACAAAGGATTAGTTTTCCATATTTTACATTCGATTTAACTGTTGGATTAATAACCATTTCTGTCATATCAATTTATATTAAATGATTTCTGAATTAACAAATTGAGTGCCATTTAAATTTTAAACAGAATAAAAGCACGGCAACATACTCAAAATAAATAGATTAAACAATACATTTGTCAAAATTACATTTTAATTCGCTGATTTGATTTGAATTTAACGTAACTTTATTGCATTCTAATTTTAAAGATAAATAAATTTTCATTTTATAAATTGATATTAACCAAATGATTAAAGCTCAAAATATTCAAAAATTTTATAACGATTTACAGGTTTTAAAAGGAATTGATTTAGAAATAAACAAAGGAGAAATTGTTTCGATTGTAGGTTCTTCTGGAGCAGGAAAAACTACATTATTACAAATTTTAGGAACTTTGGATAAACCTAATTCAAATCAAAATGCTTCTTTAATTATTAATAATGTTGATATTTTAAAACTTAATGATAAAGAGTTGTCTAAATTTAGAAATCTGAATCTGGGTTTTATTTTTCAATTTCATCAATTACTTCCTGAGTTTACAGCTTTAGAAAATGTTTGTATTCCTGCGTTTATTGCTGGAAAGGATAAAAAGGAAACAGAATCTGAAGCAAAAAAATTATTAGAATATTTAGGACTTTCACATCGAGAAAAACATTTTCCTTCTGAATTATCAGGTGGTGAACAACAACGTGTTGCTGTTGCAAGAGCTTTGATAAACAAACCCGCAGTAATTTACGCAGATGAACCTTCAGGAAATTTAGATACACAATCGGCAGAAAACCTACATCAATTGTTTTTTAAATTAAGAGATGAAATGAATCAAACATTTGTCATCGTAACACATAATTTAGAATTGGCTAATATGGCTGATAAAAAATTAGTTATGGTTGATGGAAATTTACAAAAATAAAAACGGAAGAGATTAGCTTCCGTTTTTTATTTAACCTTATTTCACCTCATTTACAAGTTGAATATATCCTGTAAATTGAGTTCCATCGATAATGTGAATTACATAGAAATAGGTTCCTGAAGGAAGTGCTTTTCCATTATTTGATTGACCGTGCCATTCATTTTTGTAATCTGTTTTTGAATAAACCGTAGATCCATAACGATTAAATATCGAAATTTTGGCAACATGATAATATTCAAGATCTAGAAAATCATTGATATTATCTCCGTTGGGTGAAATTCCTTTTGGAATGTAAATCTCTTGTCTATCAATGTCAACACAAGCAGTACAAGCTTCAACTGGATCAATTGTATGATCTGATGTTACTTCAACAATATTAACAAAATCGCCTACTTGAGATTTTGGAACAGTTAATTTTACATTATAAACTACCGTATTTCCAACATTTAATTGAGGAATAATATCAACTAAATTACCTGTTCCGTTTGTATTAATAGAACTAGACCAACTCATATTTGTTACTCCAAAAGGCATTGGATCGCTTACTTTAACATCGTATGCAACTGCTGGACCTTTATTTACAACAGTTATTACATAGTTCAATTCTTGTCCTGCTTGATAATAACTAACACCATCTGTTTTTGTCGCATCCAAATCTGCAAATTTCTTTTCAATCTCTGCAAAATCTGAATTATTATTAGAATCTGGATCTGGATTTTGACCTGAAACTGTTGCAATATTTTTATAATTTCCATCCGAGTTTACACCAACAGTTATTGATATTTCAGCCGATTGTAAAGCTTGTAGAACACCGACATTCCAATTACCTGTATTACTGTTATAAATTCCTTGAGTTGCAATATAACTTACGAAAGAATATCCAGAAGGTAGTAAATCAGAAACAATGACATTTAGATCATCATAATGAGGATTATTATTGGTCACAACAATTTTAAAAGTAGCTTGTAAACCGTCTTCAGTTTCCACAACTTTTGTTATTGATAAATCATTACATGGTTCAACTTCAATAGTTGTTGCTTTTGAAACTCGAGTCCAGCCGCAATTTTTCTTTACTTTTACTGTATAATCTCCAGATTCAGAAACCGTTTTTGTATTAACAGTTGTTATTCCGATTGAATTTCCATTTAAGAACCATTCATATTCTAACATATCTTCAGTTGCTTCCAAAGTCACAGAACAATCTGGATTGGTAACAGAAAGTAAAGGTGCAATTGCTGCTTCTCCAAAAGATGAAAAGAAAGCAGACATTGAGGACACATTTTCTTCTTGTTGAACAATACTTACTGTTAGAGGTAGATTTGAATTTAATAAAATATTTCCATTTAAACCTAAAGAACCAATATTAAAATTATTGAATGTAATTAAATAAAAAGTCGTATTTCCAATTTGAATACGATTATTTCCTGTCAATGTTTCAATATTATTTCCGTTTAAGAAAACAGGTTCTGTGGCACTTTCAATAATAATATACGAGAAAAAATTTAAATCTACATTATTATAATTTATAAATTTTCTAGTTCGAATATCGGTTGCACCTGTACATCCACCAATAGGAAGAACAGTCGAAAAATCAGTTTCACATCCGTAAGCAGTTCCAGAAATAACATTTACTGGCTGATTCGAAATTACCATAGAAGAAGAAAACTGAGTATTTGTATCGCCGTGATGAAAATTATGAAAATCGCCAGCATTTGTTAGTGTAATTGAGGTTGGAGTTCCTAATGAAATTCCAGTATTACTAAAATTTTCAATAGTAAAAGTTGTATTCGGTTGCGTTGCAATAACCACTGTTTGTTCTGGATGCGTATTTCCAGTTCCCACTGCTCCTGCTCCACGAACAATCATATATTTATCACCTAATGAACTAACCGGAGCTAATTGATCAACTGTTCCATCTTGTCCACTTCCACCGCAAGCTTGAGGAGTATCACCATAACTACCAACAACCATAACTACTTTTTTATCTGCGGTAATCAATGTTCCGATAGGTGCATTGAATAAATAACTTTGACCTTGATTTAGTGTAATTGGTCCTGTGGGAAGATTTACAGTTGTTGTATTTTCAATTGCCATAACCGAATAAACAGGCTGACCACCAGTTGTAGAAGTTCCATTAGAAAGTCCGTTAAAATTAGAACGATAGTAACCAACCCTAAATTCTAAACCTTCTCCCTCTTCTCCAAAACTTAATAAAGATGCATTTCCTTTAATTGTAGTAGTTGTCGCACCTGCAACATCAGAAGCTATATTACGATAATTTACAAGAACTGGAGCTGAAGCTTCGATAATCAAACCTCTATCATCATAAATTTGATTCAGAAGATTTCGAGTTAATGAAGCTGGGGAACCAGTAAATCGATAAGATTGAGGAGTTGATTCTAGAACAGTCAAAGTTGTGATCAATGTACCATCACTTTTCTTTAGAGTTACTGTAACTGGATTTGAATCTGTAGTAGAAATCACTACTTCATTTGCTTGACTCCAATATTGCCAAGGCGATGGAGCGATATGATGTGTATCGTAATATTGTGCATAACCCAAAATAGGAATACAAATAATTAAGAAAAAAATTATCTTACATAAAAACTTCATAATACATATTATTTTAATAAAATAAATGTAAATAATAAAATTTTATAATCAAAATATTTCACATAAAACAAAAATAAGTTTATTAAAAACACAAAAAAAAGATCCCGAAGAATCTTTTAATATAGAAGTTAGAAATTAATTAAATTTTTCCTTTTGAAATCATAACATATAAGATTACAATTGGAATTAATAATAAAATCACCATCTGATAATGTACTATCAAAACTCGATAATCTAAAATAAAAACTGATAATAAACCTCCAATTGCACCACCAAAATGGGCAGTGTGACCAATTAAATCATTTTGTTGTTTCATTCCATAAATCGAATATAACAAATAACCGATTCCAAAAACATAGGCTGGCATTGGAATAACAAAAAACAATCCTAATTGCGCATCTGGATTTAATAAAATAGCTGCATATAAAACTCCTGTTATCGCTCCAGAAGCACCGATTGCAGAATAATATGGTTGCTTTTCGTGAATTTTCAGACTCAATAAACTACCACATACCAAACTAATAAAATAAACAATCAAAAAAGAAATTGAACCGAAGTAACCAATGACAACTGGTGCGAAAAAATATAACGTAAGTAAATTAAAAATCAAATGACTTATATCTCCATGTAAAAAAGCAGAAGTAAACATTCTGTATTTTTGACCACTTTGGATAGCACCAACATTAAATTTATATTTATCGAAAAAAACACGGTCGTTAAATCCTTTATAACTAACCAAACAAACGATTGCAATAATAGCAATTAAAACTTCACTCATAATATTTTTAAAAAAAACGAAGATAGTAATTAATCCATTTTTTTTCGGATAAAATCAATATTAAAGTATCTTTGTGAAAAATTTAATTATGGGCGCAATAGCTTATTATTTTGTTTATGCAATTTTATGGTCTATCTCGATATTACCATTTCCAATACTATATTTTCTTTCGGATTGTATTTATTTTTTACTTTATAAAGTGATTGGTTATCGAAAGAAAACTGTTCGTTATAATTTAAAAATAACACTTCCACATCTTTCGGATGAAGAACGTTTGAAAATTGAACAAAATTTTTATCATCATTTATGTGATATGTTTTTAGAAATGGCAAAAACACTTACCATTTCTGAAGATGAAATGAAAAAACGATACAGATTTACGAACCTTGAAGTTGTAAAAGAATTCGAAAAGAAAAACAAAAGTATCATCTTAATGACGCCTCATTATGCAAGTTGGGAATGGGTTATTATATTAGGTAAATTCATTGATTATAAAGGATTTGGTATTTATAAAAAACTAAGTAATCCGCGTTTTGATAAATTAGTTCGAGATATGCGTTCTAAATTTGATGCCGAACTTATTAGTACTAAAGAAACTGTAAAAAAGATAAAAGAAAATCAGAGTATAAATATCCATGGAATTTATTTATTCTTGAGTGATCAAACTCCTAATTTAAGAAAAGGTTTACAATGGGAATACTTTTTAGGACATGAAGTTCCAGTTCATATGGGAGCAGAAAATTTAGCTCGTGAACTTGACATGAACGTTCTTTATTTAAAAGTTTCTAAAGTAAAACGCGGCTTTTATGAAGCTAAGTTCATTCCAATTACAGATTGTGTTTTAGAAGAAAAAGAATTTGAAATTACTAAACGCTTTTTAAAATTATCAGAAGAGCAAATATTAGAAAAACCAGATTACTATTTCTGGACACACAAACGTTGGAAACATATGGGTAGAAAAAACGAGGTTGAATAATTTAATTTTCGAAAACACTTTTAAAAAAGTTAGTAACTACTTATTTAATTATTCTCAAATCATTTAATATTCAATATCTTTGCAAAATAAAATTTGATTATGACAAATAACGATATATTTAAAAAATTACGTGTTGCTCTTCAATTAAGAGACGACCAAATAGTAGAAATTTTAGAATTGGTTGATTTTAGAATTTCTAAAGGAGAACTAGGAAATGTTTTCAGAACAGAAGATCACGAAAAATACATGGAATGTGGAGATCAATTGTTGAGAAACTTTTTAAACGGATTAGTTATTCATTTAAGAGGAACAAAAGAGAATCCTAAAACTCCAATGGATGTAATTAAATCTCATAAAAACACTCCTGAAAAGAAAACTGAAGGTGGAGGTGGAGAAAAAAAATTCTCAAAACCATTTAAATCAGACGATAAAAAACCTGCTGATTCTGGATCAAAGCCTTTTAAAAAGAATTTCAAAAAGCCAGAACCTAAACAAAATCCGGTTGAGTTTTTTAAATTCAATTCAGGTAAAGGAACAAAGAAAAACGAAAATTAAATCATACAAAATCCTCAAATTGTAAATTACATTTTGAGGATTTTTTTATATTATCGAAAGAAAATTCAACTATCTCTCAAAGTTTTTAAAAAATAATTTCTGGAAAAGTGAATTTTTTCAAACCCAACCTTCGCGAATGGCTTTCACGATTAATTCATTAATAGTTGAACAACCCGATTTTCTTAGAATATTTTTTCTGTGATTATTAACCGTATAAATACTTATGTAAAGTAAATTAGAAATTTGTTCACTTGTCTTTCCTGTGACCATTAAATTTAAAATTTCTGATTCTCTTTTTGAAAAAATATTTTCAGACAATACAATCTCTTTCCCTTTGTAAATATTATAAAATGATGGTGCGCCATCAATACCTATAAAAGACAAAACAGGAATTCCGTTCATCTTAAGATGAGAAATATCTGTAAAAACAACTAATGTTCTCGCACCTCCATTTTCAAAATATTGAATTGGTTTGGTTTGTTGCAAAATTCGTTTATAACTTGACGTTTTATTTTGTAGCCTATAGTCATATGAAAATTTGTACTTATACAATAAATTTTGATCTAAATTATTAAAAAACGTAACTGCTTTTTTTTCATAAGATAAAAAATAATCCAAATCATTTGGATGAATTTTTTTTAGTACACTTTGAAGCGAAAATTCATCGCTTGGAATACCTAAAATGTTATAAACTTCAGAATCGATATAATCAAAATCGGCTGTTTCAGTATTAAAAATTACATAACAAAACTCACCCAATTGAAAAATTTCTAAAAATTTATTAATCGCATGGTAATCTAAAATAGAATTTGACTCTGCATTTTTAGTCGGAATCATTTTCCAAATTTTTACTAAATCTTCTAAACTATTTTCTTTCATAACAAAAAACGACTACAACTAGCTATTTTAAAACAGAATAATAATTAACAAATTTGTTGTATAAATTATAACAAAACAATTATTTCATAAATAAACAAAATAAATCACAACAAAAAAATAGCTTAACCAAAAAAAACATCTTATGAAAAAAAAAATCCCCTTTCTTTTAAGTTTCATTATTTTGTTTTCTATCGTATTAAAATCATGTTCGACAGATGACACAATAAATAATTCTAATAATGAACAAAAAATTGATTTTAAAATATATAAAAATCAAACAGAAAATCCTGATGCAAATACCTTACAAGCACAAGTAAAAACTAATGATGCAACATTAAGTTTTTACGGAACATTTGATGCTGATAGAAATCCTACTGAGATTGAAACCATTTCATATCAAAAAACTAATAATGATACTTTAATCAATTTTGTTGTTGACAAAAATACTTCTAAAATAAGTTCTATTTTTTATGAAGTTAATAATGTTAAATTGTCATCTGTATTAAAATTTAATTATCCTGAATCTGGAAATTATGTAAATCTTACTTCTGTAAATTATGATTGGAATAATGATACTTTTGAAACTGTTTCAAGTATAAATGTATTAGTAGACAATAACTTACTCAGAGTTTTAAACAAAAAATCTGGAAGTGTTTCTGAATTTATAATTGCAGCAGCAGCAATACATACAGCAATACAAGTCACTTCAGGTGTAGTATCAACAGCCTTAGCTGTATATGCTGCAGCACCAATTCTTACTGCAAGCGTAGCAGTTGTAGGAACTCTGTTAATATTAGACATGGCGTTAAACAAAGCTAATGCTTCTGAACTAAAACTAGAAGATATTCCTTATCCAGAAAAAACAAAAATAGAAAATCCAAAACCTGAAACTTTTAAACCTGAAGTAATTACCAACGATTGTACAGGAGTTCTAATAAATTTTGAAGCCAAAATGGATTCTCAAGGTAATATATTAATTTTTGGAGGAGAAGGTGGTACATCTCCATATTCATATATGTTGGGAGGTACAAGTGAATTTAAGCCTTTTCCAGTTTATAATGATAAACCCAACGGTTCTTATGTAGTTTCTGCAAAAGACGCGAATGGTTGTATAACAACAAAAATGATAAAACTTGAGAGACCGTGTGATTTAGAAATAGAAGTCTCTAAGAATGCTAATTCTGCTACAGTAGCTGTCATAAATGGAAATCCACCATATACTTATTCATGGAGTAATGGAGCTACTACTCAAACTGTTACTAATTTAGCCAATGGAACTTATACCGTAACAGTTAAAGATAGTACTAATTGTCAAGTTTCTGAAACCATAACAATTGGAGAAACGAATGATTATCTTGTTGGAAATTGGACATTAACGAAGTACAAGCATTATGATGAACCTTGGAAAAATGTAAATGAATGGTACAACCATAATCATCCAGATTGTAATGTAATTAGTGTAAAAGACAAATACAGTGGTAATGCCGAAATTACTGAAAATTCATATATATTCACAATTTATGAAGATGCAATCATCTATAATATTGATGAAAATTGTGTTACTTCTGATAATTTTCAAACTTTTGCTACTAAGGAATACTGGGGAACTTATATTCCACAAATAATTACTCAAAATAATTCCCAAATTTTTAATACAATAATAAATAATGCAAAAGAAATTCATGCTGGAGAAATAATGGACGAATGGACAAATCCAGGGTTATTCTTTGAAATTGAAAACGAAAATACAATGATTGTGAAAATTCCTGAAAATGGTGAATGGATCTATTATAAATTCGAACGTCAATAGAAAATAATGAAAAAAGAAAAAGAAAACTATTTTGAATTATGAGTTATAATGTTTTTAACTATTGAATGTAAAATGATGAAGTTCCATGCTTCATCATTTTCTTTAAAAAAATATCCGAAAATCAACAGATAACTTTGTCATTCATTTACAATAAAACTTCAATGTTTTTTACAAGAATGGTCAAATTGTTATCTCTATCAAACACCTTCAGTTCTTTAAGATTATCAGCCGCATCTCTTTCAACTATTTGCATTCCACCATTTACAAAAACAAGTTTTAAACCATAATTATAACCGCTTTTGTTTTCATAAAAATAGGTTTTTTGTATGTTTCCTGATGTAATATTTTTTTGCTTTTTAACAAATCCTTTTCCGTTTTCATAAGAAAATCTAGTTGAAATAAATTCGTTTTTTTTATATTCAATTTCGTTTTTATGATATTCGATTAATTTACCTAAATCGTTATATTTTTTTTCAACTATTTGATTTCCTTTTTCATCATAAGTCCATTCCATAGAAAGAATGAAATCGTTACTTTCTTTCTGCTTGTTATAAAGTTTTGTGTATTTTCCAAATTCATTATACTCGCGTTTTTGCCAATCAATAGTATCACCTTTTCGAACTTGATAATTTTCGATATTATTTTTATTTTCATCATATATCCTAATGATTTTACTAATAATATCACCATTTTTATCAATTTCAGCAGAAACGTACAAACTATCTGAATCAATTTCAATTATAGAATGTGTTTTTACAGGATTCGTTTTAGCTCCAGAAATGGCATTTGAAATATTATTTTCGGTCGAAATAACATTTTTTAGACTATCAAGATACGTTATCATCACTTTTTTATTGATTGTATCTTGTTTATTCATTTCATAAGCAACTAAAGTACGCTTGTAGAATGGCTTTTTTTGACTTATTCCGTAAAACGGAAGAGAGAGAATTAATAATAAGAAAAAGGTTTTCATATTTATATTAAAAGGCATTTTATAATTTTTCGCAATTTAATACAATAGTTAAAAAAAGTTTCAAGGGAAAACCCTGATTTTTAAATAAAAATAGACACAAATGAAACATTTAGTTTTGATTATATCAGACCATAAACAAAAAATAAGATACTAATAAATAAAATCGCTTTTTTAAATTTCATCAAGTTCATTCTAAGTTTATTTCCAACAAAAGCAATTACAATACTTATTAAAAATTTTATCAAAATTTCAGTCGTAGAAAAATTTTCAGAGTCATAAAATGAAGTAGCATTTAATAAAATTAGAAAAAATCCTAAACTCAAAAACATTTTTCCGTATTCAATTTGTTGTTCAATTTTGGACTTTTTTGAAAATTTGATTGATAAATAAAACAAAAAAATTCCAACAAAAAAATTTAAATAAATTATTGGATTTGATATCAATTCAGTTCTTGATATTGAATAAATAATTAAATCTACCAAAAAATGATATAATAGTGTAATCAGAGGTACAATAAAATTAATTACTAAAAATAATTTTGAATAAATATGTTGTTATTGGGAATAGACCTGGGTACTTCTTCGATTAAAGTATCTGTTATTGATGCCGTTACAAATAAGAAAATTATCTCTTGTCATTTTCCTGAAACGGAAGCAGAGATTTTATCATTAAATACAGGTTGGGCAGAGCAGGACCCTAATCTGTGGTGGACAAATACACAAATGGCCATTAAAAAAGCAAATGCATCTGGATTATACGACCCTTTGGATATTAAGGCTATCGGTATCGCTTACCAGATGCATGGGCTAGTAGTGGTAGATAAAGAGCAACGCGCACTACGTAACGCCATTATCTGGTGCGACAGCCGTGCTGTAAATATTGGTCAAAATGCCTTTTCTATATTAGAAGGAAAGGGATTCTTGAATAGTCATCTCAATTCACCGGGTAATTTTACAGCTTCAAAATTAGCATGGGTGAAAGAACATGAACCAAATGTTT
>SMEN01000279.1_pt1 | contig 15768 bp, 15 predicted proteins | sample 2456271 | NCBI WGS metagenome assembly SMEN01 (sample SAMN10132593, study PRJNA489261) | soil metagenome | isolation source: day1 control-loamy sand soil ammended with raw manure from dairy cow... | place: USA | collected 2015-04-01 | reverse complement strand
CCCGCCACCCGCTGTCGGTGCTGCAGGACCGGGTCTCGGACATTTTCGTGGGCATGGGCTGGGAAATCGCCGAGGGCCCCGAGGTGGAATCGGAGTGGTTCAACTTCGACGCGCTGAACTTCAAGCCCGACCACCCGGCCCGCGAAATGCAGGACACCTTCTTCATCGAGCCTGCCGACGCCCATCTGGTGCTGCGCACCCACACCTCCCCGGTGCAGGTCCGCTCGATGCTCGAACGCGAGGTGCCGGTCTACGTGCTCTGCCCGGGACGCACCTTCCGCACCGACGAGCTCGACGCCACCCACACCCCGGTCTTCCACCAGTTCGAAGGCCTGGCCGTTGACAAGGGCCTGACCATGGCCGACCTGCGCGGAACCCTGGAGCACTTCGCACGCCAGATGTTCGGCGCGGAAGCGCAGATCCGCCTGCGCCCGGCCTACTTCCCGTTCACCGAGCCGAGCGCCGAACTCGACATCTGGCACCCGGGCGCCAAGGGCGGCCCGCGCTGGATCGAGTGGGGCGGCTGCGGCATGATCAACCCGAACGTGCTGCGCGCCGCCGGCATCGACCCGGAGGAATACTCCGGCTTCGCCTTCGGCATGGGCATTGAGCGTACGCTCATGTTCCGCAACGACGTCCCGGACATGCACGACATGATCGAGGGCGACGTCCGTTTCAGCCAGCACTTCGGGATGGAGATCTAAGTTATGCGTATTCCACTTTCCTGGCTGCGCGAGTACACGCAGCTTCCGGCCGATGCCTCGGCCGAAGACCTCATGGCGGACCTGGTCAAGGTCGGCCTGGAGGAAGAAGACGTCCACCGCCCCTCCGACGAGCTTTCCGGCCCGATCGTGGTCGGCCAGGTGCTCTCCCTGGTCAAGGAGGAAGCCTCCAACGGCAAAACCATCAACTGGTGCCAGGTCCGCGTGGTGCCCGAAGGCGCCGAGCAGACCCTGACCGGCAAGGGCATCGACCCGACCGGCGTGCAGGGCATCGTGTGCGGCGCGCACAACTTCGTGGAGGGCGACAAGGTGGTTGTCACGCTTCCGGGCGCCGTGCTGCCGGGCGACTTCAAGATCTCCCCGCGCAAGACCTACGGCCACACCTCGGCCGGCATGATCGCCTCCTCGCGCGAGCTGGGCATCGGCGACGACCACGACGGCATCATCGTGCTCTCCCGCCTGGGCCTGGATCCGGAGCTGGGCACCGACGTGTTCGAGCTCTTCGGCCTGGATGACCAGGCTGCGGAAATCAACGTCACCCCGGACCGCGGCTACTGCTTCTCGATCCGCGGCGTGGCCCGCGAATACGGGCTGGCCACCGGCACCGACTACACCGATCCGGCCTCCAAGGTCCAGGTCACCGACGCCGCCGAGGCCGGCCACCCGGTGGTGCTGGACGACCAGGCGCCGATCTACGGCGTGGCCGGCTGCACCCGCTTCGTGACCCGCGAGGTCGCCGGCATCGACCCGACGCGCCCGACCCCGCGCTGGATGGCTTCGCGCCTGCAGCTGGCCGGCATGCGCTCGATCTCCCTGCCGGTGGACATCTCCAACTACGTGATGCTGGAGCTGGGCGCCCCGCTGCACTTCTACGATGCGGACAAGCTCACCGGCGCCATCACCGTGCGCCGCGCCGCGGCCGGGGAGAAGCTCACCACCCTGGATGAGAAGGACCGCGAGCTGTCGCCAGAGGACCTGCTGATCACCGACGAATCGGGCGCCATCGGCATTGCCGGCGTCATGGGCGGCGCCAGCACCGAGGTCTCGGATGCGACCTCCCGCGTGCTGATCGAGGCCGCGCACTTCGACGCGGTGTCCATCGCCCGTTCGCGCCGCCGCCACAAGCTGCCCTCCGAAGCGTCCAAGCGCTTCGAGCGCGGGGTGGACCCGCGCATCATGCAGATCGCCGCGCAGCGCGCAGTTGACCTGCTGGTCGAGCTGGCCGGCGGCACCGAGACCGCCAAGGTCACCGACGCCGGCGCCGTGCCGGAGGCCGCGCAGATTCTGCTGCCCGCGGGCTTCGCCTCGGCGCTGATCGGCGTGGACTACTCCGACGCGCAGATCATCTCCGCGCTGGAGGGCATCGGCGCGCAGGTCTCGCAGGACGCCGCGGGCTTCACCGTGACCGCCCCGAGCTGGCGCCCGGACCTGGCCATCAAGGAGGACCTGGTTGAAGAGGTCGCCCGCGTGATCGGCTACGACCAGATTCCGGCGACCCTGCCGGTGGCGCCCCCGGGCCGCGGCCTGAGCCGCTCGCAGTCCCAGCGCCGCCGCGTGCTGCAGGGCCTGGCCGACGTCGGCATGACCGAGGTGCTCAGCTACCCGTTCGTCTCGCAGGCGCAGAACAACACCTTCGGCGCCGCGCAGGCAGGCACCCCGGTCAAGGCCATCACCCTGGCCAACCCGATCTCCAAGGAATTCCGCTTCCTGCGCACCTCGCTGCTGCCTGGGCTGCTGGACACCGCACGCCGCAACCACGGCCGCGGCTTCCGCGACCTGGCCCTGTACGAGGGCGGCCTGGTCTTCCTGCCGGGCGAGCAGCTGGGCTCCAGCGTGCTGCCTCCGCTGGGCGCCAAGCCGAGCGACGAGGTGCTGGCCGAGCTCTTCGCCGGCGTGCCGAACCAGCCATGGCAGATCGCCGGCGTGTTCACCGGCCACGAGGCCCCGGCCGCCGCCGGGTTCGCCCCGCGTGCCTGGGACTGGGCCGACGCACTGGATGCGGCGCGCACCGTCGCAGACCTGCTGGGCACGCAGCTGGAGATCGCCCAGGGCAGCCACCAGGCATTCCACCCGGGCCGTGCGGCAGCGCTGAAGCTGGATGGCCAGATTGTCGGCTACGCCGGCGAGCTGCATCCTGCGCTGCTCAAGGACGCCGATCTTCCGGCGCGCACCGTGGCCTTCGAACTGAACGCCGCGGCCGTAATGGATGCGGCCCCGGCCGTGGTTGTCGCAGGGCACCTGTCCACCCAGCCGCTGGCCACCCAGGACGTTGCCCTGGTCGTGGACCGCGAGGTCGTGGCCGGCGACGTGCTGGCAGCACTGCGCGAAGGCGCCGGCGAGCTGCTGGAAGACGTCGCCCTGTTCGACGTCTACGAGGGCAAGGGCATCGAGGACGGCAAGAAGTCGCTGGCCTTCGGCCTGCGTTTCCGCGCCACCGACCGCACCCTGACCGCGGACGAGGCTTCCGAGGCGCGAGCCGCCGCGGTGGCCGTGGCCGCCGCGAAATTCGGAGCCGTCCAGCGCTAGCTGCGACTGCGTGCTACGCCCCGTTGCCCTGGATCTGCAGGGAAACGGGGCGTTTGCCATTTCCGCTAGCGATACAGGAAGCGGTACCAGTGCGGCCTGGTCCTCTTCTGGAGCCAGCCCAGCCCACGCGTGTCGGCGGGGTAGTCGTCGATGAGGGCCCACTGGGAAAGGACGTCCTCCAGTTCTTCGCGGGAGATTCCTCCGATGAAGGAAGAGAAACGGGAATTGTCGAATTGCAGGCTCAGGAAGGTCGCACCGGGTGCGGCGAGCCTGCCGACCTCCTGCCCATAGCGGGTGCGGGCGGCGTCGGACAGGCCCTGCAGGCATCCGGAGTCCAGGAAGAAATCGAAGCCGGCAGCCAGTTCGGACAGGTCGGTGACGTCAGCCTGTACGTAGGTCTCGTGCGGCCCCGCCTGCCGACGGGCACGGACCAGCGGCAGTTGCTGCGCATCCACGCCCACCACCTCGAAGCCTGCCGCAGCCATTCGGCGGCCGTGGATTCCGCTGCCGCAGCCCAGGTCAATGGCCCGGGGGAGGAAGCCGGGGGAATCGCCGGCATGCTGCTCGAATTCAATGCGCAGCTGATGCTCGAAGTTGTCACCGTGGATCTTGGCGTAGTGCTCCCACGGGTGGAGGCCCAATCGGTAGGAAAGGCCGTAATTGATCTCCATGAGTTTCCCTCCGCCGCATTTGAGGTGTTGGGAGCATTATGGCCCCGGAACGGCACTGTGGCTAGGAAGCAAACGAGTGCCCAGCGAGTAGCCACGGGCTAGACTTGTGGCTTGGGTTTATTCGATGCGAAAAGGGGGAACGCATGTCGGCTGCGCGGAAAACAGGGGCTTGCCTGCTCGTTTTGGTTCTGGGAGCCATGGCTGTCGTGGCGGCCATCGCCCTTGCCTGGGGAGCGGTGCTGCTGATCCAACGCGGGGCGGGAACGCATCTGGACGAACCGGCGCAGGACCAGCAGCGCGAACAGGAATTCAGGGACGGCTACAAGCCCTCTTCTGCTACCTCGGAGTCTGCGGACAGGTAGGGATTCGGTGAGAGCCGCTGGGAGTGGGGGTCTGCGGCCTCCGCGTCGGTACGCTGCCGGGTGCAAGCGCTGCGGACCAGCAACCTGGGCACACCTGAATAGTTCTCGAAAGTACGGGCGAGCACCGATGCGGCGCCCGCTCCGCCGGCAATGCCAGGCCCTGCGGGAGCATCAGGGGCTTGATTCCCCGTTCCCGAATCGCGGCTCTACCCATAAGCAGACTTCCACGGATTCGAGCTTGCGTGGGGCGGCGAACATTCCGTTGGCGTATTACCTGCCGGGTGATCAACCCCTGAATGCCCGCGGCGCCATTTCCCTGCCCCGCGGCAGTCGGGAAGCTGTTCAGGTCTCGCTGGCGCAGGTCACGGCAGCTCCTCGCAGAGTGCCGGCAAGCCTGGCCCGGAAATCATGGTCTGCGGCGGGAGCAGCGAGCAGGCACGCGGGCACGGGCTTTCGGCCAGCTTAAAGACGAATGCCGAGGGATGGAACACGGGGTTCACATTCCTCGGCATGCCGGCAGGGTCCTTGGCGGATCTAGCTGCCGGATACGGTCTTTTCCACCGGTGGCAAATCGGACCATGGGAAGGTGATCCACTTGTCGGTGCGGCGCCACTCGTAGTCCGGAACCATGATGGTGCGCGGCTTGGTGTAGAGGCAGACGGTCTTGACGTTTGCGCCCCATTCAGAGATGAGGTCGACGACCTTGGCCAAGGTGCGCCCCGAATCCGAGACGTCGTCAACAAGCAAGACGTTCTTGCCGTGCAACGCTCCCTCGTCCAGCATCGGGGGGAGCACGACTGGTTCCGGAAGGACGGTGCCGATGCCGGTGTAGAACTCCACGTTCAGGGCGCCGCAGGCCTTGGCTCCCAGGGCGTAGGCGATGGAACCGGCCAACAGCAGTCCGCCGCGGGCGATTGCCACGACAACGTCGGTTTCGAATCCGCTGTCAACAACGGTCTGGGCCAGTTCGCGGGATGCCACGCCGAAGGTGTCCCAGGTGAGAACTTCGCGTTCGGCTTCAGGAAGTACGGCCGCGCCGGAATCATCAATGCTAGTCATCCTCCAATTTTACAGCCACTTGTAACCCACGTTGACATGAGGGGGTTTCATCCTTTCGGATTCCGGGAGGTCTCGACCCGGCTCATTGCACGTCTGATATGCGACGAAGCATCGAATTGGCAACTGGGCAGCCTGCGCGGTTCCGTGCGAAGTGTTACCCGCATCTCTGATATTTCCGTGCACCTGCGCTTCCGCACAGTGGGCCGAGCGGACACAGGGCCAGAGCTCCGGGACGGGGCCACCTCGAAGGACGCGGGGGCACCGGCGGCCAGGCGCGACTTCGGGCGCCGTGGCGCGTCAAGCAGTTTGTATCTTCGGCAGTCATATTCGGTCCAATGGGTTGCAACACTACCTAGCTAGTGAGACTATCTAAGGGTGGAAGATTTCGAGGACTACCCCGAGCTGACGAGGGCCGCGCTCCCGCAGGCGGTGCTTTCGGTGCTGAGCCACGGGGAGAATCACGGGTACGCCATTGCCGAGGCGCTTCGCCGGCACGGGTTCACGCGCATCAAGGGAGGGACGCTCTACCCGTTGCTGAAACGGCTGGAAGAGCAGAAGCTGACGCAGCACCTCTGGACGCACGAGCATGCGGGGCCTCCTCGCAAGCTCTTCAAGCTCACGCCGCACGGCGAGGCGGAGCTTCAGCGTGCTGAAGCCGCCTGGGCGGGCATGACGCACGCCTTGTCCGAGATTCGAACGACAAGCCAGGAGAAATCGTGAATTACGAACGGAACTTGACCTTCAACCTGCGGATGCAGGGCATGCCGGAGTCGGAGATAGCTGAGACGCTCAAAGAGGTTCGATCCCATGAGGCCACGACGGGCGCATCCGCCGAGGCGGAATTCGGTCTCGCCGAGGAGTACGCCAAGCAATTTCCCAAGCGGAAGCGACGTACGAAGGGGCGCGCCATCGTCACCGCTGGATTGATGCTGGCGGTTGCCTACCTGCTTTTCGCTTTCTTGGGCAAACCGCTCGCGGGTATCGATATCCGCGACTACGTCGGCCCGCTGGTACTGCTTCCGGCGGTAGCGATCATCGCCGTGGGCATGCTCCTCGGATTCCTGGTGGACTACTTCCAGCCAGCCCGGTCCGCATAGTGCGGCAGGCATCCACGAGTCGGGCGGGGCAGGGGCATTGATCCTTGAATACTTGGTGGCGTGCCGAGTGCGCCGCGCTGCTTCTTCCCCATGGCGGCACACCGTGCCGTGGCTGACTTCTGGCGATATCTGGGAACTTGATACGGGTTCAAGACATCGCCTGAAATAGGCGATACGATGGCCTAAATCAATCGTCGGGAAGATCGACCCGCTATTCGACCGGAGTTCTGCACATGCAATTTCGCCGCTATTTGACTCGATGCTCCGCCACGGCCGCCGTGGCGGTGCTGGGATTCTCGCCGGTATGGCCTGCGGCTGCCGCCAGCGCTTCCGCCGTCGGCATCGCCGCCGGAGCAAACCTGGAGGGTGTCAGCGTTTACGACACCGCGGATGTCCTGAATGATGAGAAGATCAAGGACGCCATGGCGGGTATCGACTTCAACGAACCTACCAAGGTTGCGGTCTTTTCTCGCGAAGGCAAAAACTCCGACGACATCAACACCGAAACCCTCACGTTCGCACGGGATGCGCATCCGGAGTGGATCTCGCAAGATCCCGAGGACTACGGCGACTACTGGGCCGATGGATACTTCATCATCACGCTTTCGGTCGAGGGACCGGGCGACGGCCAGATCGGCACCTACTTCGGTGAAGACCGCAAGGTCTCCACGGGCCAGATGGAATCCATCCACAAGGCCGGGTACGAGGACTTCAATCTCTCACGCTGGACCGACGGCGTCATCGCCGTCGGCGCCAAGGGTGCGAAGATCATGAACCGGCCTTGGTACAAGAACCCGGCCCTTTGGATCACCACGGGCGTCGCCGGCGGCGCAGCGGGAGTGACAGGCCTGGTGGCCTTCGGCATTCGGGCTTCGCGGCGCAAGGAGTTCGCGGCGCACCTCGACTCCGGCAGGGAGCATCTGGGCAACGTGTCCATGGATCTGGACGCCACCGAGCTATCCGCCCGCACCCTGCCGAGCGGCTCACGCCATGCGGCGGACCTTGAACGGCGATTTGCCGATTTCATGGTCGACTACCGTTCGCTGTTCACCCGGCAGCAGGAGCTGGAAGCGGCCACGAAGAAAACCAGGTCCTCCACGTCCGGCGTCGCTCGCTCCAAGGACTTCAACGACACCGCACAGCAGTTGGATGCGACGGATGACGCAATCATCGCCGCGGCGGCGCTGTACACCAGGTCTGCCACGTGGCAAGATGCGTGGCGGGCGCAGGCTGCCCCGATCCTTGAGGACCTGGAGGAACTTCCGCAGCTGCTCGACGACACGGACAAGAAGCTGGGCCCGGCCGGGAGCGCGTTGCGCTCATTTGCCGCAACAGCGCAGCAGGAGGTGCAGGACATCGGCACGGATCTGGCCGCGCAGGCGATCGACGTCGATACCGCCCTGGACCGGCTCAGCGAGCTGCGCAAGCAATTGACCGAACGGCTTGAAGCCTATGCCACCGCACGGATCGGCGCCTACGCCAAGTCCAAGGCCGAGGAAAAGGAAATGCGCGAGTCGATGCGCCAGCAGCGCTACGCCGCCACCGGATCCCGCGGCGGCGGATCGATCCTGGACGTGACCAGCCCGGCAGAGCTTTTTTGGCGGGTGGGCGCATTCAACATCGGCTACCATTCCGCAGTCAGTGCGGTGGACAGCTCCCGCCAAGCCGCCAGCTCGTCTTCCGGGGTGTCCAGCGGTTATTCCGGGGGCGGCAGCTTCTCGGGGGCGGGCGGTTCTTCCCGCTTCTAGGGTTCTGCATCCGACGCCCACAAGAGGGCAGTTGCACCGGCATGCGGTGGGGCTAGCGCGCTGCGCGCACCTGGGCCAGCAGTCGCTGCGGTGTTTCCCAGAGGACCTCGCGCATCCATTGGTCGCCCAGGCCCAACGCATCGAGGGCCTGGATCTGGTGGCTGTAGGGGTAGGGGATGTTGGGGAAGTCGGTGCCGAGCACCACCTTGCCCGCCAACGCCGCCAGCAGCGAGCCATAACCCTCTGGCATGGGAGCGAACTGCTCCGTGAAGTCGGTAGCCAGCATGGTGGTATCCAGGTAGACATTCGGGTGGGCCAGTGCCAGCTCGGCGAACTCGCGGTAATCCGGCAAGCCCGCATGGGCGATGACCAGAACCAGATCCCCATGTCGTTCCAGCAGCCGGCGAATGGGCTCGATGCCCGTGTGATCTCCCTGGTGCGGGCCGTTGCCGCAGTGGATGACCACCGGGGTGCGCGCCTCGGCCACCAGCTGCCAGGCCCGGTCCAGCAACGGGTCGTTCGGGTCGAAGTTTCCGACTTGGACATGGATCTTGAAGACTTCGACACCCGACTCGAGGCAGTCTTTGACCTGTTGCTCGGCGCCGGCCTCGGGATAAAAGGTGCCGGAGGCGATCGCCTGCGGGTGGTGCGCCGCGAAGTTCCGCGAGTACTCATTGAGCCAGCCGGCCATGCCCGGGCGGTGCGCGTAGTTCAAGGTGCTGAACCGGGCGACTCCCAGCTGTTCGAGGGTGGCGACGCGGTGCGCCTCGTCGGTGCGGTAGCTGATCGGCCAAGGCAGGTCGCCGTGCGCTTCGCGGCCGTCGAAGAACGCCCAGACCTTGTCCAGCACATTCTGCGGCATGAAATGCACATGCAGATCAATCAGCCCCGGAAGGCCCAACCGTTCCAGATAGTCCTGGATCTCTGCATCGTTGGCGGGGCTTCGCTGCTCCCGGGAAAGGTCTTCCACTGGTGTGCTCCGAGGGTCGTCGTTGTGAGGGGATTGGGTGGCCGGCTGGAGGCCGGAAACCGGACTAGGCCAGCAGCATCGCGGTCTGGGCGATGGCGGAAGCCAGGAATACCAGCGTCCAGGCGAAGAGCGCCCAATCGCTGGGGCCGAAGGAGGAGAAGACGTTGGAGAAACGCCGGAGCACGCTGGTGCGCTGGATGGCCTTGGCCTGCGCCGGTCCTCGCCGGTCCCGATGGACGTGGCGGCCTGAACCGCCGTCCGAGTCCTCGGACCGGGAACTGAACACGGCATAAAACAGCAGCAGGAACATGCCCGCTCCGAGGAGCAAGGACACCGCCAATGAAACCAACAGCTCGCCTTTCGGGAAAATGTCAATGGAAGGAAACGGGCCGCCGCGGCCCGCAGGCACTGCGACGGCCGGTGCCGAGGCTAGGGAACGAGCAGCACCTTGCCCGTAGTGGCGCGGGACTCCAGTGCGGTGTGGGCCGCCGAAGCCTCGGCCAGCGGGAAGCTCGCTCCGATGCGCACGTCCAGCTTGCCTTCGGAAGCCCAGCGGAAGATGTCGCCGAAGCGCCAGTGCATTTCGTATTCAGTGGCAATGAAGTCGTCGAGCTTCGGGCGGGTGACGGTCAGCGAACCGCCGGCGTTCAACCGCTGCAGGTTGAAATCGGGCACCTGGCCGCTGGCACCGCCGAACAGCACCAGGGTGCCGCGGCGCCGCAGCGCGGCCAGCGAGGTGTCGAAGGTGTCCTTGCCGATGCCGTCGTAGACCGCATGCACCCCCTGGCCGTCGGTGACCTCCTCGACGGTGGCCGCCACCTGGTCGTAGCCCACCACGTAGTCTGCTCCGGCGGCCTTGGCCAGGTCTTTCTTCTCCTGGGTGCTGGCGGTGGTGATCACCGTGGCGCCCTTCAGCTTGAGCAGCTGGGTCAGCAGCAGCCCCACCCCGCCAGCTCCGGCGTAGGTCAGGACGATGTCGCCCTCGCGCACGATATAGCTGGAATGCACCAGGTAGTGGGCGGTCATGCCCTGCAGCGGCAGCGCGGCGGCCACCTGCAGGTCCACGGCATCGGGGACGTGCCCGGCCCGGGCGGCGTCGACCACCGCGTAGTGGGCGTAGCCGGCGGTGCCGGAAGCGGTCGCCACCCGGTCCCCGACATTGAAGTTCTGCACGCCCTCGCCGACCTCGGTGATGATCCCGGAGAATTCGGAGCCCGGCGTGAAGGGGTAATCGACCTTGTAGGTGCCGCTGCGCTGGTAGGTTTCGATGAAGTTGACCCCGATCGCGGCGACCTTCACCTGGATCTGTCCGGGCCCCGCGGCCGGAACCGGCGACTGCCGCAGAACCAGTCCCTTGGCATCCGATGGTTCGTCAACGAGTATGGCTTGCTGCTGCATGGGGGAGCGCTCCTGTGGAAGAATGACGTCGACCCGTATGGACGGGCCCCTACTAGGGCCAGTCTATGACTCGAGCCTGCGCAGCGGCTGATCGAGAGCGTCCATGTCGTCGTTCATGACAAACCATGTTATGAATATTTATTAGCCTCAATGCATATTTTGCGGTAGAATCTGGTCATGACGATTTCAGTTGCTGTCTCCGGTGCCAGCGGGTACGCCGGCGGCGAGGTCCTGCGCATCCTTGCCGCCCACCCCGACGTAGAAATTGGCGCCATCACCGCGCATTCCCAGGCCGGGCAGCGCCTGGGCGGCATCGCGCCGCACCTGCATGCGCTCGCCGACCGGGTGCTGGTGGACACCACCGTGGAAAACCTCGCCGGGCACGACGTCGTCTTCCTGGCCCTGCCGCACGGCGCCAGCGCCGCAGTGGCGCAGCAGCTGCCCGAATCGACCCTGGTCATCGACGCCGGAGCCGACTTCCGCCTGGAATCCGCCGAGGCCTGGGAGAAGTTCTACGGCACCAAGCACGCCGGATCCTGGCCCTACGGCCTGCCCGAGCTTCCCGGCCAGCGTGAAAAGCTGGTCGGCGCCAAGCGCATCGCGGTGCCCGGCTGCTATCCGACCGGCGGCCAGCTTTCGCTGGCGCCTGGCTTCGCGGCCAACCTGCTGGAACCCGACGACGTGGTGATCGTGTCCGCCTCGGGCACCTCCGGCGCGGGCAAGAGCGCCAAGACCCACCTGCTGGGCGCCGAAGTCATGGGCTCCATGAGCACCTACGGCGTGGGTGGCGTGCACCGGCACATCCCGGAGATGGAGCAGGGCTTCTCCAAGCTCGCCGGGGAACCTGTCACCGTGTCCTTCACCCCGACCCTCGCCCCGATGCCGCGCGGCATCCTGACCACCGCCACCGCCAAGGTGAAGCCCGGTGTGACCGAAGCGCAGCTGCGCGCGGCCTGGTCCGCGGCCTACGACCATGAGCTGTTTGTCCACCTGCTGCCCGAGGGCCAATGGCCGACCACCGGCGCGGTACAGGCAAGCAACCACGTCCAGCTGCAGCTGGCCTTCGACACCCACGCCAACCGCGTGATCGTCTCGGTCGCGCTGGACAACCTGACCAAGGGCACCGCAGGTGCCGCAGTCCAGTCGATGAACATCGCGCTGGGACTGGAAGAAAACACCGGATTGCTCATGCAAGGAGTCGCACCGTGAGCCTCGCCCACACCAACACCCACCCATCCGCCAACGCCCTGGGCGTCACCGCCCCGGCAGGCTTCACCGCCGCGGGCGTGCCGGCAGGACTGAAGTCCACCGGCAAGAACGACGTGGTCGTGGTGCGCAACCTCGGACCGGACTTCGCCGCGGCCGGCGTCTTCACCTCGAACCGCGTGGCCGCCGCTCCGGTCAAGTGGTCCCGCCAGGTGCTGGCCGACGGCCGCATCGACGCGGTGCTGCTGAACTCCGGCGGCGCCAACGCCTGCACCGGCGCGGAGGGCTTCGGCAACACCCACCGCAGCGCCGAATACGTGGCGGACCTGCTGAAGATCTCCGCCGGCGACGTGGCGGTGGCTTCCACCGGCCTGATCGGCCAGCAGCTTCCCATGGACAAGCTGCTGCCGGGCATCGCGCAGGCCGTCGGCAAGCTGGCCGGCAGCCAGGATGCCTCCGACCAGGCGGCCGCCGGCATCATGACCACCGACTCCGTGTCCAAGCAGGTCAGCCGCGTGGTGGGGGATTCCACCAGCGGCCAGGCCATCATCGGCGGCATGGCCAAGGGCGCGGGCATGCTCGCCCCGGCGCTGGCCACCATGCTGGTCGTGTTGACCACCGACGCGGTGCTCACCAGCGAGCAGCTGGACGCCGCGCTGCGCAGCGCCACCGCGATGAGCTTCGACCGCGCTGACTCCGACGGCTGCATGTCCACCAATGACACGGTGCTGCTGCTGGCCTCCGGCGCCTCGGGCATCACCCCGGACACGGCCGAGTTCACCGCGGCGCTGACCGACGCCTGCCAGGAGCTGGCAGCCCGGTTGATCGACGATGCCGAAGGCGCGGACCACACCATCGCGATCCGCACCTTCAACGCCGCCACCGAAGCCGATGCGCTGGAGGTCTCCAAGGCCGTCTCGCGCTCCAACCTGGTCAAGACCGCGGTCTTCGGCAAGGACCCGAACTGGGGACGCGTGCTCTCCGAGGTCGGTACCACCGCGGCGGCCTTCGACCCGGACGAGCTGAACGTCGCGATCAACGGCGTGTGGGTCTGCAAGAACGGCGGGGTGGGCGAGGACCGCTCGCTGGTCTCGCTCGAAGACCGCAACGTCACCATCGACATCGACCTGAACGCGGGCACCGCGCAGGCCACGGTGCTGACCAACGACCTGACCCACGACTACGTCCACGAGAACTCCGCCTACTCCAGCTAGGCGCGTCCCTTCAACAAGGACAAAGGAAGAGCATCATGCCTGAGAACACCCGCACCGACGTCGGCCTGGCCCAGCGCAAGGCCGAGGCGCTGATCGAGGCGCTGCCCTGGATCCAGCGTTTCGCCGGCACCACCATGGTCATCAAGTACGGCGGCAACGCCATGGTCAACGACGAGCTGCGCCGCGCCTTCGCGGAGGACATCGTGTTCCTGCGCCACGCCGGGATCAACCCGGTGGTGGTGCACGGCGGCGGCCCGCAGATCAACAAGATGCTCGACACCCTGGGCATCGAGTCGGAGTTCCGCGGCGGGCTGCGGGTCACCACCCCGGAAGCCATGGACGTGGTGCGCATGGTGCTCACCGGCCGGGTGCAGCGCGATCTGGTCGGCTTGATCAACTCGCACGGCCCCTACTCCGTGGGCATGTCCGGCGAGGACGGCGCCACCCTGCAGGCCATCCGCACCGGCACCATCGTTGACGGGCTGCCCGTGGACCTGGGGCTGGTCGGCGAGGTCACCCGGGTGCGCACCGACCAGGTGGACTCGCTCATCGACGCCGGGATGATCCCGGTGGTCTCCACCGTGGCCCCGGAATTCGACGCCGAGGGCGAACCGACCGGCGCGGTGCTCAACGTCAACGCCGACACCGCCGCCGGCGCCCTGGCCACCGCGCTGGGCGCCTCCAAGCTGGTGATCCTCACCGATGTGGAGGGCCTCTACAGCGCCTGGCCCGACAAGTCCTCGCTGATCACGTCCATCACCAACGACGAGCTGCGCGAGATGCTGCCGGGCCTGGAATCGGGCATGATCCCCAAGATGGGCGCCTGCCTGGATGCCGTGGACTCCGGCGTGGGCCAGGCCCACATCGTGGACGGGCGCGAACCGCACTCCATGCTGCTTGAAATCTTCACCGCCGCCGGCGTGGGCACCCAGGTGGTCCCCGCCGCCCCAACGAACCAGAAGGACCAGAAGTGAGCGAGACCGCCGCCTCCACCGACGCAATGCCCAGCGAGAACTCCAGGGCCGCGGACCTGGCCGGGCTGGGCAACCAGTCCTCGGCCGCGCTGGCCGAGCGCTACTCCAACAGCCTGCTGGGCGTGTTCGGCGCCCCGCAGCGGGTGCTGGTGCGCGGGGCCGGCTGCCATGTGTGGGATGCCGACGGCAACCAGTACCTGGATCTGCTCGGCGGTATCGCGGTGAACACCCTCGGCCACGCCAACCCGCTGCTGACCTCCGTGATCACCTCGCAGCTGGCCACCTTGGGGCACGTGTCCAACTTCTTCACCTCGCCCACGCAGATCGCGCTGGCCGAGAAGCTGCTGCAGATCTCCGCCGCCCCGGCCGGCTCCAAGGTGTTCTTCGCGAACTCCGGCACCGAGGCCAACGAGGCCGCGCTGAAGCTCACCCGGCGCAACGCCGGCACCGAGCAGGCTCCGCGCACCAAGGTCATCGCCCTGGAGCACGCATTCCACGGCCGCACCCTGGGCGCGCTGTCGCTGACCTACAAGGAAAAGTACCGCGCCCCGTTCGCCCCGCTGCCGCAGAACGTCACCTGGATCCCCGCCGGGGACGTCCAGGCGCTGCGCGACGCGGTGGACGAGACCGTCTCTGCGGTGTTCATCGAGCCGATCCAGGGCGAAGCCGGCGTGCTGGAGCTGTCCGGCGAGTACCTGCAGGCGGCCCGCGAGATCACCTCCGAGGCCGGCGCGCTGCTGGTCTTCGACGAGGTGCAGACCGGCATGGGCCGCACCGGCGAGTTCTTCGCCTCCGCGCCGGTGATCCCTGATGTCATGACCCTGGCCAAGGGCCTGGGCGGCGGCTTCCCGATCGGCGCGATGATCGTGTTCGGCGAGGAAAACACCGCATGGCTGACCCCTGGGGACCACGGCACCACCTTCGGCGGCAACCCGGTGGCCTGCGCCGCCGGCTTGGCGGTCATCCACACCATCGAGAAGGACAACCTGCTGGCCCACGTGCGCGACACCGGCGCCTGGCTGCGCGAGCAGCTGGCCGGAGTGCAGGGCGTGGGCGCGGTACGCGGCGCCGGGCTGCTCACCGCCTTCGAACTGAAAAGCGCCAACGCCCCGAAGCTGGTCACCGCCGCACTGGATGCCGGATTCATCGTGAACGCCACCGATGAGAAGACCATCCGCCTGGCCCCGCCGCTGGTGATCACCACCGAGCAGCTGGCCACCCTGGTCACCGCCCTCCCGCAGCTGATCAGCGCCGCCAGCTAGCGGCCCCGAGAACTTTCGCGACACCCCTGCGACCCCTAAGGATTAACAACATGAGCGCAACCCGCCACTTCTTGACCGATCTTGATTTCACCCCCGACGAGCAGTCCAAGGTCCTGGACCTGGCTGCCAAGATGAAGGCCGACAAGTACGGCTTCAAGCCCTACGCCGGCCCGCAGTCCGTCGCGGTCTTCTTCGACAAGACCTCCACGCGCACCCGCGTCTCCTTCCACGCCGGCATCTCCGAGCTGGGCGGCTCCCCGCTGATCATCAACTCGCTGGACTCGCAGCTGGGCCACAAGGAGTCCATCTCCGACTCGGCCAAGGTCCTTGCGCGCATGGTCTCCACCATCGTGTGGCGCACCTTTGCGCAGTCGGGCCTGGAAGAAATGGCCGCGAATTCGGCGGTGCCGGTGATCAATGCGCTGAGCGACGACTACCACCCCTGCCAGCTGATCGCCGACCTGCTCACCGTGCGCGAGCACAAGGGCAAAACGCAGGGCCTGACCATGGCCTACCTGGGTGACGCGGCGAATAACATGGCCAACTCCTACCTGCTGGC
>SMEN01000277.1_pt1 | contig 15826 bp, 13 predicted proteins | sample 2456271 | NCBI WGS metagenome assembly SMEN01 (sample SAMN10132593, study PRJNA489261) | soil metagenome | isolation source: day1 control-loamy sand soil ammended with raw manure from dairy cow... | place: USA | collected 2015-04-01 | reverse complement strand
GATCTGGGAGAAGCTCGAGACCGTCGGTCTGACCACCATGCTGGGATGCGGTGACGTTCCCCGCATCATTCTCGGCTCGCCCACAGCTGGTGTTGCGGCTGAGGAGCTTATCGACGCCACCCCTGCCATCGATGCCATCCGCGATCGTTATCTCAACAGCGATGAATTCCACAACCTGCCCCGCAAGTTCAAGTCCGCCATCACTGGCAATGCCCGCCAGGATGTCACCCACGAGATCCAGGATGTGTCTTTTGTTCCCTCCATCCACCCGGAGCATGGTGTCGGTTTTGAGTGCTTCGTCGGTGGCGGCCTGTCCACCAATCCGATGCTGGCGCAGCCACTGGGTGCATGGATTCCGCTTGATGAGGTCCCGGAGGTGTGGGCGGGTGTCGCGGGTATCTTCCGTGACTATGGTTTCCGTCGTCTGCGTAACCGTGCCCGCCTGAAGTTCCTGGTGGCGCAGTGGGGCATTGAGAAATTCCGTGAGGTCCTCGAAACCGAGTACCTGGAGCGCAGGCTTATCGACGGCCCCGAGATCACGACCAACCCCGGTTACCGCGATCACATCGGCATCCACCCACAGCAGGACGGCCGCTTCTACCTCGGGGTCAAACCCACCGTGGGGCACACCACCGGTGAGCAGCTCATCGCCATCGCCGATGTCGCGGAGAAACACGGCATCTCCCGTATCCGCACCACCGCAGACAAGGAACTGTTGTTCCTGGATATCGAGCGCGAGAAGCTCACTGAGGTGGCCCGCGATCTGGATGATATCGGCCTGTATTCCTCCCCCTCCGAGTTCCGTCGCGGCATCATCTCCTGCACCGGCCTGGAGTTCTGCAAATTGGCGCATGCCACCACCAAGTCGCGTGCCATTGAGCTTGTCGACGAGCTGGAGGAGCGCATCGGCAACCTGGATGTTCCCATCAAGATCGCACTCAACGGTTGCCCCAACTCCTGCGCCCGCACCCAGGTTGCTGATATCGGATTCAAGGGACAGACCGTCACCGATGCCGACGGCAACCGCGTCGAAGGTTTCCAGGTCCACCTCGGTGGCTCGATGAATCTGGATCCCAACTTCGGCCGCAAGCTCAAGGGACACAAGGTCATCGCCGATGAAACCGGCGAGTACGTCACCCGTGTGCTCACCAGGTTCAAGGAGCAGCGCACCGCGGACGAGCAGTTCCGCGACTGGGTGCAACGTGCAGCGGAGGAGGACCTGAGTTGAGTTTGCGTCGCAAGCCAAACCCCAACCGTAACCACCCGCTCTTCTGCCCCTACTGCGCCGGTGAAACCCTGTTCCCCAATGAGGAGACGGATTTTGCCTGGCTGTGTATGGACTGCACGAGAATATTCGAAGTGAAATATCACGGGCAGGATGATCCTGTTCATCGCCCGGCCAAAGCGGTATCCACGTCGGAAGCACTGAAGAATTCACTGGCCAAAAAGGGTCATAAATTATCTGAAGGAGGTGACGCAGAGCAATGAGCTTCGTTTCCCTGAATGCACTGAACAACACCGGATCCCTCAGGGATCCGGAGGTTTCCCCTGAGGGACCCCATGCAACGGCGCCGCTGCCTGCGGACATCGCGGCAAGCAACCGTGCGCTCGTCGATAAGCATGCCGATGCGTTGTACAACGCGGATGCCCGGACGATCCTCGAATGGGCTGCCGAACACAGCCCGGGCCGGATCGCCGTCACCCTGAGCATGGAGAACACCGTGCTGGCGGAACTGGCCGCCCGCCACCTGCCGGAAGCAGACTTCCTCTTCCTGGACACCGGCTACCACTTCCCGGAAACCCTGGATGTGGCAGCACAGGTGGACGCCCGGTACAGCCAGGAACTGGTCACCGCGCTGCCACTGCTCTCACGCACCGAGCAGGATTCCCTCTATGGAAAGAACCTGTACCGCAGCAACCCGACCGCCTGCTGCCGGATGCGCAAGATGGAGCCGCTGGCTGTGTCCCTGAGCCCCTATGCCGGCTGGGTCACGGGACTGCGGCGTGCAGACGGGCCCACCCGTGCCCAGGCGCCGGCGCTGTCACTGGATGTCACCGGCCGGTTGAAGATCTCCCCGATCATCACCTGGTCGCTGGCGGAAACCAATGATTTCATCGTCGACAACAACCTCATCGATCACCCTCTCACACACCGGGGATACCCATCCATCGGTTGCGAAACCTGCACCCTGCCTGTCGCTGAAGGGCAGGACCCCCGTGCTGGCCGTTGGGCCGGCAATGCCAAGACAGAATGCGGACTCCACTCATGAGCACAATCACCTCACCAGCTACCCAGACTGAGCTTTCCCCCCATCTGAAGGACCTTGAGAACGAGTCCATCCACATCCTCCGTGAGGTGGCGGGACAATTCGACAAGATCGGACTGCTGTTCTCCGGCGGTAAGGACTCCGTGGTGGTCTACGAACTCGCACGCCGCGCCTTCGCACCGGCCAATGTCCCCTTCGAGCTGCTCCATGTTGATACCGGACACAATTTCCCCGAGGTCCTGGAATTCCGCGATAACCTGGTCGAACGCACCGGTGCGCGGCTGCGTGTGGCCAAGGTCCAGGACTGGATCGACCGCGGTGACCTCACCGAACGCCCCGACGGCACCCGCAACCCACTCCAAACCGTTCCCCTCGTGGAAACCATCGCCGAGCAGGGCTACACGGCCGTGCTCGGTGGTGCCCGCCGCGATGAGGAACGGGCACGTGCCAAGGAACGTGTGTTCTCCGTGCGCGACTCCTTCGGCGGCTGGGATCCCCGCCGCCAGCGCCCGGAGCTGTGGACCCTCTACAACGGTGGTCACCTCCCGGGTGAGAATATCCGCGTCTTCCCGATCTCGAACTGGACCGAGGCGGATATCTGGGAGTACATCGGTGCCCGCGGTATCGAGCTGCCTCCGATCTACTTCTCCCACCAGCGTGAGGTTTTCGAACGCGACGGCATGTGGTTGACCCCGGGTGAATGGGGTGGCCCGAAGAAGGGCGAGGAGATTGTGACCCGGACTGTGCGTTACCGCACCGTCGGCGACATGTCCTGCACCGGTGCGGTGCTCTCCGAGGCACGCACCATCGATGATGTCATCGAAGAAATCTCCACCTCCACCCTCACCGAGCGTGGCGCAACCCGAGCTGACGACCGACTCAGCGAATCCGCCATGGAAGACCGCAAGAAGGAAGGCTACTTCTGATGACCGCCGCAACCCTGAACCCAGAGACCCTGAACCCGGCAGATCAGGCCGCAACACCCGGTGTCACCGCGAAGATCGCCCAGCGCGAAACCCTGCGACTGTGCACCGCGGGATCTGTCGATGATGGCAAGTCCACCTTCGTCGGCCGCCTGCTGCATGACACCAAGTCTGTCCTCGCCGACACCCTGGCATCAGTGGAACGTACCTCCGCTGACCGTGGTTTTGATGGTCTGGACCTCTCCCTGCTCGTTGATGGCCTGCGCGCCGAGCGCGAGCAGGGCATCACCATCGATGTGGCCTACCGTTACTTCGCCACCGAGAAGCGCACCTTCATCCTGGCCGATACCCCGGGGCATGTGCAGTACACCCGCAACACCGTCACCGGGGTCTCCACCTCCCAGGTTGTTGTGCTGTTGGTCGATGCCCGCCATGGGGTTGTCGAGCAGACCCGCCGTCACCTCTCGGTGGCGGCGCTGCTGGGCGTGAAGACGGTGATCCTGGCTGTCAACAAGATTGACCTGGTTGATTATTCGCAGGAGATCTTCCAAGGGATTGAGAAGGATTTCACGGAGCTGGCCACCGCGCTACGCATCGCAGATGCCCGCGTGGTGCCTATTTCCGCACTGCGTGGCGATAATGTCGCCGAGCGTTCCACCAATATGGACTGGTACACCGGTCCCACGGTGCTGGAGATCCTGGAAACCATCGAGGTTTCCCGTGGCCGTGCCAATGACCTGGGTTTCCGTTTCCCGATCCAGACCGTCATCCGTGAACACACCACCGACTACCGCGGTTATGCCGGGACCATCAACGCCGGTTCCATCGCGGTCGGTGACACTGTTTACCTGCCGGAAGGTCGCACCACCGAGGTCACCCACATTGATTCCGCGGATGGCCCCCAGCAGTCCGCGGCGGTGGGGGATGCGGTTGTGCTGCGTCTGGCCCACGAGATCGATCTCATCCGTGGCGAGCTCATCGCCGGTGAAGACCGCCCCGGGGCGGTCCGTAGTTTCAACGCCACCGTCGTCGGTCTGACCGAGCGCAACCTGCGCCCCGGTGCACCGGTCAAGGTCCGTTATGGCACCTCCCTTGAGCGGGGCCGCATCGCCGCCATCGAGCGTGTACTGGATATCGACGGCCGTGATGATGATGAGGCCCCGGAGTCCTATGGTCTCAACGACATCGCCCATGTCCGCATCGAAGTCGCCTCCGAACTCCCTGTTGAAGACTATGCCGCACGCGGCGCGGTCGGATCCTTCCTGCTCATCGACCAGGGCTCAGGTGACACCCTCGCAGCAGGCCTCGTCGGCCACCGTCTGCGCGACACCTGGGACATCTAGGAGAAACCAATGATCCCCCTGATCACGCTGTCCCACGGCTCCCGCAAACCCTCAGCTGCCGCCGGCATCACCGCGCTCACCGCGGAAACTGGACGAATGCTGGGTGTGGAGGCTGTGGAGGCGCACCTTGAGCTCGCCGATCCGTCACTTGATGACGTTGTCGCACAGCTCGCGGCGCAGGGCGTGACCAGGGCTGCTCTGGTTCCGCTCCTGTTCACCGATGCCTTCCATAACAAAATCGATGTCCCGGAGGCCGTGCGCGATGCGCAGGCCAGACACGGTGTCACCCTGCAGGTAGGTCCCCATCTGGGGACCGGCCTTGACCTGGTACAGGTGCTTTGCGACGCCCTCCCCACCACACTCCCGGTGGGTACCCACATCATTGTGTACTCGGTGGGCAGCTCACAGGCCTCCGCCAACCGGGATGTTGAAAACCTCGCCCAGGGGTTGTCCCACCGCTGCGGTTATAGCGTCGAGGTTGTCTACGCCACCAGTGGCCCCGGGGTCGGATTCGGTGGGGCGGCGGTGATTGAAGCCGCACAGGGCCACTCCGATGTTCATATCCTGCCGCTGTTTGTCACCGAAGGGCTACTCCTGGATCGCATCATCGATCAGCTCGAGCCCATTGCTGCGGCCACAGGAGTCCGCATCACCCACTCCGCTCCCTTGACAACCACTCTGGCACCTCTGGTGGCCGCCCGATACCGGGCGGCACTCAACAGGTTGCACGCAGAATCTACTGCATAAGGACACGCACATGCAGACTCTAATCTTCATCGCGATTGCAGGCCTGGCGGCACAGCTTGTCGACGGTGGCCTCGGCATGGGTTTCGGCGTCACCTCCACCACCATCCTCATCATGCTCGCCGGTCTCGGCCCGGCGCAGGCATCCGCAGTTGTCCACACCGCGGAAGTGGGTACCACCCTGGTCTCCGGTATCAGCCACTGGAAATTCGGCAATGTGGACTGGAAGGTGGTGTTCCGCCTGGGGGTTCCGGGTGCCATCGGTGCCTTCGCCGGTGCGACCTTCCTCTCGAATCTCTCCATGGAGGCCGCCGCCCCGATCACCTCGGGGATCCTGGCCTTGATCGGTATCAACCTTGTCTGGCGTTTCAGCAAAGGCCGGGTGAAGCGGAAATTCAATGATCGCCCGCACTCGCGGGGCTTTCTCGGTGGTCTTGGCGTTGTCGGTGGATTCATCGATGCCTCAGGCGGTGGTGGCTGGGGGCCGGTGACCACCTCCACGCTGCTCTCGCTCGGACGTACCGAACCACGCAAGATCGTCGGAACCGTCAATACTGCGGAATTCCTGGTTTCCCTGGCGGCCACCCTCGGATTCATCCTCGGATTATGGTCCGACCTGGTGGACAATCTCGCCGCTGTCGGGGCGCTCCTGATCGGTGGTGCGATTGCGGCACCGATCGCCGCGTGGCTGATCAGCAGAGTCAATGCCACCGTCCTCGGTGGATTCGTGGGCACGGTGATCATCGCCCTCAACCTGCCGAAGGTGCTTGAAGCCATGGGGGTCAGCTTCACCGGTGATTGGGTCATCCAGCTGGTGACCGTCATTGTGGGCATCTTCTTCACCGTTACCGGTGTGCGCCGTTACCGTGCGAACCTGGCTCAGGCGCTGAAGGATGAGACAGATGCTGAACAGGAGAGCTCTTCCGAGCCGGTCGGGCTGGCGAAGGTGAAAACCCGATCCTGACCGGTGTCCGCGGTAGCTTTGTCTAGCCTGGACACCATGAACCCATTCTCGCTGTCCCCAACGCCCACCGCAGCACTCCCCGGATTCCGCAGAGTGTTCCCCGGTAGGCGTTTGACATTAGGGCTGTTTCTGCCCCTGGATGCGGGACAGGCGGAGGAACCCGATGTGGATATCAACCGGCAGATTGCGATGGTCCGTCATGCGGAGGCCGCGGGATTCGCGGCGGTGTGGTTGCGTGATATTCCACTTCGTGATCCCGACTTCGGTGATGTGGGGCAGACCTGGGACCCGATCACCTACGCGGGGTACCTGGCGGCGTCGACAAGCTCTATTGCGCTGGGAACCGGCGCCATCGTGGTCCCGGTGCGGCACCCCCTGCACCTGGCCAAACAGGTCGCCAGCATTGATCATCTCAGTGCGGGCCGTTTCCTCTTCGGTGTGGCCACGGGCGACCGTTCGAGTGAATACCCGGCCTTCGGCCTCGAGGAGGGCAGACGCGATGAGGTGTTCCGTGAACACCTTGACGTGATGCAGCAGGCCTGGACCACGGAGAAGCGCGGTATCCGATGGTCAGGCGGACGGATGTGGGGTGGGGATGTGGTGCCCAAACCTTTGGCTGTGCGTCCACCCCTACTGACCGTGGGGTCGTGTCTACAATCAATGGCCTGGCACCGGGAATATGCGGATGCCCATGTGACCTACCAACGGGCGTTGCCGATGCAGAAGAAATACATCGACGGTTGGCGTGCGGAGGGTAACGATAAACCCTTCGCCATGTCGATGTCATTGGATCTGCATCCACATGTTGGGGCAGCTGCCGGTCCGATCAAATTCGGCTGGCGTGTAGGGGCGAGACATCTGGTGGAGATCCTCCGCGAACTTGAAGCCATGGGGGTTGATCATGTGATCCTGGGGCTGAAGCGGGGGAGCAGACCCGCCGGGGTGGTGTTGGAGGAACTGATTGAGCATGTGGTGCCGGAGTTCTCCGTTGCTGCAGACAGCGGGAGGTGACAGGGGGAGGGCAAAAAGCACAACCTCCAGGTGTGGGGGGGAGCCTGGAGGTTGTACTTGAAGCGAGGAGTAGCGCGTGCGTTATTTCTTTCGTGGAACAAGGATGGCGGCGAGCAAACCGATGGCGGCTGCTGCGGACCAGATCGAGAAATTGATCATCGTGGGCAGCTCTGCGGCGATGAGGACACCGCCACCGGCGATGGCAATCACCGCACCGAGGCGACCGATGCCGAGCGTGAGGCCGAGGGCGGTGGCACGCACGGTATCGGAATAATACGTGGCGACAAACCCGTTGACCAGAATCTGGGCACCGATGGAACCGAAACCGACGATGGCAACCAGCAGATACATCATCCACATCGGGAAGATCCCGGTACCCATGAGTGCGAGTGCGGTACCCGAGGCGATGAAAGATACCGCAACCATCGGACGGGGGCCGAAGCGGTCAGCCAGATTGGAGGAAACCAACACACCGATCACAGCGCCGATATTCGTGGTGAGCAGGAAGCTCAGTGATGAATTCATGGAGTAATCAGCCATGATCAGTAGCTGGGGCATCCAGGTGTTCAGGCCGTACACCAGGGTCTGACCGGCGATACCGGCGAGGCAGAATAGCAAGGTCGCCGCAAGCATACGGCCACCGAACATGGTGGAAATAGGGGATTTCTTCTTTTCCACGGTGGTGGTGTCAGCGGTGGTCCCGACCTCCTGGGGGATGCTCAGGCCATAAGCCTGGCTGAGTTTATCGGCTTCCTCGACACGGCCACGTGAGCGCAGAAAGGCAGGAGATTCCGGCATGAAGAAGAAGATGAGGGGAAGGACAGTGATCAGCGGAAGCGCACCGATGGCCAGCATGCCACGGAAACCGATGAGATCAAGCAACAACATGGCGAGCAGTGCCGCAAGGATGCCACCAACTGCATAACCGGAGAACATCAGAGCATTATTGAAGTTGCGACGCTGCACGGTGGAGAATTCCACAGTAATTGCAATCGCTGTTGGAATCACACCACCCAGACCGAGGCCTGCGAGGAAGCGGAAGACCCCGAACCACAATGGTGAGGGGGCAAACGCGGTGGCCAGCATGAGGATGGAGAAGGCAGCCACCGAGCACAGCAGGATCTTGCGACGTCCAACGATATCGGTCAGATAGCCGACTAGAATTGCACCGATGAACATGCCAGCCAGCGCGTAACTTCCGTAGGCACCGGTCTCGACCGGAGTCAGCCCCCATTCCTCATAGGCAAGAAGGGCTGGAACGATGGTTCCATAGACCACGAGATCGTAACCATCAAAGACGATGGAGACGAAGCAGAGGAAGATGACGAAAGCTGGCGATTTCTTCCGCAGACCGGTGGTGGACTTATCGTCAGAAGAAGTACCAGGAACTGAAGTTGAAGAATGGTGCCCGGAGGCGACGTTCGAAGCTGAAATACTCATATTCTCCCCTAGGAGCAGATTAAATACGAACCCACGATCAAGTGTTACATTACAAATAAGAACACATCGTGTCTTGAATCACAAGATCGGTGCCGGTAAAAATCTGAAAGGGGCATTATGAAGGCCCGTGAACTGGTCTTTGACCTCTACGGTGACTATGTCCGCTATCTCGGCGGGGTGATTCGCCTGGGGGAGCTGACGGAAATTCTCGAGGGTTTTGATGTGGGGGCCCCGACGGTGCGGGTCACCATGTCGCGCATGCGGAAGGAGGGTTGGTTTGAGACCGAGCGGCAGGGGCGCGAGACCTCCTATCGCATGACGGACAAGTTGATTCGCTATCTTGATGCTGGTCATGAGCGCATCTTCCAGCCACCGATCCGTGCCTGGGTGGGGCGGTGGACCGTGGTGATGCTGCAGATTCCGGAGCGGGAGCGGGCGCGCAGAGATCGGATGAAGCGGGTGTTGAGTTGGGAGGGGTTTGGCCAGCTCAACTCCAGTTCCTGGATTTCCCCCCGGCAGAACCGGGATGATGTGGAGGTGCTCCTGGATGCGGAGAATGATGAGCAGATCGACGTCTTCGTCCTGGAGAGTGGTTCGCTGGCGAAGGATCGGATTCTGGCTGCGAGGTGCTGGGATCTCAGCGAGTTGAATGGCTGGTATGAGGGTTTTCTCGCCCGGTGGGAGGGGTATCGGGATGTAGACCTCTCGGGGCTGGAGCCCTGTGATGCGTTGAAGCTCCGGGTGGAGTTGATTGCCACCTATCGGCAGGTGTTGTTCCTGGATCCCTTCCTGCCGCGCATTCTGCAGCCGGAGGGGTGGCTCGGGGGTAGGGCTTATCAGACCTTTCTGTCCATCCATGACCGGTTGGCACCCCTGTCGATGGCTTATGCTGCGGGCTTGATCCTCACTGAGGGGCAAGATGTGTAACAACATTTGCGTGATACGTGAGATGTGGTTACTCTTTGGTTGAGAGGTAGAGCACAATAATCTTGACCAACAGGGAGGACCACATCATGGCGATGCGAGTAGCGATTATCGGAGGAGGCCCCGGCGGTCTCTTCGCCGGACAGCTCATCAAACAGAAGCTGCCCAACTCAACTGTTGAGATTTTCGAGCGTGGGCGCGAGGAAGATGTCTTCGGCTTCGGCGTCGTCTTCTCCGATGCAACCCTCAGGTACATCAATGAAGCTGATACCGTTCTCGAGGATGCCCTCAAGGCGCATGGCACCCACTGGGATACCATTGATGTCCTGGCCAAGGGGGAGAAGCACTCCTTCACTGGTAACGGCATGTCGGCCGTGCACCGCAAGGCGCTGCTCGAGATGATGCGCGAGCGCGCCCGCAATGCCGGTGTCACCCTGCACTTCGAGTCAGACAAGACCCTTGCTGATCTGGCTGACTATGACGTCATCGTGGCCGCTGATGGAACAAATTCCCAGGCACGCCAGGATGTCGGCGAAGAAGCCCTCGGCCACGAGCTTGAAACCGCCAGCGCAAAGTTCATCTGGTTCGGAACCACCCACATTTTCGATGGTCTGACCTTCCTGCACCGCCAGAATGAACACGGCAACTTCGCGGTTCATGCCTACCCGATCAGCGATGAGCTCTCCACCTTCATCGTGGAGGCTGACGAGCAGACCTGGCGAAACGCAGGGCTGGATGACTTTGATATGAGCCAGGCCCCGGGTATTTCTGACATGAAGTCCAAGGAGTACCTCGAGAAGCTTTTCAGCGAGGAGATCCACGGCAAGGAAATCGTGGTCAATAATTCCCGCTGGTCCAACTTCCGGGGTCGTTCCACGAAGACTTGGCACAAGGACAATGTGGTGTTCCTCGGCGATGCCATCCACACCGCGCATTTCTCGGTTGGTTCAGGAACCAAGATGGCGATGGAGGATTCGATCGCACTCGCAGATGCTCTCGCGGAGTTCCCGGAGGATATCCAGGCAGCATTCGCCCGATACGAAGAGCTTGCCCAGCCTCGCGTGAACAAGGTCCAGACCCAGGCCAAGCCCTCACTGTCCTGGTGGGAGCACTTCGGACGCTATTACAATGCCTTCGACCCGCTGAAGTTCACCTTCCACTTCTTCACCCGCTCCATCACCCTCGAAAAGATCCGTAAGCGTGATCCGGAATTCGCGGCCGCCGCGGAAGAAGCGTGGCAGCGTCATAACGGTGCGGACCCACTGGCAACCCCCCTGGAAATCGGTGGGGTCACACTTCCAGTCCGCAGGCTGACCTTTGACGGCGCCACCCTCACTGATGGCACAACAGTCATTGATATCGCCGCTGCCGGCGGAAAAATCATTGAAGCCCCGGCCAGGGACACTGAGGTGCCGGCTGCTGTTGAGTCCACCGGTGATGCGACATTCATTGTTGTCCATGGTGGAGAGAGCCTCACCCGCCGCCTGGTGGCTGAGGAATACCGCCTGGGCCGGAACATCCCCACCGTCATCGTTGATGATTCGGAGCCTTCCCGCGCCGAGGATCACGCTCGCACCGAAATCATGTCCGGTCGCACGGACGCAATTGCCGAATCTGCAAGGAACTAATCACAATGACTTCTGAAAATGACTCCCCAGCGGTAATCGAAAGCCTCCAGCCACTGTTCAAGCCACGTGCCATCGCCGTGATCGGGGCATCCGAGAATCCCGACAAGCTCGGCAGCATCATGATTGAATCCCTGGTGGATTTCCCCGGCCCCGTGGTGGGAATCAACCCACGCGGAGGCGAGGGGTTGTACACCTCTGTGGCTGATGCCGTTGCCGAACACGGGCCGATCGATCTTGCGATTTCCTGCATTCCTGCTGGTGCCACCGCTCCGGCACTCCGTGAGGCCTCCGAGGCCGGCGTCGGCGCCGCCCTGATCTGCTCCGGTGGTTTCAGTGAGGCCGGCGGGCCAGGTGATGGTTTCGAAGCGGATCTCATGCAGGTTGTTGAGGACACCGGACTGCGTATTCTCGGCCCCAACACCTCAGGATTCTTCCTCCCGGGAGAGGACCTCCTCGCCTGCTTCGTCCCCGGTGTGAAGCTGCTGTCCGATGGAAACATCTCTGTTGTCTCCTCAAGCGGTGGTGTCAACCTGGCTACATGTTTCAACCTGCACCGCTCCGGCCGGGGAATTCGACTCGGTCTGGGTATCGGTGGTGCAATCAACCTCACCGCCACCGAGGTTGTCGAGTATCTCACCGAGGATGACAAGACCGAGGTCATCGCCCTTCACATCGAGAAGGTTGAAGATGGTCCACGCCTGGTCAATGCCATCCGTGAAGCTACCAGGCGTAAGCCTGTTGTCGCCCTGGTCATCGGACGTACCGATATCAAGGAATTCGCACGTAGCCACACAGGTTCCCTGGATACCTCCTGGCAGCTGACCCGTTCCATTCTGGAGCAGTCCGGTGCGGTTGTTGTTGATACCGAACAGGAGCTTGCAGAGGCTGCCATCGCCCTGTCTGCTCGTCGCATGACACCGAAGGCCAATCCCCAGGTTGCGTTCGTTACCGGACAGGCCGGTCCGGGCATGATCATCGCTGACCGTCTGCAGACCGATGGGGCCTGCCTGCCACACCTGGCGCAGGGCCCATACGGGAAGATCACGGGCATGCTCCCACCGATGACCTTCATGAAGAACCCGGTGGATACCGGACGCCCGGCTCCCGGACTCCGGGAAGTCATCGCCGCTGTGGGCGAGGACGATAATATCGATGCCATCGGTGCCTTCGCCATCGTTGAGGAAACCCTCAACCTGACCACCGAATTCATCGAATCCGGTGTGACCGACACCCCGGTTCTCGCAGCCATCGATGGGCCAGTGGCGAATGTGGCTGATGCAACCGCCAAATCAGTCGAACAGGGTGTCCCGCTGGTACTGGGGCCAACTGCACTGGCTGTTGGACTGCGTGCGCTGGCCGCTGACGCAAAGGCACAGTACCGCAGGGACCTCCCAGCTGTTGGGGGAACGGTACTTGTTGATCCTGATGATGCCTCCGGACTTGGCCTGCCGGTTGCTGAAGCAGCCACCGGAATCCGCCTGATCGCCCAGGCGCGTCGTGATGATATCTTCGGAGTCACCGTGGCTTTCGGATTTGGTGGCGAGGGTCGTGGCGATGAGTCCGTCCGCGTCGCACCGGTTGTTGAGGGTGTACTCAACGATATGATTGATGAACTGCGTGGCGCAGCGCTGCTGCGTGATGAGAACGGTGACGTTGTTGTTGACACCGCGATCGTCGAGAAGCTCCTGGCTTCCCTGGCAAGCACGCTCGAGGATTCAGCTGAGCTCAGCGGTATCAGTGCAGAGCTGGATCTTCCTGCAGAAGGTGGGATCCGGGTGACTGATCTACGCAGCACGGACCAGAGTGCCTTGATCACCGTGTAGTAGAAAAGAAAAGGAAATCGGCGGGGTTACCGCGGGAAGGCTGGAGGATGGCAATGACCCAAACGCCCATGCCATGTGTTGTTCCATGGCCACAGGACAGCGTTGATTTCTACCGCTCACAGAAGCTGTGGCGAGATCGGAACCTGTTCAGCTACCTGGAAGACACCGCCCGCCGAATTCCTGACAAGATCGCCCTCGTGGATAACGGCGATGGCAGTCGATTGACCTACCGTGAGGTACTGAATCGGGCCAACGCCGGGGCCTGGCGGATGAGGGAGCAGGGGTTCCGCCCTGGAGACCGGGTTGTGGTTATCCTCCCGAACTCCTGGCAGTTTGTGGTCCTTCTATTCGCATGTTTCCGCCTCGGTGTCATCCCGGTGATGGCACTTGCCGGTCACCGACGATATGAACTCACCCATATCTGCGGTCATGCAGGGGCACGCGCACTGTTCGCTGCCGATGATTGGCGCGATTTTGATTATCGACCCCTGGCCAAAGAGCTGGAAGATGATGTTGATTCTCTGGAATGGACCTTCATCTCCGGCGACCCGGGGGAGCATGCGCGTTCCCTGGATAAGCTGCTGGCCCCGGAAGATTTGGCTCCGGAGCAGCTTCAGATACTGGATGCTGAAGAGTTCAGTGCCCTCAACCCGGCATTGTTCCAACTCTCCGGTGGCACCACCGGCCTGCCCAAGCTGATCACCCGTACGCATAATGATTACGCATATAACGTTGAGGTGTGTATCCCGGTAGCCCAGCTGACCGAGAGCGATGTTCAGCTCTCCGCGCTCCCCATCGCCCATAATTTCGGGCTTGCCTGCCCCGGTGTGCTCGGAGCATTATTCGTTGGTGCCACTGCTGTCCTGGCGCCGTCCCCCAATCCCCTGAAAGTCTTTGATGCGATTGAGCGGGAGGGTGTGACAAGTGCTGCGGCGGTTCCTGCGGTTGCCCAACGGTGGATCGCCCATGAGGCTGAACATCATACGGGGAAGCTGAGTTCCCTCAAGGTTCTGCAGGTGGGCGGGGCCCGCATGCCGGATGAGCTGGCGCCCCGGGTGTCGGAGGTGCTCGGAGCAACCCTCCAACAGGTCTATGGGATGGCAGAGGGGCTGGTCAACATGACCAGGCTTGATGATTCCGAGGAAATTATCACGACCACCCAGGGCCGCCCCGTCAGCGAGCATGATGAAGTCAGGGTGATAGATCACAGCGGTAATGACGTTGCGGATGGTCAACGGGGACTTCTCCTCACCCGCGGCCCCTACACCCCCCGTGGCTATTTCAATGCGCCGGAGGCGAATGAAAAGTCCTTCATCGATGGCTGGTACTGCCCCGGTGATGTGGTTGTCCGCCGCCCCGATGGAAACCTGAGCGTTCAGGGCCGTGACAAGGACATCATCAACCGTGGTGGGGAGAAGATCTCCGCTGAGGAGGTGGAATCCCTGTTGTACCAGATCGAGGGGACGCAACAGCTTGCTGTGGTTGCCATGCCGGATGAGATATATGGGGAAAAGGTATGTCTCTATGCCACCATGGTGGCGGGATCCACATTGACTCTGGAGAAGGTGCGTGAGCATCTGCGCGCTGTTGGAATTGCTGCCTTCAAGATTCCAGAGCGTGTGGAGTTGATTGAACGTATTCCGATGACCAGGATCAAGAAGATCGACAAGCAGGCATTGCGTGATGATATTGCAGCCCGGCTGGCTGCCGAACGCCAGCACCTGCGGTAGATTCATCCCCTCTCGGTGAGCGTCCGGGCGGCGGCGGTCCATCGGTGGCGTGCATCTTATGCGATCAGGTCATTGGGCTACGGTTGAGCTGTGACCACAACACTATTTGTCTCTGCCACCCACGAAGAAGCTGCCTACCTGCCTGATGAAGCTGACCTCATCGTCACCGGCATCGGTACGCTCAACTGCGCCGTCGCACTCACAAAGGAGCTTGCCACCCGCGCAGAGCTGCCTGATCGCATCATCAACTTCGGTACCGCGGGTGCACTCCGGGATGATATCAGTGGTGTCTATGAGATCGGCTATGTCTTCCAGCACGATTTCTCCAGTGAGCTGATCTCGCAGATGACCGGCCGACCATGGCCCAACGGGCACGGACTTCCGGTTTCAGGGTTGCTTCCGGTCGCGCGCCTAGCCACCGGTGATGCCTTCATCAGTGATTCCGCCACCCGGGACAGGTTGTCCCGTAGTGCGCAGTTATGCGATATGGAAGGTGCTGCGGTGGTGGCGGTCGCCCGGAGCTTCGGCATCCCGGCCACTTTGTTGAAGCAGGTCAGCGATAACGCCGACGAAGGGGCCGCCACCACCTGGTTTGAGGCGGTCGACGCAGGTGCAAAAGAGCTTGTCGACGCGATGACAGCCCGGGACTTCTTTGCCTAGTTCTTAACCTCTTCCGGCTCGGTTTCATTCTTGATGGCGGTCTTGCGACGACCGATCCTTGTCAGGCGGTCACGCACAGCCAGGAAGGATTCAGCAGTGGTGCCCTCTTTGCTGGCAGATCGGGCGGTTTGAATCTTGATGTCATCTACTGTGATTTCGCCGGATCGTAGGGAGACCAGTTCTGCGTGGTAGCGGAACCAGACTGCGAAAACCGCTGCCACCGGGACGGCAAGGAAAGCACCCAGAATACCGAACAGGGTTGAGCCCACGGTGACAGAGAGCAGCACGATCGCTGCGTGCAGCTGCATTGCCCTGCCCTGGAGGAATGGCTGGAGGATATTGCCTTCAATCTGCTGGACCAGGACGATG
>SMEN01000276.1_pt1 | contig 15829 bp, 15 predicted proteins | sample 2456271 | NCBI WGS metagenome assembly SMEN01 (sample SAMN10132593, study PRJNA489261) | soil metagenome | isolation source: day1 control-loamy sand soil ammended with raw manure from dairy cow... | place: USA | collected 2015-04-01 | reverse complement strand
AAAAATTGAAGACACCGTTGCTGATAATGCTTCCTGTGGCTTGTTTGTTCTCGGTGATAGGGCAGTGAGCCCTACTCAAGTTGATTTAGCTACCTGCGGCCTGGTGGTGGAAAAGAATGGCTCAATTATTAGTACCGGAGCCGGTGCAGCAGCCTTAGGTAGCCCAGTGAACTGCGTGGTTTGGCTGGCCAACACATTGGGGCACTTTGGTATCCCTCTAAAAGCCGGCGAGGTCATTCTCTCTGGTTCTCTTGTTCCTCTAGAGCCGGTGCAAGCCGGTGATTTTATGAGCGTGAGTATTGGTGGTATTGGTAACGCTTCCGTGCGTTTTGTTTAAGTTACCCACCCAGTGGAAAATAATATGAATAAGAAACTTAAAGCAGTGATTATTGGTCCCGGTAATATCGGTACTGATCTACTGATGAAAATGCAGCGTTCCGAATGGATCGAACCGGTATGGATGGTTGGTATTGATCCGACTTCTGAAGGTCTAAAGCGGGCTGCCGAGATGGGCATAAAAACCAGCGCTGAAGGCGTTGATGGCATGTTAGCGCAGGTGATTGCAGACGATATCCGTATCGCTTTTGATGCCACTTCAGCCTATGTTCACGCAGAAAATAGTCGCAAACTCAATGAGCTGGGCGTGATTATGATTGACTTGACGCCTGCTGCGATCGGTCCTTTCTGTGTGCCACCAGTGAACTTGACTGAGCAAACTAAAAACCTTTCGATGAACGTCAACATGGTCACCTGTGGTGGTCAAGCCACTATCCCTATGGTGGCGGCCATTTCTCGAGTGCAGCCAGTCGCTTACGGTGAAATTGTTGCCACCGTATCTTCGCGCTCGGTGGGCCCAGGTACCCGCGTCAATATTGATGAATTTACCCGCACCACTGCCAGTGGCGTAGAGCAAGTGGGTGGTGCGAAAAAAGGTAAAGCCATCATTATTATTAATCCGGCTGAGCCGCCGTTAATGATGCGCGACACTGTTCACTGTCTTACTGAAGACGAACCCGATCAAGCGGCTATTACTGAATCCATCCACGCCATGGTTAAAGAAGTGCAGCGTTATGTACCCGGTTATCAGTTAGTCAATGGACCGGTGTTTGATGGCAAGCGTGTCTCCTGTTTTATGCAGGTTGAAGGCCTAGGTGATTTCTTACCGAAGTATGCGGGCAACCTCGACATTATGACCGCGGCAGCGCTGCGTACCGCTGAAATGTTTGCGGAAGAAGCGGCCAACAACACCATCACTTTGCCAACACGCGGCTAGGGAGAGATCAGATGAATCTGCAAGGTAAGAAAGTCACGTTGCACGACATGAGCCTGCGCGATGGTATGCACGCTAAGTGTCACCAAATCTCTATTGAAGAAATGGTCAACATTGCTAAAGGCTTAGACCAAGCCGGTATGCCAATGATTGAAGTCACCCATGGTGACGGACTCGGCGGTGCTTCGGTGAATTATGGCTTCCCAGCGCACAGCGATGAAGAGTATCTCAAAGCCGTTGTGCCACACATGAAACACAGCAAAGTGTCAGCTCTTTTACTGCCGGGTATCGGTACAGTCGAACATTTAAAAATGGCCAACGATTGTGGTGTCAGCAGTATTCGCGTGGCCACCCACTGTACCGAAGCCGATGTTAGTCAGCAGCATATCGGCTTGGCGTCGAAAATGGGTATGGACACTGTCGGTTTCTTAATGATGGCACACATGGCCACTCCAGAAAAAATCCTGGAACAAGCGCAGTTGATGGTCAGTTATGGCGCCAACTGTATTTATGCCACTGACTCCGCTGGCTATATGCTGCCGGATCATGTCACGGCGCGCATCGGATTATTGCGTAGTGAGCTACCTGCCAATGTCGAAGTGGGCTTTCATGGTCATCACAACCTTGGCATGGGCATTGCTAACTCACTTGCCGCCATTGAAGCCGGTGCCAGCCGTATTGATGGCTCGGTAGCAGGTTTGGGTGCTGGTGCAGGCAACACACCTTTAGAAGTGTTGTGTGCAGTGTTGGATCGCATGGGTGTCGAGACGGGTATTGATCTATTCAAAATTATGGACGTTGCCGAAGACCTAGTGGTGCCAATGATGGACCACCCGGTTCGCGTTGATCGCAACTCACTCACCTTAGGGTATGCCGGGGTCTATTCCTCCTTCTTGCTGTTTGCTAAACGAGCTGAAGATAAGTACGGCATCTCGGCACGTGACCTACTGGTTGAACTTGGCCGCCGCGGTACGGTGGGCGGACAAGAAGACATGATTGAAGACCTGGCATTGACCATGGCAAAAGAAAAAGGGTTGATCTAATGGACAATAATTTAACTAAAGAACAAATCAATGAGTTAGCGACCTACTGTGAAGACGCTGAGCTTAAAGCCTATGAAATTACCAAGGTCACCGATAAATATCCAGAGATGACCTACCGTGATGCGTTTGATGTGCAGTGGGAAGTGCGTCGTCGTAAAGAAGCGCGCGGCCACAAAATTGTTGGGATGAAAATGGGCCTTACTTCTTGGGCGAAAATGGCGCAAATGGAAGTTGAGCACCCTTGCTATGGTTATTTGGCCGACTACTTCAGCGTACCTGAAGGTGGCGAAATTAAAATAGATGAGCTGATTCACCCGAAGGTTGAAGCAGAAATTGCTTTTGTCACTAAAACAGCTCTGAAAGGCCCAGGTATACATATCGGTGATGTATTAAGAGCCACCGACTTTATTATTCCTGCTGTTGAAGTGATTGATTCACGCTACAAAGATTTTAAGTTCGACTTAAAAAGTGTGATTGCTGATAACTCCAGCTCCTGCCGTTTTATCACCGGTGGACGCATGGCGCGCTTAGAGGATGTTGATCTTAAAAATCTTGGCGTGGTGATGGAAATTAACGGTGAAATCGTTGCCACTGGTGCGGGTGCCGCTGTGCTCGGTCATCCTGCTGCGTCAGTGGCCATGTTGGCCAATATGCTCGGTGAGCGCGGGGAAGAGATTCCAGCGGGTACTTTTATTATGACCGGTGGTATTACCGCGGCAGTCACGGTTAATAAAGGTGACTCCATCAACATACGTTATCAAGGTTTAGGCAGCATTACGGCTAAGTTTGTTTAATCCGTCTGCGACTCTGAACCTAAAAACAGGACAAGGATGTCCAGCAAGTACACACAAAAATAATAAAAGGTGGCCTATGAAAACTAAATTTAATCAGCTCGCGGCAGCTGTTGTGACCTCGTGTTTAGCAATCACTGCTTTTGCTTCTGACTCCCACTATGTGCCCGGCATTGAAGGGATCAAGGCCAGTGCTGTACCACCGCCTGGTGTGTATTACAGAGGTTATGCTGTGGATTACCGCGCGACTAAGTCAGATGGCTTACCGTCCGATAGTAAAGTGACTGTGAATGCGCTAGCGCATCGTTTGATTTGGGTGACAGAGCAAAAGGTACTGGGCGGTGATTTAACTTTCGAAGCTATTTTGCCCATGATTCGAACTGATATCAGCATCGCTGGTGGTGCGCTGAAAGATAAAGAATCAGGCTTTGGTGATGCCTTTTTAGGCAGTGTTATTGGTTGGCACGGCGAGCGCTGGGATGCAGTCGGCGGCATCGGTTACTGGACGACCAGTGGTAAAAGTGGCTCTTTAGCCAGCCCAGGAAAAGAGCACAAATCGGTGATGCTGACCTATGGCGGTAATTTTAAGCTGAGCCAAGCGCATGATATTTCTTTTAGCGTCTTGGGACGTTATGAAATGCCAACTAAAAGTAAGCTCGATGACGAAATGATCCTCGAGTGGGGCTTGAGCAAAAGCTATGGCGCGCTGGATGTTGGTTTGGTCGGTTACAACACTAAAGAAACCGGCGGTGGTAAAGGCGAACGTAATGCTGTCGGTGCCTCTGTGGGTAACTTTTGGCCGAGCTTGATGTTGGGTGCCGAGTTGGCCGCGTATCGTGAAGTGTCTGTTCGAGATAATTTTAAAGGCCGAGTCATCCGCGCGTCATTGACCAAGGTATTCTGAAAACAGCATAGGTTAAAGCCTTTGCGCCCGAAAGTTGGCGTCGGCCTGAGTGTAGAGGCTTTACCTGTAACATATATTTTTTAAATTAAAATATCGGAGATAATTATGCCAATTGCACAACTTTATATTCTAGAAGGTCGCAGTGATGAGGTTAAAGAAGAGTTAATCGCTGAGATCACTGAGGCTATAGTGAAAACGCTGAAAGCACCCAGAGAAGCGGTGCGTGTGATTATTACTGAAATGCCTAAGCAGCACTTCGGGATCGCTGGCAGTTCAGCTAAAAAGCTTGGCAGGTAAGTGGATTTTACCTACATAGGTTTGCATGCAGATAAGGTAGGAATAAATCATGAACCATGTCACCTCAGCCACTGAAGATATCGATAAAGTGGTTACCGTTGTTGTGTCTCGGCGAGTTAAGCCCGGCAGTGAAGCGGAGTTTGAGAAACTAAGTACAGCGATGTCGATGGCAGCAACTCAATTTCCAGGCCATCTGGGCAGCAATATGTTCCGTCCGGCGACAGCTGATGACCCTGAATACCGTATTGTCTTTAAGTTTCGCAGCCAAGAGGACCTTGAGCACTGGCAAAATTCTCCTGAGCGCTTAGCGCATCTAGAGAGTTTTGAAAAACTGCTGGTTGCTCCAGCGAAAACTGAAGTGCTCTCAGGGATGGTGACGTGGTTTACTTTACCGACACAAAATCCAGTAAAACCGCCACCTAAATATAAAATGACTGTGGTCAGCTGGCTGGCCCTTTATCCAACAGTCTCCGTCATTTTTTTAGTGTTTGGTGGGCTGCTTGAGCCGCTACCTTTGTTGCTGCGTACGATGATGATTACCGGCGTTCTAATGCCATTAATGTCGTATGTGTTGATGCCGCGTTTTACGCGCTGGTTTGCGTTTTGGCTGTATCCAAAGCAGGAGCAGAGTCGCAGCTAAAATGTATTTTTAAGCAAAAAAGCATCATTAACGGCTAGGGATGTCTCCTTTTACCCGAGCAGTTAATGATACTGCTCCCGTCTAGCAGCAGTTTTTGTGCTAGCCGCGCGAGCATGATCGCAAGCGCAATATACATTCATCTTGCCGGCCAAGCGTGATACATGGCAGCTACTCTCAATTAAAGAAGCCCCAGAAGATAAGCGCTAATTGTATTGGCATCAAACCGCGTGCTGATCTATAAAACAGAGCTGTACAGCTGTGTCGTTCTTCACTGAGTCGCGCAGGTTTTGGCTGCTGTCTGAGCAATGCGCTCTGATAAGTTTTCTGTTAGCCCTTTTAAACAAAGTCAATACGCTGGTATAACTGACCTTTACGTAAAGGACGTGAACGCAGTTCTATTGCATTTAAAACACATTCTTCTTGTAAGGCTTAGAAAAAATCTGCTGGAAATTGATCATGACGCAAAGACGTCAGGCGTGACGCTTTTCTGATAAAAAACATAAAAAAGGAAAACCCATGAATACTCTCGTACAAAAACCAACGGTTTTACAGAAAGTAAGTCAGTTCTTTGTCACCTTGGTACAACGTTATCTTCCGGATCCCTTTATTTTCGCTATTGTGCTGACCTTTGCTGTGTTTTTATTGGTGATGCCAAGTACCGGACAAAGTCCGATGCAAGTAGTGAATGCTTGGGCCGGAGGGTTTTGGGATTTACTCAGCTTCTCGATGCAGATGGCAATGGTGGTGCTGACTGGGCATGCCATGGCCAGTGCACCGGCGTTTAAACGTAAGTTAGCCATAATGGCAGGTATCGCAAAAACACCGGGTCAAGCTATTATTTTAGTCACCATGGTCAGTGCTTTAGCCTGTTGGGTGAACTGGGGTTTTGGTCTGGTGGTCGGAGCGATTTTTGCTCGTGAGATCGCCGCCCGTGTACGTGGTGTGGATTATCGTTTGCTAATCGCTTCTGCTTACAGTGGCTTTTTGTTTTGGCATGGCGGTTTGTCTGGCTCGATTCCTTTGACGATTGCTGGTGGTGCGGATCTTTCTAAGGTGACCAATGGCGCTGTGACTGCGGCTATTCCAACCTCGGAAACGCTTTTCTCGCCAATGAATCTGACGATTTTAGCGGTGATGTTTATTACTATTCCGCTCTTGAATCGCTTGATGCATCCGGCACCGCAAGACGTTATTAGCATTGATCCAAAACTGCTTGAAGAAGAAGTAGAGGTTGTTGTTGTCACTGGCGGTAAAATGACGCCCGCTGAACGCATGGAAAACAGTCGTGTTCTGTCGATGACGCTCGGTGCGATGGGCTTTGCTTACATCATTTATTACTTTATTAACAATGGCTTTGCACTGAACCTTAATATCGTCAACTTTATCTTCTTGTTCACTGCGATTGTGCTGCATGGCACGCCAAAAAGCTTACTGGGTGCGGTCTCGCAAGGTGCCCGTAACTGTTCCGGTATTTTGCTGCAGTTCCCGTTCTATGCAGGCATCATGGGGATGATGACCGCAGTGGGGCCTGATGGCGCATCCTTAGCTGGGGTAATTTCGCAAGCATTCGTCTCGATCTCCAACGAAACGACGTTCCCACTCTTCACTTTCTGGAGTGCCGGGATTGTTAACTTCTTTGTCCCTTCTGGCGGCGGTCAGTGGGCCGTACAAGCGCCAATTATGATGCCGGCTGGCGCAGCACTCGGCGTTGATGCGGCAAAAACCGCGATGGCGATTGCTTGGGGCGATGCTTGGACTAATATGATCCAGCCGTTTTGGGCGCTACCAGCGTTGGCCATTGCCGGTCTTAGCGCTAAAGATGTGATGGGTTATTGCTTAATGGCCTTGATTGGCTCTGGGGTGATTATTTCGCTGGGATTTTTGCTGTTCTAAAATCATTCGCGTGTTCTGTCGCGTGTTAAATAAAGCCATTGCCTGAGGATTCTTGGGCAGTGGCTTTTCTTTTTCTAGCCCATAAAATCATCAACTGGTGATGGCATATCGGGTGCCTACCGCCAGCTCATTTATAATCAACTAGATCTTGCCGCTGCCAACCCTGATATAGATCAGTAGATTGAGCTTGCGTTGAGGCTTTTCGGTGATGCTGATACTCGTCTTTCGAGTGCGCTGCCCGAGACTAAAAGACTGCGGACCGGTGGTAAACGTTCGAAGGACTAGCGGCAGCGGGGAACGGACAGAATCTTGGCGACTTCGTTATGGGCTTGATGACTGTGATCGGAGTACTAGCTTGCGACCTTCTGCCGCAGCTAAAAGACACATTGCTCTGCGTTACTATGCATTGCTTGTTTATTTCTATGGATGGATAACACCTTGTCTCATACGCAACTCGTTCGATATTGCAGTCGGCTTGGCCTGTTGGCCATGTTGTTGCTGCTGGTCGGACCGTTGTTGGGGCAGGGGTTAAGCTGGCGTAACGAGCAGGCCTGCAGCGATGAGCATACTAAGCCTTCAAATGTCAGTCATGAGATGGACTGGGCGAAGTGCGGCTATTGTAACCTGCTACTGAGTTCACCAGCCGTTCCCAGCAGTGTGCCACAAGCGCAACCCTGTCTAGCGCCGCCTATTCTGACAGCGCCGCCTGCGCCGCTGGTGATATGTCGTGACACCGTATTCATTGGCGCGCTGACCCGCGCTCCACCTATTTCCTAAGTGCTTTGGCAACCATCAGTCGCCATCTTTGTTGTTTGCCGCTTGATCGTCGTGCAGCCTTGCGTCTTGGCTACGCGTGCGGATCTTGCGGTGCTCATTACTTATGCCTAGAGAAATATTCTATGTCTCATATCCGTTTTGAATGTGCCATGAACCGTCCGCGTGCCGACTACCGCGCTTGTGCCACCTTACTGTTTTTGTTCAGCCCGCTAGCGCTTGCCGTTGAAGCGGTTAACTCTGACCAGCACGCTGGCCACACAATGTCACCGCCTGTTGTGACTGAGGCGCTACAGCTTGAACCCGGTGTGGTTAAGGCGGAGCAAGAGCCGCTCGGTGCTACTTCGGTTTCGCAGCAAACCCTACGTAATCTGAGCTCTGCGACTAGCGACACAGCTACGCTACTGCGTGGTGTGCCCGGTGTTAGCCTCAACGGTACCGGCGGTATTTCTAGTCTGCCAGTTATCCGTGGCTTAGCGGATGACCGCCTGCGCATTAAGGTCGATGGTATGGACTTGGTGTCTTCCTGTCCTAACCATATGAACCCAGCTTTATCCTACGTTGATCCGAATAACCTCGACACACTGCAGGTTTTTTCCGGCATCACCCCGGTCAGTGTTGGTGGCGATAGCATCGGTGGCACGATCATCGCTGAGAGTGCTAAGCCCGAGTTTGCAGAGCCGGGAGCGGCGAGCATTAACAAGGGTGAGATCGGTGCCTTCATGCGCAGCAACAACGATGCGCGAGGCGGTAACTTCTCTGCGACGCATGCCAACGATGTCTTTAATATTCGTTACGCTGGCAGCTACAGCAAGGCCAACAACTACATGGCGGGTGGCAAGTTCAAAAGCAGCCGTGCCACCGGTCGTTATGGTGAAACAGCTGCGCTGGATGAGGTGGCCTCCACCGCCTATGAAACAGCAAACCATGATCTGAGCATGGCACTCAAACTGGGTGAGGATCTGTTAGAACTCAAACTCGGTTATCAGAGCGTACCGCAGGAACTGTTCCCCAACCAGCGCATGGACATGACCGATAATACTCAGGAGCGTATTAATCTACGTTACCTCAGCCAGTTCGACTGGGGTGCTCTGGAGACACAGCTTTATCACGAAAAAGTTGAACACAAGATGAATTTTGGTCCCGACAAACGTTTTTGGTATGGCGGTGCTTCAGGCGCCGGCAGCGCTTGCAGCCCGCTAGGCCCGACCTGTGCCGCCGGTATGCCAATGGACAGCGAAGGCAAGACTTTTGGCGGCAATGTTAAGGCCAGCATTGATCTGAGCGAGCGTGAATTGCTCCGTATCGGTGGCGAATACCAGCGTTACCGCCTCAATGATTACTGGCCCGCATCAGGTGGTGGCATGTGGCCGAATACCTTTGAAAACATCAAAGACGGCGAGCGCGATCGTCTCGGTCTGTTCGGTGAGTGGGAAGTACAACTTAATCCGAGCTGGCTCACCCTCGTGGGCGTGCGTTATGAGCATGTCGCCAGCGATGCTGGACAAGTACATGGCTATGGCGGCGCGCAAGGCAACCAGATTCCCGAAGCTGCCGCTTTCAATGCCAGCAATCGTAGCCAGAGCGACAACAACTGGGATTTGACCGCTCTCGCGCATTACAGCCACGATACCAACCTTGATATCGAATTCGGCGTGGCGCGCAAGGTGCGTTCGCCTAACCTGTATGAGCGTTATAGCTGGTCGACTTGGGCCATGGCCGCGACGATGAACAACTTTGTCGGTGACGGCAATGGTTATGTCGGCGACGTCAATCTTAAGCCGGAAGCAGCGCACATCGCATCGGTTACTTTTGATTGGCACAGCGCTGATCGCGAACATGAACTCAAAGTCACGCCGTTCTACACGCGGGTCAATGATTACATCGATGCGGTGAGTCTGCCGGGTAAAACGATCACCCCGAATCAGTTTAATGTGCTGCAGTATGCTAATCAGTCGGCGCGTATCTATGGTGTGGACATTGCTGGACGCATGCCACTGCTCAGCAATGAGCTGGGCCAGTGGGGTTTAAGTGGTGTGGTCAACTACAGCAACGGCAAGAACCGCGATAGCGGCGATGAGTTGTATAACAGCATGCCGCTCAATACCACTCTGACTCTGACGCAGCAACTGAGTGGCTGGAATAACAGCCTAGAAATGCTCAGCGTGCAGTCGAAGAACCATGGTTCAGATGTACGCAATGAGATTCAAACGGCCGGTTACACGCTATTTAACTTGCGCTTCAGCCACAGCTGGGACAAGGTGCGCTTGGACTTCGGGGTGGAGAATTTAGCTGACAAATTCTACTACCTACCTACCGGCGGTGCTTACACTGCTCAGGGCCGAACCATGTCGATGAATGGTATTGAGTGGGGCGTCGCTGTGCCGGGAATGGGCCGCTCCTTCTATACAGGCGTCAATGTGGCCTTCTGATTCTGACGACAAGTCTGCGCGGCCTGCTGTGCAGACTTGCGTTTCTGTCGGTCTATACGGCATAAGTTGCTTGGCGTGTTCTGAATAGGGTTACATAAAGCCACTGTCTGGGGATGCTTGGGCAGTGGCTTTGTTTTTACTGTAGTTACAGCCTCAACGGGTGATGGTATATCGGGTGCTGCGCCCGCCGCAAGGTAGCTTAATCAACACACCTGACTCGATTAGCGCCACGAGATGGCGGGTTGCGGTGGCTTGACTGACCTTAACCACGCGCTGATATTGAGTGGCGTGGATGCCTTGCGCAAGATCACCATCAAGTAAACGGTTGAGTACCTTACGCTGTGATTCAATCAGTGTTTTATCTGCATGCTGCAACCAAAAATTTGCCTTAAAAACCGTGTGATCGATTTTTCTTAGCGCACCATCCAGCGCACCCAGCTTGGGCTGCACAGCGCATTCCTGCCAAGCAGAGTCAGACCGATGAGGCTGCTGCCAGATCCATTGTGGGGTGGTTATAAAGGTGCCCTGTTTGTGCTCGGAGTAGGTATGAGTCGATTAGATCGATTATTCGACTCGCTGAATGAGCCAAAAGATAGCACTAATGGGCTCAGGGGCAAGGTGTGTGGAGCAGGTCAGCTGCTGAGGGTGAAGCGCGAAGCTTTTAGAGTTTTTTCTTTATATTGGATATAATGATGTCTATTATTTGTATTTTTTATGTATATTAGACATCACTGTGTCTATTTAGAGGTGGTGATGCGTCTTTCATTGCTAGATGATACTGATGTGAGTCAAGCGTATGCCGCATATTTGCTTGGCTTGCGTAAACAAGCCAAGCTGTCGCGCGAAGCGCTGGCTAAGCGTAGCTGTGTACCTGCTTCGACCATTAAGAAGTTTGAGCTTACCGGACAAATCTCATTTCGCCAGTTATTGTTGTTGTGGCAATCGCTCGATTCACTTGATCGACTTTATCAGCTGACTCAAGCCAGCACTGATCATGCAACTATGCCAACCAGCATTGCTGAGGTGCTTAAAGATGAGTTTTAAACCCGTTCGGAAGCTGGATATTATTCGTACTCTTAGCACCGGACAGCGCGTGTCAGTCGGGGTTTTAGCACAGAACCTACAAGGTGTCTTTTTTCAATATGATGAAAGCTACATCAGCCAGTTTGGTAATTTATCACCTTTCACTTTGCAAACAGATACACGGCTGCAGGCAGCACCGAAGCAGCCACATCAAGGCATACATGGTGTGTTCGGTGACAGTCTTCCCGATGGCTGGGGAATGTTGCTCCAAGATAGAGTGTTTCGTCAAAAAGGTATTTTACCCAATCAAGTGACAGCAATGGATCGGCTGGCTTTTGTGGGCAACAACGGTATGGGCGCCTTATCCTTTCTACCTGCTTCTGAACTTTCACCTGAGGTTCGGACAGATATTGATTTAGCAACCTTAGGATTAGAGGCACAAACCTTATTTGATGAGTCTTTATCTAATCATAAAACGCATGATGAATTAGATGGCTATACCCAAAAGGTGCTCGCGGCTTTAGTGGCCGTAGGGAGTTCTGGCGGCGCGCGACCCAAAGCACAAATCTACATGCAGGCGGGTGATACGAAGCAATGTCGAATCTTTGCGCAGCCGAGCGATGAAGCTTGGCTGGTCAAGTTCACCTCGAAAAACTTAGCGCTGGGTCACGAAGAAGGCTTATGTGAAGCAGTGTATTTACAGATGGCAAGCTATGCAAAATGCCAACCGCCCATTTGGCAGCTCATCGAAGCCCCAGAAAATAGTGGTGCACAAGCTTGGCTTGCACTTAAGCGTTTTGATTATTTGCCAGTCAATCAAGACGTACCAAACAGACAAAGTGTTGGCCGTTTACATATGCACAGCGCTTGCGGCCTGTTGGATGCTGATTTTCGCAGCCCCAGTCTTGATTATGTTGATCTAATCAAAGCCAGTCGCCAACTGTGCAAGTCACCTGCGGCCGGTCAACTGCAATTTCGGCGCGCGATATTCAATCTATTGGCGGCTAACCAAGATGATCACAGTAAAAACTGGGCTTTTTTACAGGCAGATGATGGTCAATGGCAACCTGCACCTTTTTATGATGTGACCTATAGCCCGCATCCATTTAATGAACATGCCACAGCATTTGCTGGTTACGGTAAAGCGCCACCGCTTAAAGTCATGCAAAAATTAGCAGCCAGTGCCGGTTTTGCTACGTGGAGCGATGCGCAGCAATGTATTCATGAAGTGGCTGATGCGCTCAATCAGTTTACTACCCTTGCAAAGCAGCATGAGGTCAGCAAAACAACGATGTTAGCGATTGAGAAAGCATTGCAGCAACGGCGGCAGGAGAACGCAGTGCTTTTTCATCAGTAAGTTTCAATTACAGATGAGGCAATGGTATTTGCCAATAGAGCATCAAGACTAAATTCGACATAGCTATCCACCAGCGATGCTTTGCCTTTTAACTGCCCTAAGCGGTCATGCACTGCACGTAACTTGGCTGCACAATGCTGTCTTGCCATGAAAAATCAGGCCAGTTTGGCTGTTGCTAGATCCACTGTGGTGCTGTCATAAAAGTGCCATAACTGTGTTTTCTGTCAGCATGAGCCGATTAGATTGAATGTTCGGCTCGCTGAGCTATTGAAAAGATAGTGCTAATGGGCTTGCGGGGCAAGATGCGAATATGCGATACGCTAAATATGAGTAGAGGAGTTTGATTTGTATGCTGTGTTTAAGTACAGTTGTTTTGTGGTGGGTTTACTCTGTAGATTCAGTTAAAAAAGATGCGATTTCAACGATCTACAAAGAATAATAGCGTAAAATATGAATTTTAGCTTTTATTCTGCTGATCAGTGAGCTTGATGGCTGTGGTATCAAAAGCAATACCTACTAATAGGCAGAGTATAGATGTTAGTGATTAAACTTTCCTAGTTTTATTTTTGAGAATAATTAATACCAACTTCATTTGTGTTAAAAAGTTTTAAATCTGTGTCTAGCTAATGCTAGCTAATATTAATTTATAGTAGTTATTGATAAATGATTAGTGAAAAAGTTAAGTATAGCCCCAGAACAATTTCTTTGTTCTCGGGTTGTGGCGGTTTGGATCTTGGTTTTCATAATGCAGGTTATGAAATAGTTTTTTCAAATGACATAGAAAAGTCAGTTGTTGAAACGTATGAATATAATCTTGGAAATATTTTGATTCGTGATATTAATGAAGTTAATATTGATAATGAAATACCAAATAACATAGATGTGATACTTGCTGGAATTCCGTGTCAACCTTTCTCTAATGCTGGAAACAGAAAGAGTATGGGTGATGATAGAGGCAATCTATTTGAAAGTGTTATGAGAATCGTAGATAGTAAGAAGCCTAAAGTAGTTCTTTTTGAAAATGTTAGAGGGTTTTTATCATCTAAAGATGATAAAGGAATCGCAATGCCAGAAAGAATAGAGAATGAGCTTTATGCGCATGGATATAAGACATATTTGAAGTTGCTTAAAGCATCCGATTACGGTGTCCCTCAGAATAGGTATAGGGTAATTATAATCGGATTAAGGAATGATGTTGATATAGACTATGAGTTTCCTGGGCCTGTTAAGGAAGGTGATATAACAGTTAGAAGTGTGATTGAAAACAGTGAGCTAGACAATGAGGGTGTTGAAGTTTGGCCCCTATCACCACAAGCACAGATGCTATCCTCATATATACCTGCTGGGGGGTCTTGGAAAAATATTCCTGATGAGGTATTACCTGAAAGATTAAAGCGAATACGAAGAGAAATAAAGCGATATAGATCTCCGAATTTTTATAGAAAATTTAATCTTGACGAAATAATGGGGACTATTACTGCAGCAGCAACACCTGAAAACTCTGGGATTTTACACCCTTTAGAAAATAGACGTTACTCAGTAAGGGAAATAGCACGATTTCAATCGTTTCCGGATAGTTTTAAGTTTTTAGGAGATAGCATTCCTAAAAAATATAAAATGATAGGCAATGCTGTGCCTCCTAGGCTTGCGTATCATATAGCAAATAGCTTATTAGAGCAGGTTTTTAATAGGGAAAAGCAATGAGCTTTGTAAATGAAAATGACCTTGAGACGGCCTTGAGGGTTTTGTTTGAGCGCGGCTTGAATACAATAGACACGTCTGCATTAGTTTACTTTTTTGCTTTATCAAAGATTTTAATTGAAGATAATGTAAAGTCTATAACTCTTGATAATGGTACAGAGGGACGCGATAAATTTATTGAGAATGTAAAAGACCTAATTGAAATTGATGATATTCATATCTGGCACCCTTTAAAGGTTGCAGGGCAAGAGGCGAATTGGAATAAAAATAAAAGTGTTGCCGCTTTTGTATCATCAAATTTATTAACAACAGCATATAGCAGGAAAGAAGCTGCGCATCCAAAGAAAAGCCCTATACTTAGTTTCAAAGATGGAAAGGCATCACTTCATTCAGAATACTTAGAATCAGTTACTGAAATAATAAGTAAATATGATCATGAGGTTCTACGCTCTATATGTATTTGGCTTTTGCGAAAATATAAATTTGAAAGTGATATTTCGAATATTAAGGAAGTGGCAGAGAAAGTTCATGATGTTTATGGGTTTCAGTTTGATTTAGGTGATGACCAGAAAGGTTTTACAATAAATACAAGCTCTGATGAAATTGCTTCTTTAAATATCCTTTTTGAATTTATAAAAATTAACAAAAGTAATGAGAAAAGAAAGGTCGTAGGGCGTTATAAGGTTTCATCATTATCGGTGTTGTATAAACCTTTTCTTATTCTTGCTGGTATATCTGGAACAGGTAAAACCCGTTTTGTCCGCGAGCAAGCTAAGATGAGAGGTAGCCTTGCTGACACTTATTGCTTAACTCCAGTCCGTCCAGATTGGCATGAGCCCAGTGACTTGCTCGGTTACATCTCTCGCCTCAATGGCGATGCTGAATATATAGCTACTGACGTATTGAAATTCATTGCTAAAGCATGGCGCGCTAAGGTTGATGCAGGTTTATATTTAGGCGTTAACAATACTGATAAAGAGCAGCATGGTTATTTGATCGCTTCTGGTGCAGCTAGCGATCTAAACGCTATTCCACCTTACTGGCTGTGCTTGGATGAAATGAATCTTGCGCCAGTTGAGCAGTATTTTGCCGATTACCTGTCGATATTAGAAACACGCGAATGGTGTTGGGAAGGTGAGGACTTTAAGTACTTCAGTGACCCGTTATTAACAGCCGGCACTCTACAGCAGCTAGGAAAGCCGGAGCTAGACAAGCTGCGTAAAGATTTGGGTTTTAAGGATGAAGGCGAAGTAAAAGCTGAAGATGAGTTATGGGGTTTAATCTGTGAGTATGGCATGGGCATTCCCTTCAATTTAATTGTTGCCGGCACAGTGAATATGGATGAAACCACTCATGGCTTTTCGCGCAAGGTCATTGATCGCGCGTTGAGCTTTGATTTTGGTGAGTTTTTTCCTAATAACTATGATGAGTTTTTTGAGTCGAACAGTCGCAATAAAAGACTCAGCTATCCTATTTGGTCACAGGCACGAAAAGACGACTTAGATTTTGAGGTTGAGAGTAAAAGCGGGGTAAAGCTTCATGCTGGCAACGAGACTATTAAATTTTTAAAAAATATAAACTTGATATTAAAAAACACCTCGTTTGAACTTGCCTACCGCGCGCTCAATGAGTTGTTATTGGCTGTGATCAGTACCAATCCGCAAGACGAACTGACTTTAAAGGCAGTTTGGGATGACTTTATGA
>SMEN01000275.1_pt1 | contig 15922 bp, 13 predicted proteins | sample 2456271 | NCBI WGS metagenome assembly SMEN01 (sample SAMN10132593, study PRJNA489261) | soil metagenome | isolation source: day1 control-loamy sand soil ammended with raw manure from dairy cow... | place: USA | collected 2015-04-01 | reverse complement strand
GTGCCCGGTTCCGCCTTCGAGTTACCTGGTCACTTCCGAGTGTCTTATGCCTCCAGCGACCAGGAGCTGGAAGATGCGATGAGCCGCATTGCTCAGGCCATTGCTCGGCTGAGCTAAGCCCCTTTCAGGAGAAACAGTGTGAACAGTACAAAAAATCAGGTCTTGCGAGAGGCTTTCTCCCAAGGACGTTTGATGACGGCAATGGCCGCACATAATCCGCTGGCCGCTCGTCTGGCCCAGGATGCGGGCTTTGGGGCCATATGGGGTAGCGGTTTTGAGTTGTCCGCCAGTTATGCGGTTCCCGATGCCAATATTCTGTCGATGGGAACGCACCTGGAGATGATGCGGGCCATTGCCTCGACCGTGGATATCCCCTTGATTGCCGACATTGATACCGGTTTTGGTAATGCAGTGAATGTCAGCTATGTCATACCGCAGTACGAAGCGGCGGGCGCCAGTGCGATTGTGATGGAGGATAAAACCTTCCCCAAAGACACCAGCCTGCGGGCGGATGGTCGTCAGGAACTGGTACGCATTGAGGAGTTTCAGGGCAAGATTGAGGCGGCCTGCGCGGCACGCCGTGACCCTGATTTTCTGATTATTGCGCGGGTGGAAGCCTTGATAGCTGGCCTTGGCCAAGAAGAAGCCTTAAAGCGTGGGTTGGCCTACGAGCAAGCGGGTGCGGACGCCATTTTGATTCACTCCAAACAAGCCACACCAGACCAGATCCTGTCTTTTGTCCAGGCTTGGACAGGCAAGGTGCCTTTGGTGTTGGTGCCAACGGCCTACCCCCAGCTGACGGAGGCTGATATTGCGCAGTTGGGCAAGGTGGGTGTGGTGATTTACGGCAATCACGCCATTCGTGCGGCCGTCGGTGCCATGCAGGCGGTGTTTGCCCAAATTCGTCAGGATGGCGGTATTCAAAACGTGGATGCGGGTCTGCCCTCCGTCAAAACCATTATTGGTTTGCAAGGCGATGCCCATATGCGTCAGATCGAGGCCCGATTCCTGCGCTAGAAGTGGCAGCGTGGGGCTTCGTATAATGGCTGACGGCCCGATGGCGGGCTTTTAGCCGGATGACTGCGATGCCCCAGCCTGCACAACGCCCTATCCCGGTCACGCTGTTGACCGGCTTTCTGGGCAGTGGCAAAACGACCCTGATCAATCGTGCCCTGCAAGAAGCGCAGATGGCAGACACTTTGGTCATCATCAATGAATTTGGGCAGACGGCGCTGGACCATCATCTGGTGGCGCATAGCCAGGAAAATGTGATTGAGGCCATGGGCAGCGGCTGTTTGTGCTGCACCATACGGCGTGATCTGGTGCAGACCTTGCGCGACATTATCTGGCGCTTTTCGCGGGCGGGTCAGCGCCAGTTTCGCCGGGTATTGATTGAGACGACGGGGCTGGCCAATCCTGCCCCCATTTTGCATACCCTGCTGAACGAACCCCAACTGGCTGGTAAATACACGCTGGATGGGGTGGTGACGGTGGTGGATCTGGAAAACGGGCTGGCGACCTTGGCGCGCCATGGCGAAGCCCAGCGGCAGGTGGCCGTGGCGGATCTGCTCTTGTTGAGCAAGCGCGACCGGGTAGATGCCGCGCAGGAACACACCCTGCGCCAGCGCTTGAGTGAATTGAATCCTTTGGCGGTGCAGCAGGTTTTGTCCGGCACGCAGCCCCTGGCTCCCTTCTTGTCGGGTTTGGGTGCGCAAACTGAGCAAAAACGGGCGTGGAGCCTGGAGGCTTTCGAGCGCTCAGAACAGCATGCTGACCACAGCCACAGCCACAGCCACAGCCACAGCCACAGCCACAGCCACAGCGTGAATGACGATCAGGATCAGATGCAAGTTCATGTTCAAGGGCAAGGCGATGGCCATGAGCACCCTGCCGATGAGGCCCATGACCTGAACCGTCACGGCCTCTCGATACGTGCATGCAGCGTAGTGCTGTCCCGGCCTTTGGATGCTGAGCCGCTGCAGGCTTGGTTGCTGGCGTTGTGCCAGTGGGCGGGCGAACGCTTGCTGCGTTTGAAAGCGGTGCTGGCGGTGCAAGGCATGGCGCAGCCGCAGATTATTCATGCCGTCCAGCATCAGCTCTACCCTTGGCAATCTGCTTCGCAATGGCCTTGGCCGGACCAACAAGGCCGCATGGTTCTGATCACGCAGGATATTGATGAGGGCGAGTTGTGGGCGCGTTTGCAGTGTTTGGATGCTGCAGTGCGCAGAGTGTCCGAATAAGTTTTAGCCTTGTTGCAGCCAGTGGGGGCTATTTGCAGGGGCGATAACTCCTGCATCGCCTCACATACAGATCCAAAAAAAGGACGCCGAAGCGTCCTTTTTAAAGCCTTCAGGCTGACAGCTGTTATTGGGGCTCTACGCCCACTTTCTTAAACAAGGCGGCCCATTGGGGCACTTGCTGTTCGACTTTGGCTTGCAAGGCAGCCGGGTTCGCTTCTTTGTCCATGACGGTCGCGCCCAGGGTCGCCATACGGCTTTGGAAGTCCTTGTCGGCCATGCCGGTTTGCAGCGCTTTCACCAAGGTATCCACGATGGGCTGGGGCGTGTCTTTGGGTGCCCACATGCCGTGCCAAATACCAACTTCAAAATCCTTGAAGCCGGATTCCTGCATGGTGGGTACGTCCGGGAGGGTAGGGACACGTTGTGGGCTGGTTACGGCGTACACCTTCACTTTGCCCGACTTGATCTGCTGGGTGGTGTTGGTGGTTTGGTCGCACATCAGGTCCACCTGCTTGCCCATCAGGTCTGCAATGGCCGGCGCGGTGCCTTTGTAGGGCACTGTCAGCAGCTCGATGCCCAGCGCTTCAGTCAGCATGGTGCCGCACAGGTGGCTGGCTGCGCCAATTCCGGCATTGGCCAGGGACACTTTGTCCTGATTGTCTTTCAGGTACTGAACCAGTTCCTGGATGTTGTTGGGCGGGAAGTCTTCGCGGGCAATGATGGTCATGGGGACATCGACCACCAGGCCAATTGGAGACATGCCATTGATGGCGTCGTAGCCCGGTTTTTTATACAGCGAGGGCGCGGTTGAAAAGCCGATGTGCATCAGCAGCACGTTGTAGCCATCCGGTTTGGCACGGGCCACTTGGGCGGTACCAATGGAGCCACCTGCCCCACCCTTGTTTTCAACCACAATGGTTTGACCCAGCACCGGGCGCATGGCTTCGGCCAGTGCGCGCGCCACGTTGTCGGTCGGGCCGCCTGCGGCAAAAGGGACAACCATATTGATGGGTTGTTCTGGGTAATCAGCAGCCTGTACGGCGCCAGCGCAGGCAAATACTGCGCCCAGACTTAACACCAGCTTGTTCAATGCAACAGCCATGATGCCTCCTTGATAAGGATCACTTATTCTTGTGGGAGATGCGTTTGGCCCAGTCGCTAGATATAACGTAAGCGTAAGGGAGTGGGCTTATTCTACTGAGGCTGGTGGCTTTTCTTTTTCAGGTCTAACCCTAGTAGGGGCCGAAAAAATCCTAGGGGTATACACCTGTAGATCAGGGTATACGGGTCCGGCGCGGGGCCGGACCCCAGGCTTAGTTAGCCGGTGCCGTGTTCTGAACAGGAGTCAGATAGGCGATGAAGGAAACGCTCAGGCTGGCCACAATAATCAGACCGCAAAAGATCATCAGACCTTGGTCCAGACCCAGGTGGTCGGCCAGCCAGCCCAGTCCCAAAATGGGCAGAATCGCACCCAGATAGCCGGTGATGAGGTAAGTAGAGGTCAGACCTGCACGCTGGTGCGGGGGCGAGACTTTTTGCACCACCGACATGCCACCGTACATGCACAGGCCGTGGCCAAAGGCGGTCAGCAGCACGCAGACAATAAACAGCAGCGAGGAGCTGGCCCACAAGTTCACCAGCAGGGCCATACAGGCCAGGGTGAAGGACAGCAGGCCAACCACGACACTGCGTTTGGCCGGCCAGCGGCGGATCAGCAGCTGAAAGCCCGAGGACAGGAACAAGATAATGCCAATGGAAAATCCGCTGGTTGCCGGGCCGTGCCACGGCACCATTTGCGCCATGAAGCTGGGTGCCAGTGATGCAAACAGGCTGAACATGGCAAAGGCGCAGCAGGCCGACAGACAGCCAACCAGATAGGGGCGGCGCAGGTGGCTGGCAGGCAGGGTCAGGCGCGGCATCCAGGTGCGCCAGCTGGCTTTTTCCAGGGGAGCGGGCTGTTTGCCAGCGGGGGGCTTGATCTGGAACAGGGCATAAATGGCCAGCACGCCCAGCAACATGGACGGGACATAGCTGGAGAACAAAGGCTTAGGCATCCACTGCGCAATCAGGCCACCGACGACCGGGCCCAGGCCAAAGCCAAAGGCCAGCATCAGCGAAGTGGTGGCGGCGGCACGCTGTACGTCCCCCCCACGGTTGACCTGCCCCAGGCCAATGGAGGCGGAGGTCACAATCATGCTGGAGGCCATCCCTATCATGAGGCGGCTGAACAGAAAGCTGCCCACGTCCCAGGCAAAGGCCGATAGCGTCACGCCGCTGGTAACCAGAATCAGGCCGGTGCGCAGCACCGGCATAAAGCCTTTGATGTCGCTCAGGCGGCCCAAGAACAGCAGCCCGGTCAATCCGGCCGCCATATACGCCACGTACAGCTGGGTGATATGGCTGGCGTTCAGTTCCCAGCGGTCCTGGTAGAGGGGATAGAGCGGGCTGGCCAAGGCCGTGCCCATCACCCCGATACACATGGCGATACTGATCCAGACGTAGGGGTCCCATTTGGTTTTTTTGCCCGCCGGGCGGGTAGTGCTTGTCACTGGTTTGGTGGTGTCCGTTTGAGCAGAGGGGGAAGCCAGGCCGGGTTCGATCCGTGCTTTTTGCAAAGCCTGGGCGGGGGCGCTGGCGTGAAAGTCCTGGCAGCTTTGCGGCTCGCGCCAGCTTTCGTGCAGAACCCACTGTTCAGGGGGCTGGTCTTTGCGCAATACATCAAAGCGTAAACAGGCCGTATTGGCTCGCGCTTGCGCGCTAAGTGAGCCTATATAGGCGTCCTGCGCCTGAGGGTCCAGATCGGGGAAATGGTAGTGTGTAGTGCGAAAGTACGTATCGCCCATGCGGCGCAATCCTTGACAGCGGGTTCATTCGGGACCATCAAGGATACTCTTTCGTGCTTGCACTGACATGGCAAATCGCCGTGGCTAGGCAGGCTGGCGTAAATCCAGATGTATATCAGCCACACGTAAAATTTCAGCTTCGTGGTCCGGGTCGCGCCAGGCATCCTGGCAGGCCAGTTGATGCCATTGCTGCATGGCAGGCAGTTCCAGCAAGCGGTTCACATAGTCCTGACAGGCCGGTTCCATTTTCAAACCGTAGGTTTGCAGACGGAATACGACAGGGGCATAAAACGCGTCTACTGCACTGAAACGGCCGGCCAGAAAGGGTCCGCCAAAGCGCTCCAGCCCTTCTTGCCACAGGATCTGCAGGCGTTCCAGCTCTCCTTGCAAGCGCATGTCGTGCTGATGATGGTGAGCGCGCAAGGCGACCGCAAAGGGGCACAGATTGCGCAGGTTGGAAAAGTTGGCGTGCATCTCGGCACTGGCACTGCGAGCCCAGGCACGAGCCAGGGGATCAATGGGCCAGACGCCCGGATGCTGCTCAGCCAGATACTCCGTAATTGCCAGACTGTCCCAGATAATCTGCCCATCGGTGTGCAGAACCGGCACCTGTCCAGCCGGGGCAAGTTCATGAAATGCCAGGGTGCTAAAGGGAGGGCCGAAGTTGAACCAGCGCGTCTCAAAGTCTATGCCCAGGTGGCTCATTAATAGCCAGGGGCGCAGGGACCAGGACGAGTAGTGGGGGTTGCCTAGAATCAGGGTATAGCTCTTATTGGGTTTCATGGCGGCACGAGATTCATGATGGTGGTGGTGTTTGCACTGTAGTAGGCTTTGTTCACATTGGGTAGTGCCAGATTGCACTGGACCTTTGGTATGCTGATTTTTTGCCGAATTGTGGGGATGTTTATGGCCTATGACCTGGAAAAACGGCTGGTGATTGGATTGGCATCCAGCGCTTTGTTTGATTTGAGCCAGTCGCATCAGGTTTTTCTGGAGTATGGCGAGGCGGCTTATCGCGACTATCAACTGGCACGCGAACACGAGCCTCTGCGCCCGGGTGTAGCTTTTTCCTTCATCCGGCGTTTGCTGGCCCTGAACGATCTCTCGCCCGACGATCCCTTGGTGGAAGTGGTGCTGCTCTCGCGCAATGACCCCAATACGGGCCTGCGCGTGATGAACTCCATCAGCCATCATGGCCTGAGCATTAGCCGCGCGGTGTTTTTGCAAGGGGGCGATCCCAACCCTTACATCCAGCCCCTGTCCATCAGCCTGTTCCTGTCGGCTAATCAGGACGATGTGCATCGGGCCGTGCAGCAAGGCTACCCCGCCGGTCAGGTGCTGAATTCTTCTTATGAAGACGCGTATGACGACCAACCCATACGCGTTGCTTTCGACTTTGATGGGGTAATTGCCGATGACGAGTCGGAACGCGTGTTTCAACAGCAAGGCGGATTGCCGGCGTTTTTTGAGCACGAAGTGCGTTTAGTGCAAAAACCGCATAATCCCGGCTTGTTGCAGGCGTTTTTGATGAAGTTGGCCCACATCCAGAAGCTTGAGCAGCAGCATCAGGCGCAAAACCCCAGCTATGTCCCGCGCTTGCGTATTTCCATTGTGACGGCGCGTAATGCCCCGGCCCACGAGCGTGTCATCAACACCATGCGCAGTTGGGGCATAGAGGTCAATGAAGCCTTCTTCTTGGGCGGTATTGAGAAGCGGCGGGTGCTGGAAGTATTGCAGCCCCATATCTTTTTTGATGACCAGACGACGCACTTGATTCCCACCGCCCAGACCTTGCCGTCCGTGCATATCCCCTTTGGGGTGGTGAATCATCCGCAAGCGCAAGCCGCTAAGACCGGGGCAGCGTCATCGACAGATCCGGCGGCAAGCAGCAGCAAAGACAAAGCCGCGAACTGAGGGTAAGTCAGAGGCGGCTTTATCGTGGGGCACCGTCTTATCAGGTTTGTGCCAGGGCACGACTGACAGCACGGGCGGCGGGCTGTATCAAGGATGCCAGCGAATCCGGGTTGATGGCTTCAAAGCGTTCCAGACTGCCCAGCAAGGTCAGGCTGCCGAAGATACGTTTGGCATCGTCAAAGATAGGAGCAGAAATACCGGCAATGCCCGGGTTGATCTGTTCTTTGGTGATGCAATAGCCTGCCCGGCGTAGTTCCTGCATATGGGTCGAGAACGTAGGCCATTCCTTGCCCAATTGCTGAACGTAATCGATCTCCTGGTTTTTTTCGTACAGGCGGCGCAGGTGACGGGTAGGTAGATAGGCCGTCACGATGCGGGCGGTGGAGCTGCGAAACATATCCATCGTGCGACCACGGCCAAACAGCAGGTCAAAGCGGTTCGGGCCCGTTTCCTGGTGGGTGGTCAGGATGCGTTCGCCGTACTGCTGGCCGATCAAGACATCCAGCCCGGTTTGCTCCACCAAAGAGCGCAGCAAGGGGCGGCAGCGGCTAACCAGCGGATCAAATTCGCGGATCAGCAAATCCATTTCTATAAAGCGCGGTCCAGGGGCGTAGCCGTCGGGACTGCGTATCAACAAGCCGCTATTACATAGTTCTTTTAAGTATCGATAGGTGGTCGCGGGCGGGTAACTTAGCCGCTCGCAGATGGTCTCCACATCCAGGACCGGCGTATGTGCACCGTATAAGTCCAGAATTTGCAGCATGCGTCTTAGACTATTCATGTGCCCTCGTAGAAACGGAGTTGTTGGTTCTCTATTCTAACCACGCTCTGGGCTGTCAGTGGAGCGCAACAGCGGGCATTGCTTCGACCTACTGGTTTATACCTAAACCTTCGGATTATTCAGAAATTATTCTCAGACTGCGGTAATAATCAGAGGCATTCATCCGCTCATCATGCATTTATCGGTTTTGAGCGTTCTGTTTTTGAGCCGGGCCAAGCGCTTGCCCAGTCCGGCCTTTATCGAGGCGGACATGGAGCAGGCTGAGTCCAGTCAGGTGCCCTCTGGCATCAAGAATGTGTTGTTCATCATGTGTGATCAACTGCGCGCGGACCATCTGTCCTGTTATGCGCCGGGCGGGGTGCTGCGTACCCCGAATCTGGACCGCCTGGCGGCCATGGGTATGCGCTTTGATCGGGCCTATGTGAATTCCGCGGTCTGTGGCCCGTCGCGTGCTTCCTATTACACCGGCCGTTATCCCTTGTCGCACCGGGTCACCTGGAACCGTGTTCCCCACCCTATCGACGAACAGTATCTGGGCGACTATCTGGCTCAGGCGGGCCGGGACTGCCATTTGCTGGGCAAGACCCATCACGTCCCAGATCCTGCCGGGGCCAAAGCTGGCCGCTTTCAGGTCCAGCCCGAGGCGGCAGAGCGCTTCTGGCAAGGCGGCTTTACGGCGATCGAGCGCTACGACGGCCACTTTGAGATGGGGCCGGACAGTGAGTACCGGCAGTATCTGCAGGCCAAAGGCTATGACAGCGAGCGCCCTTGGGAAGACTATGTGATCGGCAGCCTGGATGATCAGGGCACGTTTGCCTCCGGCTGGTATATGCGTAACGCCAGTTTGCCGGCGCGGGTCAAAGCGCAGGACTCTGAAACGGCCTATTTCACGCAGCGAGCCATGGATTTCATTACCGCCAAGGGCGCGGAACCCTGGGTGCTACACCTGTCCTACATCAAACCGCATTGGCCCTATAAAGCCCCTGCTCCCTATCACGACCGCTTTGGGGCCGAGGATGCCTGTGCTCCGCTGCGAGCCGAGCACGAACGCCACAATGCCCATCCGGTTCATGCCGCGTACCAGCAGCATGAAGAATCCCAGTCCTTCGCTAAAGATGAAGTCTGGCGCAGCATCAAACCTGTTTATATGGGGCTGGTCCAGCAAATTGATGATGAAGTTGGCCGTTTGCTGGATATGCTGGAACAGCAAGATCGCCTGAAAGACACCTTGATTGTCTTTAGTTCTGACCACGGAGATTTGCTGGGCGATCACTGGTTAGGCGAGAAAGAATATTTCTTTGAAAACGCCATACGTGTGCCCTTGATCGTGGTGGACCCTCGTGTCTGTGCAGATGTCACACGCGGCCAGGGCAGCGATGCCTTTGTGGAATGCGTGGACGTCACCCCAACCATTCTGGACGCCTTGCAACTGCCTGCTCACGAGCACCGGGTGGAAGGACGCTCCTTGCTTCCCTTGCTGCACGGTCAATCCGACTGGGGGCGGGAGTACACGGTAGCCAGTCTGGACTATGCCTATCGGGAGGCGCGCCACCTGCTGGGCAGAGGGGTTGAAGAATGCCGTGGCCTGATGTTGCGTGATGCCGGGTATAAATACATACACTGGCAAGGCTACCGGCCACAATTATTTGATTTGAAGCAGGACCCCGACGAGCTGCATGACCTGGGCGCAGACCCGGCGCGTGAGGCGGTTTGCCGGCGCATGAAAGAAGGCCTGCTGGATTGGCATGACACCTTGAAAGGACGTGCCAGCGAAAGCTGGGCAGCAGTAGAAAATCGTACCAATGCGCACGAGCGCATGATGAATATCTTGATTGGACGATGGTAAAAGCGGTGCGGGAGGCGCCTGAGGGTGGCTGGCCGCAATCAATAACGATAAGGAGTGGACAATGAAGCAGCTTAAAAATACGACGCTGGCCCTGTTGTTGGCAGGCGTGGGAGCCTTGGCCCCGATGATGGCCCAAGCGGCCTGGCCCAGCACTGAGCAGGTGCGTATTGTGGTGCCTTATCCTCCCGGCACCGAGCCCGATATTCTGGCCCGTGACCTGGGTGTGCACCTGAACAAAGCCACCGGCAAGGTGTTCGTGATTGAAAACCGCCCTGGCGCCAACGCCATCATCGGTACGGACAATATTGCCAAAGCCAAGGGTGATGGCGCCGCCTTGTTGATGGTGGATAGTCTGGCGGTGTCGACCAATCCTTTGCTCTATAGCAACCTGCCCTACAAGTGGGAAACGGATTTGAAGCCTGTCACCACGGTGGCCGGTGTGAACTTGTACCTGCTGGTGCGCAATGACTATCCAGCCAAGGATTACAAAGAATTCATTGCCCAAGCCAAGAAGGCGAATGGGGATACCAACGTGGGCACGGGCGGGCGCGGTCACGTGACCCATCTGGGCATGGGCCTGCTGGCGCGTGAAGAAGGGGTGAACTTTACCTACATCCCTTACAAGGGCATGGCCCCGGCCACCAACGCTATTTTGGGGGGCGAGACAGACGCCATGCTGGTGGGGGGTATCTTGGCTTCGCAGCACGTCAATGGCGGCAAGGTGCGGGTCTTGGCGGTAGGCGCGGACAAGCGTACGGAGCTGCTGCCTAATATTCCTACCGTGCAAGAAGCGGGCGGCCATGCCAACAGCATTCCAACCACCACCTTTGCCTTGTTCGCACCGGGCACAACGCCCGATGACACCGTCAAGGAAATTCAGGAACAGGTAGATGCCGCCTTGAAGACGCCCGAGATGCAGGCCGCTTTCAAGAGCCGTGGACTGGCCCAGTTCTTCACAACGCCTGCGCAGACCCTGGAACGCGTTCAGAACGACTCCAAAGTCTATTCCGAGCTGATCCCGACCCTGGGTATTCAGCCTGAATAAAGTCTGAGTTCTGTACCGCCCGCCTGTGGCCTGATCGCAGGCGGGAGCAAGGCTTCATGGATCTGTTTGTGCCAGTGGGCTTTGGATATGAAACAAGAGCCCCAGCCCGCTGTAGACCGGCGCGCGGGGGCATGGTTTTCAATTTCTGGCGTGAATACAGTCCGGCCAGCGCCAGGCGCGTTCTGACCCAGGCTATGCAGGGTTTGAACGGATAGTGTGGCGTGCCCGGCTGCGTTTTACTGCTCGTTGTAGTCGTGCTGTTCGGAGATCAGCCGCCGCAAGGTGGTTTTAAGCGCACCGACGTCCAAGGGTTGCAAGCGTTGCACCACTTCTTGCTCGTGCAAGCGGGCCTTGGCGATCAGACCGGAAATCAAGGTTTGGCCTTCTTCGGTGATGCGCACCAGCGTAATGCGGCGATCCACATCGTGGGCAACACGGCGCAGCAAGCCCTGTTTTTCCAGCCGGTCCAGCAAGCGAGTCACGGTAGGTTGCTTGGTCGTGGCAATACGCGCCAAGTGACCAATGCTGACCTCGCCCGCACCCGATAGGGTAGACAGGACACGCCATTCGGAAATGGACAAACCGTTGCTCAGAACAACTTCGTGAAACTCGGCAGAGATTAACTGGCTGGCCTGGGCAAGCAAGGCGGGCAGGTAGTTTTCGACAAATACAGTGTCGTGTTCGGTGGGGCTCATGGTGCGTTATTGTCGTTACAGGCTAGTGGGTGCCACGAGGCTTCATAGGCTTGAGGCAGGGGCCGGCAGTCATGGTTGACGGCCCCGCGCGGCGGCAACAGGGCTCACTATAACCAAGCTGTCTGCTCGCGTGTCGCAAATAATTTGCCTACTTTACTAGGGAAAACCATGAGAATGGATATGTTGAGATATAAACATATTCCGATGAAAATAAATACTATGTTCACAATGAGCGGTAAGTAAGGAAAGAAAAATGGCTGAGCGATCGTTTGTCGAAGAAGTCAAAAAGCTGCGCTTGGGGGATGGAGACGTTTTCAGTGGCGAAGGCATCTTGGCGGTGACCAAAGCCTTGCTGGAATCGGGCGTGTCCTACGTGGCCGGTTACCAAGGTGCGCCTATCTCGCACTTGATGGACGTGCTGGCCGATGCCCAAGACATCTTGCAAGAGAACGGAATCCGTTTTGAAAACAGTGCCAGCGAAGCAACCGCTGCAGCCACGCTGGCTGCCTCGGTCAACTACCCGCTGCGTGGCGCCATCACCTTTAAAGCAACCGTCGGTACCAACGTGGCTTCGGACGCGCTGGCTAACCTGGCCTCCGGTGGGGTCAAGGGCGGTGCGCTGATTATTGTGGGTGAAGACTACGGCGAAGGCTCGTCCATCATGCAGGAGCGTAGCCACGCTTTTGCCATGAAATCGCAAATGTGGATGCTGGACCCGCGCCCGAACCTGCCCTGTATTGTGCAAGCGGTCAAAGACGGCTTTGATTTGTCTGAAGCGTCCAACACACCGGTCATGCTGCAGCTGCGTATTCGCGCCTGTCACGTACATGGCCAGTTTGTGGCTTCCGATAACCGCCGCGCCAAATTCACCATTAAAGAAGCCATGGAGCAGCCCACACGCGATATCAATCGCATTGTGTTGCCGCCTGCCAGCTTCTTGCACGAAAAAGAAAAGATCGAACAGCGCTGGCCCAACGCGGTCAAGTTCATCGAAGAGCGTCAGCTGAATGAATACTTCGCTGATGGCACCGATGATGTGGGCCTGATCGTTCAGGGCGGTGGCTACAACACGGTGATCCGTGCGCTGGAGCACCTGGATATGGCCGACGTGTTTGGCGAATCCAAAGTGCCCATGTACGTCATGAACGTGGCCTACCCGCTGATCGAGTCCGAAATTGTGCGCTTTTGTGAAGGCAAGCGCGCTGTGCTGGTTCTGGAAGAAGGTCAGCCCAACTTTGTGGAACAGAACATTTCCGACATCGTGCGTCGCCACAATGTGGATGTGACCTTGCATGGCAAGGATCTGCTGCCCCTGGCCGGTGAATACAACACCGCCACCATGTTGAAAGGCCTGCGTGCCTTCATGGAAAAGTACGAGCGCATCGAGCCCCTGCCAGCCCGCAAACCCCGCGTGATCCCCATGAAAGTGGAAACCGCGGAGCGTCCCAAAGCAGCAGAAACCAGCTTGGTGGAAGCGGCTGAAGTCAAACCCTTGGGCAGCCTGGATGAGAACGTCCATGCGCGTCCCCCCGGCTTTTGTACCGGCTGTCCAGAGCGCCCCATTTTCACGGCACTCAAGATGGTGGAACGTGAGCTGGGCGAACACCACGTGTCGGCCGACATTGGCTGTCACCTGTTCTCCATCTTGCCGCCCTTTAATCTGGGCAACACCACCATGGGCTACGGTCTGGGTGGCGCAGGTTCTGCGGCCTTGAACGTGGATTCGGACAAGCGCGCCATTTCGGTAATGGGTGACGGTGGCTTCTGGCACAACGGCTTGACCAGCGGTATTGCTAACTCGGTGTTTAACCGCAGCGATAACCTGACCATTGTGATCGACAACAGCTACACGGCGGCCACGGGCGGTCAGGACATTCTGTCCTCCAAAGCCAAGAACGAGACACGCAGCACGGGCCACTTGATCGAAAAAGCCGCACGCGGTGTTGGTGTCGAGTGGTTGCATATGGTTCGTAACACCTACGACCTGAAAGCGATGACCAAGTCCTTGCGCGAAGCCCTGACGACCAAGGAAAAAGGTCCCAAGGTTCTGGTGGCGCAAAGCGAATGTATGTTGAACCGCCAGCGCCGTGAAAAAGGCCAGGTTCGCAAAGCGGTTGCGGCGGGTGAACGTGTGGTGCGCGAGCGCTTTGGTGTGGACCCCGACACATGTACGGGCGATCACTCCTGCATCCGTTTGTCCGGTTGCCCCTCGCTGTCGATTCGCCCCAATCCTGACGCCCTGCGTCAAGACCCGGTCGCCAGCGTCATGAACAGTTGTGTCGGTTGTGGCCTGTGTGGCGAAGTTTCCCACGCCGCCATTCTGTGCCCGTCGTTCTACCGTGCACAGGTGGTCAGCAACCCAACAGGCTGGGACAAGTTCCGCGAAAAAACCCGCCGTGGCTTTATCGGCTGGTTGCAGCGTCGTGACGCTGCTCGTCGTGATCGTCTGGCCTTTTAAGCACCCGTAGAGATTTTTATCATGCAGATCAAACCAATCAAGATTGCCATTTTGGCGATGGGTGGCGAAGGCGGCGGCGTGTTGGCCGACTGGATCGTTAACCTGGGTGAACAAAACGGCTACTTTGCGCAGACCACATCGGTGCCCGGTGTGGCCCAGCGTACGGGTGCCACGATTTACTACGTGGAACTGTTCCCGCATTCGGCCGTGCCGGATGGCAAAAAACCTGTGCTGGCCCTGATGCCTATGCCCGGTGACGTGGACGTGGTGCTGGCCTCCGAATTGATGGAAGCCGGCCGCGCCGTGCAACGTGGCCTGGTCACTGAAGACCGCACCACGCTGGTAGCGTCTACTCACCGCGTCTACTCCATTGCCGAAAAATCGGCCATGGGCGATGGCCGTGTGGATGACAATGCACTGATCGCTCACGCCACTCAGGCGGCCAAGCGCTTTGTGTACTTCAATATGGAAAAAGCGGCCGAAGATTCGGGCAGCGTGATTTCCGCCGTTTTGTTTGGCGCTTTGGCCAGCACCGGCGTGCTGCCCTTTAGCCGCTCGCAGTTTGAGCAAACCATTGAACGTGGTGGCGTGGGCGTCAAGCCCAGCTTGAAGGCGTTTGGTGCAGCCTACGCCCGTGTGGCTGAAGGCGATGCCGGCAAAGCAGAGTCGGAGAACAAGCCAGTCGATATGGCTACCTTGGCTCCCCGTGATCCCGCCGTTGCCAAGCTGATTGCGCGTGTACGTGCTGAAGTGCCTGAACAGGCCCAGCCCATCGTAGTGGAAGGGGTACGTCGCGTACTGGATTTCCAGGACGTGGACTACGCCAATGTGTACCTGGACCGCCTGAAAAAGATCAGCCAGTTCGCCCGTCCTGACGATGTGGCCCTGATCCGTGAAACCGGTCGTTATTTGGCCCTGTGGATGTCCTACGAGGACGCTATCCGTGTGGCCGAACTGAAGACCCGTTCCAGCCGTTTTGACCGTGTACACAAAGAAGTACGCGCTGCTGACGGCCAGATCGTGGCGATCAACGAATACATGCACCCCCGTGTGGAAGAAATCAGCGAAATCCTGCCTTTTGCCAGTGTGGGCCGTTGGTTGATGCGTCCTACCTGGGGCAATAAGCTGGTCAAGTCCCAGACCAAGTCCGGTCGTGTCATTCAGACCAGCTCGGTGCGTGGTTTCATTCCTTTGTACCTGCTCTCGGGCTTTAAGCGCTGGCGTCGTCGCACGCTGCGCTACCAGGCAGAACAGCAGCGTATTGAAGGCTGGTTGAAGCAAATTGAACAGGCTGCTGATGCCCACCCGGCCCTGGCGCTGGAAATTGCCCAGTGTCAGCGTCTGGTTAAAGGCTATGGCGATACTCATGCCCGTGGTTTGCGCAACTACCAGACTGTGATGTCGGCGCTGGAGCGTCACCCCAACATTGTGTCGCCCGCCTTGCTGGGCACCCTGCGCGATGCCGCTTTGGCGGATGAGCACGGTACGAAGTTGGAAGCCGCTTTACGCCAGCACGCTTTGGTGTAGAGGGGCGCACCAGGCCGCTTTCGGGCGGCCTTGGTGAAAACCCTTGAGGCCCTATTTTTATCCCGCCAAATACTTTATTTCTAAAATATTCATAGTAGAATATAAATTCGGATTGGCACTGCAACCCAGGCTTTGACAGCCCTGCAGCATGTGCCTACTTGGCCACTTGTTCAAGCAAGAATATCCCGCCTGTTGGTCAAACTGAATTAGCCAAAGTTTGGGGGAAAAAGAATATGAATCAAAGCGAAGCAGCACTCGAATTCCTGGTAGAACCGGCCGATGCCGGTTTTGAAGGCCGCGTCGGTCCTAAAGACCCCGCCAGCCTGAAATTGTGGTTGCGCATGTTGACCTGCACCAAGCAGATCGAAGATGAAATTCGCCGTCGCCTGCGCCAGAACTTTGATATTTCGCTGGCCCGCTTTGATTACATGGCCCAGCTGTACCGCTACCCGCAAGGCCTGAAGATGGGCGAGTTGTCGCGCTATCTGATGGTAACCGGCGGCAATATTACCGGACTGACTGACGAGCTGGCCCGCGAGGGCATGGTGTCTCGCCAGAGCAGCCCCACAGATC
>SMEN01000364.1_pt1 | contig 16014 bp, 19 predicted proteins | sample 2456271 | NCBI WGS metagenome assembly SMEN01 (sample SAMN10132593, study PRJNA489261) | soil metagenome | isolation source: day1 control-loamy sand soil ammended with raw manure from dairy cow... | place: USA | collected 2015-04-01 | reverse complement strand
TCGACAACTCTTGCTTAACGCAAGAGTTGTGCCTACATTGGAATTGATCAATTCAATCGCGGGGTGCCGGGGATGCAGGAACTTGAGACCCGGTGGCGTGCGCTGGACCCGTGCACGGCGGCCGCGCCGCGCACCCCCACCACTCACTGATCGGAGTACCCCGCCATGACCGCATTGGCAAGCATCTCGACCATCCAGGGACCGCAGAAGCTCGGCCCGCTCACGCCGCTGGTCGGCGAATGGGAAGGGGATGCCGGAGTCGACCTTTCGTACCACAACCTGACCGATGAAACGAGCGAAACCGGCTACTACGAGCGCGCGGTCTTCAAGCCCATCCCGATCCAGGAAAACGGCAGGCAGACCTTGTGGGGACTGAACTACTCGATGACCGCCTGGCGCCATGGCGAGGAGGCCATGGACCCGTTCCACGACGAAATCGGCTTCCTGCTCTGGGACCGCGAGAACAGCCAGGTGATGCGCAACGTGGTCTTCGGCCGCGGCATCGCGGTTCTGGCCGGGAGCACCGCCGGGCCGCGCGACACCACCGTGCACTTCAATGCCACCCCGGGAGACCCCTGCTACGGGGTGCTGCAGAACAAGTACCTGTTGGAACGGGCGGAGATCAAGGAGTTCATCAGCTCCTTCACCTTCCACGAGGACGACAGCTTCAGCTATGCCTCGGACCTGCTGCTGCGCCTGGCCGCACTGGGCGCGGAAATGCGCCATACCGATGCCAATACCCTGCATCGGGTCAGGCGCTTCCACCCGGGAGAATAGGGAACGGCCGGGCCGGATGCGATGTTCGCCTCCGGCCCCGCCGAGGTCCCGGTCCGGGCCTAGCGCCTAGCGCGCGACCGCGTCCGCCAGCAGCTCGATGACGTGGCGGTAGTCCTTGCCGGTTGCGCGCGTCATGCCCAGCTCGCAGGTGCGGTTGCAGGAGGCATGGGCCTGGGCGTCGAGCTCACGCACTTCGGCGGCCTCGGCGGCGGTGGCGGAGGCGGTGAGCTCCGGGTGCAGCATGCCGCGGTCGCCCGCGTAGGCGCAGCAGCCCCAGTTGACCGGAACGTTCACGGTGTCCGCGGCGGCCCGCGCCAGCTTCTCCAGGTCCGGGTTCAGTCCCATCTGCGTGGAGGAGCAGGTCGGATGCAGGGTCAGCGAGGCGATCTTGCGGCCTTCGGGCAGCTTGTCCAGCAGGTGCTGCGAGGTGAAGGCGAGCAGGTCCACCACGGTGTAGCCGTGCCCTTCCAGCGTGTGGGCGAAGCCCTCGGTGCAGCTGGAGGCGTCGGAGATGACCGGCAGGTTCTTCCCCGGCAGCGCCGCCGCGACCTCGTCGAGCACCCGCTGCGCCATCAGGTCGTGCCCGTCCGCGTAGCCCTTGGAGGTCCACGGGGTGCCGCAGCACATCGACTCGATGCCCTGCGGGACGTAGACCGAAACGCCGGCCGCCTGCAGCAGCTTGGTGAAGGCCGCGGAGACGCCCTCGCCGTCGCCGGCCGGGCCGAACATGGAGTTCACGCAGGCCGGAAGGTAGATGGCCAGCGGTTCGCCGCCCACGGCGCCCAGGTTGCCGGCCAGCGGCTTGCGGGCCTTGCCGCCGCCGGGCAGCTCCGCGTCGTAGCGCGGCATGACATCGGTGCTGATCACCTTGCGCGCCGCGTCGGTGACGCCGCGGACCAGCCCTACGGGGAACTTGTCCGCCACGCTCAGGGCCAGCGAACCGGCGCGGGTGGCCGCGCCCCAGCCCTTGGCGGCGGTCTTGAACCCGGCGGCCAGGGCGGGGTTCGCGTCTTCGCGGCGCAGGCGCTTGACCAGCAGGCCGGTGTTGATCCCCACCGGGCAGGCGGTGACGCACATGCCGTCCACGGCGCAGGTCTGCACGCCGTTGTACTCGTAGTCCTTCTCCAGCTCCGCGGCCAGCTCCAGGTTGCCTTCCGCCTCGGCCTTGGCGATGGCGCGGCGCACCACGATGCGCTGGCGCGGGGTGAGGGTCAGGTCCTTGGAAGGGCAGACCGGTTCGCAGTAGCCGCATTCCACGCAGCGGTCGGCCTCCACCTCGATGGTGGCGTTCAGCTTGATGTTGCGGATGTGGGCGGCGTGGTCCTCGTCGATGATGACCCCGGGATTCATCATCAGGCGCGGGTCGCAGGCGGCCTTGAGCTGCAGGTGCACGTCGTAGAGCTCGTCGCCGTACTGGGCGCGCACGAAGGGGGCCATGGCGCGGCCGGTGCCGTGCTCCGCCTTCAGGTTGCCGCCCTTGGAGAGGATCAGCTCCACCATCTTGTCGTTGAAGCCGTTGTAGCGGGTCAGCGCCTGCTCGCCCTCGAAGCGGTCGGTGAGCATGAAGTGGATGTTGCCGTCCTTGGCGTGGCCGAAGATCACCGAATCCGCGTAGCCGTATTCGGTGAACAGCTCCTGCAGGCTGCCGCAGGTTTCGGCCAGCGACGGCACCGGCACCGCCACGTCCTCGAGCAGCGCGGTGGTGCCCGAGACGCGGGCCCCGGCCACGGAGGCGTACAGCCCCTTGCGGAATTTCCAGGCGGCCTGGCGGTTCTTCGCATCCGGGGAGAGCACCGCCGGGGCGCGCAGCGCGGCCGTGTCCAGCAGCTTCTGCCCGGCGTCCTGCAGGCCGCGCAGTTCCTCGTCGCTGTCCGCGTGGTATTCGATGAGCAGCGCCGCCTGCTGGTCCACCTCGAAGCCCATGATGGCTTCGGGCACGCCGGGCAGCGACTGGCCCACGCGCAGCGAGGTGGAGTCCATGAGCTCCAGGGTGGCGGCGCCCGAATCCAGCAGCTCGGGCAGGGCGCGGGTGGCCAGATCCAGGTTGTCGAAGACCGCCAGGGTGGCGATGGCCAGCTTGCGGATCGGCACGGTGCGGAACACCGCCTCGGCCACGAAGGCCAGCGTGCCTTCGGAGCCGATGATCAGGTGGGCCATCAGCTGCGCCGGGGAGTCGAAGTCCAGGAACGCGTTGATGCCGTAGCCCATGGTGTTCTTCAGCGCGAAGTGCTTCTCGATCTTCGCCACGGAGTCCGGGTTGGAGCGCACGCGGTCGCGCAGCTTTTCCAGGGTGGCCACCAGCTGCGGTTCGGCGGCGGCCAGCTGGGCGTCGGCGTCCGGGGCGGCGGTGTCGATCATGGTGCCGCTGGGCAGCACGAAGGTCATCGATTCAAGGGTGCGGTAGGTGTTGAACTCGGTGCCGCAGGCCATTCCGGAGGAGTTGTTGGCGATCACCCCGCCCACGGTGCAGGCCGCCTCGCTGGCCGGGTCCGGGCCCAGCTTGCTGCCGTAGACCCCCAGCCGGGCGTTGACCTGGCGGATCGTGGCACCGGGCTGGACGCGCACACGCTGGCCGCCATCCAGCACGGTGATGCCGCGGAAATTCTTGCGCACGTCGATCATCAGGCCGTCGCCGCTGGCCTGCCCGGCCAGCGAGGTGCCGCCGGAGCGCAGGGTCACCGGCTGGTGGTTCCGGTTCGCGGCGGCCAGCAGCTCGGAGACCTCGCGGGCGTCCTTGGCCAGCACCACCGCCTGCGGGGTGTACAGGTAGTGCGATGCATCCGAGGCGTAGGCCACGCGGTCGATGGATCGGGTCATCACCCGGCCGGGCTCGCCGACCAGGTCGAGGATGCTGGATGAAACCGTGGTTTCGCCGAGTGCTGGCGTGCTCAATGCCATGGTGCGCTCCTGTTAGATTGCAGGACGGCCCTGCCGTCTGCGGATTTTGTCTTACAAGTACACATGCCATGGTAGTACGTGCCGTGGGATACTTGGTAGGTCAAATGTACTTCTTCCCGAAAGGACGCACGTGGCTGCCCGTCTAGGAGTGGTTTCGGTAGTGCAGGCCGTCATCAAGTCGCTGCGCGAACGCATCTTCAGCGGCGAGCTGGCTCCCGGCACCCCGCTGGGCGAGGTCGATGTGGCCGCGCACTACGAGGTCGCCCGCCCCACCGCCAAGGCCGCCCTGGAGAACCTGGTGGCCAGCGGACTGCTCACGCGCAACGCGCACCAAAGCGCACGCGTGCGGGTGCTTTCCGCAGCGGACGCCCGCGACATCTACCAGACCCGGGCCATCATCGAGGCCGAAGCCGTGCGCCTGCTGGCCGGCACCGGCCAAGTGCCCGAAGCCGCGCTGGAGGCGAACGCCCAGATCACCGCGCTGTCCAACGCCTCCCCCATAGAAATCGTGGAACCCGACGTGCGTTTCCACGCAGCCCTGGTGCAGGCGCTGGGCTCGCCGCGAACCAGCGCGATCTATGCGCAGCTCACGGACGAAATCCGGCTGTGCATGACGCACGTGCAGGATGCTACGCTGCTATCCACCCGGGACATCGCCGCCGAGCATGCGCGCCTGCTCGAGCTGATCTCCGCCGGATCCCGGCAAGAGGCCGCCCAGGCACTGGCCGACCACCTGCAGACGGCGAGCGCCAAGCTCGCCGCGCACCTGGATACCCTCACCTAGACGAAAGCGGGATCGACGCCATGGGCTTGTTCGCACGCAAGCAGTCCACTGCCCCCGGGACCGGGGACGACTGGGAACGCAGGCTGGATGGCTTGGAGCCTCTGCAAGTGCACCATGCAGAGTTCCGCGCCCGGGTGCTGGGTGTGGGACGGCGCGGCGCACGGCGGATTCCCGCGGTGGAACTGGCCGTCAGCGGGACCGCCGGGCACTTCCGCGCCGATGAGCTGGAGTCCTTCCTGGGCGGCAGGCTCGGGATCCTCGAAACCCTGCACAGTTCGCCGACCCCGCTGTTCATGGCCACTGGCGCCCACGCCGGGGCGGATTCCCCGGCGGGCGATGCGCTGGCGCACGCCGCGAGGGACGAGGCCGCAGTCCTGCAGCCCGCCGCCGAGGGCCTGCGCTGCCTGGTGTTGTTCAGCCCCGCGGACCAGCAGCGGATCACCCGCTGGCTCGCACTCTTCCCACGCCACTAGGCGCGGTCGGGCGCACCGGCATCGCTGGGCGCCGCAGAGCCTTCCTCGGTGGCGCCTCCCTCGTCGCTCCAATCATGCCCGGTGTCATCCGAGTGCTTCGGGTCAGAGACATGGTCCTTCGACGCGGCGTCCGCTTCCGGGGCCGGGTGCAATTTTTCGGGAATGTGCTTTTCTCCCATGATTTCCTACCTTTCGTTGCGCTGGCGTTCCGGGGCGGTTTCAGGCTCCGGCGGAATCGGCGGCGCGGTCGGGTCGAATGGCGGGTCGCTCGGACCGGTGGGGTCGATTACCGGGCCGTCCGGGGCCGTCGGGTCGCTGGGCGGCGCGATGGGCCCGGTCGGGTCGGTGGGGTTGATGGGCGGGTCGGTGGGATGGCGGTTGAACATCGTGTCCTCTCCTTGATCTGCATGCCGGCGGCGCTTGCACCCGCCGGCTGAACGTCCCTTCACGCTACGCACCGTCCGGGGTGGACGGTCGCAATCCCCGGGATTCCAAGGCGATTGCCAGCATTGGCCGCCGCCGGGCCCGGCGGGCGGCCGTCGCGGCATCCCGGTTCCGCGTATACCCCCACCCCTATTTTTGACATACCCCCGGGGGTATGGGTTACGGTAGATGCAGACACCCCAACGAAAGGACGCACCATGCTTCTGGAACGCTTCTACGACGAGGACCTGGCGCAGGCCAGCTACTTCATCGGCTGCCAGGCCAAGGGCGAGGCCATCGTGGTCGATGCCCGTCGCGACATCTCCGACTACCTGGCGCTGGCCGCCAAGCACGGCATGCGCATCGTCGCGGTGACCGAAACCCACATCCACGCCGACTACCTCTCCGGCACCCGCGAGCTGGCCGCCGCCACCGGCGCGGCCACCTACGTCTCGGGCGAAGGCGGAGCCGACTGGCAGTACGGCTTCGAGGCCGAGCGCCTGATGGACAAGGACACCATCAAGCTGGGCAACATCACCGTGACCGCCCGCCACACCCCGGGCCACACTCCGGAGCACCTTTCGTTCCTGGTCACCGACGGCGCCTTCAGCGACCAGCCGGGCTACATGCTCTCCGGCGACTTCATCTTCGCCGGCGACCTGGGCCGCCCGGACCTGCTGGACGAGGCAGCCGGCGGCGTGGACACCCGCTTCGCCGGAGCCAAGGACCTGTTCACCTCGCTGAAGAACGTCTTCCTTGAACTGCCGGACCACATCCAGGTCTACCCGGGCCACGGCTCGGGCAGCGCCTGCGGCAAGGCACTGGGCGCCGTTCCTTCCACCACCGTGGGCTACGAGCGCAACTTCGCCTGGTGGGGCCGCTACCTGGCCGCCAACGACGAGGAAGGCTTCATCGCCGAGCTGCTCGACGGACAGCCCGATGCGCACGCCTACTTCGCCCGCATGAAGCGCCAGAACCGCGACGGCGCCAAGGTGCTGGGCACCCTGCCGCAGCTGGTCGAGTTCACCGCAGAGCAGATCATCGAGCAGACCGCGGCCCATGAGGCAGTCTTCGTCGACACCCGCGGACACGTGGCCGTCGCCGAAGGCACCGTCGCCGGCGCCCTGGCCATCCCGGCCATCGCCAAGATGGCGAACTTCGGCGCCTGGGCCTTCGACCCGGAAGCCGACAACCGCCAGCTGATCCTGTTCGCCGAGAACCTGGAAGCCGCGCAGGAAATGCGCGACCACCTGATGCGCGTGGGCATCGACGCGGTGTCCGGCTACGCCACCACCCTCGAAGGCCTGCCGGCCTTCACCCCGCCGAGCATCGAACCGGCCGAGCTGGAGAACTTCGAGCACGCGCTGCTGCTCGACGTCCGGGGCCGCGGCGAGTTCAACGCCGGAGCCATCCCGAACGCGAAGCACATCTCCGGCGGCCGCGCCCTGTGGACCCTGGACGAGCTGCCGACCGACGGCAAGATCGTCACCTACTGCCAGAGCGGCCTGCGCAACTCGATCGTTGCCAGCGCCCTGCGCGACGCCGGGTACGACGTGGTCGAACTGGCCGGCAGCTACGCCGGCTGGGATGCCGCCATGAACAAGACCAACGCCTAACCCCACCCCCAACGAAGGACACCCCCTCAAGCATGAGCACCCCCATTGATGTCATGGACGCACCGACCCTGAAGAAGCTGCTGGCTTCCGATGAATCCGGCGTAGCAGTCCTGGATGTGCGCACCCCCGCGGAGTTTGAATCCGTGCACATCCCGGGCTCCTACAACCTGCCGCTGGACCTGGTCGCTGAACACGCCCACGACGTGACCCGCAAGCTGGGCAAGCAGATCGTGCTGGTCTGCCAGTCCGGCACCCGCGCCTCCCAGGCGCAGCAGAAGCTGGTCGACATCCAGATCGACGCCGGCAGCGTGCTCGACGGCGGCATCGCCGCCTACGAGAAGTCCGGCGGCAACGTGGTGCGCGGCACCCAGCGCTGGGCCATGGACCGCCAGGTCCGCATGACCGCCGGCTCGCTGGTGCTGCTGGGCTTCATCGCCTCGAAGCTGATCCACCCGAAGCTCGGCTACCTGTCGGCGGCGATCGGAGCGGGCCTGACCTACTCGGCGGCCAGCAACTCCTGCGCCATGGCCAGCATGCTGTCCAAGATGCCGTGGAACCAGGTCAGCACCGCCGGCAAGGCCAACCCCCTGGCCCAGATCCCCAACGCCGGGCAGCTGCTGAACCCGAACAGCAAGTAGGAGACTCGACGTGGAACCATTATTGATTCTGGTCCTGGCACTGTCGGTCGTCGTCGGCCTGACCCTGGGTCTGCTGGGTGGCGGCGGTTCCATCCTGATGGTTCCACTGCTCACCTATGTTGCGGGCATGGATGCCAAGGAAGCGATCACCACCTCGCTGTTCGTGGTGGGCGTGACCTCGCTGGCCAGCCTGCTGCCGCATGCGCGGGCCCGCAACGTCCGCTGGGTTCCCGGCCTGGTCTTTGCGGCCGCGAGCATGAGCGGCGCGTTCCTTGGCGGGCTGGCCAGCGCGGCCATTCCCGGAGCGGTGCTGATGGTGGCTTTCGCCGTCATCATGCTGGCCAGCGCAAGGAACATGATCCGCGGACGGAAGAAGGGCTCCGAGTCCGCGGCCAAGGGGCGGTCCCTGCTGATGTACATTCCCGTTGGCCTGGTGGTCGGTCTGGTCACCGGCCTGGTGGGAGCCGGCGGCGGATTCCTCATCGTCCCGGCCCTGGTGCTGCTGGCCGGCCTGCAGATGAAGCTCGCGGTAGGCACCTCCCTGCTGGTCATCTCGCTGAACTCGGCATCCGGAATGCTGGGGCACCTGAACTCCACCGCCGTCAACTGGCCGCTGACCTTGCTCATTACCGCGGCGGCCATCATCGGCTCGCTGATCGGAGCACGGCTGACTTCCAAGGTGCCGGAGAAGAAACTGCGCCGCGGATTCGGCTTCTTCGTCCTGGCCATGGGCGTCTTCGTCCTGGCCCAGGAGCTGCCGCACCCGGCAGGCCTCATCCTTGCCGTCGCCGCCGTCGCCGCCGCACTGGTCTGGGTGCTCTGCACCAAGATCCCGGCATTGGCCGCCGTATGCCCCTGGCGCAAGGTCCCTGATCCGCTGGCCCCGGCTGCGGACTAGCTCACATCTACCCAAGGAGTATCCATGAAACCGCTAGAATTGACCGAGACGAACTTCGCTGAAACCGTCAAGTCCTCCCCCATGCTGCTGGTCGACTTCTGGGCAGCCTGGTGCGGCCCGTGCCGCAACTTCGCACCCGTCTTCGACACCGCTGCCGGCCTGCACGAGGACGTGACTTTCGGCAAGGTCAACACCGAGACGCAGCAGAATTTGGCGGCCGCCGCGCAGATCACCTCCATTCCAACGCTGATGGCGTTCAAGGACGGCGTGCTGGTTTACTCCCAGCCCGGCGCACTGGACTCCCGCGGCTTGGAGGAACTGATCACCTCGCTGAAGAATTTGGACATGGACGCCGTGCACGCCGAAATGGCGGCTGCCGACAAGTCCCAGGCATAATCCGGGGGTTCACCCCACGGTCTTTTCGAATAGGAGCACATCATGCGCAACGCAGATGACGCCACACGCAAGCGAATCCTGAACCGCTTGAAGCGGGCCCGCGGCCAGCTTGACGCCGTGATCAACTCGGTCGAAAACGACGGCAAGTGCCGCGACGTGGTCACCCAGCTGTCTGCCGTGTCCACCGCGCTGGATCGCGCCGGATTCGCCATCGTGTCCTCGGCCATGCAGCACTGCCTGGTCGATCCCGAAAAGACCGCCGAAGCAGAAGACGGCTTGACCGTCGAAGAGCTGGAAAAGCTCTTCCTTTCACTTTCCTAAAATTACGGCTAACAAGCCAGAAGGAGGCATCCTATGTGCCGACAGGTTTCATGCAAGACATGCGGCAAGACCACCTGGGCCGGCTGCGGCCAGCACGTTGACTCGGTCATGCGCGGAGTTCCCGCCAGGGACCGCTGCCAGGGCCACGAAGCCGAGCCGAAGGCCGGCTTCTTCAGCCGCCTCTTCGGCCGCTAGCCCCTGCAATCGGCCCCCGTGCGGACATCCAGCAAAGATGTCGGCGCGGGGGCCGATTCCATTTAAGCGGTTCCGGGTCCGCCGAATCCTTGACACAGTCGCCGCGCAGTTACCCTGCGTCTGCGTTCTTTGGAATAATCCGAAGTACTGACCACGTGCGGGCTGCAGGTCGGTTGCCCCGCAGGCGCGCGGGGCGCCACCGCAGATCCCCGGATGCAACCCAAAGGAAAACAAGCTCCATGACTTCAAAAATTCGTATTGGCATTGCCGGCTACGGCAACCTCGGCCGTGGCGTGCAGGCGGCGATTGCCAAGAACCCTGACATGGAGCTGGTCGGCGTCTATACCCGCCGCGATCCGCAGGAACTGCAGCTTGCCAGCCCGGCTCCGCGCTTTGCCATCACCGAGCTGGAGCAGCACACCGGGGATATCGACGTACTGATCCTGTGCGGCGGATCCAAGTCCGACCTGCCGGAGCAGGGCCCGAAGTACGCCGCGTTGTACAACACCGTGGACAGTTTCGACACCCACGCACGCATCCCCGAATACTTCGAGACCGTGGATGCCCCGGCGAAGGCCGCCGGCAAGACCGCGCTGATCTCCGCCGGATGGGACCCGGGGATGTTCTCGATCAACCGGGTCTATGGAGAAGCGCTGCTGCCCGACGGCGAAACGTACACCTTCTGGGGCCGCGGCCTGAGCCAGGGGCACTCGGACGCGGTGCGCCGCGTGCCGGGCGTCGCCGCCGGCGTGCAGTACACGATTCCCAGCCAGGAGGCGATCGACAAGGTCCGCGCCGGCCTGCGCCCCACGCTGGACACCCGCGACAAGCACCAGCGCGAATGCTTCGTAGTGCTCGAGGACGGTGCGGACGCCGATGCCGTGCGCGAAGCCATCGTCACCATGGAGCACTACTTCGACCAGTACGACACCACGGTGAACTTCATCGACGCCGAGACCCTGGCCCGCGAGCACGCCGACATGCCGCACGGCGGCTTCGTGATCCGCTCCGGCAACACCAGCGAGGAACAGAAGCAGGTCATCGAGTACTCGTTGGCGCTGGGCTCCAACCCGGAGTTCACCTCCAGCGTGCTCGTGGCCTACGCCCGGGCCGTGCACCGGATGAACCAGGCAGGCGTCACCGGCGCGCAGACAGTCTTCGACGTCGCCCCCGGGCTGCTCTCGCCCAAGTCGGCCGCGCAGCTGCGCGCCGAAATGCTCTAGAACCGCGCCAAAAGATCACGCCATGCCGGTTTCCGGCATGGCGTGATCTGCTTCCACCGCAGACCGCGGCTCAGATCCGGATGTAGGCGGCGCCGTCCAGCTGGCCAGCGGCTAGGGCAACTACCGCCGACGGCACCGTGCCCAAGCCCTCCTGCAGGTCTTCGGCCGTGATGCCGTTGCGGCTCATGCCCAGTTCGCAGGCGAAAACCTGTGCGCGACTGGCTGGATCAATGGGCTCGGCATCCTTGCGCACCCCGGCCAACGCCTTGCCGTTCACAATCACGCTGATCCGGGCACCGGGCAGGGATTCGCCCAGCGTCGCGAGCGCCGCCACGGCCCGGGCGATGTCCTCCGGCGCCTGCGTGGCGTGCAGAAGCACGTGCCGTTCGACGGGGCCGCTCATCGGGCGGCCTCCTTCGTTTGGAAAAGCCGCTCGCTGAGCCAGCTGCGCTCGTTTTCGTTAAGCGCCCGCGGGGTGAGCTTGTCCTCGGAGAGCGCCACCATGACGTTGCTGCCGTCGAACACGGGGGTTCCGTCCTGGGACCCGATATGCCGCACCACGAAGGACTTGGTGCCGATGCGCTGGACGCCGACCCGCACCATGACGCTGGAGGTGTAATAGACCGGTCGCAAGTAGTCCAGATTCATCGAGGCGACCACCAGTCCGTGGGGAAAGAGGTCCGACTGGCCGTGGCGTCCAGACCAGCGGATCCTGGCTTCTTCCACAAGCGTTACCACGCGCGCGTTGTTCACATGCCCCAGGCTGTCCTGGTCGCTCCACCGCAGGTGGATTTCTACTTCTTCCCCGCCCTCGGGGAGGTTCTCACTTCGACTCATGTGGCTCATTGCAACAAACATTCACTTTCTATGCATCTTCAATGACGTACTGCCGCGTCCTTCTCCCAGGCTTCAATGGGCCCCGGGACCGCGGTGAATAAGGGATGCAGGGGAATCTGCCCGGTGTCCAACGAGTTCAAGTAAGTCGCGCGCGACGGGTCGCGCTGCTGCAGCTTGCGCAGCAGATGCTCCGCCTCGAATCCGATCTGCCCGGTGCTCACCTGCACCGAGCCTGCATGCTCGGGCAGTGCAGGGTGCAGGATTTTTGCCGCGTCGAAGTTGTAGCCGCGCGTCAGGGCCTCCACGAGCAGGCCTTGGAGGTAGCCGCCGACGGTCTCCAGCGGATCGGATTGCCTGCGCAGCCGGATCAGCTGCGGATGATTTGCATACCCTTGGGTCTGGCCTGCGAGCACCTTCTGGGCCAGCAGGCTTTCGCGCCAGCAGGCCACCAGGCCCTTGGAATCCAATAGAGACGGGTGAAGTGACCACAGGCGCATGCTTCAAGTGTAGTGTCGGCGCCCCGCGCCGCCGTCTGGCCGATTCAACCGCATTTTCGTCGCTCAACTTCTCTTCGATTGCTCGAAGGCCACCAGGCTCAGGTTGGCAACCGCCTGGGCGAAGGCCCTCAGGTCGCTGGCGAAGATTTCGGGCTGTTCCATCGCGCCGAAGTGTCCGCCGGCTGCATATTCGGTCCAGTGCACCAGCGGGAACCGCCGCTCAAACCACGCTCGGGGCGATTTGAGGATTTCCTGGGGGAAAATGCCCGCCCCGGTGGGGACCTCGACCTTGCCGGCCGCCCCGGTCCCGTTCCGCAGCGCGAGATACTGTTCCCGGTAGAAATGCATGGCCGAGGAAATCGTGTCGGTGAACCAGTACACGGACAGGTTCGTCAGGAACTTCTCCCAGCTCACCGCATTGCGCACGTCCCTGATGCCGTCGCGTTCGCAGTCGGCCCACTGGTAGAACTTGTCCAGGACCCAAGCGCACCATCCCACCGGTGAATCGTTCAACGCGAAACCCAGCGTTTCCGGGCGGGTTTTCTGGATCTCGAAGTAGCCGCGTCCGTCCAACGCCTTGAATTCGTTGTCCTTGAGCCACTCCCGTTCGTGCTCCTGCACCAGGGCCATCGCATCGGGCACATCGGCCGGCGGGATCGGGTGCGTCAGCGTCACATGCAGTCCCAGCACCCGCTCCGGATAGAGCGCAGCAATGTGCGTGGCCAACAGCGTGCCCCAGTCTCCCCCGTGCACGATGAACTGCTCGTAGCCCAGCTCCTGCATCAGTGCAGCCATTCGATGAGCGATACGGATCGGAGTCATCCCCGGCTCCCCGATCCCGGGCGACGCGCCGAATCCCTGCAGCGACGGCGCCACCACGTGGAATGATTCAAGTTCCGCCGTTTCCGGGGCGGACAGCTTCGGAATGACCTCGAGGAACTCGACGATTGAGCCAGGCCATCCGTGGAGCAGCAGCACCGGGACGGCGTCCTCCTGCGCCGAGCGGGAGTGCAGGTGGTGGATTGGCAGCCCGTCGATGGGCGTCAGGTAGTTGGGGACCGAGTTGATCCTGCGTTCGGCGTCCTCGAAGTCGAAGCCGTCGCGCCAGTAATCCACCACGTCGCGCAGGTAGTCCTGGTCAACACCGAAGTCCCAGTTGTGCGCGGCGAAGCGCTGCGGCCAGCGCGTCAGCGCGATGCGGGTTCGCAGTTCTTCCACTGCGGCTGCATCGAAGCGGAATTGATAGGGAATGCTCGGCATTCGGTGCACCACTCGTGGACGGGCGGGGCGCAGCCCGTGGGGCTGCGTCGTGCCAGCCTAGCCGCTGCCGCCGTTGTGGAGAGCTGGAATACCGGCTATCACGCTTCAAGCCGGCGCCGGCTTGACGCAGACGCTCGGGCGGGAGCCGGGCATCCCGATACCTGACGATGGGTCCGGCGCAACTTCTTGATGCAGTTGATGGCCAGCATACCGCGGGCGCAGACCCGCCGCTGATTGCCCTCGCTGGCTCCCCTGGGGGAATTCGATGATCTCGCTGCGGATCAGAAATCGCTTGCCTTCGGGGGCCTCGACGGAGAAACCCGAACCGCGGCCGACCACCACGTCGACGGTGAGCTTGGTGTGTTTCCAGTATTCGAATTGCTCCTTGGACATCCAGAAATCGATGTCACCCAGCTTGCCGCCGGCGCCGTCGTCGAGGGACAGAACGCCTAACAGGATGTCGGATCCTCCGGTGCGGAACTCGCCGGCCGGATAGCACATCGGCGAGGAGCCGTCGCAGCAGCCGCCGGATTGGTGGAACATCAGCGGCCCGTGGATGCCCCACAGCTTGCGCAGAAGTTCCAGGGACTCATCAGTGAAGGCAACGCGGGAGAATTCCTCGCCGGCAATCGCCGCACGGGTTTCGGTAATCGTGCTCATGACTCGCTCCTCTGGTCTTTGGGATCACTGGACTTGGCTTTAAGCTCAGTGTCCTCCAAACGTCTCCGGGAGTCCATGCCCCTGTGGCCCGGCAGACGATGTCATGCCGGGCCACAGGGATTTGGGGGAGGTTGGGTTATTCGGTTGGGTTGGGTGTTCGGTTACTTGGTGTAGTCGATCACGACACGGCCATCGATCTTCGCATGGCGCATCTCGTCAAAGACCGCGTTGATGTCTTCCAGCGGGCGGGTGTGGAAAGTGGGCTTGATTTTGCCCGCCGCATAGAAGTCCAGTGCTTCGATCATGTCCTGGCGGGTTCCGACGATCGAACCGCGGATCGTCAGGCCCTTGAGGACGATGTCGAAAATCGGGGCCGGGAAGTCCCCGGCAGGCAGTCCGTTGAAGACGATCGTTCCGCCGCGGCGGGTCATGCCGATGGCCTGGCCGAATGCTGCCGGGTGGACCGCGGTCACGAGCACACCATGGGTGCCGCCGATCTTTTCCTGAATCACCGCGGCTGGGTCCTGCGCAAAGGCGTTCACCGTGAGTTCAGCTCCGTGCTTGGTGGCCAGCGCCAGCTTGTCATCGGCCACATCGATGGCGACAACCCGCATGCCCATGGCAACCGCGTACTGCACCGCAATGTGGCCCAGACCGCCGATGCCGGAGATCGCGACCCACTGGCCGGGGCGTACGCCGGTCATTTTCAGGCCCTTGTAGACGGTCACTCCGGCGCACAGCACCGGGGCGATTTCGTGCGGATCCGAACCTTCGGGGATGATGGCCGCAAACTTCGCGTCCACCAGCATGTACTGGCCGAAGGAACCGTCCATCGAATAGCCGCCGTTGGTCTGGGATTCGCACAGCGTTTCCCATCCGGTGCGGCAGTACTCGCAGCGGCCGCAGGCGCTGGCCAGCCAGACGGTGCCGACGCCCTCGTGGCCCGGAATCAGCGGAAGCTTCGGCTTGACCGGCCAGTCGCCTTCGGCGGCGTGCAGGTCGGTGTGGCACACGCCCGAAGCGATGAGCTTGACCAAGGCCTGGCCCGGGCCCGGCTCGGGGATCGTTGCATCCGCTACTTTGAGTTCTTCGCCGAAGCCTTCAACAATGGCAGCTTTCATGGTGCTCATGGGAATTCCTTTGCGTTGTTTTCGAAGACCAGGGCCGGGCCCGAAGCTTGCGCTCCGGGTCCGAGCCCGAGCCTTCGGGGTCTGTGAAACTGTCGGTCGTGCGTGGGGGATGGTGACAGAGGATGGGGGATGTACTGCGTTGGGGTAGTGCAGTTTAGAAGAAGCCGAGCTTGTCTTCCGAGTAGGAGACGAGCAGGTTCTTGGTCTGCTGGTAGTGGTCCAGCATCATCAGGTGGTTTTCGCGGCCGATGCCCGAGGACTTGTATCCGCCGAAAGCCGAGTGCGCCGGGTAGGCGTGGTATTGGTTGACCCAGACACGTCCTGCCTGGATGTCGCGGCCTGCGCGGTAGGCGGTGTTGCCGTTGCGGCTCCATACGCCAGAGCCCAGCCCGTAGAGGGTGTCGTTGGCAATGGACATCGCGTCGTCGTAGTCCTTGAACTTCGCCACCGAAACGACAGGGCCGAAGATCTCCTCCTGGAAGATGCGCATGTTGTTGGTGCCTTCGAAGATGGTCGGCTGCACGTAGTAGCCTCCGGACAGCTCTCCGCCCAGGTCCGCGCGCCCGCCGCCAGTGAGCAGCTTGGCGCCTTCGGCCTTGCCGATGTCCATGTAGGAGAGGATCTTTTCCAGCTGGTCGTTGGAGGCCTGGGCGCCCATCATGGTGTCGGTGTCCAGCGGGTTGCCCTGCTTGATGGCCTTGGTGCGGGCCACGACCTTCTCCATGAATTCGCCGTAGATGCTTTCCTGGATCAGCGCGCGCGACGGGCAGGTGCAGACCTCGCCCTGGTTCAGCGCGAACATCGTGAAGCCTTCCTGGGCCTTGTCGTAGAAGGCGTCGTCCTTGGCCGCCACGTCCTCGAAGAACACGTTGGGGGACTTGCCGCCGAGCTCCAGGGTGACCGGGATGAGGTTTTCCGACGCGTACTGCATGATCAGGCGGCCGGTGGTGGTCTCGCCGGTGAACGCGATCTTGCGGATGCGCTTGTT
>SMEN01000593.1_pt1 | contig 16024 bp, 10 predicted proteins | sample 2456271 | NCBI WGS metagenome assembly SMEN01 (sample SAMN10132593, study PRJNA489261) | soil metagenome | isolation source: day1 control-loamy sand soil ammended with raw manure from dairy cow... | place: USA | collected 2015-04-01 | reverse complement strand
CCGACGAAGACACCCAGCAGCGGTTGTCAGCGCTGCTCAAGGGCCGGGAATCCGAGCTGACGCTGGCCAAGGAAGCGCTGGCCGAGGAAGCCGGCCGCGCCGGGCTCGCGGCCGCGCTCGACGAGCTCACCGCCCAGGTCGCAGCGCATCAGGACTCCAAGACCGCGGCCGAGCAGCTGCTTGCCTCGCTGCGCTCCGAACGCGTCGAACTGGAAGAACAGGAACTGGATGCGGAATCCGCGGCCGCGCTCGTGCTGCGGCTGCGTGAAGCCACCCAACAGCTGTCCACCCAGCTGGAACATGCGAAAACCCGCGACAAGCTGGAAAAGTCCGTGGCGACGGCCGAATCGGCATTCGCCGCACAAAGCCTGAAAGTTGTCGAAGCGGAGAAGTCGCTGGTGGCCCTGCAACGCGAGCAGCTGGAACAGAGCGCGCTGCGCTTGGCCGCCGCGCTGGAAGACGGCCAGGCGTGCCTGGTCTGCGGCGCCACCGAGCATCCGAATCCTGCCCGCGCCGACGCCGGGGCGCAGCTGGTCGAGGACGAGCAGATCCAGCAGCTTGAGGCCGTCGTTGCGGCCGAGCGCACCAAGCTCTCCGCCGCCACCTCGAAGCGCAGCTGGAGGCTGCCGTGAAGGAACAGGCCAGGATCGCCGCGGTGATCAAGAACCTCGACCAGCTGCGCACCCGGATCGAAACCGAATCGGACCGGGCCAACCGGGCCGCGCTGGAGCATGCGAAGTCGGCGCAGGCGGCCGCGGCGCTGGCCGGGAAGCTGAAGGACCTGGACGCCAAGCTGGAGAAGGTCCGCCAGGGGCAGGGCAGCCTGGAAGAGCTGGTGGCCCGGCTGAAGCTTGCCGTGGGCGCCTACACCCGCGGCCACAACGCCGTGTACCACTACCGCGAGGCCGATGCGGCGGCGCTGAAGGCGGAGAACACCTGGCACAAGGAGCGCAAAGCCGCCGGCTTCCCGGATCCCGCAGCCTACGAAGCCGCACTGCTTCCGGCGGCCGAACGCGCCGAACTGCGCACGCTGGTCGCCGCGGATGCCGACCGGGCCAGCTCCATCACCACGCTGGAAGCCTCCGCGGACGCCCGCCGCGCTGCGAAGCTGGCCGCCGAGGGCGTCCAGCCGCCCACCGCACTGGATCTCGAACTGGCCGCCGAAGCGGTGGCCCAGGCGGACACCGACTACGAGCGGGCGCGCGAGCTGGAAGTCCTGGCGCAGAGCACCGCCGCCCGCCATGAGCAGGCCGTGGCCAGCCTGGCAGCGCTGCGCGCGGATTCCGGGCCGGTCATCGAGGCCTACCGGCGGCTTCGCGGCTTGGCCGACGTCATCCGCGGCGGGGGCGAGAACCTCTACAAGATGACACTGAGCACCTACGTGCTCGCGGCGCGGCTGGAAGAAGTGGCCGTGGCGGCCTCCCAACGCCTGGCTGTCATGTCCGGCGGGCGCTACTCGCTGCACCACGACGATTCAAAGCAGGGGAACAACAAGTCCGGGCTCGGCCTGCGCGTGCTGGATGCCTGGACGGGCAAGCACCGCGAAACGCAGACGCTCTCGGGCGGCGAGACCTTCATGGCTTCGCTGGCCCTGGCGCTCGGGCTGGCGGACGTCATCTCGCACCATTCCGGCGCGGTGGACATGCAGACCCTGTTCGTGGACGAGGGCTTCGGCTCGCTGGACGCCGAGACGCTGGAACAGGTCATGAGCGCGTTGGAGAACCTGCGGGCCGGCGGCCGGACCATCGGCCTGGTCTCGCACGTGGCGGAAATGAAGCAGCGGATCACCAACCGGGTCACGGTGGTGAAAACCCAGCACGGTTCGCGCATCGAACGCGAGGTGCAGCCGCTGGTGTCAATGTAGGACTGGACATGTCCGACGGGGCTGGCTATGTTGAGGATAGTGCCAATCGGCATATTTGGGCAGATGGTGCGTCGGGGGGTGTGGGACGACGCACACTTCGTCATGGAGTTGTGTTGTCCCAACATATCTTGTCGCGCGAAAATGCTGAGGAATCCGCGATGAAATCCGGATATTCGGCGTTGGTCCCCATGGTGGGACTGCCCTACCTTCCGCTGACCTTCCTGGCCCGCCTTCCGCTGGCCATGCTCACCATCGGTTCGATGACCTTGGTCACCGCCAACACCGGATCCTACGGGCTGGGCGGCCTGGCCGCGGCCATGGTCGGACTGGGCTCGGCCGTGGGCGGACCCAGCATCGGCTACCTGGCCGACCGGCGCGGACAGCGTCCGGTGCTGCTGGCCGCCGCGGTGCTGCACACCATCTTGCTGATCGCCTTCACGCTCTTCGCCAATTCCGGCGCCGAACTCGCGGTCGGCCCCCTGGTCGCCCTGTGCCTGCTGGCCGGAGCCACTGGGCCGCAGGTCGGCCCGATGTCCAGGGTCCGCTGGATCGCCATGTCCCGCGGCACGAACCAGAAACCCAAGACCCTGACTGCCGCGTTGAGCCTGGAATCCATGCTGGACGAACTCGGCTTCGTCTTTGGCCCGGTGGCAGTCGGCCTGCTGGCCTCGCTGGTCTCCCCGGTGCTTCCGCTGTACCTGGCCGCCGCGCTGACCATCGTGCTCGTGCCGCTGTTCGCGCTGCACCGCACCGCCGGCGCCCTGCAGCCCGGGGCCTCCGTCCACTCCGCGGCCACAGTGAAGATCAGCGCAGGACAGGTGGCCGCGATCGGGTCGCTGGTGCTGAGCATGATCGCGCTGGGTACCGTCTTCGGCTCCACCGCCGCGGGCACCCTGGCCTTCGCCGGGGCGCAGGGCGATTCGAACCAAGGCGGGCTGCTCTACGGCGCCATGGGCGTTTCCAGCGCCATTGCCGCGATTTCCGTGGCCGCCTGGCCGCAGGGCTTCAGCCAGATCAGCCGCTGGATCGCCTGCGGCGCGGCGTTGAGCGTGCTCAGCTTCGGGCTGCACCTGGCCGATTCGACTCCGTGGATGCTGGCGGCCCTGTTCGTGGCCGGCTTCGCCGTCGGTCCGGTCATCGTCACCGTCATGACCCTGGGCGGCGAGGTTGCCCCGCCGCAGCGCCTGTCCACCGTGATGACCATGCTCTCCGCCGGCATCGTCGTGGGCACCGCGATCGGCAACGGCCTGGCCGGCCTGCTGGCCGACTCGATGGGCTACCTCGGCGCATTCTGGGTCGCCACCGGGGGAGCCTTCGTGATTCTGCTGGCAGGCCTCATCATGAAGGTCCTCGCCTCCCGGGCGGCCTCCTTGCGGCGCGTTCGCTAGGACCTGCGGCTTGAAGCGAAAACCCGCCGATGGAATTCTCCGGATTCCGTCGGCGGGTTTGCTTTTCCCCGGCGCCATGGCCGGGCCGTGTGCTCAGTTGCCGAGTTCGTCGGCGATATTCAGGGCAGCTTCCTTCAACGCGCGGATAATGCCGTTCCGGTCAGTGACGGTGCTGGCAGCGAAGACCACTGCGATCGAGGCCGGGGTGGTCTGCTGGCTGGGGATCGGCACCGCGATGGACGCGACACCCTGGATGACCTCGTTGGCGCTCGTGGCATAACCGTCGATCCGGGCTTCACGCGCCTGCGGCCGGTACTCGATCTCGGTGTCCAGCGCCCGCCACTGCTCCTTGGTGTACATGGACTGGATGGCGATTCCTGCAGCGCCGACGTCCATGCCGTGCACCGAACCAGGACGATGAACGATGGCGTTGCTCGAATGCAACGGTTCCACCGACTGCAGCGTGGTGCATACATCGTGCTCCCATACGGCGAGGAATGCCGTCATGGACAGATTGTTGGCCAGCCTGGTCAGTTCCGGCAACGCAGCGGACTGCAAATCGCGCTGCACTGACCGGGCCAGCGCCGCCAGACCCGAGGCGGGGCGGATCAGCCCGGCTTCGTCCCGGCTCAGCAGCCGGTGGTTTTCCAGCGTCCGGATAATGCGGTAGGCAATTGAACGGTGCACGTCGAGCTTGGCTGCGACATCGGCGATCGACAGGTAGGTCGGCGACGCGGCGACGATTTCCAGCACGCGAATGCCTCGGGAAAGTGTCTGGGAAGTTGGCATGGCGATAGTCATTCTGGCGCGGGGCGGACCAGTAACGATGCCGGGCACCGATGGTTTAAGCGAATGGGAATTCTGGTCCTCGTGTTCTCTATTAGAACAGATTTGCCGGATGGTGCGGAAATCTCCCGAGTCGTTGGGGGAATTATCGTGACCCGGAACTCGTAGTCGTGAAATATGGATCACTTCATGTTGTGAGGAGATTCACTTGTCGTTTATAGTGTTGTCTACGTAACTGTCCGAACGGTCGGTAACTTAATTCGCATCAAGGGATCATTCACTATGTCTCAGAACGTTTCGCGCACCAAGGAGGAGCGCCGGGTCCTTGCCGGCACCCTGGTGGGCACCACGATCGAGTGGTACGACTTCTTCATCTTCGCCCAGCTGACGGCAACGCTGCTGACTCCGCTGTTCCTCGCCCCGCTGGGCGAATCGAATCCGGGACTGGCGCAGATTCTGTCCTTCGCCATGATCGGCATTTCCTTCTTCTTCCGCCCCCTGGGCGCCATCGTCGCCGGACACCTCGGTGACCGGTACGGGCGCAAACGCATTCTGGTTCTGACCCTCATCCTGATGGGTGTTGCCACAGCGCTGATCGGTGTGCTGCCGACCTACGCCGCCGTGGGCATCGCCGCACCGATCATGCTCGTGGCGCTGCGCATCATCCAGGGCTTCTCGGCCGGCGGCGAATGGGGCGGCGCTGCCCTGATGGCCGTCGAGCACGCCCCGGAGACCCGCCGCGGCTACTTCGGCGCTTTCCCGCAGATTGGTGTGCCGCTGGGCATGATCCTGGCGACCGGCCTGCTGTACGTCCTGCGCATTTCGATGAGCCCCGAGCAGTTCCAGGCCTGGGGCTGGCGTATCCCGTTCCTGATGTCCGTTGTGCTGATCATCGTCGGCTACCTGATCCGCCGCGCGGTCGAGGAATCCCCGATCTTCAAGCAGATGGCGTTGCGCAAGGCCTCGGAGCACACTCCGCTCAAGGAGCTGATGCAGTCCAACTTCAAGCAGGTCGTCCAGGCCGCGCTGATCTTCATCTCCAACAACGCCGCCGGCTACCTGGTGATCGCGTTCTTCATCTCCTACACCACCTCCGTGCTGAAGATGCCGGTCGCGCCGGTCCTGCTGGCCACCACCATCGGTTCCTTCGGCTGGCTGATCTTCACCCTGGTCGGCGGCTGGCTGTCCGACGTCATCGGCCGCCGTGCGACCTTCGTGATCGGCTACGCGCTGGTGTTCGTCTGGATGATTCCGATGTTCATGCTCGTGAACACCGGCAACATCATGCTGTACGGCGTAGCGGTCTTCGTGCTGACCATCGGCCTGGGCCTGTCCTACGGCCCGCAGTCGGCCATGTACGCCGAGATGTTCCCGGCCCACATCCGCTACTCGGGCATCTCGATCGGCTACGCGCTCGGCGCCATCCTCGGCGGCGCCTTCGCCGCCACCGTGGCGCAGATCCTGCTGGAAGCCACCGGGAATTCGCTGTCCATCGCCGTGTACATCATGGTGCTGACCATCATCTCCGTGGCTGCCGTGCTGTGGGTCGGCGAGACCCGCGGACGCAACCTTCACGTCGAGGACCTGGACGAGGAACTGGTGGCCGCGGCCGCCCGCGAAGCCGAGGTCGAGGCGGAGCGCAAGCACCACTCGAACTAGCTTCAGCCGCCGATTCCGGCGGAGCAGTCCAATGGCCAGGCGGCCCGCATTTACGCGGGCCGCCTGGCCTCTTTGGTGCACGGTGGGACCGGGGCTTGCTGCTTCCCGGGATAGCTAGTGGTCGGCTGGCGGACGGCTGGTGGAGCTTCGGACAACCAGTTCGTGGCCCAGGGTGTGGGCTTGCGCCGGTTCCTCCTTGCGGATGGCGCGCAGCAGCATGGCCACGGCGAGCTCTCCCTGCTCGTGCGGAAGCTGCCGGATGGTGGTCAGCCCGAAGAATTCGGCCAGATCGTGGTCGTCCACACCGACCACCGAAAGGTCGCGGGGCAGCTGCAATCCCAAATCCCTGGCCGCAAGGATGGCACCGATGGCCATTTCGTCGCTGGCGGCGAAGATGGCGGTGGGCCGGGCGGCGGGATTCCCCAGCAGCTGCTTGGCGACGCTGTAACCCTGGGCCATCGTGAAGTCCGCGCTGACGCACAGTGCCTCATCGAGTTCGATCCCGGCCTCTGCCAGCGCGTGTTCGTAGCCGATGCGCCGGTGGGAGGGGACGCGGAAATCCACATCGGTTTCCGATGAACCCCCGATATAACCGACCCGCGTGTGTCCCAAGGACAGCAGGTGCGCGGTGCCCAGCGCGGATACCGCTTCGTCATCCACCTGCAATGTCGGGACCCCCGGCAGCGGACCGCCCACCCCGACCAGCGGCTTGTCCAGCGCGTGCAGGGCCACCAATTCGGCTTCGCTGAGCTCCAGGTTCACCGCGATGACCGCGTCGACGCGCTGGCGCTGCAGGAAATCGGAGAAGATCTGATGCCGCTGGTCCGGATCCTTGGTCAGCTGGTACAACGTCGTGTCGTAGCCTTCGCGCATCAGGGCCGTGCAGATGCCTTCCAGCACGCTGGCGTAGAACCAGTGGTTGATGACCGGTACCAGCACGCCGATGTTCCTGGTGCGGCCCGAGGCCAACCCCGATGCGGTGGAAGAAACCACATAGCCAAGATCGTGGGCTGCCTGCTGGACGGCGGCCAATGCGCTGGGGGAGACATTGCCCCGACCGGAGAGCGCGCGCGAAACGGTCGCCACGGAGACGCCCGCTGCTCGGGCTACATCCTTGATGCCGGCCACGAAGTTCCTTCCGACGCAGTGGTGGATGAAAAGGTGAATAGGGATGTGACTGGGCGCGACGGGACCCCTGAGGTCGGTCGCGCCCTGTTCACCAGATTACCTGCTGGGGGGTTCAGGCGCGGAACCATACGGTCGATTCAGCGGCGATCTGCCGCCCCGAGGGCTGCGGTGCGCTGGAAGCGAGGACAGCCAGGCCCGTGGTGCAGGCCGGCAGTTCGCGCTCGGAGCCAGCGAAGCTGGAAACCACCACCACGTCGTTGTTCCTGAAGGCCAGCACCTCGGGGTCCCCGGTTTCCAACCAGGCCAGCGTTCCGGCCCCAAGAGCGTGGCCGCGGCGCAAACGAAGCAGCGCGGTGTAGAGGTTCAGCGTGGAATCGGCGGTCGCGCGTTGGACGTCGCGGGCGTAGTCCTCCCAGCCCGCGGGCTGCGGCAACCAGCTTTCGCCGGTGGGGGAGAAACCCGCGGCAGGTACCCCTGCTTCCCACGGAATCGGCACTCGGCACCCGTCCCTGCCATAGCGTTCGCCGTTCGTTCGGAACCAGGTCGGGTCCTGTCGCGCCTCATCGGGCAGCTCGACGGCTTCCGGAAGCCCGAGTTCCTCGCCTTGGTACAGGTAGGCTCCGCCGGGCAGCGCGAGCATCAGCGTGCTGGCCGAACGCGCTCGGCGCAGGCCGATGGCGGTGTCCGGGAGGTTCGGAGTCAACGGGCCGATGCCCTCGCCCTGTGGATTGTCTTCGGTCAGTGCCAGTCGGGTTGCGTGGCGGACCACGTCGTGGTTCGAGAGCACCCAGGTGCTCGGCGCACCGACGGCCGAGAATTCCCGCAGCGATTCGTCGATCGTGGCCCGGATCCGGGCGGCGTTGAAGTCGCAGGACAAGTACGGGAAATTGAAGGCCTGGTGCATTTCGTCGGGACGCACCCACTTGGCCATCAGGGACAGCGGGCTGACCCAGGCTTCGGCGCACAGCACGCGTTCGCCATCGTATTCATCCAGCACCCTGCGCCAGTCGCGGTAGATTTCGTGCACACCATCCTGCCCCCACCACGGGGCGAGTTCCTCGGTGCCGCCCATCGACGCGGCAGCCGGGTCAACCGCGTAATCCGGCAGTCCATCGGATTTGATCAGCCCATGGGCCACATCCACCCGGAAACCGTCCGTTCCCCGGTCAAGCCAGAACCGCAGCACGCCGCGGAACATCTCGCGAACCTGCTCGTTGTGCCAGTTGAAGTCCGGCTGCGAAGAATCGAAAATGTGCAGGTAGTACTGCCCCGCAGTGCCGTCCGGGTTGGCGGTCTGCGTCCACATGGGACCACCGAAGACCGATTCCCAGTTGTTCGGAAGCCCGGACTCCGGCGCATCGCGGAAGATGAAACGATCACGCTCGGGGGAGCCCGGCGGGGTGGCCAGCGCCTGCTGGAACCATGGGTGCTGGTCCGAACAGTGGTTCGGCACCAGGTCTACGATGACGCGCAACCCCAGCTCGTGGGCGCGGGCAACCATGGCATCGTAGTCTTCCAGCGTTCCGAACAGCGGATCCACGTCGCAGTAGTCGGAGACGTCGTAGCCTGCGTCTTTTTGCGGGGAAGTGAAGAAGGGGGACAGCCAGATCGCGTCGACCCCGAGGTCCGCCAAGGATTGCAGCCGTGCAGTGATTCCGGGCAGGTCGCCCATGCCGTCGCCGTTCGCATCTGCGAAGGAACGCGGATAGATCTGGTAGATCACCGAGGAGCGCCACCATTCGGCTGCGGCCTCGGGCTCTTGGGTCTCTGCAAGGGAGCGGATTTCAGTCATGACGGTAACCATAAACGAAATTTCGTTACATGTAAACGCTTACATTATTGCCCGAGTGCCCATCGTTCTGGTTGGCCTTTCATGCGAATCCCAGCCAACAAATAAGCGTTTTGCATGAACTTCTTGTCAAATAGCATGATCTATGCCACTCTGGAAACGCTTACATTCGAGTCGTCACTCGCACTCGAAGGAACCGACCGGGCCGTACCGCGGTACATCGCGGTCAACCCGGTCCATTGGACAAAGTTGTCACGAAAGGACACCCCATGATGGTGAACAAGCGCTCCCTTCTCCTGGGTGGGGCAGTGACCGCAATTGCGGCGCTTTCCCTGACCGCCTGCGGTGGTTCGAACAGTTCAGCCCCGCAGCCTTCCGAAACGCCCGCACAGTCCTCGCCGGCCGCCGCCGAAGCAGGATCGCTGACCGTATGGGTCGATGCCAACCGCGAGCCGGTCCTGAAGGACGCTGCAGCGGATTTCCAGGCCAAATCCGGTGTCAAGGTCGACCTGGTGATCAAGGACTTCTCCAAGATCCAGGAGGACTTCCTCAAGCAGGTGCCGACGGGCAAGGGACCGGACATCACCATCGGCGCCCACGATTGGCTGGGAAACCTCGTCAACAACGGCGTAGTCCAGCCGGTCGAGCTGGGCGACAAGAGCGCGGACTTCCAGGACGTCGCCATTGACGCGATGAGCTATGAAGGCAACACCTATGGTGTCCCATACGCAACGGAGAACCTTGCGCTGCTGCGCAACAAGGATTTGGCCGACAAGGCCCCGGCGACATTCGACGAGATGATCGCCGAGGGCAAGAAGGCGGGCACCGATTTCCCGTTCCTGGTCCAGGTGTCCGAGCTGGGCGACCCGTTCCACGCCTACCCCTTCCAGACGTCCTTTGACGCTCCGGTTTTCGGAACCGATGAAAACGGCGCCTACGATCCCAGCGACCTTCGAATCGGCAACGAGGGTGGCCTTGAATTCGCCCAGTGGCTTGCCGACCAGGGCGAGGCCGGCACGTTGAAGACCTCCGTGGATGCGGATATCGCCAAGGAGAAGTTCATTTCCGGTGATTCGCCATTCCTGCTGACCGGCCCATGGAATGTGGACGCCGTCGAAGACGCCAAGATCGACTTGGCCATCGACCCGATCCCAAGCGCCGGCGGCGACGAGGCGCAGCCGTTCGTAGCAGTCCAGGGCTTCTTCGTTTCCTCCAAGACCGAAAACCTGCTGGCGGCAACGGAGTTCCTGACCAACTACATCGGCAGCGCCGAGGTCCAGACCAAGCTCTACGAAGTGGGCAACCGTCCGCCCGCCAACAAGGAAGCCTTCGAGGCGGCCAAGTCCGATGAAACCATCGCAGCCTTCGGCGCGGTCGGCGAAGACGGGGTTCCGATGCCGAATATCCCTGAAATGGCGGCCGTTTGGGAATTCTGGGGAGTCGCCGAAGCAGAGATCATTTCCGGCAAGGCCGATCCGGCCAAGCGCTGGAAGCAGATGACCGCCGATATCGAGAAGGCCATCTGCAAGCCGCCGCTCCGACGCGTCCAGCCCTCTGCGGTGCGGCACTCCTCGCACCGCGCGTTCGCCGACCTCCGACCCAGGAACAAGCCACAAATGTCACTGACCCACCAGAAGCCGCCGCGCAGCGGCGACACGGCCCAAGCCGGCGCCCTGTCCCCGGCCGCCCAGCGGCTGGCCACCGCAGCGTCAACCTCCACCGGCTTGATCCTGGCCAAGATCGCGATGATCGGCATCGTGGACGCCACCGCCATTTTCGCGTTGTTCACCGCCATCGGCCGCGAGGCCTGGGCAATCGCCGCCGTGGTTGCCGTGATCACGCTGGTGATCAACGTCGTGTATTTCAAGCGGGGCTGGCTGCCGGCCAAGTACCTGCTGCCGGGCACCATCTTCCTGCTGATCTTCCAGGTGTTCGTCATCGGCTACACCGGCTACATCGCCTTCACCAACTACGGCTCGGGGCACAACTCGGACAAGGACGACGCCGTCACGGCGCTGCTCCAGTCCAACCAGAGCCGGGTCCCGGACTCCCCGGGATTCCCCGTGACGGTGCTGGACGACGGCGGCAAGCTGTCGCTGCTGGTTGAGCGTGACGGGGTGCAGCTGGCAGGCACCGCAGAGCAGCCTCTGGAGCCGATCACCGCCGACGAGCTTGCCGGATTCACGCAGCTCAGCTTCGCCGACCTGCTCGGCCGCCAGCAGGAGGTCACCACCCTGGCGGTGCCGATGAGCGATGATCCGTCCCAGGGGTCGCTGCGCACCTCCGACGGGCGCACCGCCTACCAGTACACCTCGAACCTGGTCTACGACGAGGCCGCCGGAACCATGACCGACTCCACCACCTCCGTGGTCTACCGCGACACCGGCGTCGGCGCCTTCACCGCACCGGATGGCACGCAGCTGATGCCCGGCTGGTCGATCAACGTGGGTTTCGAGAACTTCTCCAAGGCCTTCAATGACTCCTCCATCCGCACCGCCTTGGGATCCGTGACGGTCTGGACCTTCGCGTTCGCCCTGCTGTCGGTCGCCACCACGTTTTTCCTGGGCCTGTTCCTGGCGCTGGTCTTCAACGACTTGCGCATGAAGGGCCGCAGAATCTACCGCGTCATTTCCATCCTGCCGTATGCCTTCCCGGCATTCCTGGGCGGCCTGGTCTGGGCCGGCATGCTCAACAAGGACTTCGGCTTCGTGAACCAGGTGATCTTCGGCGGTGCGCCAATCCCATGGTTGACCGATCCCTGGCTGGCGAAGTTCTCCGTGCTCTGGGTCAACCTCTGGCTCGGCTTCCCCTACATGTTCCTGGTTTGCACCGGCGCCCTGCAGTCGATCCCCGATGAACTGGCCGAGGCGGCCAAGATCGACGGCGCCAAACCGTTGCAGGTCTTCCGGTTGATCAAGCTCCCGCTGCTGCTGGTTTCCGTGGCTCCGTTGCTGATCAGCTCGTTCGCCTTCAACTTCAACAACTTCAACGTCATCTACATGCTCACCGAAGGCGGCCCGCGCCTTGAAGGGGCGGGGCTCAATGTGGGCTCGACAGACATCCTGATTTCCATGGTCTACAAGGTCGCCTTTGTCGGCTCGCAGCGCGACTACGGGCTGGCCAGCGCATTCTCCATCATCATCTTCGTGCTGGTCTCCATCATCGCGGTCATCAGCTTCAAGCAGACCAAGGCCCTGGAGGAACTGAACTAATGTCGACGCAAACTCCCGCCCAGCAGCGCGCAGGGCGCCGCGGCTTCGGAAAATGGTTCGCCTCCACCGGCTGGCGCCACCTGATCGGCGTGGCGCTGTGCATCTACGCGGCGTTCCCGCTGCTCTATGTGCTGTCGGCGTCGCTGAACCCCAACGGAACGCTCCTGTCCTCCAACGGGCTGTTCACCCAGCTCGGCCTGCAGAGCTACATCGACCTGTTCCGCAACGAGCAGCGGCCCTTCGCCGCCTGGTTCGGCAACACCCTGTTCATCGGGTTGACCACCGCCGCCGCTTCGGTATTCCTCGGGGCCCTGGCGGCCTACAGCTTCTCGCGGATGCGTTTCACCGGACGCCGCTTCGGACTGGTCAGCCTGCTGGTCGTCCAGATCTTCCCGCAGCTGCTGGCCGTCGTGGCCATCTTCATCCTGCTGACCTCGCTGGGCGATGTGTATCCGGCCCTGGGAATCGACAACCAGATCGCGCTGATCATGGTGTACCTGGGCGGCGCGCTCGGCGTGAACACCTACCTGATGTACGGCTTCTTCAACACCATTCCGGTGGAGATCGACGAGGCCGCAAAGATCGACGGCGCCGGGCACGCCCGGATCTTCTTCACCATGATCCTGCGGCTGGTCGCGCCGATCCTGGCCGTGGTGGGGCTGCTGTCCTTCATCTCCAGCACCTCGGACTTCGTCATCGCCTCCGTGGTGCTCGTCTCACCGGAAAACCAGACCCTGGCGGTGGGACTGTACTCCTACGTGTCCGAGGAGTTCACCTCCAACTGGTCGGTCTTCGCCGCGGGGGCGGTGCTGGCCGCGCTGCCGGTCATGGCGCTGTTCCTTTTCCTGCAGAAGTACATCGTCGGCGGCCTCACCGCCGGCGCGGGAAAATAGCAGCGTGCCAGCAGCGCGGATTCGCGCGGCGCGCAAGGAGCCGAGCGGTCGCAAACTTCCCGGCAGGCCACGTAAGCTATAGGGATGCAATCTCATCTGCCGCGGGCCGCGCGCAACTATCTTGAACAGCTGCGTCGGGAATTGGGTTTTCTTTCCGACGCCGAGCGCACCGAGATTCTTGCACACACCCGCGAACAGATTTCCCGGCTTCCGGGCAAGGGCCGGCGCAAGTCCGAACTGCTGCGCTCGCTGGGGGACCCCGCGGCGGTTGCCGCCGGGTTCACCCGCACCGAACCGACCGAGCTCAAGGTCAGCAGCGGCCGCCAGTTCCTGACCCGCATCCTGGCCTGGCCGATCTTCGCGCTGTCGGTGCTCACCGCCGGGCTGCTGGTGCTCGGCTCGCACTTCGTCGCGCTCGTCGAGCCGCTGTCCTTCGGCTATGTCGGGGGTTCGATGTTCGGCGCACTTGCGGAGCTGGAACTCTCCCTGGGATCGGCGGTCATGTTCTTCGCCTTCATCCCGGCGCTGTTCAGCCTGCTGCCGCTGGTCGTGCACGGGACGCCGGGGCTGGTGCTGCAGATCGTCGGCGCGCTGGCGACCACCGCCGCCTGCGTGCTGGGACTGGCGACCCTGGGCGCATTCCTCATCCCGCTGGCGGTGCTGCTCTGGGCCCAAGCCTTCACCCCGCTGCTGATGATGCGCGGGTCGATGGCCCGGCCCGGCCCGGCCTGGCTGGTCTGCGCCGCCGTGGCACTGCTTGCGTCCATCGGCTACACGACCTACCGTGGCGTGCAGGGGTTCACCGGCAACGTGTGGCTGATCCTCGCTCCGGCCGCGGCGCTCGCGGTGCTTGCGCTGCTGCTCCCGCTGCGCCGGCGCTGGGCCCACATCGCCCTGATCGCCACCGGCCTGCTGGTCATGGCCGCCGGCTTCATCGCCGCGCTGCCGGGCACTTTCCAAGCGCCGCTGCTGTGGCCGTGGCTTGCCGGGGCGATGTCCTTCGCCGTCGGCCACCTGGCCCTGGCCGCGGGAATGTGGCATGAACGGGCGCGGAATCTCTTGGCGCTGCTGTAGGGAAGGCCTGTGCAGGATGCTGGACGTCGAACTTTGTGAAAGGCTGGTCGCATGAGCGACGTGGATCTACCCCGGGACGAGACCCCGGTCAAGCGCGGACGGGGACGCCCGCGCAAGGACGCCTCCCTGGTACCCATCACCAAGGAGGCCATTGCGGCCGAGGCGCTGAAGATCATCGGCGCCGAAGGCTTCACGGCACTGACCATGAACGGCCTGGCGGCGCGATTCGGCGCGACCTCGCGGGCGCTGTACAACTACGTGAGCGACCGGCAGGACGTCGTGAACATGGCGGTGGAGCTGTTCATCCGCAGCACCCCGCTGCTGGAGTTCGATCCGGTGAACTGGCGCGACACCGTGAAGAAGTTCTACCGGGTCAGCCGGGCGCTGTACCGCACCTATCCATGGGTTGCGGTCGTCCCGATCACCGAACGCGTGGTGGTGGACGGCGGCCCGCGCTTCATCGAGATGATGGAACGGCTGCTGCGGTTCTACACGGAAATGGGATTCAGCATGCCGCAGGCGCTGGCGCTGGTCCGCGCGTTCAGCCGCGACATCATGTCCTTCGCGCTGCAGGCGGACTACTATTTCGACCGCGTTCCGCAGGCCCAGAACGACTACATCTCCCGGGTGGTTCCGCAGGCCTGGCTCGACCGCTACCCCGAGGCAGAGGCCCCGCTGGTGCGCGAATCCCTGACGCTGCCGGGCATGGACAACGACGACCTGTTCGAGGAGCTGCTCCAGATGCGCATCCTCACCATCCAGGCCATGCTTGATTCGCTGCCGAACGCCCGCTGATCGGTTCGGACCCCGGCCCCGCAACCGCTGCGGGGGAATATCCCGGGCCCGGCGGGCGCTGTACCTAGCGCGTGCGATGGACCGCCGGGCGGTCGCGGCGCGCAGCGAACCAGCCCTGCCAGCCGTTGTCCGAAAGTTGCCATGCCTTCCATTCAGCACCCGCACGACCCGCCACTGACCGCCACAGCCGTCCCTGGCCCCGAGGCGCTCACGCCGGCCGGACGCTGGAAGCTGCTGGGTGTGTTGCTGGCGGTCATGTTCATGTCGCTGGTCTCGGTGAGCATCGTCAACGTGGTGCTTCCCTCGATCGAATCAACTTTGCACGCCACCGAGGCGGACATGCAGTGGGTGCTCGCCGGCTATGCGCTGACCTTCGGCGTGGTGCTGGTGGCCGCCGGGCGTGCCGGGGACCTGCTGGGCCGCGGCATGATGTTCATCGCCGGCGTCGTGATTTTCACGCTGGCGTCCGTGCTGGCCGGGCTGGCGGCCGACCCGCTGGTGCTGAACATCGCCCGCTTCATCATGGGCGTCGGCTCCGGCCTGCTCAACCCGCAGGTCATGGGCCTGATCCAGCAGCACTTCAGCGGCGCCGAACGCGGCCGCGCGTACGGGCTGCTGGGCACCGTCGTCGGTTTCTCCGTGGCCATCGGCCCGGTCATGGGCGGCGTGCTGATCAACTGGCTGGGGACCGAGGCCGGCTGGCGCTCCACCTTCCTCATCAACGTGCCGATCGGCATCATCGCCATGACGCTGGCAGTCATCTGGCTGCCGCGCCCGCTGTTCACCAAGCCCGCCGGCAGGCTGGACCTGGACCCGGTGGGCGGGCTGCTGCTCGCGCTGGGCATCTTCGCCTTCCTCTTCCCCTTCGTGCAGGGCCGCGAGAACCCGTGGCTGTGGGCGCTGCTGCCGGTGGCGCTGCTGTTCATGTTCCTGTGGGCCGGGTGGGAGAAGCGCTACAAGGCGCGCGGCGCGGCCCCGATGGTGGACTTGGCGTTGTTCAAGGTGCGCAGCTTCACCAACGGCACCCTGATCGCCGGCCTGTACTTCATGGGCGTGTCCAGCGTCTGGGTGCTGGTGGCCGTCTACACCCAGCAGGCGCTGGGCTTCAGCGCCCTCCAGGCCGGGCTGATCGCCCTGCCCGCCGCGCTGCTGTCGGCGCTGAGCTCGAACGTCGCCGGCCGCTACGTGATGACCGCCGGGCGCCGGCTGGTCATCGGCGGCACGATCAGCGCGCTGTTCGGCCTGGCCGCCACCGTGGCGGTGGTCGAGCTGGAGTCGCGGGGCATCGTGAGCATCTGGTGGATGCTGCTCTCGCTGGCGTTCATCGGCGCCGCCCAGGGCTTCATCATCTCGCCGAACCAGGCGTTGACCCTGATGGAGGTGCCCGTTCAGAACTCGGGCTCCGCCGGCGGGCTGATGCAGACCTCGCAGCGCGT
>SMEN01000272.1_pt1 | contig 16039 bp, 16 predicted proteins | sample 2456271 | NCBI WGS metagenome assembly SMEN01 (sample SAMN10132593, study PRJNA489261) | soil metagenome | isolation source: day1 control-loamy sand soil ammended with raw manure from dairy cow... | place: USA | collected 2015-04-01 | reverse complement strand
TTGTGGAAACCGAGCACTTCCTGCTCGACCTGCCCGCACTGGCGGAATCCCTCACCGAATGGCTCAAGGGCCGCGAAGATTGGCGCCCCAATGTACTGAAATTCTCCCTCAACCTGCTCGATGATATCCGCCCACGTGCCATGACCCGTGATATCGACTGGGGTATCCCGATCCCCGTCGAGGGCTGGCAGGACAATAACGCAAAGAAACTCTACGTCTGGTTCGATGCTGTTGTCGGATACCTCTCCGCATCCATCGAGTGGGCCTGGCGCACCGGTGACCCGGAAGCCTGGCGCACTTTCTGGAATGATCCGGAGACCTCATCCTTCTATTTCATGGGCAAGGACAACATCACCTTCCACTCCCAGATCTGGCCTGCGGAGCTGCTCGGTTATGCAGGTAAGGGATCCCGTGGTGGGGAGACCGGCGACCTGGGTGTGCTCAACCTCCCCACCGAGGTGGTCTCCTCGGAGTTCCTCACCATGTCCGGTTCCAAGTTCTCCTCCTCCAAGGGTGTGGTCATCTACGTCAAGGATTTCCTCGCGGAATTCGGCCCCGATCCGCTGCGTTATTTCATCGCTGTCGCCGGACCGGAGAACAACGACACCGATTTCACCTGGGATGAGTTTGTCCGCCGTGTGAACAATGAACTGGCCAACGGCTGGGGCAACCTGGTCAACCGCACCGTCTCCATGGCGCATAAGAACTTCGGTGAGGTTCCGGTACCGGGTGCCCTGACCGAATCCGATCAGCGCATCCTCGATCTGGCGGCATCAACCTTCGAATCTGCCGCGGCTGATCTTGAACTGTCCAAGTTCAAAAATGCCATCACCCAGATCATGCACGTGGTCGGTGAGGCCAATGCCTATATCGCAGAGCAGGAACCCTGGAAGCTGGCCAAGGATGAGACCCAGCGCGAACGGCTGGCCACCGTACTGTGGACAGCCCTGCAGGTGGTCTCCGACTGCAACACCATGCTCACCCCATACCTGCCCCACACCGCTCAGCAGGTCCACGAGACGCTCGGCCGCGATGGCATCTGGGCGGCCACCCCGAAGATCGTGGAGGTCACCAATGATTCTCCACGTCAGCCGGTCGGCGTCGGGCTCCCTGATCCCGAGCACACCTACCCGGTCATCATGGGTGACTACAAGGCGCAGGCCGCGAAGTGGGAGCGCATCGACATGGTGCCCGGCACCCAGCTCAACAAACCGGCACCACTGGTGACCAAGCTGGACCCGGAGCTCGGCGAGACCGGACCGGAGTGGGCGCCGGTACAGCAGTAACTGTGTGACCCAAGCGGGACCCTGGACCATCCCAGGGGCCAGCTTAGGTGTTTCACCAGCGCTTTTCGACGGTGCGCGTCCCCCATGTCCACCCCATGGTGTTAGGTGGTAGGCATGAACGCAACCAGAGAAGAAGCCAACCAACTCCTTGAGGGCATCGCAGGCCCCGGTGCCCAATTACGTGATGATCAGTGGGTGGCCATTGATGCACTCGTTAACCAGAACAGGCGCATGCTGGTGGTGCAGCGCACCGGCTGGGGAAAATCAGCGGTGTATTTCATCGCCGCGAAACTGCTGCGCACCCGTGGGGCAGGCGCTGCGGTGATTATCTCCCCCCTTCTGGCACTGATGCGTAACCAGGTGGCAGCAGCTGAACGTGCAGGCATCAGGGCAGCGACCCTCAACAGTGCCAATATGACCGAGTGGGAGGCGATCCAGGCGCAGGTGGTCGGGGGAGAGGTGGATGTTCTGCTCATCTCCCCGGAACGCCTGAACAACCCGGATTTCCGTGATGCGGTCCTGCCACGCCTGGCTGCTGAAACCGGCCTGGTGGTAGTGGATGAGGCACACTGTATCTCCGACTGGGGCCATGACTTCCGCCCTGATTACCGCCGCATCCGGGATCTACTGGCAGGGTTGGAACCCGGCGTGCCGGTGCTCGCCACCACCGCCACCGCCAATGACCGTGTGGTTGAGGATGTCCGGGCCCAGCTGGGTGATGACACCGGTGTGCTTCGCGGTGGACTTGACCGTGAATCACTGCACCTGGCGGTGGTATCACTGCCGGATTCCACCGCCCGCCCGGCCTGGTTGGCCACCCACCTCACCGGGCTGGAGGGCTCCGGCATCATCTACTGTCTCACGGTGGCTGCCGCCCACGACCTGGCTGGTGCACTCACCGCTGTCGGGTGGAATGTCGCCGCCTACACCGGCCGCACCGAAGCCGGGGAACGTGAACGCCTCGAACAGGCCCTGATCAACAATGAGATCAAGGCACTGGTGGCTACGTCTGCTCTCGGCATGGGTTTTGATAAACCGGACCTCGGTTTCGTCGTGCACCTCGGGGCACCGGGATCACCGGTGTCCTACTATCAGCAGATCGGCCGTGCCGGACGTGGCACAGACCGCGCTGATGTGATTCTACTTCCCGGTGCGGAGGACAAGGAGATCTGGGAGTATTTCGCCTCCGTCTCCTTCCCCCGTGAAGAGGTGGTCCGCCAGCTGCTCAGCGTGCTCACCGATGAGGTCCAGTCCACCATCAAATTGGAGGCACAGGTGGATCTGTCCCGTTCACGTCTGGAACAGGTACTCAAGGTCCTCGACGTGGACGGTGCAGTCAAAAGGGTCCGTGGGGGATGGATCGCCACCGGAACCGAGTGGATCTACGACGCTGAGCGTTACCGCGGTCTGGAGCAGGCCCGCACCGATGAACAGAACAGCATGATCAACTATCAGCGCACCGATGGTTGTCGCATGCTCTACCTGCGGCGTGAGCTCGATGATCACACCGCCACCGAACCCTGCGGTCGCTGTGATAACTGCACAGGCAGGTACTGGTCCACGGAAGCGGACACCACCGTGACCGCTGCCGTGGGCAAACAGCTCAGCGCGCCGGGCATGCGGGTGGCAACCAGGAAGCAGTGGCCTTCGGGAATTTCTGTGAAGGGAAAGATCAAGGGACTGGGGGAGGGGCGGGCCCTGGGACGTCTCAACGATATTGGTCGTGGACCTGCCCTGCGTGAGCTGTTGGATTCCGGCAACTTCACAGCCGACCCCTGGATGAAGAGGATCATTGCGGTGCTGGCCGATTGGGACTGGGCCACACGTCCGGCCAATGTGGTTGGCCTGGGCAGCGCTGATCCTGAAAAGACGGCCCTGATTGAGCAGGTTGCAGGAGCCATTGCACAGGTGGGGCGGATGAACTTTGCCGGAATCCTACCGGTGGTGCCTGGAGCCATGGAAGTGACCGCACAGAACTCCGCCTACCGCGTTGCTGCACTGCTTGATCAGTGGGACTGGTCGCAGGGGCTGAACCTGGTCGATGGTGGTCCGGTGCTGCTGGTGACCGACCTCATTGACACCGGATGGTCTGTCACGGTGGCAGGCAATGGCATTGCGCAACGCTCCGGACTGGATGTTCTGCCCTTCGCCCTGGCTAGTCGGGGGTAGGCGCGGGGACAAGTGCAAGCGGGCGGACCGGGAAACTGGCTCCTCCGAGGGGAACAGGGAAGTTGCAGATGATGGTGGCACCGGTGGGTGGGACCTGTTCCAGGTTGGTGAGGTTTTCAATCTGCCAGTGATCATGGTGGAGCCACCAGCTCTGCGCCTGCAGGCTGGGATCCGTATCAGGAAGATCATGGCCGATGGCGGTGACCCCACGCCGGTGGAGCAGCTGGAGCGCCGGGATGCTCCATCCGGGGGCGGTTCCCTCAGCACCCCATGCCCAGCCGGTGTGGAGGGCGACAAAGGATCCGGCAGGGAACTGGCCGTGGGCCGCCTCGAAGTCCAGCAGGTGGTTGTCACTGATCAGTCCGGATCCCTCAAACCGCACTATATATAAAGGAAGAACCAATTCGGCCACCGGAATCCGATCCAGGGTGCGTCCCCTCAGATCAAAATGGGATGGGGCATCAACATGGGTTCCCCACGGACCCACCAAGGTGTAACGGTGCATGAGGAAACCATCCGGGTCTATCTCAGCCACCGTGTCCACGACCTCGTCGGGATCCCCTGGAAAGTGTGGTTGACCTGGCTGGAATGGGTGGGAGAGGTCAATGATTCTCATGGAACCAAGATATAGGATGAAGGATCAGCGTCGATCTTTCGAGGCTGAACCGTGTGACGGGGTTTTGAATTGGATTTATCTGACTCCGGGTCTGAATAATGTGGTGTGCCCACCATCTGATGGCACTGTGGTTGGCTCCCCTGATGATCGACGGGTGCGTGGCTCATCGCTGTTGTGGTGTGGTTCGGTTCCTGAGGTGATTTCGGGTTCCTCACCATCCTGTCTTGTTAAGAGGGGGCTAGAATATGAACCCTATGTCTAAGAAGAAGCCCCGCCCCACGCCAGTGCCCGCACAGTTCATTCCAGGACTGATAGATGCCCACACCCACCTGGGATCCTGCAAGGATGATGCCTCCGCCCTGGTGTCCCGGGCCGCGGATGCCGGTGTGGGCAGGATCTGCACCGTTGGTGATGGACTGGCTGAGGCGGAACTGGCACTGAAGACTGCACAGGAGCAGGACAATGTGTGGGCAGCGTGTGCTATCCACCCGACTAAGGCCCAGCAGCTTGATCAGGCGGCCCGTGAACGTCTGAGTGTGATGGCTGCTGATCCTGCTTGTGTGGCAGTGGGGGAGACCGGGCTTGATACCTATTGGATCACCCATGATCCGGAGCACACCGCCGACCTGGATACCCAGGAGGAGGCATTCCGGTGGCATATTGATCTCTCTGTGGGCTCCGGCAAGGCACTGATGATCCATAACCGTGAAGCTGATACAGATCTCATGCGGGTGCTGGCTGATTCGCCCACCGCACCGCAGACCATCCTGCACTGCTTCTCATCGCCTCTGGATATGGCGAAGGAGGCGCTGGGACGCGGGTACATTCTGAGCTTCGCCGGCAATGTCACCTTCAAACGTAATGAGGAGCTCCGGGAAGCCGCGCGCATTGCGCCTTTGGAGCAGATTCTCATCGAGACTGATGCTCCCTACATGACTCCTGAACCTTTTCGCGGCAGCAGGAATGAACCTTCCCTGATCGGCCACACCGCCCTGTGTATCGCAGCGGCGCGTGGCATGGCTGTTGAGGAGCTCGCGGAAGTGCTCACTGAAAATTTCGACCGCGTGTATGGCACAACAAGAAGTGTAGTGAGATAGATCACAGCAAAGTGCTGGAGGTGCCGTCAGCTGCGCCGATCAGCCACTTTGGTGCTGATGTGAAAGAAGTTGCAGGTCGCTGGAGGGGAATTTCTGGACGGGGTAGGTTTGTTACCGTATTGTGACAAATTGTTCATTACCCCGAGAGTGAAGAAGTACAGCATTTTATGGCGACTCATCAGAAATCCCGGATCAACCGAATCAACAGCACCCGTTCAGTGCCGCTGCGTTTGGCTACCGGAGGTATGCTCGCCACCCTGCTTATCGGCGGAGTGACTGCGGCCACCACCAAGAAAGACATCATCGTTGATGTCAACGGCGAGCAGCTGGCCATGGTCACCATGTCCGGGACCGTTGAGGGTGCGTTGGCGCAGGCCGGCGTTGAACTCGGCGCCCATGACTTCGTGTCCCCATCCCCGGATTCCGCACTGAGCAATGACAGTGTGGTGACCGTCCGCACCGCCAAGCAGGTGGCGCTGGTAGTCGAGGGTGAGGAGAAAACCCTCACCACCACCGCGGTCAGCGTGGAGGACCTCCTCACCGAACTCGACGATGTCACCCGTGCTGATGTCATCGATACCGATCTGGATACCACCATCCCGGAATCCGGCCTGCAGTTGAAGGTGACCAAGCCGAAGATCATCTCCATCAATGATGGTGGCAGGGTTGTCTATACCTCCATCGCAGCAGAAACCGTCGGTGAGGTTCTGGAGCGTCGTGGTGTTGAACTTGATGCCGATGACCGCATCAACCATGACCGTGGCGCAGCTATAGCCACCAACACCGAAATCGTCATCGATCGCGTGGAGACCGCCGAGGTCATCGATACCGTAGAGTTCGAACTTCCCGCCACCTATATCGATGATCCGGAAAGCGACGAGGGCGAGGAAGCCCTCGTGACACCCGGTACCAAGGGCACCCGGGAAGTCACCCGCCAGATCGTCACCGTCAATGGGGTTGAAGCGGAAAATAATGTCATCAACGAGGTTGAGCTCACCCCGTCCACACCTGCCACCATCAAGCGTGGCACCCGCACCGCACCATCCGTCCCCTCTGTTGCCGGCGGCTCCGTGTGGGATGCCCTGGCGCAGTGTGAATCCGGCGGCAACTGGTCCATCAACACCGGCAACGGTTTTGCCGGTGGCCTGCAGTTCCATCCACAGACCTGGCTGGCATACGGCGGCGGTGCCTATGCGCCGACGGCCTCCAACGCGAGCCGTGAGCAGCAGATCGCTGTTGCCGAGAAGGTTCAGGCGGCACAGGGCTGGGGCGCATGGCCGGCCTGCACCGCAAGCCTGGGTATCCGCTAGAACATAAGAGGGGATTCCTCATACACCGCACCGGTGTTGTTTCGGGTGGCTGTCAATAGTAGGGATCCCGCATTTTGCAGGTAGATTATGTTCCTATGGAAGAACCTTCAGGCGCACAGCTGCTCGGACCGGTGGAGATCCGTCAGTTGGCGGAAAAGCTCGACGTCACGCCCACGAAGAAACTGGGGCAGAACTTTGTTCATGATCCCAACACTGTGCGACGCATCGTCGCGGCCGCGGACCTGACACCGGAGGATCATGTGGTGGAGGTCGGGCCGGGCCTGGGTTCCCTCACCCTGGCGTTGGTGGAGTCCGCTGCACTGGTGACGGCGGTGGAGATTGATCCCCGTCTGGCTGAGGAACTACCAGCCACCTTCGCCTGGCGTGCCCCGGCACTGGCGGACAAACTCACCGTGATTCAGAAAGATGCACTGAGGGTGGAGAAATCTGATTTCACCACCCAGCCCACGGCACTGGTGGCGAACCTGCCGTACAACGTTTCGGTGCCTGTTCTGCTCCATATGCTTGCGGAATTCCCGACCATCACCAAGGTCCTGGTCATGGTCCAGCTAGAGGTGGCTGACCGTCTGGCCGCCGACCCCGGTTCCAAGATCTACGGCGTGCCGAGTGTGAAGGCCTCCTTCTACGGTCCGGTGTCCAAGGCGGGAACCATCGGTAAGAATGTGTTCTGGCCGGCGCCCAAGATTGAATCGGGTCTGGTCAAGATCACCAGGGTGGAGACCCCCTGGGCACAGGATGATGAGACCCGTGCCAAGGTCTGGCCGGTGATTGATGCGGCCTTCCTGCAGCGCCGGAAGACACTACGCGCTGCGCTCTCGGGTCATTTCGGTTCCGCCCCGGCCTCCGAGGAAGCACTGGTCGCGGCGGGAATCGATCCCAAGCTACGTGGTGAAAAACTGGATGTGTCAGATTATGTCCGGATTGCAGGAGTAAGAACATAGTGAAGATCACCGCTAAAGCCTGGGGCAAGATCAACCTGCACCTCGGTGTTGGTCCGGCCCGCGAGGACGGTTATCACGAGCTGGTGACGGTTTTCCAGACCATTGATCTGAGTGAGACTGTCACCCTCACCACCCACGGGGAGGAGGTGGTGGAGGGCAGCGTCGTCAAGCATCTTTCTGTCACCGGTCCACGTGGGGTCCCGACCGATCCCGCTAACCTGGCCTGGCGTGCGGTTGATGCGCTCGTAGAGCGCTGGCGCAGAACCAATGACGGGCCGTTGTCTGCCATCGACCTGCACATCCACAAGGGGATTCCGGTCGCCGGTGGGATGGCCGGGGGCTCTGCGGATGCCGCCGCTACCCTGCGGGCAGTGGATGCCTGGATCGGGCCCTTCGGCGAGGACACCCTCCTGGAGGTGGCTGCCGAACTTGGCTCTGATGTGCCGTTCTGCCTGCTTGGTGGCACCATGTTGGGCACCGGGCGTGGCGAGCAACTGGTGGACATGCTCAACCGTGGCACCTACCACTGGGCACTTGTGGTCTCGCCGAAGGGACTGTCCACGCCTGAGGTGTTCCGGAAATTCGATGAGCTTTTCCTACCGTCCAGCATGGATATCACCGCGATGAGCCAGGCCCTGCTGGAAGGCAGTGTCTGGTCCCTGGCGGAGGTTCTGGAAAATGACCTCGCGCCCGCCGCGCTCAGTCTGCGCCCTGATCTGCGCACCACGCAGATGGTGGGCATGCGGGCCGGCGCACTCATCGCGATCGTCTCGGGTTCCGGCCCCACGATCGCCCTGTTGTGCGAGGATGCCCAGAGCGCGCAGGATGTCAGGGATGCGCTTATCGACGAGGGGGTGGGCCTTTCAGTTCATGCGGCCACCAGCCCCGTCCAGGCAACCGGCAAACACCGCGGTGCACATATCGTGTCAATAGAATCGGAGTAGAAGAAAAACATAATGGCCAACCTGATCAATCTGGAGAACGTCTCCAAGACGTGGGGACTGAAGACGCTTCTCGACGGTGTCTCCCTCGGCATTCAAACCGGCGACCGCATCGGCGTGGTCGGCCTCAACGGTGGCGGCAAGACCACCCTGCTTGAGGTAATCACCGGCATCGAACCCCCGGATTCAGGCCGCGTCTCCCACACCTCCAACCTGCGCATGGCCGTGGTCACCCAGCGCGCCGAGCTCAACGATGAGGACACCGTCGCCGATGTGGTTCTCGGACCACTCGGCCTGGAGGTCTTCGAATGGGCCTCCAACGCCACCGTCCGGGATGTCCTCGGCGGACTCGGCATTGTGGACCTGGGCCTGGACACCAAGGTGGGCCAGCTCTCCGGTGGAGAACGTCGCCGCACCAACCTCGCAGCGGCTCTCGTACAGGACCTCGACCTCATCGTGCTCGACGAGCCCACCAACCACCTTGATGTGGAGGGTGTGCAATGGCTGGCCGAGTACCTGCTCTCCCGCAGGATCGCCATCGTGGTGGTCACACATGACCGCTGGTTCCTGGATACCATCGCCACCACCACCTGGGAGGTGCACGATGGAGTGGTCGATGCCTATGAAGGCGGCTACAACGACTGGACCTTCGCCCGGGCGGAACGCTCCCGCCAGGCCGACGCCATTGAACAGCGCCGCCAGAACCTCGCACGCAAGGAGCTGGCCTGGTTGCGCCGCGGTGCACCGGCCCGCACCTCCAAACCGAAATACCGCATCGAGGCTGCCGAGGCCCTGATCGCGAATGTTCCCGCACCGCGTGACAAGGTCGAACTCATGGCGTTCTCCAAATCTCGCCAGGGTCGTGTGGTCATTGAACTTGAGGATGCCACCATCACCACCCCGGACAACCGCGTGCTGGTGGAGGATTTCACCTGGCGTCTGGCTCCCGGTGAACGCATCGGCCTCGTTGGTGTCAACGGTTCCGGCAAGACCACCCTCCTGCGCACCCTGGCAGGTGAACAGCCACTGGCCGCTGGTAAACGTATCGAAGGCCAGACGGTCCGCCTCGGCTGGCTGCGACAGGAACTCGATGACCTGGATCTCTCCCGTCGTCTCATTGACTGTGTGGAGGATGTGGCCAGTTATGTCCAGATCGGAGATAAACAGGTCTCCGCATCCCAACTCGCCGAACGCCTGGGTTTTTCCCCGAAGCGTCAGCGCACCCCGGTCGGTGACCTCTCCGGTGGTGAGCGTCGACGCCTCCAGCTGACCCGTGTGCTCATGGCAGAACCCAATGTGCTGCTGCTGGATGAACCCACCAACGACCTTGACATTGATACCCTCCAGGAATTGGAGTCCCTCCTGGATGGTTGGCCGGGCACCCTGGTGGTGATCTCCCACGACCGTTACCTGATCGAGCGTGTCACCGACTCCACCTGGGCACTGTTCGGTGATGGAAAACTCACCAACCTCCCCGGTGGCATCGAAGAGTACCTCGACCGTCGCGTGGCGATGGCCGAGGCTGAAGGCTCCGGTGTGCTGGATCTGGGTGGTGGCACCAGCTCGGGTTCCGGTGCTGGAACTGCTTCCGGAGGTTCGGATGTGGCAGCCACGCCGACGATCTCAGCGCAGGAACACCAGCGCATCACCAAGGAGATGAATGCCCTCGAACGTAAAATGGGCAAACTGGACCAGCAGGTGGAGAAACTGAATAAACAACTCGCCGACGCAGCGGAGAAGATGGATACCGCCAAACTCTCCGAGCTGGACAGCAAGCTCCGCGAGGTCCAGAACGAACATTCAGAGCTGGAAATGCAGTGGATGGAACTGGGCGAGGAGATCGAGGGCTAAATGGCACAGGTGGGTAGTGGGGTACCGGAAGCGGAAGCTGCTCAGTTACAACGTCAGCACCGCAAACACGCTGAGCTCAACCAGCGCCCGGCCGATATACTGCTGATCGGCAGCCAGGTGGTCTATGGCACCGTGGGTATGAGCGCGGCTTTGCCCGTCCTCCACCGTGAGGGTCTGCAGGTACTCGCAGTGCCCACGATTGTGCTCAGTTCCATGCCCCACTACGCCAATTGTCATGTTGCACCCCACGATGCGCAGTGGTTGGCAGATACCCTCGAGGACCTGGTGGTTCTCGGTCTCATCGATGAGATTTCCACCATCGCCACCGGCTATTTCGCCTCCGCACAGCAGGTGGAGGTGGTGGCTGCCTGGATCAGGACCATCAGGCAATCACACCCCCATCTGACCGTGGTGGTGGATCCGACCATCGGTGATACGGATGTGGGGGTCTACACCGCACCGGGTATTGATACCGCCCTGCATGAGCATCTGATTCCACAGGCCACCGGACTGCTCCCGAATTCCTTCGAATTCTCCCACCTGGCCACAGTTTCCGGGGATGCCGTCGTGGCGGCACGCTCCCTGCTCGGTGAGCATGGTGAGTGGATTGTGGTGACCAGTCACAGCATTGATACCGAGACGGTCACCGATCTGATCGTCACACAATCAGATGCCGTTGTGATCCAGAATCCACTGGTGCCTTCCAATGCGAAAGGTGCCGGCGATGTCTACGCCGCAGCCCTCATCGCCGGTCTGCATAAGAAGATGACACTCACCGGGGCAGCGACCCATGCCGCCGCCATCGTCCGCGATGGACTCACCTCCCGTATGCTCTGACCCTCAGGCATCCTCCGACAGCAGACTGCCGATGAGGAGACCAAGCCTGAAGTCATCCATCTGCCCGAAGTGGACCTGACGGATCCGCCCCCGGCGATCGACCAGGAGTGTGGACGGCGTTCCCTCCAACCGGTATTTCTTCATGGTGGCTGGAATGCGTTGTCCTTCCCGTGGTTTATCCACCGCGACGGGAAACCTGACACCGAATTCTGAGATGAACACCTTGAGCGCCTGTGGTGTCATCACATCGTGGTGTTCAAAAACACTGTGCAGACCGATCACCTGCAATGCTGACTCATCGAGTGTGCGGTGGATCTTCACCGCCCGGGGGATCGAGTGGTTCACACAGCCTGGGCAGAGCATCTGGAAGACCTCGACGAGCACCACCTTTCCGCGCAGATCCTCCAGTACCACACCCGGATGATTGATCCATTCTGAGACATCCAGTTCAAGAAGTGGGGCATTATCGCTGGCCGTTGTCATGCTCCTCAACTCCTCAGTGGTGGTGTGAGTCATATTCTACGGGTGCTCGTGGGCCACGGTGGGAACTGAACCCATCAGTCCGGCTGGAAGATCGGGGGGCATCATCTGCCGTGGCGGTCGGACTGCCCGCTTCGGTAAGGTGGATCATATGATCTTAATCAACGTTCGTTTCCGCCCCCTGCCTGAATATGTCGATAGCTTCCGTGAGCAGGTTGCGGACTTCACCGAAAAGACCCGCGCAGAGGAAGGCAATATCTTCTTCGATTGGTCCATCAACACCGATGATCCTGAGGAATTCATCCTCATTGAGGCTTTTGAGGATGATGCTGCTGAGGCGCATGTCAACAGTGAGCACTTCAAGGCTGCCTGCGAGCTCTTCCCGAAGATCTTGAAGGAAACCCCGCAGATCATCAACACCCTCATCGAGGGCAAGACCGAGTGGGATCGCATGGCGGAGTTTGCCGTCAACTAGTTGGTCCACGTCATTCCCGGGCAGATTCTGATCTGCCCGGGTTTTTCCATGTCCGATACCCCGAACAGGATAAACATCCAGGCGGGAGAGCCAGCACTCAATTATAACTTTTTGTGATTCATGCCATTGTTTTCTAAAAGGAAGTAAGCTGGTGGCATGCATATCGTAAATATTCGCTTCAAGCCCAAGGCCAAATATGTCGATACTTTTCGTTATACCGTCGACAAGTTCACTGAGAAAACACGGGCTGAGGAGGGCTGCCTCTACTTTGATTGGTTCAGGAATACCGACTATCCAGGTGAGTATCTGGTGATCGGTGTATTCACCGACGAGGGGGCAGTCGCCCATCAGCGGAGCGAGCATTTCCTCCGGGCCCAGGAAACCCTGCCACCGCTGCTCCAGCAGACCCCGCTTGTCATCCAGAGTGAGTTCTCCAAGAAGAAGGGGTGGGAACGTTTCAACGATTTCACCGTCTACTGAGTCCTGTCTGATATCTTCCCATACCCCTCACCTGTGACAGGAGCTCTGTCACAGGTGAGGGGCTTCAACATGTGCCTACTGTTAATCCTTGTAGGATCGGGTTATGCGTAAGACACAGGAAACTCCGATGCCGGAGTTCACAACAGACCCCCCGGCGCTTGATAAGAAGGCCTATGAAAGAGAGCTGAAGCGGCTCCAGGCGGATCTGGTGGATATGCAGCAGTGGGTCCTTGAAACAGGCGCCCGCGTGGTCATCGTCATGGAAGGCCGGGATGCTGCGGGTAAAGGCTCCGCGATCAAACGGATCACCCAGTACCTCAACCCCCGATCAGCCCGCATTGAAGCCCTGCCCACCCCGAACTCCAGGGAGAGGGGACAATGGTATTTCCAGCGGTATATTGAAAAACTCCCCACGGCAGGTGAGATCGTCATCTTCGACCGCTCCTGGTATAACCGTGCAGGTGTGGAGCGTGTGATGGGTTTCTGCACCTCCCAGGAATACCGTCGGTTCCTGCATCAGGCTCCCATCTTTGAACGCCTCCTCGTGGAAGACGGTATCCACCTGCGTAAATACTGGTTCTCTGTCTCCGATGATGAGCAGGTGGAACGTTTCCGGGATCGTTTGAGTGATCCACTGCGCCGGTGGAAGTTGTCTCCGATTGACCTGCAGTCCATCACAAAGTGGGAGGAGTATTCGCGCGCCAAGGACGAGATGTTCATCCACACTGATATTCCCTCGGCACCGTGGTACATCGTGGAATCAGAGGACAAGAAGCGATCCCGCATCAACGTCATCTCCCATATCCTCAACACCATCCCATATGAGAAGATCGACCGTCCGCTGCCGGAGATCCCCGAACGTCCGGAATATGACGATGACTACATCCGCCCACCCCGCAATGAGTTCCGCTATGTTCCCGATGTAGCTGCCTCGCTTGAACAAGATCGCGTAGCAGAAACCAGGAAGGCCAGGAAGGCTGCGGAGAAGGAAGCCCGCAAGCGTGCCGAGGAGGAGGCTGCTGAACAGGAGGCGAGCGCCAAGGCGGAGGCTAAAACCAAAACCAGGGGTAAGTCAAAGGGGAAAACCGCCACGGATGCCGGCGCGAAGAAGACCGGCGCGACCTCCGCATCAGGCGGGAAAGCCACCAAGAAGTCAAGCAGGAAGTCCAGCGGGAAGAAATAGCCTCAGGTCCCGCGCCGATGCCGGCGCGGGATCTAGCCCTCCTCGAGCATTTCCCTGAGAACCTGCAGCACACCGGCATCGGCATTGGACGGGGCGATCTCGTCGGCGATAGCCATGATATCCGGGTGGGCATTGGCCATGGCATAGGACGTGCCGGCGGCCTGGAGTAACTCCATGTCATTGAGATAATCGCCGAAGGCCAGGGATTGTGAGACGGGGATGGCCATGGCTTCGCATAGAGTCTGGAGTGCCCGGCCCTTGTCGGCGCGTTGATCCATGATGTCCACCCAGTGCTTCCCTGAGACCACCACCTTCTCCCGGGGTGCGGCGTCGCGTAGGACGGGGGCGGCCGTGCTTTCGGCATCCTCGAAGGTGAAGACGGCAATCTTGATCACCTCATCGTTGACCACCCCGTGGAGATCATCAACTTCGGTGAGGGAGAGATAATACTTTGATCCTTCTGATCTGAAGGCATCATCCTTGCGTTCCACGTAGGCGCGCTCCGGGCGGCATACCACCACACCCATATCCACATCTGAGGCGCGCGTTGCATCGATGATGGCGTGGACCGACTCCGGATTGATGGTGGTCAGGGAGATGATATTCCCTTCGTGGACGACGACGGTGCCGTTTTCGGCGATATAGGACAGCGGTGCATCGGCGCGTTCAAACTGGTTTTTCAGGGTTGCCAGCTGGCGGCCACTGGCCGGGGCGAAGGCCACTCCACGATCGTGGAGTTTATGCAGGATTCTCCAGAAACCCTCCGGGATATGTCCCTCGGTGTTCAGTAGCGTGCCATCCATGTCCGTAACGACAAGGCGAAAGTCCATTTGGGTGGTTTCCTTTCTGATTATGTTTTATTCGCCTATTGTTTCACAGGTTGCGGAATCGGGCTATACCCACGTCGGTGGGTTTCCCTGCAGGGCAAACAGGTGATGTGCCACACTTGAGGCATGACTAATAACCTGGATAACACTGGATTTACTACCGTGTCGAAACCGGACAGCAAGGTGATCAACAGCTTTGTGCAGCATTCCACCGGCGTGATTGAGTTGAACCGCCCGAAGGCGCTGAATTCCCTCAATCAGGAGATGGTTGATCTCATTCAGGAAGCACTGGACAAATGGATCGATGATGATGCGGTGCATCGTGTTGTCATCTATTCCACCACGGATCGGGCCTTCTGTGCGGGTGGCGATGTCCGTGCAGTCCGGGAGGCCATCTTGAACGGTACCCCGGAAGTCGGTGATCGCTATTTTGTTGAGGAATTCGTGATGAACGATGACCTCGGTAATTTTCCCAAGCCTGTCATCTCGGTGATTGACGGGGTGGTCATGGGTGGTGGCCTGGGGGTATCCATGCATGGCTCGCACCGGGTGGTTACGGAAAAGGCATTCGCCGCGATGCCGGAGATGGCGATCGGATACACCCCGGATGTCGGATTCACCTATTTCATCCAACGGGCAACAAGCTCCGCGGTGGGTAAGTTCCTGGCGGTCACCGGATGGCGGATGAGTCCTGCCGATATGTTGTGGGCAGGGGTGGCCACCGACTTCATCGAGTCCAGGGATGTCGGGGCTTTCACCCAGACTGTCATCGAGCGCTCCCTGGAGGAGGCACTCGATGAGTTTCGATCCCAGCCGGAGGAGGACAGCGGGTTGGCGCGGATCGTGCCACAGATTGAGCAGACATTCCACTTCGGTAGCTGGAAGCTTATCGACGAAGCGCTGTCCGCCCATGAGGATCAGGCCTTTGTTGATCAGGTTCGTGATCTCATGAGTGGCGCAGCCCCCTCTGCTGTGGTTGCGACGATTATCCTCATGGAGGCCAACCGGGAGGTGGATACTCTCCGGGAGGGGCTGGACAATGAGCTGGCCATGAGCCTGCATATGCTGCGCCAGCCTGACTTCATCGAGGGGGTACGTGCCGTCCTGGTGGATAAGGACCGTAACGCCACCTTCCACCCCGCTACATTTGATGAGGTGGATGAGGGGACCTATCACCGCGTGATTTCTGATTAGAGGCTTTTCCCATACCTTTTGATACCTTTGAGGTGGCCCATTTGGTTGATGGGCCCGAATTCTCGGAGAAAGGTGTGGAGTGGAGCCGAAGGCGAAGATCCCCGTACCTTGGGGCTGGTACCTCGGTATCGTCGGATTGATTGTGGTGAGCACGGTGGCATCGGCATCGATGCTGAACCTCGTTCCACAACAGATGCCCGCCCGTGTCAATGGTGGCCTGGTTGCCCTGGGAGGTTCCTATTCACCACCCATGAGCATGGAGTCGCTTATTGCCCGCGTCATTGCTGGACCACTGCTGACCCTGGTCATTGCGGTGGGGGTGTCGCTGTTG
>SMEN01000271.1_pt1 | contig 16057 bp, 12 predicted proteins | sample 2456271 | NCBI WGS metagenome assembly SMEN01 (sample SAMN10132593, study PRJNA489261) | soil metagenome | isolation source: day1 control-loamy sand soil ammended with raw manure from dairy cow... | place: USA | collected 2015-04-01 | reverse complement strand
CAAAGAAAACACTACAATCGCTGTCATGCAGATCGTAATCAACGGTGCGCTGCCGGAACCGGCCATCGCGCGCGAACTCATTAAACACTTGGCCCAGACCGCCCCCAACTTGGTTCAGTTGATGGGCCAGGGTAAGGGCACGCTGTCGGTACGCGAACCAGCGCTAGAGCTCTGTACGCCAGAACAATCCTGGCTACTGAAGGCTCACGGCTTTACGGCGCACCAAGCCCAGCATCTTAGCGCAGGTCTGGGCCCTTTGCGGCTACGCCAGTTGAAACAAATCCACTCGATAGGGCCTGACGAAGCGGTCTGGCTGGCCGAGCTGGTTCATATCGCACCCTCGCGGGAAGGAGCCATGCTCTTGCCTGCTGCGCAACTGGCCCTGACCGAGTCCTACAGCCGTGCCTTGCTGGATGCTATTTACCCATATCTGGACGGCACAGGCTTTGATTTCGAGTATGTCAGTCCGGAAATGTGGCGCGTCATCCCACCGACGGATTTTACTGTTGATGCGGCCTCCCCAGAACTGGTCAGCCAAAGCAATTTGAATAATTGGTGGAAGCAGGATGTGCAAACCCGTCCTTGGCGCCGCCTGACCAACGAATTTCAGATGCTGGCTTTTTCCCTGCCAGATAATCAGGAACGCGAACAAGCAGGCCTGCCCACTGTGAACAGCTTGTGGCTGTTTGGTGGTGCTGCCTGTAATCAACTGGGCCCGGAACCGGCCCAGATGCGCATTATTGATGACTTGCAAGACAGCCTGATGCGACAAGACTGGGGCCTGTGGCTGGAACAATTGGCCCAGTTGGATCGCACCGTGCTCGCCCCCCTGGCCGCAGGGCCTGCGCCTGAGTTGGTGCTGACGGGTTCCGATCGCTACGCGCATATCGGTCCTCCCTCGCGCCGTATCTGGCCCATGTCCCTGTTCAAACAAACCTCTAACTGGAGTCAGTGGTGGTCACCCCTATCCTGAAAAACCGTCCCGAACAACAAGCCGCGAGCCTAGCCCTGAAGCAGGCCGGGATTCACGACTTAATGGCGCGCCTGCTGGCCTCGCGTGGTGTTACGGATGCCGCTCAGATCGATCCGGCCTGGCGTAATATGATTCCTCCCAGCCTGCTGACCCAAGCACGGGAAGCCGCCGTATTACTGGCTGATGCCATCGCTCGACGCGACCGCATGCTGATCATTGCCGACTATGACTGCGATGGCGCTACCGCCTGTGCCGTAGGCCTGCGAGCTTTGCGCAGCATGGGTGCGGTGGTGGACTTTCTGGTTCCCAACCGTTTCGAGACTGGCTATGGCCTGTCGCCTGCGGTAGTGGAACTGGCCGAGCAACACCCCTCGGGCAAACCAGACCTGTTGATCACCGTGGATAACGGCATTGCCAGTATCGATGGTGTGGAAGCCGCGCACATGGCGGGTATGCAGGTTCTGGTCACTGACCACCACTTGCCCGGCGACGAACTGCCCGATGCCTTGGCGATTGTGAATCCCAACCAGCCCGGTTGTGAATTCCCGTCCAAGAACCTGGCCGGCGTGGGTGTGATCTTCTATCTGATGCTGGCATTGCGGGCCGAACTACGCCAACGCGGGGTGTATGAGGCCAATGCGGGTCCTCGACTGAACGAGCTGGCGGACCTGGTGGCCTTAGGCACCGTCGCCGACGTGGTCAGCCTGGACGCCAATAACCGCTTGATCGTCACCCAGGGGCTGGAGCGCATGCGCAAAGGCCAGATGCAGGTCGGGTTGCGCGCCCTATTTCAAGTGGCTGGCCGCGATCCGCGTCAGGCTAGTGCGTTTGATTTGGGTTTTGCTCTAGGCCCACGCATTAACGCTGCGGGCCGTCTGGCCGATATGGCTTTGGGTATCCGTTGTCTGATTACCGATGACGAGGACGAAGCCGCGAATCTGGCCCGCGAACTGGAAGACATGAACCAGGACCGGCGCTCCATCGAACAATCCATGCGCGAAGAAGCCCTGCGCGCTGCCGAGCTGGCTGAGCCGGACACCAGCGCCACGGTCTGCGTGTATCACCCTGAATGGCACCAGGGCGTAGTGGGATTGGTGGCCTCGCGTCTTAAAGAAAAGTACTGGCGCCCCACCCTGGCCTTCGCCCAAGGTGACGAAGGTGAGATCAAAGGTTCGGGTCGCTCGATCCCGGATGTGCACCTGCGCGATGCGCTGGACTTAGTGTCCAAGCGCTATCCCGGCCTGATCCTGAAGTTCGGCGGCCACGCGATGGCAGCAGGCCTGACTATTGAGGAAGACAATTACGAAGTCTTTGTGCAAGCGTTTGAAGAAGCGGTTCAGGAACTGACCGGCCGCTACCACTTCGACCCTATCATCGAAACCGACGGCTCGCTGGAGCCCGAGCACATCAACATCACCGTCGCCAGCCTATTACAAAAACAGGTTTGGGGAGCAGGTTTCCCGGCCCCTGTGTTCCGTGACAACTTCTTTGTGCGCCAGCAGCGCTTGCTGAAAAATAAGCATTTGAAGCTAAGTCTGGAGCGCAACGGCGAATACTTCGATGCCATCTGGTTCAACCGCGATACCTTGCTGCCCGAAAATATTGAAGCCGCTTATCGCCTGGATCAGAACGAATGGAATGGCAATATCAGCGTGCAGTTCATTATTGAATTCGCACAAGGCCAGGACTAAGCAGTACCGGTTCTGACTAAAAAACCCGCTGTGTTCGCAGCGGGTTTTTTTACGACTCCTCAGGACTTTTTAGCGCCAGGCCGAGTTGGCAAGGTCGCCAGCACCAAACCGGCTAAAGCCAGGGCAAAAGCATACACATGCATGGTGGTAAAGCTTTCCCCCAAGACCAGCACCCCCACCGCCGCCGTACCCAAAGGCATCAACACCATGAAAACAGCCGCTTGCGAGGCCGGTACAGAGCTCACCCCTGTCATCCACAGCCACACTGTCCAGACACTGGCCGCCAGGGAGTAAAACAGAAGTAAAGGCCAGATCCACCCCGCGGGCGCCGTAAAGTCAAAGCCCCAGGCTGAATACAGGCCCAGGGGGGTAATCAGGACCAGGCTGCACAGGTTGATAATTGCGCTGATACGTTTGGGACTCATCACCGCCGTCAGTCGCTTGCCAATGACCGCATAGGCAGACTCACACAGCACGGCACAAAAGATCAGTGCATTACCCAGCCATATTTTGGACGGGTCCAGTTGCTCCACTCCATGATCATCGGCCTGTACCAGGGCCAGCAGGGCAATACCTGCGACCCCCAGCGCCAACGAAGCCCAGGTACGCGGACCTATGCTTTCTTTCAGAAAATACCAGCTGAGCAAGGCCACCATCCCGGGGATGGCCGACAAAATCACCCCGGCCGATACGGCACTGGTCATGCTGATGCCGGTCACCATGCACAGGGTGAACAGGAAATTCCCTAAAAATGATTCCAGAAAAATCAAACCGCGAGTGCGTAGATCCAGCGCAGGTTCCGTGGCGGGTTTGCGCAACCAGCGCAACATGGCCACGGCACCAATGCCAAAACGCAGCCAAGCCAACAAAAACACCGGCAAAGCGGCCACCAAAGGCCGCGTCAAGGCGATATAACTTCCCACTAAAGTCATGGACAGAGCCAAACAGGCATAAGCTGCCAGACGTGATCCCGCTGTATTCACCCACGATCTCCTAATACACACATTTACAAGGCAACTAATCAAAATACCATGGAGGCCAGGGTCTACAATACGCCCGAGCTCGGCCTTCCAGGATAAAAAAGCAGGGCCGCCCTGCGCCCTTACCGCTCATCACAGCCTGTACCCCGGACCTTACCCAGATCTGTCTACAGTTTTGCCGTGTCATGCCTGCGCTTTATCCCACCCCACCGGAAAGCTGTGTCGCCAGCCCTTAAGCAGGTCTGCGATTGACGGTCCCATCACGCCCGGTCCGACACTGATAGCTCCCCCCTACAACAGACTAATCCGCACCGCGCGGGCCTACCGGCCAGCCGTGCTCCTTGAAGGATATTTCATCATGCAGGCTATCGCCCGCCTGAGCCGTTTTGTTGGCAATACCTTTGCCATCTGGGTTCTACTGTTTGCCGTTCTGGCTTACTACTTTCCTGACCACTATCGCTGGTTGGGCGCTTATATTGTGCCTTTGCTGGGCATCATCATGTTCGGCATGGGGCTGACTTTGTCGCGCCAGGACTTTGCCGAAGTGTTTGTGCGCCCTGGCCGCGTGGCCGTTGGTGTGCTGGGTCAGTTCATCATCATGCCCGGTTTGGCCTGGCTGCTGACTTACGCCTTTTCCCTGCCACCGGAACTGGCCATTGGGGTGATCCTGGTGGGCTGCTGCCCAGGCGGGACCTCCTCCAACGTCATGACCTTTCTGGCCCGTGGCGATCTGGCCCTGTCAGTGGCCATTACTTCGGTAACCACCTTGCTGGCCCCCATCGTGACGCCTGCCCTGATTTACTTCCTGGCCAGCCAATGGCTGGAGGTCAGTGCATCCGCCATGTTCTGGTCCATTGTTCAGGTCGTCATTTTGCCCATCGCGTTGGGCATTATTGTGCAATCTTTGCTGGGTGAAAAGGTTAAAGCCGGTGTTGCCGCTCTGCCCTTAATTTCCGTTGTCGCCATCGTAGCTATTGTGGCCGCCGTTGTCGCAGGCAACCAAGCCAAGATCGCCACCAGCGGCCTGTTAGTGTTCACGGTCGTGGTTCTGCACAATATGCTTGGCTACCTCCTGGGCTACGTCCTGGCTCGCCTGACCGGCATGCCGCTGGCCCAACGTAAAACCCTGGCCATTGAAGTGGGCATGCAAAACTCTGGTTTAGGCGTGGCCCTGGCCAGCGCACACTTCTCGCCACTGGCAGAAGTGCCCAGCGCTATCTTCAGCGTCTGGCACAATATTTCCGGTCCTTTGGTCGCGACTATCTTTCGTCGCATGGGCGATGACAAACAGTAAACCCTTGTCATTCCTGCGGGTTTGACCCTGAACCCGCAAAAGAAAGGGGCGCTCTACCGGGCGCCCCTTTTTATTTCCAGACACATCCAGCTATCAAGCCGATGTGCCGTCCTTGAACTGGCTGATGGCCTTGACGACACGACGGGCATCCTCTCGAATGCGAGTCATCAAACCACCTGCGGTCTCACTTAATGCCAGACTATTGCTGACATAGCCCAGACTGCCTTGCATCTGAGTGGCCGCACGCTGAGCCAGTTGCTGGTTTTGCTGCATCAAAGCAGCGATATCCACCGTGAACTGGTGCGTGCGCCCGGCCAGACTACGTACTTCAGAGGCCACCACGGCAAAGCCCTTGCCCTGCGTCCCTGCCCTGGCGGCTTCAATAGCGGCATTCAAGGCCAGAATATTGGTTTGAAATGCAATGCCTTGAATCGAATGCACCATTGCGCCAATCTTGGCAGACTGCTCATTCAAGGCATCAATTTCCTGCCCCGCCTGCTCTAAATGCTGCTCAATCCCCCGCACGGCGCCCAGCGTATCCTGCATAGTGGTTTCGCCCTCATGTGCACCTGCATCCGTATCCTGGGCAATATCCATTGCCAACTGCGCTGCCCGTGATTCTGCGTGATTACGCTCGACTTGAGCGGTAACATCCGTGGCGAACTTCACCACACCATACAAGCAGCCTTGTGCATCGTAGAGGGGGTTATAACTGGCTCGCAGCCAGACTTGGCGACCATCGCGCGTACGGCGGCGAAACTGGTCCGACACAAAGTGGCCCAAGTTCAAGGTGCGCCACAATTGTTGATACTCGGCAGAGTTAAGCTGCTCCGGAAAGCAAAATTTAGCGTGGTGCTGACCTAAGACCTGATCCAGCGTGTAGCCCATCACGGTCAGGAAGTTTGAATTGGCATTCAGAACTTTACCGTTCAAATCAAACTCGATCATGGCGGTGGAGCGTTCAATTGCCGTCAAGACACTGGCTCGTTTGCTTTCTGTCCCCGCCTCGGAACTGACGTCCGTCGCCAGCATCAGAATTCGCTCACCGCCGGCACGTCGCACCAAAGGGGAAAATGTGGCCTGTAACCAATGGTCCCGTCCCTCGCGATCGCTTACCGATAAGCGGGCGCTGCCTCCATGCTGACTGCTCCACTGCCCCCATTGATGGGAGGCCTGACCCTCGCCCTTGAAGATCTGGCTAAAACTCATGCCCGCCAGATCAGTGGGTTCGATACCCAATAGCTGACACAGCAAAGGGCTACAAGCCTGAATTTGTCCTTGAGCGCTGAATTCAGCTGCCAACATGGTGCCCCACACCGACTGCGCAAAAGGTCCGGACTGCGGCCCTGCGGAAACCCCGGTTCGGGCCTTGAATAAGCGCGTAATAGATAAAGCCATTTTGTTTCTTTTGGATGCAATTCAGACAGTAAGCGGCAGTGTAGCGCCGTCTTCACGGAAACAGGCGCCTGCCGAACAATTTGCATCCAGGGTGTCGCACAGCACCCACAAGTGGCGTGTTATCAGCTTTTACGTGACGAAACGAAAATACCGCCCACAATCAGCAAAAAGGCGGCACCGTGGTAGAGCTTGGGGGTATCGCCCAAAATAAAGACCGACATCAGGGCCGCAAATACCGGCATCAGATTGACGAAGAAACCGGCGGTGGCCGCCCCCACTCGCTGGACCGCAACCCCCCAGCATCGCAAAGCGACCAAAGCTGGGCCAGTGCCCACATACAGAATAGCCAGCACCAGCCCCCAGCTCCAGTCGATATGCCAATCGGTGAATTGCCACTCCATCGCCGCAAAAGAACCAGACCAGATCACACCAAAGAACACTTGCGCCATCACGACAGTGGCCCAGGTTTCTGCAATCGCCCCTTCATGGCGACGGGTACTGAGCATCCAGCTATAGACCGCCCAAGCAATGGTGGCGATCACCATATAGACGTCGCCCGGTACAAAGCTGAAAGCGATCAGCTCGTTCCAGTCAGCCCGCGTCAAGACCAGAACCACGCCCAACAAAGACATCAGGCCCCCGACCAACTGACGCCCGTTCACCGTTGATTTGAAGAACAAGCGCCCAATCACCAGCATCCAGAACGGCAGGCTGGCATTGACCAGCGTGACGTTAATGGGAGAGGAGCTTTGCAGGGCCAGATACTGCAAGGCGTTATAGATTCCTATGCCCAGCAAGCCCAGGATCGAATAGCGTTTCCAATTCGTCCACAGATTGCTGCCGCGCCGCAGTACCTGACGACCGACAAACAGCAAAATCGTAAAGGCCACCAGCCAACGGAAAAAATTCAGCGTGATGGGAGGCACCTGATCATGGATCAAGCGCCCCACAATGGCATTACTTGCCCACAGAATGGTGGGCAAAACCAGCAAGGCCGTTGTGCCGGGGGTCAGTTTCTGATTGCTCACAAGCTTGTCCTAAAAAACAGCAACGGCGCAGGTGATCCTTCATCAGGTCAATGTGCGCCGTTACGATTGGCCTTAGTATATAGGCAAGATCACCCTGCCCTCTATGGCTTTGCTCTGTGGTTTATTGATGCTTGAACTGGTCAATCTTTGACCAATCCATAAATATTATTTATAATCATACAATTGTCCCGTCATGGCGCTAATTGAATTCATTGGCCCATCCCATCCACGCTCGTCTGGCTTTAACAACACCTGACGCAGCTATCCAGGGTAAACCGACCTTGAAACACCCCCACTTTTGGGAATAAGGCTTGACCGAATCAAGCGCCCCAAGTGCATTGCTTGGCACCACGACCATCTCTTTTACCGGCATGGGTCTTCCCCATCTGCCGCGGTATGAGTCCATGCACTTGACAGGTATTGGTGTTTTTGCCCCTAGTCCATGTACGCAGACGCACGGTGTGCTTGCTCCACGTAGACCCCTGTACGAACGACGGGCCCGTTTTCAATTTAATCAACCCAGCCCTGTCTGGAACAAGCCGCTCCTGACAGAACCCGCTTCACCTCGATTTTCACGGGCCTAGTGCAAGCTGGACTCATGACGCCGCTTGTCCGGTTTGTCTGTCCGCCCTTGCTGCTATGCCCTGCCCCGTCCCGCCCTGCTGGGCCAGACGGGAATTATTATTTTTAAAGGAGTCCCGATCTATGGCCAAAGAAGAGCTACTTGAAATGCAAGGTTCCGTTACCGAAATCCTGCCTGACTCGCGCTTTCGTGTCACGCTGGAGAACGGTCATGCCGTCATTGCCTACACAGGCGGCAAGATGCGCAAGCACCACATCCGCATCCTGGCTGGTGATAGTGTCACCCTGGAAATGTCGCCTTACGATCTGAGCAAAGGCCGCATTATTTTCCGCCACTTGCCCAAACGCATTGGCGCACCCTCTGCTCCTCGTCGCAGCCCCCAGCGCCGCTAAGACATATCGCCACACCCCTGTCACAATTAGATGCAAAGATAGGCCCGCATGACAGGGGTGCGGTAGGAGCCAACAGCGCTCGGGCGCACCCCACTCTTTGTGGGAGTCGCCTTGAAGAAATTACTCACGCTTAAAACAGGCTTTATTGCCTATTTTGCGGTTCTGAGCCTGTTTTTAATTCTGATGCTCATTGCTTTGCAGCACTTGAGCAACAGCATAGAACAACGCAAAAACCTGGAAGCGCAGCGCCATCAAACGACCGCGCTCAGCAAAGACTTCAAACGCATCAGTGAATCGATCAGCCGCCAGGCCATCGCCTTCGTTTCCAGCGAACAAGTCGAATTCCAGGATCATTTCCGCCACCTTCTGGCCATCTTCACCGGTACACAAGCTGATCAGGACGGCGTAGCCCAAGCCATGCTGGAGCGCTTTAACGGCCTGGAGCTGGAACCCGCCGAGCAAGACTTGCTGCGTTCAGCCTACGAGCAAACGCTGGAACTGGCCCAAATCCAATCTGAAGCCATCCAAACCGCCAGCGGCCAATTTGAAGAAGGTAACGGCGCCATTCGCATTGCCTTGCCCAACGCCTTGATGGCCAAAGTGCTGGTGTTCAGCCAGCAATACATTCAAGCCTCCTCCCAGATCACCACCACCCTGGATCAATTCGAGCATCAGTTCGGCGAACGCCTGGACAACTCGCTAAAACAGGCTGGCCGCAGCAGTGATCACGCTTTCGGTTTGGCCCTGGCGGCTCTGGCCTTGTTTTTCATCGCCAGCACCTTGGCTTTGCGCCTGCTGTATCAGTCCATCAAACAACCCTTGGATCAAGGCGCGAATCTTGCCAAAGAATTGGCCCAAGGCAGGCTCAATGCCCAGCTTGTCGTACGTCGTCACGATGAATTTGGCACCTTGCTGACTGCTCTGAACGGCATTGGCCAAGGTGTGCAAACAGTGGTGCATCAAATTCGTGAACAAACCCGCTTGATCCGTGACGGCTCGCAGGACATTGTGCTGGGCAGTCAGAGCCTGAGTGAACAGATTCAAGAGCAATCCACCGAACTGAATCACACGGTCAAAACCATGACTCAGTTAGCTGACACGGTGCGACAGAATGCTCAGCAGGCCCAAACCGCCGACCAACTGGCGCAAGACACCTCCAGCCAAGTAGAGCAAGGCAGTCAGGCTTCTCGCCGCCTGCTTGATACCATCAACGCTATCGCCGACAGCTCGCACAAAATGAGCGAGATCACCAAGCTGATCCGCAGCATTGCTTTCCAGACCAATATCCTGGCCTTGAATGCGGCCGTCGAGGCTGCCCGAGCTGGCGTACACGGCCATGGTTTTGCGGTGGTCGCCGCTGAGGTACGCAATCTGGCCCTGCGCTCTACAGATGCCTTGCATCAGATCGCCACGCTGATCTCCAGTTCCGTTGAACAAACCGAGCAAAGCTCGGCCGCTGCCCGCAGCATGGCGCAGGTTATGGTAAGTACACAACACAAGGTCCATGAAATGCGCGGCATTGTGGCTCATATCGCTCAAGCCTCTCAAGACCAGGCCACCCATATCGAATCCGTGAACCAGGTGATGACGCGCCTGGACCAGCAAGGTCAGGCCAACCGCCAAAGGGTCGAGCACAGCGCCAGAACAGCCCAAGAGCAGCTGGAACAGGCTACGGTACTGGCTCAGGTAGTGGCTCACTTCAGCCTGGATAATGTCATTTCCGATACCCCAAAACCTACCCGGCCCACTGCATCAGGACGGAGCATTGAGCGATCTGGCGCAGCCTACCGCCCACAGGCCTGCCCAATGTCCAGTCCCTGATATGCCAATACGTGCCATAGGCCGCCGATAAGGGTAAAATCGGAAGTTTGCCGCGCGCCCCACAATTGAGTGGCGCAGACTGGCACCTCAAACATAGGAAAGCCGTTAAATCATGGAATCGGAACGACTTAATCAACTGGAAGCCCGCCTGGCCGATTATTCGGAGCGGGAAAATGCACTACGGAGGTATCTTTGACTACGATGAAAAAGCTCATCGTTTGCACGTAGTCAATGCCGAACTAGAAGATCCCAACGTCTGGGATAACCCACAGCACGCTCAAGATCTGGGCCGCGAAAAGAAGAGCCTGGAAAATGTGGTGCACGTTCTGGACGCCTTGCACACGGGCCTGAAAGATTCGCAGGACCTGTTTGAGCTGGCCGCGATGGACGATGACGATGACACCATCGCCGCCATCGAAGAAGATTGTGCCGCCATGGCCAGCCGCATTGAAGAGCTGGAGTTTCGCCGCATGTTCTCCAACCCTGCCGACCCCCTGAATTGCTTTATGGATATTCAGGCTGGCGCGGGTGGTACCGAGGCCCAGGACTGGGCTTCCATGCTGCTGCGCATGTATGTGCGCTATGCCGAGCACAAAGGCTTCAAGGCTGAAATTCTGGAACAGTCCGATGGGGATGTCGCCGGTATCAAATCGGCGTCGATCAAAATTGAAGGCGATTACGCCTACGGTTTTCTGCGTACCGAAACCGGCGTACACCGCCTGGTTCGCAAGAGTCCCTTTGACTCCTCCAACGGTCGCCACACCTCGTTTACCAGCGTGTTTGTGTACCCGGAAATTGACGACTCCTTTGAAGTTGAAGTCAATCCGGCCGACCTGCGTATCGACACCTACCGCGCCAGTGGTGCCGGTGGTCAGCACATTAACAAAACCGACTCGGCCGTTCGTATTACCCACGAGCCCAGCGGTATTGTGGTGCAGTGCCAGAACGATCGCTCGCAGCACCGTAACCGTGCCGAAGCCATGCAGATGCTGAAGTCGCGCCTGTACGAGCTGGAAATGCGCAACCGCATGGCCGCGCAGCAAAAACTGGAAGACTCCAAGAGCGATGTAGGTTGGGGTCACCAGATCCGCTCCTACGTTCTGGACCAAAGCCGCATCAAGGACTTGCGTACCAATCTGGAAATGTCCAATACGCAAAAAGTCCTGGATGGCGATCTGGACCCCTTTATTCAGGCCAGCCTGAAACAAGGTATCTAATATGCACACTTCCACGCTGACCGTTCTAAGCGGTGCCTCGCGCGGCCTGGGCCTGGCCCTGGCACGTCAGGCACTGGCAGCAGGCCATCAGTTAATCACCCTGTCCCGCAGCCAACTGCAACTGGATGCCCCACAAGGGTCTCATCAGCACCTGCAAGTGGATCTGGCCAGCGCGGAAGGCGCACAACAGGCTGCCAAGGCTCTCCAAGCCTTGCTCAGCCAATCCCAGGCTCAACGCTATGTGCTCATTAACAATGCCGGCACCGTTGATCCCGTTGGGCAGGCCAGCCACCTGCTCGATGCCCAGGCCATTACACAGGCGCTGCAATTGAACCTTGCCAGTGTCATGAGCCTGACCGCCGCCTTTTTACAAGGCGCCCCTCAGGATGCCCAGCGACAGGTGCTCAATATCTCCTCGGGTGCAGGCCGCAATCCCGTATCGGGCTGGGCGGTGTATGGGTCCAGCAAAGCCGCACTGGACTTTTATACGCAAACCCTGAAGCTGGAAAACCCCGAACTGGCAGTCTGCTCCTTGGCCCCTGGCGTGGTGGATACCGATATGCAAAGCCATATCCGTAGCCACAACCGCGACCAGTTTCCAAACCTGAGCCGCTTTATTGATCTGCATCAGCAGGGTCAGCTAAGTAGCCCAGAAGAGACCGCCGAGCGGATTTTGCGCCATCTCGACAGCCCAGCTTTTGGCCAGCACATCCTGGATGACATCCGCCACTACGAATAAGTACCGAAACAATGACTGAACCGCTAGACACTTCCGCACCCGTCGTAGACGAAAACCGCCTGATCGCCGAGCGCCGTTCCAAACTGGACCGCGTACGCGAAAACGGTATCGCCTACCCGAACGATTTCCGCCCTGATGCGCATGCCGCCGAGCTGCACAGCCAGTACGGCGAGCAAGACAAAGATGCTCTGGCCCAAACTGCCAAGACGGTGAAAGTCGCTGGCCGCATGATGCTCAAACGCGTCATGGGTAAAGCTAGTTTCGCCACACTGCAAGACGCGTCGGGCCGTATCCAGATCTATCTGGACAAAGCGGCTCTGGGCGAAGAAAGCTATGCGGAATTCAAGGGCCTGGACATTGGCGATATCCTGGCCGTGGAAGGCACGGTCTTCAAGACCAATAAAGGTGAGCTGTCAGTACACGCCAGCAGCGTGCGCTTGCTGGCCAAATCCCTGCGCCCCCTGCCAGATAAATTCCACGGTCTGGCTGACCAGGAATTGAAATACCGTCAACGCTATGTTGACCTGATCATGGGCGAAGACACCCGCCAGACCTTCCTGGCGCGCAGCAAAGTCATGAGCAGCCTGCGCCAGCACATGGCCCAGGCCGACTTTCTGGAAGTGGAAACCCCCATGCTGCACCCGATTCCGGGTGGCGCATCGGCTAAACCTTTCGTGACTCATCACAATGCGCTGGACATGGAAATGTACCTGCGTATTGCTCCTGAGCTGTATCTGAAGCGTTTGATCGTGGGTGGCTTCGAGCGCGTGTTCGAAATCAACCGCAACTTCCGTAACGAAGGTGTCAGCCCGCGTCACAACCCTGAATTCACCATGATGGAGTTCTACGCGGCCTACACGGACTACCAATGGCTGATGGATTTCACCGAGAACCTGATTCGTGAAGCCGCGATCAGCGCTCGTGGTACCGCCACTTTGCAGTACCAGGAACGTGAACTGGATCTGAGCCTGCCGTTTGATCGTCTGACGATTACCGGCGCTATCTTGAAGTACGCCCCTTCCTACACGCTGGAGCAACTGCAAGACATCGCTTTCCTGCGCACCGAACTGGCCCGCAAGAAAGTGGACGTAAACGCTCCCCCGCTGCGTGATGCTGGCCTGGGCGCGTTGCAACTGGCCCTGTTTGAAGAGACCGCTGAAGCCCAGTTGTGGCACCCGACCTTCATCATTGACTACCCGGTAGAAGTGTCCCCATTGGCGCGCGCTTCAGACACTCAGGACGGTATTACTGAGCGCTTCGAACTGTTCATTACCGGACGCGAAATTGCGAATGGCTTCTCGGAGTTGAACGACCCCGAAGACCAGGCTGCCCGCTTCCAGGCTCAGGTTCAAGCCAAGGATGCAGGCGACGAAGAAGCCATGTTCTACGACGCTGATTACATCCGTGCTCTGGAATACGGCATGCCTCCTACGGGCGGCTGCGGGATTGGTATCGACCGCCTGGTGATGTTGCTGACCGATAGCCCTGCTATTCGCGATGTGATTCTGTTCCCTCATCTGCGCCGCGAAGACTAATCGCGATCCAGAACGAAAAAGGCGCGGCATTGTCCGCGCCTTTTTCGGCCTCGCTATCCATCCCTATGCAGGCCTGCAGCATGGGCGAGATCAGCCCCACCTCACCGCATCACGCGCGTCACTACCGAATCAAGCCCCAAGCTATAGCGGCAACTCACTCAGGTGTGATGCCGGCAAGCGCTGCCACTTCGCGAAACAAAGCGATGTCACGCGCCACGATCTGGTCGAGTGACTCTGCTGAACCCGGCGCGATGACAAAGCCCAACTCCTCTAGAGGCGCAGCAAACTCACGTGAACGTAGCACACCTGTGATATCGCGATTAAGGCGAGCCACCACATCATCCGGGGTAGCACGTGGCACAAAGATCCCTTGCCAGCTCTCGATCACAAAGTCCGGTACGCCCAGCTCCTGAAAGGTCGGAACATCTGGCAGAACCTTGGAGCGCTGCGGCGACGTGACCGCTAGAGGCACAAGCTCACGGCTCTGCACGTTCTGAGTCGCCGCCGAGATATCGATGAGTGCGCCATCCACATGCCCGCCCAGTATGTCCAGCACAGCCGGTGCCCCACCTGCATAGGGAATGTTATTGGTGCTCGTGCCCAAACGATGATTAAGCAACTCGACGGCAAGATGATAGATGCTGCCGTGGCCGATCGGCAGCGCCGCAGAGACCTCGCCCGGACGTCGCTTAAGCAATGCAAGGTATTCGTCAAAGCGAGTAATGCCTAGCCCCGGACGTACCACCAGCACCTGCGAATTAACGATAGTGCGGGTTACACCGCGCACATCGGTCTCGCTGTAGGGTAGCTTGCGCCCGAGCGCCGCATTGATTGCCAATTGGTCACCGCTAGATAGCAGAGTGTGGCCGGTCGGTGCAGCGCGAACTACTCGATTGACGCCAAGGCTAGTGTGGGCGCCTGGCACATTGTCCACAATTACGGTTTGCTGCCACAACTCGGCAAGGCTTTGTCCGAGCATCCTCGCTATCCGGTCAGCATTGCCACCCGGGTTAACCGGAACAACGATGCGCACTGGCCCCGACGGAAAGGAATCAACCGGCTGTGCAAGTGCCGGAGCCGCAGCAAACGCGGCGCCAATTGATGAAGCAGCGCCACCAAGCCGGGTAAGAACACCCGCGCCAGTGGCTTTCAGAAGCATGCGACGATTCAAGCCCACCTCCTATAGCGACATACAAACCCATGATCCGCAGTCTAGTGAACACTTGCTCACTATTCAAGTAGACCTTGAAGGCCCCTAACGTAGCCCTCAGAATTGCCAGGCGGAAGTCATGCTGAAAAGAAAAAAAGGACGCTCTAAAGCGTCCTTTTTATTGCCTGCACAACAAGGCGATTACAACTTACGGCACCTAGGCGGCTAGTGTGACTGAGCTGACTTAGTTCTGTGGACTCATGCTTGTTAGAGCGATTCCACTGGTTCGATCTTGCGGGCTTATCCTGATTTTTTCGTGCCCGCTAGACCCTTACCTTGTCCCGATCCTGTGCAATCAATCCACTGGCAAGCGAATCACGGCTTGCGCCCACTTGTGGGCCACCTCTGGCGACGAGAAGCACGATGCCTTGTCAGCCACCACACGTACAGCGCGCTCCAGCAACTGGATGTCGGCTTCGTGCTGGCGAGCTACGTGTGGGTCTTCAAAGAAGATCACACGCTGACAACGGTTTTCCAGCACCAGCTCCGCAATCTGCGCGTCGCCACCTAATGGGCCGCTTAGGTAGGACTGAATCCAGGGCGTATCTTTAGGCCAGCCCTTGGACCAAGCCAACTGGTTCAGCAAGGTACTGGTGGTTCCCGTTCCCACACGCTGCCCAAAGCGGGACAACAGATCAAAATGCTTGTCGGCAAACTCGATCATCTTGTCCTTGAGTGCATCGTGCGCAATCATGGCCAAGGTCTGGTTGGGGAAGTCAAAAATACGTTTGCAACTGGAATCGGGCCACAGGCCACGGCTGACGCGCTCGACTTCAATCCACTCAATCGCGCCCATCAGTGTAGAAATAAAGGGACGACCGTGCGTGATGCATTGGCGCTTCAGTGCCAAGGCTTCAGGGAAGATGGAGGAAGGATCAACCGGGTCGATCAGATAAATGGCGCCATCAAAAGGAGGCGTACCATCCGGGTATTGCGTTACCCGCGCCACCAGCTTCATCAAGCCGCCATCACGACCATAAGGGTAGCGAACCAGGCCGCCATACCCTTCCAGCAGGCCGGAACGCTCAATCGCGTTACAGGTACGTCCTACTGTGTAGAGCTCAATTTCCAATTCGCGAATACCGCTGGCTGAGCGCCGCAACCACTGAAACAAAGCCGCATCTGCCGAATCATGGTGCAATTGATTGGCCGCCAAACCGAAACGTAATGACATGGGTTCCTACACGGTAAACGAT
>SMEN01000282.1_pt1 | contig 16069 bp, 12 predicted proteins | sample 2456271 | NCBI WGS metagenome assembly SMEN01 (sample SAMN10132593, study PRJNA489261) | soil metagenome | isolation source: day1 control-loamy sand soil ammended with raw manure from dairy cow... | place: USA | collected 2015-04-01 | reverse complement strand
GAGTGTCTGGCGAGAGGAGTCCCACGTGAGCAATGTGGACAGCTTCGGTGCCAAGGGCGTACTTGACGTCAATGGAACCGAATACGAAATTTACCGACTGAATACGGTCGAAGGCTCAGAAAGCCTTCCCTACAGCCTTAAGGTTCTTCTGGAGAACCTGCTTCGCACCGAAGATGGTGCGAACGTTACCAGCGAGCACGTCAAGGCGCTGGGACAGTGGGATGCTTCGGCGCAGCCGAACACCGAAATCCAGTTCACCCCGGCCCGTGTGATCATGCAGGACTTCACCGGCGTTCCATGTGTTGTCGACCTTGCCACCATGCGCGAGGCCGTCAAGGAACTGGGTGCAGATCGACACCTTCGGTTTCGAAGGCGCCGTCGAGCGCAACATGGAGATCGAGTACCAGCGCAACGGGGAGCGTTACCAGTTCCTGCGCTGGGGCCAGACCGCGTTTGACGACTTCAAGGTCGTCCCACCGGGCACCGGCATCGTGCACCAGGTCAACATCGAGTACCTGGCTCGCACCATCATGACCCGCGAGGTCGACGGCGTACTGCGTGCCTACCCGGACACCTGCGTCGGCACCGACTCGCACACCACCATGGTCAACGGCCTGGGCGTGCTGGGCTGGGGCGTTGGCGGCATCGAGGCTGAGGCAGCGATGCTCGGCCAGCCTGTCTCCATGCTGATCCCGCGTGTTGTCGGCTTCAAGCTCTCGGGCGAGATCCCGGCCGGCGCGACCGCCACCGACGTGGTGCTGACCATCACCGAAATGCTGCGCAAGCACGGTGTTGTGGGCAAGTTCGTCGAGTTCTACGGTGAAGGCGTGGCAGCAGTGCCGCTGGCCAACCGTGCAACCATCGGCAACATGTCCCCTGAGTTCGGTTCGACCGCAGCCATGTTCCCGATCGACGATGTCACCCTCGACTACCTGCGCCTGACCGGCCGCAGCGAGGAGAACATCGCACTGGTCGAGGCTTACGCCAAGGAACAGGGCATGTGGCACGATCCAAGCCGCGAGATCCGTTTCTCGGAGTACATGGAACTGGACCTGTCCACCGTGGTTCCATCGATCGCCGGCCCGAAGCGTCCGCAGGACCGCATCGAGCTGTCGAGCTCGAAGGAGCAGTTCCGCAAGGACCTGCACAACTACGTGTCGGACACCGAGGACACCCAGGGCGCAGGCCGCCCATCGGTCGCCGTCGAGGTCACCAAGGAAGATGGAACCCAGTTCACCCTGGACCACGGCCTGGTCTCGATCGCATCGATCACCTCGTGCACCAACACCTCCAACCCTTCGGTGATGCTTGCAGCAGCAGTGCTGGCTCGCAACGCCGCCGAGAAGGGCCTGTCCTCCAAGCCATGGGTCAAGACTTCGGTCGCCCCGGGCTCGAAGGTCGTCACCGAGTACTACGAGGCTTCCGGCCTGCTGCCATACCTGGAGAAGCTCGGCTTCTTCGTGGTCGGCTACGGCTGCGCCACCTGCATCGGCAACTCCGGTCCGCTGGATGCCGAGATCTCCGAGGCCATCCAGGCCAACGATCTCGCCGCCACCGCAGTGCTCTCGGGCAACCGCAACTTCGAAGGCCGCATCAACCCGGACGTGAAGATGAACTACCTGGCTTCCCCGCCACTGGTCATCGCCTACGCCCTGGCCGGCACCATGGACTTCGACTTCGAGACCGACTCGCTGGGCAAGGACACCGAGGGCAACGACGTCTTCCTGAAGGACATCTGGCCATCGCCGGTCGAGGTCCAGCAGATCATCGACTCGTCGATCGACAAGGAGATGTTCGCCAAGGGCTACGAGGGAGTCTTCGAGGGCGACGCCCGCTGGAAGGCACTGGACACCCCTGAGGGTTCGACCTTCGCATGGGACGAGAAGTCGACCTATGCCCGCAAGGCACCGTACTTCGACGGCATGACCGCCGAGCCGCAGCCTGTCCAGGACATCGAGGGCGCCCGCGTGCTGTTGAAGCTGGGCGATTCGGTCACCACCGACCACATCTCGCCTGCAGGTTCCTTCAAGTCGGAGACCCCGGCTGGTCGCTACCTGATCGAGAACGGCGTGGATCGCAAGGACTTCAACTCCTACGGCTCGCGCCGTGGCAACCACGAAGTCATGATCCGCGGTACCTTCGCGAACATCCGCATCAAGAACCAGCTGCTGGACGGCGTCGAGGGTGGCTTCACCCGCGACTTCACCCAGGAAGGTGCTCCGCAGTCGTACGTGTACGACGCTGCAGAGAACTACAAGGCCGCCGGCACTCCGCTGGTCGTCCTGGGCGGCAAGGAATACGGTTCGGGCTCCTCGCGTGACTGGGCTGCCAAGGGCACCGCACTGCTGGGCGTCAAGGCTGTCATCACCGAGTCCTTCGAGCGCATCCACCGCTCGAACCTGATCGGCATGGGCGTTCTGCCGCTGCAGTTCCCAGAAGGCGAGTCGGCTGACTCGCTGGGCCTGACCGGCACCGAAACCTTCGCAGTCTCCGGCGTCACCGAACTGAACAACGGTGTCACCCCGAAGACCCTGAAGGTCACCGCAACCGCTGAAGACGGCAAGGTCGTCGAGTTCGACGCAGTCCTGCGTATCGACACCCCGGGTGAAGCAGACTACTACCGCAACGGTGGCATCCTGCAGTACGTGCTGCGCCAGATCGCAGCCGCCAACTAAGGATCCCGCTTCGATCCTTGATCGACGTGAACCCTAGGTAGTTCCGCAACCCGGAACACCGTGAGACCCAAGGCCCCGGCCTTGGGTCTCACGGTGTTAAACGTGCAAGAATGTTCGGGCGGCGAGCAGCTGCCCGGATGCGTCCGGACAGCCAACCAGCCCTGCCAAGGTGAAAGCAGCGATGCGCGAGATGACGACTCGAAAACCCCGTCTAGACCAGTTCCTGGATCCAGCGCAACTCGATGCGGTCGAACGCTGGCTGCCTGACTGCACCGTAGTCGCGGACCTCTCCTGGCATGAGACCGATACCCTGGTCCTGCACCTGCGTACCCCCGGAAGCGACTACATCCTCAAAAGCGCCGGAGCCGTGAACCGTCATTTCGAGCGGGAACTTGTCGCCCACAGCGGGCCGACGGCGGCACTGGTCGAGTCGGGGTTCGGCGCTGCGCTGCGTTTCGCCGATTCCCGGGCCAGGCTCATGATCCTCGAATATCTTCCCGGACGCCTCAGCGAGCACACCGCACGGGAACTGGACCCGGAATTCCACCGCCAGGCCGGACACGCCCTGCGAACCCTGCACCAGGGCACGGGGCGGCTCGACGCAGAATACGAATCGAAGCTGCTGGCCGTGAGCCTGAAGCGGCTGGGACAAGGGCACCGGATCGAACCGGAGAACGAACGCCGGGCCTACGAGGCCCTGCGGGCCTACCGGCCGCGGCCGGTCCGGCTGGTTCCAACCCACGGCGACTGGCAGCCGCGCAACTGGTTGAGCGACCATGGAAACTTGAAGGTCATCGATTTCGGCCGTTTCGACTACCGTGCACCGTCCACCGACCTGGTGCGCCTGGCCAACCAGCAATGGCTGGGGCGCCCCGAGCTTGAAATGGCTTTCCTGCAGGGCTACGGCGGCGACCCGCGACAGGCGCGCTGCTGGCCGATCGAATGCCTGCATGAGGCTATCGGCACGGTTGTCTATGCCTACCGCCTCGGCGCCGAGGACTTCGAAGCCCAGGGCCAGCGCATGCTCGGCCGGGCCTTGCAGCTTGCCGGGTGCTGAAGACCGCCAGGCCGGCATCGGCCACCCGCCGGTGATCCACGGTGCCGGCAGCCCTATTCGGAACGCGCGGTGCGCAGCATCTTCAGGGTGTCCCGGACGGCGAAGATCCGGTGCCGAAGTCCGTGGGCGCCGAAGGGCTCCAGCGAGATGAGCATGCGGATCCGTCCGAGCAGTCCCATCCGCAGCTTCGCACGCCGGGTGCCGAGCTCCGCTGCAGCCCGCGGGAGCTGCTCGAAGATCGACCGCCCTGCGGGAACGTCCCGCCGGATGACCAGCGGAACCCAGCTGCCATCGATCCTGGCCCGTGCCCTGTATTCCCACGCGGTGGCGGTGCGCACGACGCCGCCGGCGGCCAAGGGGATCGGAGGCTTCCCGCGCCGCCCGGTGATAAACCCGGTCACGGTTCCGGGCTGCATATCATCCAGCGGCAGCCACACGGTCAGCCGCACCCCGAACCCATGCCCGGACAGCTGTTCGTTCCAGCTGACGCCCGCCGGCCCATCGGTCATGGCGGTGCATCGGTAATCGGCGTGAACCCCTTCCGGCCGAGACCGCTCAAGATAGGCGACCGCGTCCCGGTAGCCCATGGACATCAGCGTGGACGCGCTGATCCGCCCCAGATAGAAGATAGGGTCCAGCGGCAGCGGGTGCTCCGGTTTGACGACATGCAGGACGAATTCACGTCCAGCGGCCTTGGCCTGCTCGAAATCGGCCAGCAGCCCGCCGGTGGCGCTCATTTCGATCATGTGCACGTACTGTTCCAGCGGGCCGTTGCCCCAGTACGGGGAGTTGCCCACGCACCAGACCAACCAGATTTCCCTAGCGCCATGATCCAGCGCAGCGGTGATATTCGCATCCCGGATCCACGCCGCATCGGTCCAGGTGGCCCCGTCGCGATGCAGCGGGGCGGTGAAAATCGGCAAGCTCATGCCCGCCGCCAGCAGCTGCGGGTCCACGTCTTTGGATGAGACCGCGATGCTTCGCTTTTCGGTGAAGTTGGCGATGTTGAAAGTTCCGGGAGTCTTGCTTTTCCGGATGGCCTCCACATCCACCCCCATGGAGGGGAAGAGCTTCGTCACCATGGCTTCGGGGCCGGAAAGCGCCGGCAGGTTCCACGGCCCCCGCAGGTAGTCGCGCAGCGGCAGCGGCGAGGAGAAATGGGAGACCTTCACCGAGGCCCAATGCTTCATCATCTGGTCTGCATCCTGCCCGGACAGCATCATGGCGGTGTTCAGGATTCCGCCGGAGGTCCCGTCCACATGGGTGAATTCCAGGCCCGCTTCCTCGAGGGCCTTGAGCACGCCAGCCTGCCAGGCGACGCGCATGCCGCCGCCGGCCAGGACCAGCGAGCGTTTCACCGCTGCGTCCGTTCATGCTTCGGGAGCATCTTCGCGCCCAGGCCGGCGGCCAGCACCGCGGCCGAGAGCAGGTCGAACGCGGCGACGGCCAGCGCCCGGCGGGCGAAAACACCGCGGCGCACCCCGCTCGTGACCGCGCCGACCGCGCCGGCCTTCTGGACCACGGACCAGAACAGCGCCAGGCGCATCGACTGGCGGCAGAGCATCGAGTGGGTCAACAGCCCGCCGGTGACCGTCATGAACATCCCGACCGTCCCGAACAGCTGGCGGGTCGCCGGTGAATTCTCCGCCCCGACGAGCCTCAGCACGAGCCCCGGAGCTGCTGCCTGGCTTGCCCCGGACACCACGGTGACAGCACCGATGCCAAGCGCCGCACGATCCAGCAGCGAGCCGGAACAGGATTTAACTGATGTGCGTTTCATGGCAGTGCCTCCCATAATTCATGGCCCGTCAGCAGATAACCGACCGCGGCCGCCCAGTAAACCAATGCTGCGTAGAATCTCGCCCAGTTGCGCGTGACCCACTGGCGCATCGTGGCGCGCAGTTCGGACTCGTCGGTCACCGCACCGGTCAGCAGCTGCTGGTTGACCGGACGCATGGACAGTGCATACCACAAGGCCAGGAACATGTATGCCGCGGCGGTGGCGATGGCGAAGGCCAGCGCCCACACGTGGGTGCGGCCCAGCCACATCTGGACCAACGGGGCGACCAGCAAGGGGAGGAACATGATCCCCAGGAAACGGGTGATCGCCGTGATGGGCACAGCGAAGACCGTCGACAGCTCATCGAGCCGCAAGCCGAGAAATACCGGACGCAGGAAGAACTGCGCCACCGTCATGAATCCGAGATACAACGATGCCCCAAAGACGGTGACCAGTGCCGAAACCAGCGCGGTCCAGGCCAGTGCCGCGCTCATTGGACTCGGCTTTGGTCCCGTTGCGGAGGGTCGGGCCATTCTTCGCCCAGCCCCAGCCCGACCACCGAATCCATGCCATCCCCGCCGTAGGGGGCGCGGTCACGGCCGTACTGGAACCATGCCTCGTAGTGGTCATCCAGCACCCCGTGCGAATCGGGAATATACAGGGTGAACACCGGCTGCGGGTCGAAATCCAACCCGGCCAGCCCTGCCACCTGCGGCAGGTCCCCGAACTCCAGCCGCGCCTTGGCCTGCCGGCCGATCGACACGTCGGCGGTGCCCTGGAAATAGATGCTCGACTTGTAGAGCATGCCGCGGAACGAGCAGTAGTTCACCGCACCGACCTTGATCGGCAGCGCGGTGGGCGCCGGGCGGTCGATCTCCACCAGCGCGCCCTTCACCCCGTCCAGCTCGTAGGCGCTGGACACCGTCTGGTCCGTCACCTTGAAGTCGAGGCTGGCCTGGTGCTTTGGCATGCCCCAGATGCCCTTGCCGCCCTTGACCGAGATCTCCGTGCTCACCGGCAAATCCACCACGTACTGCCCCAGGTTCAGGGTTTTCTGGAACAGCATGGGCAGCAGCGGCGGCGCCGGACGCATGCCGCGGGTGACCGCCAGGGCCAGCGAGTACTCGATGTAGGCGCCGATATCCGTGGCCAGGTAGTTGATCACGGTGACCATCAGCAGCGATTTCCCTCCCGGCAGACGGAACGGATGCAGCTCCTCGCCGGGGATCAGCCGCGCGGCCGCTTTGGCGTCGACGGGGAACGCGGTCATCAGGACCGGCGAGGGCTCGGAGTTCACCGGCAGCAGGTAGCTGATGCCGTCCACGGTGGCCTTCTGCCCGGACAGCTGCCGCTGGCGAGCCGGCAGCGCGGAGGGCAGCAGGCGCAGCGCCGAACGCAGCGGGGGTAGCAGATTCATGATGCAAGCTCCTGAAGGATCAGAGGATAGGTGTCGCGCCAGGCGTCCCTGCCGAAAATAAGGTCCAGATGCCCGTAGCCGGGAATCACGTGCAGCGAATGCTTCCCGGGGGCGTAGTGGTCGAAGAACTCGTAGGTGCGCCGCTGCCCCTGCGGCAGGAAGCAGCGGTTGTCCGCCCCGGCGATGAAGGAGAACCGCGCCTCGGTGCGCGGCGGCCCGTCCACCAGCGAGGCGGGAAGCTGGCTGCGCTTGCCGGTGGGCACCAGGTATCCTGCCTTGACGCTGTCGGCCATCTGGCGGAAGAAGGACAGCGGGGCGCCGGCGAACTCCCCGATGATCCAGCGGTGGGTGGCGTCATCCAGGTTCGCATGGGACCACAGGGCCGGGTGCCCTGCCCCGTAGGTGAAGGACACCAGCCGGCAGACGGTGTTGTCGCATTCGTGGTGGGTCAGCTTCACCCCTGAACGCACGATGCGCGAGAAGTAGCCCTGGGACTTGTAGCCCCAGCGCGGGGAGAGCATCGGGGTGAACCCGCCCAGCAGCGGCAGCAGGTGGGTGATCTTCTGGCGGGACACCCACGGGACGTCCACGAACAGCGAAGAGGCATTGGAGACGATGGTGCGCACCTGCGGCAGCAGCCCGGCCACGGCCGCGATGGTGAAGGAGGTCGATCCCTGGCAGTGCACGAACGCCGCCAGCGACTCCGCCCCGGTGCGGGCCAGCACCTCGCGCACCGCCGCCGGATGGTCGAACACTGCCGCGTCATCCAGCGTCCAGGCCACCGGCGGCAGGTCGATGGACGCGCGCCAGTTCAGCATCCACACGTCCCAGCCCTCGTCCAGCAGGGCGTCCACCAGGGTGCGGGCGATCGGCGGCCGAAACAGCTCGGCGCGCACCCCGGCCCCGTGCACCAGCAGCACCGGTCCGCGCGGGGCGTCCGGGCAACGGCGCGAGGATACGTGGATGAGTGTCAGCGGCAGCCCGTCGTCGGCCGAAAACTGCACCACCTCGGTCGCATGATCGGCGCGGGTTGTCTGCACTGTGGTCATTGGACACCTCCCGGGGTGCTGAAGCCGTTGATGCTCACGATGATCGGATCCTCCAGCAGGCGCAGCTGCGGCAGCCCGCCGGCGGGCACCGGGCGCATCTGGTTCCGGGTGCTGGGCCCGGTCTCCCAGTCGTGGACGACGGTGTCGGCAATCACCGGATAGATCACCAGGGTGCCGTCCTCGCGCAGATGCATCCGCAAGAACCCCTTGCCTTCCTCATAGGCCAGCGCCGTCATCTTCAGCCGGCCCACCGCCCCGGACGGGGCGAACACCAAATGCAGTGCAAAGGCCATCGTGCCGGCGGCCGCGCCCAGCACCGTGGCATAGACCGCGGCCAGCAGCACGGTGATCCACCCGGCGCTCCAGCTCCGCTGCCAGGGCAGGGCGATGAGCCCCGTGAAGATGCCCGACGCCAGCAGCAGCTGCACCCCGACAAGAAGCAGCGGCTGCACCAGCGGGCTGGCTCTCCCGGAGTCCCCGGGCCCGGCCTTGACCAATCCTCGGGCGTTGCGCGCCAGCCACAGCAGCAGGGCCACCAGCAGCGGCACCACGAACAGGAACACCACAATGCCCACGGCGTGGACCCAGTCGCCCGAACCCAGCGCCTCGGGGTACGAGTCGCCGGTGATCCCGGAGAAAATGGTGCACAAGAACATGAAGCAGCCCAGGTGCACCACACCCAGCCCGGTGCTGAACCACGGGTTGCGCCAGGGCAGGAAAAATTGGCTGAACGGGTTGGCCAGCTGCCAGTGCAGCGCCCGCTCCTGCGCGGGCGTCGGGTATACGGTGCCGGCCAGCGCATACCGCTGGCGCTCGGCCGGATTCACCATCTCCCGCGAACCGGTGGGCGGCAGCAGCAGCTCGGGCGACAGGTGCCGGGCCCCCGAAAGGTAGGCCCCGCCCAGCCCGCAGGTCAGCAGCTGCTCGCGCCGCGGGTCTTCCGGCCCTGCCTGCTCATGCAGCTGGGCGTAGCGCGCGTAGTGGTGCTTGTCCCCACTCAGCCGCACCCGGATCTGCGCCCCGGTGGGCGTCGATTCCCCGGTCGCCGGATCCGTCCGCCGCAACAGGTAGTGGTTCTCGAAGTAGCGCAGCGCGTTATTCGCGTTCGGGTCGCCGTCCGGCAGCGTCCCGGTGGCCTCCCAGGTGGGGGAGGAGGCGCACAGGATGATCGCGTCGCCCGGCTTCAGGTGCCGCGTCACCTCCGCCTCGAAGTACTGCAGCTGCGGCCGGTCGATGTAGCTGCCCAGCTCGCTGTCCAGCGCCACCAGCCACCAGGTCTTCTGCACGGTGTTGGCTTCCAGGTTCGTCAGGCGCGCGGCGAAGTAGCCGCGGGACTGCAGGGTCTGCCACCCGCCGATCTTCGCCTGCTGGCAGAAGATGCGTTCGAAGGCCGTCAGCCCGTCGTACCAGTCGTGGTTTCCGGGCAGCGCCAGCAGCGCGGCCGGCGGCCCCGGGAGCGACGCGGCCCGGTAGGGGCGCACCAGCCGGTCCTCGTAGGCGCGTTCGGACGCCGCGGGGTAGACCTCGTCACCGCCCATGACCAGCAGCTGCGACTTGGGCAACGCCACCTGCGGCCGGCCGGGATCCGCGGCCTGGACCTGCAGCTCGGGCTGGGCCAGCGCCCAGGCCATGGTGTAGGTCGCGTCGAAACCGTCGCCCAGGTCAGCGATGAAGTCGATCCAGCGGCCCTGCTCCTGGGGCGGGAAGCCGCCCAAGTCCAGGGCCCGCTGCGGAAAGATGCTCTGCGTTTCCCGGTTGTCCATGAACCCCAGGAAGACGTGGGCGGCCAACGACTGGATGCCGGTGCGCAGCAGCTCGGGCGGGGACAGCCAGCGCACCGCCGGCCGGGGGCGGAACCCCAGTTCATGCTCGAACTGCGCCAACTCATGCTGGTTCATGATCAGGCTTCCCGGAGCGGCGCGGTGCAAGGTAGCTGCGGTACAGCGACCCGAGGAATAGCCCTCCGAAGGCCGACAGCGCCTGGAGTTTGCGCGGCCCCTGCGCCCTGAAGGTCGTGAGCTGGCGTGCGAAGTCCAACGGCTCGATGTACAGGACGCCGGATCCCAGCACCGCCGGGTCCTCGGAGGCCAGCAACCCGGAGGCCGCGGGCAGTTCCGGAGGCGGCGGGAAGACGTGTCCGTCCAGCAGCTGCACGAACAGCGTCGTGGTGTCCGGCCAGAGGTCGAGGCCCGGCCCGTCCTGGATGTCCTTGAACCCCACCATGGTCAGCTTCCGCCCGCCGGGGGACTGGATGTGCAGCCGGTACAGCATCAGCCGGCGCTGTTGCCCGTCGGGCACAAACAGGTTGAACCAGCCGCGCAGCACCGGGCAATGCCCGCCCAGCACGTCCGCGTCGAGGAAGCCCTCGGCGCTCGCCGGGTGGCGTGGGTCGTCGGTGAAGCGCTCGATGTCCTTGGCGGTGATGGTCAGGGTGAACATCATCCGCTCATGGCGCAGCGACGCCTGCTCCAGGCCGGATTTCGGTTCGCCCACACCCAGGGTGACGTGCCCGCGCATGGTCTCCGTGAACGCCACCGAGGTGGCCCGGGGATTCAAGAGCCCGGCCGGATCCTGCGCGTCCGTGGCGGTGTCCTCGGCAGCTGCGTCGGCGGGGGATGCCCCGGCCGCGGCGCCAGGGGAGGCCCACTGCTGGTCGAGCAGGTGCTCGCAGGCCCGGTCCGCCATCGCGGCGATGGTCAGCGACGGATTCGGGCCGACCGGACCCGGCATGGCGGCGCCGTCCACCACGTACAGGCCCGGCTGGCCGTACACCGCGGACCACGGGTCGCAGACCCCGACCCGGTCGTTCGCGCCGATCGGCGCCCCGCCCAGCGGATGCACCGTGACCACGCGCTGGGCCTTCCACAGCGGGTTGTCCTTGAAGGCGGCGCCCAGCTGGTCGCCGATGCCGCGCATGGTGCCGCGCACGGATTCGAAGTACTCCTGTGATGTGGACAGCGTCCAGTCCGCGGCCAGGCGGCCCTCGCGCAGGTACATGCGCCCGTCGGGCACATCCCGGCCCATGCCCAGCAGCGGCAGCGCGGTGCTGGAGAAGCTCCCCGGGCCCAGCGCCATGGCCAGGTCGGCGGAGATGCTGCTGCGGTTCTGCTGGAACAGCCGGTTCTCGATGATCTTCGCTGCCACCTTGCCGGCGCGCGGCAGGGCCTGGCGGAACTGCGAGAGCTCCATGAGCCAGTTGAAGAACGCCGGGTAGCCGGCGTCCTGCAGGTAGTAGCCGCGTCCGGTGGCCCCGTTGCCGTCCGCTGCGTCCGCGACCCGCACGGTGCTGGTGATGACCGGGCCGTGGTTGCCGTAGAGCCGGCGCGGGATCGTGCGGCCCTCCACCTGTTCGCTGGCGTTGAACAGCAGCCCCAGCAGGTCTCCGTTGCTGCTGAATCGGGTGCCCAGCGCCGGGCTGATCCCGGGCAGGGTCATCCGGTTGCGCAGCAGCAGGTAGCTGGTGCCAAAGGTGCCGGCGGCCAGCAGCAGCTTGGCGCAGCGGATCAGCCGTTCGGGCAGGTCTCCGGTGGCGGCGGGGTGCTGCGGGTCGTGGACGACGTAGCGCACCAGCCAGCTGCCGTCGGTCTCGCGGGAGAAGCCGCGCACCTCGTGCAGCGTGCGGAGATCGGCGTTGCCGGTTGCCGCCGCCGCGGAAAGGTAGTTGTGGTCCAGGGTGTTCTTGGCCCCCGAGTTGCAGCCCAGGTCGCATTCGCCGCACAGCGTGCAGGTGGTGCGGGGCTTGCCGTGGATGTTGCCGTAATCCGCCAGCGGCAGCATCCTGCCCGGCTGGGCGGGGGAGCTTGCATCGGTGGAGAAGCTCACCGCCAGCGGCGGACGGAACACCGTGTGGCCGCCGGCCCGGGCGGCCTGCTCGAAGGCGTTGGTCTTGGCGGTGTCAGGGTAGGGGTAGCGGTTCACGCCGATCATGTCCTCGACGCGCTGGTAGTGCTGCTCCAGGTCCCGGTACCCGATGGGCCAGGATTCATAGCCGCCGCCGGGCAGCGGGGATTCGTTGACGAACCACTTCTCGTCCTTGCGCAGCAGCACGTTCGCGTAGATCAGCGAGCCGCCGCCCAGGCCGCTGGAGACCAGCCCCTCCAGGCCGCGCAGTGTCCAGGCGTCGAACAGCCCGTAGAGTTTTTCGCTCGGATCCCAAAAGGCGGTGGCCAATTCCGCCGGGGAGCGGGCGAAATCGCCGGGCCCGTAGGATCGGCCGCGTTCCATCAGGACCACTTGCTTGCCGGCCTCGGCCAGGCGGTAGGTCGCCACCGAACCGCCGAACCCCGAACCGACCACAACTGCATCTACATATTCCGTCGGCACCCGGCCGGCACGAATTTCCCCCATGTCCCCCTCCTGGGAAGACCTAGCAGATTCGCGAGGTGGATAGCCTCGTGTCCAGAATTAGGCTCATCTTACCTACGCCGGACGAGTGTGGAAAGAGGAAAACTCGACAGCTTCTAGTTTCTTTTCCGTCGTCGTGACCGCGGTCGAACTGGGCGTAGCCAACATCATCATCGAAAAATTGGTTTCAGCCCAAAAGGTGGCGGATAATGGGAGCAGTCAAGTGCGCGATAGACTAGTTGTTTCGCACGGACTTGCGGTGCCCGCACGGGCAGAAATGTGAAGGGGATGACTGTGTCTTTACTCGAGACCATAAAGAAACCAAGCGACCTGCGGGCGCTTACCCTGGATCAGCTCACCCAGCTGGCGCAGGAGATCCGCGCCTTCCTCATCGACAACGTCGCCCGCACCGGCGGCCACCTGGGCCCGAACCTCGGTGTGGTGGAACTGACCATCGCCATGCACCGCGTGTTCGATTCCCCGACCGACTCCATCGTGTTCGACACCGGCCACCAGTCCTACGTGCACAAGCTGCTGACCGGACGCCAGAATTTCCAAACGCTGCGCCAGCAGGGAGGCCTGTCCGGCTACCCCGACCGCGGCGAATCCGAGCACGACATCGTCGAGTCCTCCCACGCCTCGTCCTCGCTGTCCTGGATCGACGGCATCTCCCGGGCCAACAAGCTGACCGGCCGCACCGAAAGCTACGCGGTGGGCCTGGTGGGCGACGGCGCGCTGACCGGCGGCATGGTCTGGGAAGCGGTGAACAACATCGCCGCGGACAAGGAGCGCAAGGCCGTGATCGTGGTCAACGACAACGGACGCTCCTACGCCCCGACCATCGGCGGTCTGGCCGACCAGCTCGCGGGCCTGCGCCAGCAGCTGGACAAGGTCCGTACCCACCCGGCGTATGAAACCGCCATGGACAAGCTCAAGGGCAGGCTGAAGGATTCCGGCCCGGTCGGCAACTTCACCTACAAGTCGCTGCACGCCACCAAGAAGGGCATCAAGGACTGGTGGGCCCCGCAGGGCCTGTTCGAGGACCTGGGCCTGAAGTACATCGGCCCGATCGACGGCCACAACCTCGCCGCCGTGGAGGAAGCACTCCAGCAGGCCAAGCAGTACGGCGGCCCCGTGCTGGTGCATGCGCTCACCGAAAAGGGCCACGGCTACGCGCCGGCCCTGGCCGACGAGGCGGACCAGTTCCACGCCGTGGGCGTCATCGACCCGGCCACCGGCGCCCCGGTGGCCAAGCCCAGCGCGCAGAGCTGGACCAGCGTCTTCGGCGACGAGATCGCCAAGATCGCCGACGAGCGCGAGGACGTCGTGGCGATCACCGGAGCCATGCTGCTGCCGGTGGGGCTGAAGAAGATGTCCGACGCCCACCCGGACCGCGTGCTGGACGTCGGCATCGCCGAGCAGCATGCCATGACCACCGCCGCCGGCCTGGCCTTCGGCGGGCTGCACCCGGTGGTGTGCGTCTACGCCACCTTCCTGAACCGCGCCTTCGACCAGCTGCTGATGGACGTCGCGCTGCACAAAGCCGGGGTCACCATCGTGCTGGACCGCGCCGGCGTCACCGGCCCGGACGGAGCCAGCCACCACGGCATGTGGGACATGGCGCTGACCCAGATCATCCCGAACCTGCATCTGGCCGCACCGCGCGACGCCACCCGCCTGCGCGAGGAACTGCGCGAAGCGATGGACATCAACGACGCCCCGAGCGTGGTCCGCTTTTCCAAGGGCTCGGTGGGCGAGGAAGTCGAGGCCATCGACCGGCTGCCCGACGGCGTGGACGTGCTGGCCCGGCTGGGCGACCGCGCCGCGCCCGACGTGCTGATCATCTCCGTGGGCGCGATGAGCGAGCTGTCCCTGGACGTGGCCGCGCGGCTGAACAGCCAGGGCGTCTCGGTGACCGTGGTCGACCCGCGCTGGGTGCTGCCCATGCCGTCCTCCGTGATTTCGCTGGCCGCCCGCCACCGCATCGTGGTCTGCATCGAGGACGGGGTGCGCGCTGGCGGCGTGGGCTCGCGCCTGCGCACCGAAATGCGCGCCGCCGGGGTGGACACCGCGCTGAACGAGGTCGGCCTGCCCACCAAGTTCCTGGCCCACGGCACCCGCGCCGAAGTGCTGGAGCGCGTGGGGCTGACCGCCCAGCAGGTCGCCCGCGATACGCTGGCCCAGGTGCTGGGCACCAAGGTCCCTTTCGCCCGACCGCTGCCCGGCCAGGACCTGCCCACCGGACAGATCCCCAAGCTGTGAGCGCCAAGCCCGGTTGCCCCGAGCACCTGCCGCGCAACCCCCAGGCCGTCGCCGTCGGAGCACTGGTGGTGGCGCGGGCCTGGAAGTACGACGCCAGCCCGCATTGGGTGGTGCCCGGTTTATACCTGGGGAGCGACGACTACGGCCACTGGGTCCACCAGCCCGCCGGCTCGCTGGTCTCCCGACCGGGCACCGCGCACCTGGCCGCCTGCGACGCGCTGTGCCTTTTCCCGTCCGAGGGACAGTGGATCGCCACGCTGTACGACGACCCGGATGAGGATTTCGACGTCTACATCGACTTGGCCGGCGGCATTGGCTGGCAGCAGATGAAGCGCGGCGCCTGGGAAGTGAACTCCATCGACCTGGACCTGGACGTGATCCGCTCGCACAGCCGCGGCACCTTCCTGGACGACGAGGACGAGTTCGAGCAGCACCGGCTGGAAATGGGCTATCCCGAGGCATTGCAACGCTCGATCCGCGCCGAAAGCCGCAGGCTGCTTGACGCCGTGCGCGCGGATGCGGCGCCGTTCACCGCGGAGCACCGGCGGCACTGGCTGGAGCGGGCCCGCACCCTGCAGCGCGTCGGCTGAGCCGGCCCGACGCACCGAAACCATGCAAGACACCGAGACACCAACCCCTGGGGGAGACCGATGGCGATCATTCGCACATACCGGATGAACGAGAAGAACGAACTGCAGTTCCGCGAAGCGTGGTTCCAGCAGTTCGAGGACGACGAGCTGGGCCAGTTCGTGATCAACCACGGACCGGTAGGCCACATGTCGCAGACCAGCCAGGTGCAGGACGTCACCGCCGACCGCGCCGACGAGCTGTTCGCCGGCTTCGTCGCGGCCTGCGCCGCCGAGGACTACAAGGAGCTCGCCGACGAGGAGCAGTCCTGGGTCATCGTGCAGTACGCGCTGAAGACCGCCGAGGGCACCGCGCGCGACAAGTACCTGCAGAACAAGGCCACCGAAGCGCTGACCGGCCACCTGGCCTGGCGCGGACTGGGCACCGTGGAATCCAGCGACTTCGGCAACCGCAAGCTGAACATCCGCATCCTCACCCCGGCCCCGAAGCTCGCGGTCAACGCCGTCAAGGTCTGCATCCGCGAAGCGAAGCTGGACTTCACCAAGATGGTCATCGCCACCGCGCCGTACGACGGCCTGGACAAGGCGCGCATGGCCTACCCGATGCCGCCCAAGCCGTTCAGCCTCGACTAGGAGCTGCAAGCCATGCCGACGCCGGCGTTCAGCATCCAGCCACTGGAACCGGGGGACTACCCGGCCGTGCGCGAACTGTCCCGGAGCCTGGGGCGGTGCAGTGCGCCGGAGCGCTTCGCTCCCGGCGGCTGCCTGCTGGCCGCCACGTCGGAGAACGGGCGCCTGGTCGGCTGGGCCAAGGCGCAGTGGTGGGATCCGCAGGATCCGGTGGCCCCGGCGGGCTACTACCTGGGCGGGGTCGAGGTCGGCCGCCGCTGGCGGCGCC
>SMEN01000269.1_pt1 | contig 16126 bp, 14 predicted proteins | sample 2456271 | NCBI WGS metagenome assembly SMEN01 (sample SAMN10132593, study PRJNA489261) | soil metagenome | isolation source: day1 control-loamy sand soil ammended with raw manure from dairy cow... | place: USA | collected 2015-04-01 | reverse complement strand
CCACGGCCCAGCCGATGAAGGTGCCCATGCCGATGCCGAAGAGAGCACCGTGGATGGACAGGATCACCGATTCGAGGGTGACCATGATCTTGATCTGGCTTCGCTGTACACCGGTGGCGCGTAGGATTCCGAGTTCCCGGGTACGTTCGCTCAGGGATAAAACCAGTGTGTTGATGATGCCCAGCACCGCGATGATCACCGCCAATGCCAGCAGACCGTAGACGATACCGAGCAGCTGGTTGATCTGGGTGCCCAGACCACCGCGGAATTCATCCTTGTTCTTCACCTGGACGATGAGGAATTGGCTGACCGCATTGGTGAGGTTCTCCCGCAGCTCCTGGTCGGTGACGGTGTCATCGGAGGAGATGAAGATCTGTGAGCGGTGATATGCACCGGGGGTGGTGAGCACCCGTTCCGCGGCGGTGTAGTTCACGGTCATATGGCCGAGCAACCCGGTTTCGGCATAGATGGCGGTGATGGGAACCAGGATGCCGTCCTCGGAACCATAGGGGTTGAGGGTGATGGAGTCACCGACCTCCAGATCGGACTGGCTGGCATAGGTTGTGGAGATCATCGCTCCGGGCCTGTCGTTGGTAAAAGCTTTGCCGGAGCGTACTGAAATATCAAGGAAGGTGGCGATATCGCCGTCGAAGACGGTGGTGGATTCATTATCCCACCCATTGGCCTGCAGATGCGCGGTCATGAGGACCCCCACATCATCCACGCCCCGGGTGTTCCCCACCTGGGCGGCCACAGCAGGGGATATCGACAGGGATCTGGAACCCCCGGCGGGTTGGCCGGGAATGGCGGTACCACCGATGGAATCAAGGACAAACGGTGCCTGAATGGAGGATTCCACCGTGTCGAAGACACTGGCACGGGTGGTGGCGCCGATGACCCCCACGCACGACACCAGCCCCACACTCAGGGTGACCGCCAGCGCCGTGGTGGCTGAACGGCGGGGATTGCGCAGGGTATTGCGCTGCGCCAGGTGGCCGATGGCACGGAAGGGCGCACAGACAAGGACCCCCAGCGTCACGCTGATCATCTTCACCAGTGTCGGGCCGGCGAGGGACAGACCCGCGAAGCCCAGCAGGGATCCGACACCGATCAATGCCATGCGGGGCTCAGTGGACAGCTCATCCCCATTGACCGCGGAAACCAGTGCGCCACCGATGATGAGGCTGACTGACAGGGTGAGCAGAATCGCGGCGGCGACGTTGGCACCACGTGATAGGGAGGTGTTCCTGGAGTCGGAGGAATCGAGGGCCTGGACGGGTGGGAGGTTACCGGCACGCTGCGCCGGGGTGATGGAACTGAGAACGGTTGCCACCAGTGCGAACACAATCGGGAGGACAAATGCCTCCGGGGCGTAGGCGATCTCGATCGAGGACAGCTGGTTGCCCGTCTGGTTCAGGAAGAACACCAACCCGTGGATCACCGCGACACCGATGACGATGCCGAGGACACCACCGATCAAGCCGATGACCACCGCTTCCATCACCACTGAGAAACCGATCTGGAAGGAGGACACACCGATGCCCCGCAGCAGGGCGAATTCACTGGTCCGCTGGGCCACGATCATGGCGAAGGTGTTCGCGATGATGAAGGAACCGACAATCAGGGCGATCGCGGCGAAGGCGATCAGGATATAGGTGATGAATTCCAGCTGACGGCTGGTATCGCCCGTGGTGCGCTCGATGATCTGCTCCGGCAGCATCGGGGTCAGGTAGTTGTAGGTGGATCCGATCTTATTGCGTACCGACATCGGATCCACACCATCATTAACGGCGATGACAATCTGGGAAGCATTGGCCCCATCGGTGAACAGTTCGATATAGCGGTCCTCGGCAAAACCGATTCCGATCCACCCGGCGGCATCGGAGGAGGACTCGAAGATGCCGGAGATGGTGGCATAGATACGTTCGGTCGCGGTGATCACGGTGACGCGGTCGCCTGTGTGGAGGTCACCTCGTTCGGCGGCGGAGGCATTCACAATGATCTGGTTGCGGTCCCCGGGGGCGTGACCGTCCACAATCACCGGCTCCGGCCCCACCCATTGGCCCGGCTCATAGACCGCGAAGGGGTGGGTGCCGGAGGAACCTGCCTGGAGCGGGTTGCCCTCGGTATCGGTCAGGATCAGTGCGGACTGTCCGGTGATGGTTGTGCCGGAGGGCAGGCCCGGACCATCGCCGATGATATTGACAGCACGAACCTCCGGATAACGTTCAATCACATCGATCACACCGAAGGGAACACCGGCAGGATTACTCTGGGTGCCGATCACGCCGACATCCACACCTTCCACACCGGCATCCACCAGGGAACTGAAGGATTTCTCCAGAGAGTCCGTCAGCAGCAGGGAACCACAGAGGAATGCGGTTCCCAACACCACCGACAGCACGGTCAAAGCCATGCGGACCTTATTTGACACCACACTGCGCCAGGTGGTTTTGCGCAGGGGGGAGTTCAGGAAAGTCCTCAGGGGACGGAAGCCCAAAGTGGACCCCGAAGTGGAACCCGGTAGGGAGTCAGGTTCCTCAGTTGTACCGCTGCGAGAGATAACTGGCCTCCTCCGGGGCGATCATTTAACGGTAGATGGTTAGTACCCAGGCACCGCTGAGGGACATGAAGACACCATGGGGTGGGCATAAAACTCTATAGACTCTAATAGTCTAACCGCGCCACCGGACATCACTGTTACACCGGAATCAACACACAGCGGATATCCGCTACCGCGGACATCATCCAGCCGTTATCAGTGCTGCTCAGTCGTGCTCGCCACAGGGGTGTCCTGCGCAGGGGGCCAGTCGCCAGACTGTGCGAGTACCGTTGCCGGATGGGTGCTGAACAAACTGTTGCGGACCGTCAGGGGCAGGGTGTTGCGCACCGCGCCGGCCGCGACAGCCCGATCCTGCATATGGGTGCGCAGCAGCTCATAGGATTCATTGCCCATCAGCGCGCGGAGTTCATTTTCCTGGGTTTTCCACATGGGTTCACCACCGGCGTGGCAGCGGGCGGCGGTGGTGCAGTACCAGTCGAAATCCTCGCCACCATTGCCCCAGCCACGCCGGTTGTATTCGGTGATGGTGGTGCGCAGGATCTCGTGGCCGTCGCCACGCTCCTCATAGGCTTCCAGGCGGCGCAGTGGCAGCTGCCAACAGACTTCGGGTTTGACCACGGTCAGGTCCCTGCCCTCCGCGGCACCCCATTGATGGAGTGCACATCCAGCACCGGTGGCCCAGCCTTGACGGTTGGCGAAGATGCAGGCACCGTCGACAGTAATGGTTTTGAGGGCTGGTTCGGGGTTACCGTCTTCGTCGTCAAGCTCATCCCACTCCAGCCACGGCTCGATCCGGGTGCCATCGTCCACGCCGAGGAAGGCATCCACGCCTGCCGGGCGGAGTTGCCAGTACTTCGCGGGCATCTCGGCGACAGCATCATAAAGTTGGTCGCGGTCGGTCTCATCGGCGAGGAAAGCCCCGTGGACGCAGCAGCCAACATCGGGATTTGTGGCATCGATACCCAAACAATCGGGGGTACCAAAGGTGCAATTCCAATGAGATTCGAGCCATGTTAAATCAATACTGAAGATGTGATCGGCATCTGTCGGATCGGTGAATTCATACCATTCACGAGGGAAATCCGGTGGTAGTTCCTCACCTTTCCTTATTGAGGACGCAGCGGGGGAGGAGGCGGGGAAACCCAGGGAAACCGGGGCGGAAGAAGACCAATTCACACTTTGTCACCCTAGACGGACTAACCTTTAGGTGTGAGATTAGGTGTATTGGACGTGGGCAGTAACACTGTCCACCTCGTTGCGGTAGACGCTCGTCCGGGTGGCCATCCCCACCCCATGAGTAATTGGCGTACCCCGTTGCGTCTTGTCGAGCTTCTCGACGACTCCGGGGCAATCAGCGACAAGGGAGTGAATAAACTTACCTCAGCAGTCGCGGAGGCCTCTGAACTGGCGCAAAAGCTCGGCTGTGTCGAATTGATGCCGTTTGCCACCTCAGCAGTCCGCTCTGCCACCAACAGCGATGCCGTTCTGGACCATGTGGAGAAGGAAACCGGCGTGCGCCTGAGTATCCTCTCCGGCGAGGAGGAAGCCCGCCAGACATTCCTGGCGGTGCGTCGCTGGTATGGCTGGTCTGCGGGCCGCATCACCAACCTCGACATCGGTGGTGGTTCCCTGGAGATCTCCTCGGGTTCCGATGAGGATCCTGATTTGGCATTCTCCCTGGATCTGGGTGCCGGCCGTCTGACCCACCAGTGGTTTGATACTGATCCCCCGGCCCGTAAGAAGGTCAACCTGCTGCGTGATTATATCGACGCCGAGCTGGTTGAACCCGCCCGCCAGATGCGTACCCTCGGCCCGGCCCGTCTGGCGGTGGGAACATCCAAGACCTTCCGTACCCTGGCGCGTCTGACCGGTGCCGCCCCCTCCTCGGCCGGCCCGCATATCACCCGCACCCTGACCGCTCCGGGTCTGCGTCAGCTCATCGCGTTCATCACGCGTATGACGGCTGCTGACCGTGCCGAATTGGAGGGGATCAGTGCTGATCGTTCGCATCAGATCGTGGCGGGTGCGCTGGTGGCTGAGGCTGCGATGCGTGCGCTTGACATTGAGAAGGTGGAAATTTGTCCCTGGGCCCTGCGCGAGGGTGTTATCCTCACTCGGATAGATAAAGGTCTCGACTAACGTTCAGGAAAGGAGTTGGCGAAGATGAGTGAAGAAAAACTCACAGTTGCTGAACTGATGGCGCGTGCCGCCAAAGAGGGACATTCGACCGATGCTCCCCGTCGTCGTCGGCGTCGCAGCCTTGAAGATGGCGGCATTTCCGTCGCTGAGCTGACCGGCTCCATTCCTGCTGTCAAGGAGAAGCCAGCCGAGTCTAAACATTCGGCCGTCAAGATTGACGATCCGGTGGGAGCGGCGCTTATCGACGACTCCCCGACGCCTCAACCTGCCGCGACCCCGGCGGCGGAGCAGGTTCCTGCGCAACCTGCTGAACCTGAGACCCCGGTGGTGGCTGCGGAGAAGCCTCTGGAAGTGAAGCCGGAAGCGAAACCGGTAGCGAAGCCGTCGACTCCCCGCACCGCACCGAGCAATGATGAGACCATGGTCTTGAGCATTGTGGATGAAAAGGATCCCATCCGTCTGACCACCGGCGCCTTCCCCGTGGTGCCGGCCGCTGCGGTCAAACCCGCGGCGGTGAGACCAGATCCAGCGACAACGAAGGACGCAGAGGCAGCGGCCAACGCGGAGTTCTCCTCCAGTGAGTCCATTGATGTGACTGCGGGGTTCCCGGCGGATACCACACAGCTTGAGGCCATCACCGGTGATATGGCGGTGGCAGACGGCACTGACGCCGGCACTGATAGCGACGTGGAGGACACTCAGAACCCCGGAAAGATGTCGGTGTTCTCGGTTATCCTCATGGCGGTGGTGGGTGTGGTGCTGGGTGCGGTGATCTTCCTGGCCTTCGAGATGCTCTGGGAGCGCCTCAGCAACTGGTTGGTGGCACTCCTGGCCATCGCGGTGACCCTCGGCATGGTGGGTGTGGTCCACGCCCTGCGTACCTCCCGTGATGGTTTCAGCATGATCCTGGCTGCACTTGTCGGTCTGGTCATGACCTTCGGCCCACTCCTGATCGTGATGTAATGGCCCGAGAACACGTATCCGCCCGCCTGTGAACAGGTAGGGCGGATTTTTTCTGACCCTATTCTGCGGAGTGGGGGTGGGAGATGGCAGTGTGGGGGGCATGACAATAATTGCAGTAATTGGTGGCGGACAGATCGGTGAGGCTCTGGTCTCGGGTCTTGTTGCCGCTGAGGTGAACCCACAGAACATCCGTGTGACCAACCGTCGGGAAGAGCGCAGGAAGGAACTCAGCGAACGCTATGGGGTGGTGTCCCTCTCGGACAATGCCCAGGCTGCGGATGAAGCTGATGTTGTGTTTCTCTGTGTCAAGCCGAAGATGATCCTTGATGTGCTGACAGAGATCGCCGGCACCGTGGACAATAATTCCGCACCCACCGTCGTGGTGAGCATGGCAGCGGGAATCAACCTGGACTCCATGGAGAAGAATGTCTCCGCCGGCCTGCCGATCGTCCGTGTCATGCCGAATACCCCGATGCTGGTGCGCAAGGGCATGTGCACGGTGACGGGGGGTCGGTTCGTCAATGAGGAGCAGCTGGCACTGGTCCAGGAGCTGTTGACCTCCGTCGGTGAGGTCATGGTTGTTGAGGAAACCGATCTGGATGCCGTCACGGCCATGTCAGGTTCCTCGCCCGCCTACCTCTTCCTGGTCACGGAGGCGCTCATCGATGCCGGGGTCAACCTCGGACTGACCAGGGCGGCAGCCAAAAAGCTGGCGGTGGCGGCCTTTGACGGCGCCAGCACCATGCTCAAGGAAACCGGTCGGGAACCTGCTGAACTGCGTGCGGGGGTGTCCTCCCCGGCGGGCACAACGGTGGCTGCACTGCGCGAACTTGAGGAGAGCGGAATCCGTGGGGCTTTCTTCCGGGCGGCGCAGGCCTGTGCTGATCGATCAGCGGAAATGGGACGCGCCTAACGTTATTTCTCCGTTATTGGAATGTTGTTGGGGGTGGAATCGGTGAAATCGATTTCTTCCGGGAGCCGGTGTGACCTGCTATTTCCCTCCGCCACACTCCTTTAACAGGGGAAACACCTGCAAATTCGTGCAACAATTGTCGCACTATTCACATAAATCACGCTAAGCTGATCCACGCACATGCGTGATCGTACTGCGGGAGGGGAAGCCCGCAGCACGCGTAATGCTGAAGGGTAGAGATAAAAATGGCTAGAGAAGATAAAGGAACCTTCCTGACAGTTGCCGAGGTCGCGGAGATCATGCGCGTTTCCAAGATGACTGTCTACCGGCTTGTTCACTCAGGTGAACTTCCGGCGGTTCGGGTAGGACGCTCTTTCCGCGTCCATGAGAAGGCCGTCAATGACTACCTCGATTCCTCCTTTTACGAGGCCGGATAACAAGGTCAGTCAGCCCTTGACGGCTTTTTAGTTCTCATCTTGGAAGTCTCCTCAGGAGCAGGTGCCACAGCCTGTTCATGGGGAGACTTCTTTGTATCCATGGACTGGTGGTGAGGGAGATTTTTGGAGCGTCACCACCTGCAAGGTAAGATAACTCCCATTCGTGTCAGCACACGCCTATGGAATTACCCATCGCGAGAACCGGGTGGTGCCGTAACGCTCATCAATGGTTCGCGGTTTTCCGAATGTGCACTTCGGTCATAGGTGCTGACAGGTTTTGTACGTACAACATCGATCTTAAGCGAGGGAAACCGTAATGGGTTCTGTCATCAAGAAGCGCCGCAAGCGCATGTCCAAGAAGAAGCACCGTAAGATGCTGCGCCGTACACGTGTCCAGCGTAGAAAACTGGGCAAGTAGGCTACAGCCGGAACACCACCTGCATTATTTTGCAGGTGGTGTTTTTTAATTCTTGAAGCGGCGTCGCAGACGCCAACCGGTGACGCTGAATGCTGCGGTGGCGAGAGCCGGCAATCCGAAGGTCCGGACAGCTTTACGCAGGGAGCGGAAATCGCGGACCTCCCAGCCACGGCTGAGGGCCTCGGCGCGAAGTTTCTTATCCGGGTTCACCGCAACAGCGGTGCCCACCATGGACAGCATCGGCAGGTCATTGATCGAGTCGGAATAGGCCGTGCAGCGCGACAGATCGAGTTTTTCAATTGAGGCGAGAGCCGCGACCGCGTGACGCTTACCGGGGCCATGGAGAATATCGCCCACGAGCCGGCCGGTGAACTTGCCGTCCCGGGCTTCCGGGACGGTACCCAGAGCCCCCGTGAAGCCGAATCTCTGCGCGAGGATCTGGGCCAGCTGCACCGGGGTGGCGGTGACAAGCCACACCTGGTGTCCTGCCGCGATGTGCATATCGGCAAGCTGCTTGGTGCCAGGCCAGGTTTTATCCGCCATGGTGCGGTCGACGATCTCCTCGCAGAGTTCCACCAATTCCCCCACGGAGCGTCCCTTGATGAACTCAAGTGCCTGTTGCCGCCCCTGTGCGACATCCGCGGCATTTTCCGATCCGGAGATCTTGAATTTGAGCTGTTTCCAGGCGACGGGTGCTATTTCATGGAGGGTGAAGAATTTCTTCCGGAAGAGGCCCAGGGCGAAGACGATGAGGGAGGAACCCTGGATCAGGGTGTTGTCCACATCAAAGAAGGCCGCTGCCCCCACATCCTGGGGAACATCCGGATCGGGAAGGCTGACATGGACGGCACCGGCGGCTTCAATGGCACCTGTGACCGAATCGACACCCGAGTGGAAATCCTCCAATTCCAGCCCATAGATGGAGGCGACGGCCTCGGTTGCCGCGGCCTCGCCCGCCTGCCGCTGTGCTTCTTCGTCGATAGGCGGAACAGCGTGGTCCTCGATGAATCTGCGGAGATTGCCACGGGATGCGCTCCAATTGGCCAGGAAGTCTTCCGGGGTGCCCATCATGCCGAAACCCCAATTATTGTTTTCGCTGGCTGAGCTCATGAGGTGACAAAAACCTTCCTTGTACCGTGAGCGGCTGTGCGCTGTAATCGGGTGAAAAAGTGGTCAGACATGTTGTTGACGTCCGAATTGAGTATCGTAACCATGGTAAAGCTTTGCGCGCCACCGTGCTTGTCACGGGTGCCAAACAAGGTAGTGAAAGGTGGCGGAACCTATGGCATCAGAGCACAGTGTGGAATTGATTGTGCGTGATAACTGTGGATCCTGCGTCCGGGTCAAGGCCCAGATCGAGCCCGTGCTCCTCGCAGCCGGTGTGGAGCTTATCGTCAGTAATGTTGATGAGGATCCGTCATTGCAGATTGAGTTCGGAGACCGCGTTCCCGTCATTCTGGTCGATGATGAGGAGTTTGCGTGTTGGGAAGTGGATAATGGGGAGTTAGCCAATGCTTTGTTGTGACTAAGTCGATTGAGCGCTAGCGTTAATCAGCAAAGTTTGATTCATTCTTTTGATTGATCAGTTCCTCCTTTGAAAGTCGGGTGAGATAGTGAGCGTGCTCGTTGTGGGTATGTCCCACAGATCGGCACCTGTGGCGCTTCTCGAGCGTCTCAGCATGGACGATTCCGTCCGTGGAAAAACCACCTCCTCCCTCGTGGACCGGCCATCATTGTCTGAGGCACTCATTGTCTCGACGTGTAACCGCCTCGAGGTGTACACAGTGACCAATAGTTTCCATACCGGTGTCAATGATGTCGTGGAGGTTCTCCACGAGGTCAGCGGTGTCGACATCGAGACCCTCCGTGGGTATCTCTATGTCCGCTATGCCGATGCCGCCGCGGAACACATGCTCGTGGTGGCCTCCGGTCTGGATTCCATGGTTGTGGGTGAACAGCAGATCATCGGCCAGGTCCGCACCGCCTATCAACAGGCCACTGATGCCGGTACCGTTGGGCCCGCGCTGCACTCCCTGGCACAGACCGCTCTCCACACCGGAAAGCGGGTCCATTCCGAAACCGATATCGATACCGCGGGTGCATCGATGGTGTCCTTCGCCATTGACCAGGCTCTTGTCCAGATGGGTATCAACCCCGATGTCGAGGTGTCCCTCGCCGGTAAGACCGCATTGGTCCTCGGCGCCGGTGCCATGAGTTCCCTGGCTGCGACCCACCTGGGACGCGCTGGCGTGGATAAGCTCATCATGGCCAACAGGACCCGTGAACGTGCCGAGCGCCTGGCCTCCCATTCGGAGGAAGCAGGTGTCCCCGCCGAGGTGATTGATTTCGCCGAGCGCGCCCACGTGCTCAGCCGTGTGGATATGGTGGTCTCCGCGACCGGTGCGGATGAGTTCACCATCAAACCCACTGATATTCCGGTCGATGCCACGCTCATGCTCGTGGACCTGTCCATGCCACGCGATATCGATGATGCCTGCACGGAGATCCCCGGTGTGGACCTGGTGAATATCGAACGCCTGCACCGCGCCAAACGTGAGGATCCCACCGGCGATGCCCCCGAAGGTGCGGATGCACTGGCCATCGTGCGCGAGGAATTGGAGGCCTTCACCTCCGAGCAGCGCATCCGCGATGTGGTGCCGGCGGTGTCCGCACTTCGTCGACAAGCAAATGAGCTCCTCCTTGATGAACTTGACCGCCTCCATGCGCGGACACCGGATATGGCCGAGGAGGACTGGAAGGAAGTCACCCGCACGGTACGCCGTGTGATGGATAAATTCCTGCACGAGCCGACCGTCCGTGTGAAGCAGCTGGCTGCACGCTCCGGAACCGTGTCCTATGAGTCTGCCCTTCAGGAGCTTTTCGGACTTGAAGCCATCCAGACGAATGCGCCACCTGCAATCACATCCGTCAACGCGTCAGAACTCCCCGATGCGGGTATCGTCGCGATCGTGAACTCACCGACCACCACAGGACAACCCGCACCTGTCGGCGGTCCAGAACTCCAAGGAGTGGAATGACTCTCAGAATCGGCACCCGGGGATCCAAACTGGCCACCACCCAGGCCGGACATATGCGCGACCGCCTCAAGCACTTCGGCCGTGACGCGGAACTGACCATCATCACCACCCCAGGTGATGTCAATATGTCGCCTGTCGAACGTATCGGCGTGGGTGTATTCACCCAGGCCCTGCGCGATGCGCTCATCGCTGATGAAATCGATGTGGCGGTGCATTCCTTCAAGGATCTGCCCACCGCACCGGACCCACGCTTCCACCTGGTGGTCCCCACCCGCGCGGATGCCCGTGATGCGCTCATCGCACGCGATGGACTGACCCTGGATGAACTGCCCCAAGGGGCGAAGGTGGGAACCTCGGCACCACGTCGTATCTCCCAGCTCAAGGCCATCCGCCCCGACCTGGAGATTCTCCCGCTGCGGGGAAATATCGACACCCGCATGGGCAAGGTCACCTCGGGTGAACTGGATGCCGTTGTGCTGGCCTTCGCGGGACTATCCCGCGTGGGTATGCAGGACCGCGCCACCCAGGTCTTCGCCCCGGAGATCCTCATGCCGGCTCCCGCCCAGGGTGCCCTGGCCATCGAATGCCGTGCCGAGGACGCCGACATCGTCCGTGCCCTGAACATGCTCATGCATGCTGACACCTATGTCACCGCCGTGGCCGAACGCACAGTCCTCAACCGACTGGAGGCCGGCTGCACCGCACCTGTGGCCGCACACGCCACCCTGGATGGCTACGCAGGCGACACCATGACCCTCACGGCAGGTGTCTTCGCCCTCGACGGCTCCGAGCAGCTGGTGTTCTCCATGGACGGTCAGGGGGAGCGCCCGGAGGAACTGGCGGAGCTGGTGGCCGCGCAACTGCTGGAACAGGGCGCAGCTGATCTGCTGAGCTGATGCCCGCAGCCCCGGTGGGATGATCTTCCCACCGGACGCCTCGGACAGTGCCCAGTTCCTGCGAATAAACCCTCAGTTATATAACAGTCCTGTGTCTCATGGAGACCGATCGGGATATTCATGTAACAATGACTGCACCTGAGTTTAATCGGCGAGCCAGCTCGCCCCTGCACGTGGAAGTGATCCGTCGTTGTGGCTGAATTGAAAATTACAAAGAAGCACCTCACCGTCTATCTTTCCTGGTGGGAGAAGATCGGTGCCCGCCGTAGCCATCTCACCGTTCCGCTCCGCGCCATCCGCACAATCGAGGTGGTGGACAACGCCATCGGTTCCGTTGACATCCCGGGCTCCAGGGGCCTGACCCGTATCCCCGGGGTTTTTGTGGCCGGTACCCGCGCCTATGACATCCGCGCGCAGGATAACCATGAACATGAGTTCAGCGTCTGCCGCAGGAAAGATCCCGGCCTGGTCATTGAGCTGGAGAATGTCAGCATCGGTCGCATTGTGGTCTCCACACAGAATGCAGAGAAGTACGCCTCAGAGCTGGCACTGGCCCGCTAGAAAAATGACCACCCCCTGTCCGGGGGCAATCCCCTCCCGCCACACCCCGCCGCACCCCGCCGCACCCCGCTGCACCCCAGAGCGCTTCAATAGCGCTGTGCCCGGGGGCACACACGCTGCAATGCCGGCATGGTCATCGGTGGGGTTTCCCGCCCACCAGGTCTTCTCCCATTCTCGGTGGGGCGCCAACTACCAGCGTGAACGACCGTGCCCAGGCATCAGGACTGCTGGATGTCCCCCGTGATGATCAGAAGAGCCCACCAAAATCAAGCGTTTGGCTATGTGAAATAGCAGAACTCATTCCCCGCATCCCACGCCTAGAGTGGACGTTATATTCCTATCCACGAAGCCCAACTCCCCTGATGCGTGAGGAAAATTTCCATGACTGACCACGACAACACCACAACCACCCCGATCACCGCCGCGAACACCATCCAGGAGTGGCTTGATCACCCGAAGGGCGGAGCGGTACTCCGCGGTTTCCTGGAACAGGCCGGTTCCGATGTGGAGCAGCTGCGCCCGGCCTTCGGATTGCCCCTGGGGCAACTGGTGGAGATGTCCGGCGGGAAGATGCCACAGGAGGCCATCGACAGCCTGGTCCTGGCAGCCAATGATGGTGTCATGCCACAGACCCCATCCGCTGCCGCACCGGCCGGAGCCCCCGGAGCCACCGGGCAGCGCTTCCTCGGAAAGACCGTCATCGTCACCGGTGCGGCCTCCGGAATCGGCCGCGCCACCGCGAGCAGGCTGTTGGCCGAGGGCGCACGCGTTATCGCCGCGGATATCTCAGAAAAGCGCCTCGCGGAATTCCAACAATCCGCTGATACCGATCAGCTGCTCACCGTCACCGCTGACCTCACCGATCCCGCCGCCGTACAGAAGATCATCGAGTTATCCAATGGTCAGATCCACGGGCTGGCCAATGTCGCCGGCATCAATGATGATTTCTCCGCCATCCACGAGGTCTCCGATGAGACCTGGGCACGTGTCTTCGCAGTCAATATTGACGGACTCGTCCGACTCACCCGTGAGGTGAGCAAACACATGCTGGACAATGGTGGCGGAGCGATCGTGCACGTTTCCTCCGAGGCGGGCCTGCGCGGTTCCGCTTCCGGTGTGGCCTATACCGCCTCCAAGCATGCACTCATGGGCATCACCAGATCCATGGCCTATATGTACGCCAAGAGTGGTATCCGCACCAATGCCATCGCACCGGGTGGTGTGGCCACCGGAATCCCACTGCCGGAGAAGCTCGGCGAATTCGGTAACGCACGGCTGACGGAGGCACGGGTGAATATGCCATCGCTATCGACCGCGGATCAGCAGGCATCATCGATTCTGTGGCTGCTGTCGGATGAAGCCTCCAATGTCAATGGTGCAATCCTGGCCAATGATGGTGGTTGGTCGGCGGTCTAGCACCACCGTGGGGGTGCATGGGGCTAGCGGTACTTCCCCTTCTCCCTATCGATGAGTTCCTTGGCCTCCCGCAGTCCGGCACCGGTTAGCTCCCGGTGCCGTTTGATGGCGTTGATCTCCCTCCCCGCACGCAGCAACGCCACCACCTCGGGGTGGAGGATATCCGGTGCCGGGCGCAGTGAGGCGGGCAGGGGTGATGTCTCCATGCCGAGTTCCGCCATCAACATCTCGATCTGCTGCTGTTGTCGCTGCACGGTGTGTTCCAGCTCCCCGAGGCGTCGTCTCAGCTGGTTGAGTTCCTGACTCTCCGGGCTGCGTCCCAGACCAAACATATGCTTTTCCTTCCTGCGGTGTAGAGCTACACGGCATAGACCAATGGTGTGGTGATACTGAGAGCGATCTTCTCACCGATCACCGGTGTCGTCCCGGTGACCTGCGCACGGAACTTCTGTCCCCCGGGAGTTTCCGCGGTGATGCTGTGGGAGGTGATCTCAAAGAGCACTGAGGTGATCACGGCATCAAGGGCCCGCGGAGTCCCGGGGGGTACGACCGCCACGGTCATGGGGGTCACGGCGATGGTGGCGGCATCACCGGGCAGCAGCGCATCAACTTCGCGCACCTCGGTGCGTTTCCACGCGGTGTTGAGTACGGAACATTCCACATATTCCCCGGCGATGGTGGCGGGCAGGACGGTGGCATCACCGATGAAGGACGCCACGGAGGCGCTCGCAGGTGACTGGATGAGTTCAGCCGGGGTGGCAATCTGCTGCACCCGCCCCTTGTCCAGGACCACGATGCGGTCGGCGATGGAAATGGCCTCCGCACGGTCGTGGGTGACATGCACGGTGGTCAGTCCCTCCCGCCGGGTCAGCGCCACCAGTTCCCGGCGCAGTGAATCACGCAGGGGTTCGTCGAGGGCGGAGAGGGCTTCGTCGAGAAGCAACACGGTGGGCTCCGCAACAATCGCACGCGCCAACGCAACGCGTTGACGCTGACCACCGGACAGGCTTGCGGGCTTGCGGTTTCCGAAACCGTCCAGGCCCACCAGTTTCAGGGCGTGTTCAACACGGGAGCTTATCGACGCCCGACCCACCCCGGCCCTCTGCAATGGATAGGCGACATTCCCAGCCACCGACATATGCGGCCACACCGCATGCTGCTGGAAGACCATACCCATACGCCGCCGCTCAGGGGGCACCCGCGTCATATCCGCCCCGGCGATCTCCAGGCGACCCCCGGAAGGATGGATGAAACCGGCGACGGTACGCAGCAGGGTGGTCTTACCGGAACCGGAGGGACCGACAAGAACAACAAATTCCTCCGGTTGGACATCCACATTGACCCGGTCCAGACCGGTGGTGCCATCGGGGAAAACCACCGACAGATCCGTGATGGTGATAGAGGACATTTCTACCTCGCCTTCTGGCTACGCACCGTGACCGAGAGTGCCACGATACCGATGAGCGCGAACATCAGCGACAATGCCGATGCCTGATTGTAATTGCCGGCCTGTTGCAGGTTGAACACCTGCACACCCAGGGTGGTCGTACCCGGCGCGATGAGCAGAATGGACACCGTCAGCTCACGGACCGCGGTGACCGCCACGAGCACGGCACCGGCGATGGCTGCGGGGATGGCCATGGCCCCGGTGGTATCCATGAGTGCGCGGACACGCCCGGCACCGCTGATACGCGCTGCCTCCTCCATCGCCAGGGGCGACTGCGCCAGGGGTGCCCGCACCGCCTGTAACACCAGAGCGGTGAAGGCACAGACATAGGCACCCAGAATGATCCAGCGGGTGTTGTAGAGATCGGTGTAGCGACCCAGGATCAACCAGCCCACACCGATGATCATGCCGGGCAGTGCCGTGGGCAACAACACCAGCAGCGTCAGGGGGGTGTTGGTGATATGGCGGGTGCGGGTGACCAACAGGCCGATGAGCCACCCGAGAACACCACAGATGACTGCGGCACCCAGGGAGAGCAGCACCGAGTTGCTGAAGCCCTCGATCACCCGGGGGTTGTTGAGGGCGGCGTCGAAGTTTTTCAGCGTGATGGTATCCATGGTGAAGGGCACACCGGGGGCGGGCAGCAGGGCACGGTAGGCCAGGCCCAGGATCGGGGCGAGGGTGAAGATCAGCGCGATGACCCAGGAGATGACCGTCACCGCGATACGTGCCCTGCCGAGATCAAAGGTGAGCGCCGCACCGGTGTCCTGCAATTGCGTGGAAGCGTAGAGGGACACCAGATAATCCGCGGTCACCGCGGTGATACCCAGGAAGAGCAGCACCACACCAATGGTGGATACCGTCTGCAGTGGGTTATTCACCGTTCCGGATTCCATGAAACGGTAGATCATGGTGGCGAGTGTTTCAAAGCGCGCCGGGGATCCGATGAGCGCCGGGATGCCGAAATCCGCCAGGTTGGCCACGGCGGTCAGTGTGAAGGCGGACAGCAGCGCCGGGCGCAGCAGCGGGAGGGTGATGGTGCGTAACACCGTGGGGGTGGAGGCCCCGGCGATGCGGGCGGCCTGTTCCAGATCCGAGGGCAGCTGACGCAGGGCATTCGACATGATCACATAGACGATGGGGTAGGAGTGCACGATGAGCAATACCGTGACACCGTCGGCACCGTAGATATCCCACAGCTGGGTTCCGAAGAGTTTATTCACTCCCTGATTCGGGCCGAAGAGCTGGAGCCAGGCGATCGCACCGATAAAGGGTGGGATGAGCAGTGGGGAGAGCAGAAAGAGTCTGAGAGCACCACGCCCGTAGGCATTGGTC
>SMEN01000648.1_pt1 | contig 16161 bp, 15 predicted proteins | sample 2456271 | NCBI WGS metagenome assembly SMEN01 (sample SAMN10132593, study PRJNA489261) | soil metagenome | isolation source: day1 control-loamy sand soil ammended with raw manure from dairy cow... | place: USA | collected 2015-04-01 | reverse complement strand
CGGTGCCGTCGGCGGCGCGGGCGTTCAGCCGGGGATCGTCGTGCACCACGGTGTTGGTGCCGACCACGATCGCGTCCACCCGGGCGCGCAGCGAGTGCGCGTGCGCCCGGGACTGCGCGGAGGTGATCCACTGGCTGGTGCCGTCCGGGGCGTTGATGCGCCCGTCCAGCGACTGCGCGGTCTTCACGGTGATGAACGGGCGGCCCTGCTCCTTGGCGCGGATCCAGCGGTGGTTCAGCTCGCGGATCGCGGAGATTTCGCGCGCCCGGCTGACCGCGACGCCGGCGGCGGCCAGGTAGCGAGCTCCCCCGCTGGCGTCGGTGTCGTCGCCCAGCGCGTAGTGCACCGCGCCGATGCCGGCCTCGGCGATGGCCGCCGCGCAGGGACCGGTGCGCCCGGTGTGGTTGCACGGTTCAAGGGTGACGACCATGGTCAGCCGTGCGGCGCGCTCGCGGGAGATCCTGCCCAGCCGGCGCAGCGCGTCGATTTCAGCGTGCGGGGTGCCGGCGCCCTGGTGGTAGCCGGTGGCGATCAGCGAACCGTGCTCGTCGAGGATGCACGCGCCGACCAGCGGGTTGGCGCCGCGGTGGCCCCGGCGGGCGGTTTCCAGCGCGGTTTCCAGCGCCGCATCCAGCTGCTGTTCGGTGGCCATCGCGGTTACCGCTTGCCCTGGAGGGTCGGGTCGGGCAGCTCGGTTTCCACCGCTGGCTTGTCGCCCTTCTTGGCCCGGGCCCAGACGAAGAAGCCGATCAGCGTGAACGCGCCGTAGAACAGGTACATGAATGCGCTGGCGTAGTAGCCGGCGGAGAACAGCAGCGGCACGCCGACCGCGTCGACCGCGACCCAGATCAGCCAGAACTCAACCCAGCCCTTGGCCATGCCGAAGGTCGCCAGCAGGGAGCCGACGAAGGTCCAGGCATCGGCCCACACCGGCTCGTAGGAGCCCAGGATGCGGAACAGCGGGGTCAGCGCGATGGTGCCCAGCACCAGCGTGACGGCCAAGCCCAGGCGGACCTTGTTCGAGGCCCATGCGGGGGTGACTGCGCTGCCGCTGCCGTCGCGGGCCTGCTTCCAGCGGTACCAGCCGAAGACGGAGACCGCGATGAACATGATCTGGCGCCCTGCCTGGCCCCAGAGGTTCGCGGCGTAGTCGGTGTCGAACAGGCTGCCCAGGAACACGGTCAGCAGCAGCAGGTTGCCGACGATGCCGACCGGCCAGGCCCAGACCTTGCGGCGCATGCCGCCCACGGCGCTGGCCAGCCCGAAGATGTTGCCGACGACCTCGCGCACCAGCAGCGCCGAGGAACCAACCGCAATTTGTGAATTAAAAGCTTCAATGAGCCACCGCAGGAAATCCATCTTTCCACCCTTCTCGAAGCGGCGGCTCCGGGGGTGTGCATTTGATGGACCTGCGGCGTAGGCCGAAGAATACGGCTCCGCTCAGGGAGCCGCCGGCAATACCGCAAGGCAAATCAAATTCGTGCTTCTCCCATCCAGACTTTAACTGTCGGTACCGGAATTCCACCGGCTCAACCGCTTCCTCGGCTTGTGGCTTTGGATGCGGGTCGCGGACTATCACCGCCGGTTCGGACTTTCACCGACCCCGGAGCACGTATTTACGTTTACATTCGTTATTGTTGCATACTTTGTGGCGCTTCAGTGCGCGCCGAGGGCAAGATTGCGTAATACGTCGATTTCCACCGACGGCTCGGGCGAGGCGTACACCGCGGAGCCGGCGACGAACACGTCGGCCCCCGCTTCCGCGGCGCGCAGGATGGTGTCGCGCGAGACCCCTCCGTCGACCTGCAGGGCGATGGGCCGGCCCGAGCCGTCAATGGCGGCGCGGGCGCGGCGGATCTTGGGCAGCACCAGGTCCAGGAACTTCTGGCCGCCGAAGCCCGGTTCGACCGTCATCAGCAGCAGCATGTCCAGCTCGCCGAGCATGTCCAGGTAGGGCTCGATGCCGGTGGCCGGGCGCAGCGCCATGGCGGCCTTGGATCCGGCGGCGCGCAGCTCGCGGGCCAACCGGATCGGCGCGGCGGAGGCTTCCGCGTGGAAGGTCACCGAGTCCACGCCCAGCTGCGCGTATTCCGGAGCCCAGCGGTCGGCGTCCTCGATCATCAGGTGCACGTCGATGGGCAGCTCGCTGACCTTGTGCAGCGCCTCGACCACGGGCATTCCCAGGGTCAGGTTGGGCACGAAGTGGTTGTCCATGACGTCCACGTGCACGCCGTCTGCGGTGTGGATGCGCGTCAGTTCGCGCTGCAGGTTGGCGAAGTCGGCGGAGAGGATCGAGGGGTGGATGCGCGCGGTGCTCAACGGGGGCTCCTTGGGTTCTGGCAGGGGCGGAAAGGTTCTTGATGCAATACTGCCAGCGTCCGGGCGGACGCTGGCAGTTGGTGACGCGGCGCGGTGCTATTCGGTCGGGGCGACCTTGGTCAGCAGCGCCATGAACATCGCGTCGGTGCCGTGCAGGTGCGGCCAGAGCTGGGCGGTGGAGCCCTCGCCCAGCGGGTGTCCGGCGGCCGGCGCGTCCTCGTACATCACCTTGGCGACCTCGGCGCCGGTGTCCAGCAGCTTGGCCTGTCCGGTGCGCTTGAGGAAGTCCTCCACCACCAGGCGGGTTTCGGCCTGGTGCGGCGAGCAGGTGACGAAGCCGACGACCCCGCCCACGCGCACGGCGCTGAAGGCGGCGTCCAGCAGTTCGCCCTGCAGGGCGGTGAGCTCCGGGATGTCGCGGGGGGCCTTGCGCCACCGCGATTCCGGGCGGCGGCGCAGCGCGCCCAGGCCGGAGCAGGGGGCGTCGACCATGATGCGGTCGTAGTCGCCGGCGTAGTCTTCCCCGCCATAGGCGCGGCCGTCCAGCTCGGTGACCATCCAGTAGTCGCGGGGCACCGCGTCCATGGAGTTCTCCACCAGCCGGGCGCGGTGCGCGGTGGGCTCGTTGGCGGTCAGCCGGGCGTCGCGCTGGACGGCCAGCGCGCCGAGCAGCGCCGCCTTGCCGCCAGGCCCCGCGCACAGATCCAGCCAGTAGCGGTCATCGCCATCGGCCGGGAGCTGCACGTTGGCCAGGGCGCGGGCCATGACCTGGCTTCCGGCGTCCTGTACGCGCACGGTGCCTTCACGCACCCCGGGGACCCGGGCCACGTCGCCGTGCTTGTAGGTGGCGGAGCCCTCCAGCAGGGTTCCCGGTTCCGCGCCGTTCTCCATCGCGCCGGCCAGGTCCCCGAGGCCCGGCAGGGCCACCAGGTTGACCACCGGGGCGGCGTTGTCGGCCTGCAGCAACGCGGACAGTTCCCCGGCGTCGCGGCCGTGGGCGATCAGCGCGCCACGCAGCGCCCGAACAATCCACTCCGGGTGCGAATGCTCGATGGCCAGCTTCGCGGAGTCGTTCTCCGCGCCGGCCGTCAGCTGGGCGACCCACGCCGCGGGCTCCTGTTCGCTCACGCGGCGCAGCACCGCGTTGATCAGCCCCGACGGGCCCGCGCCGATCTGCGCGCGGGCCAGCGAGACGGTCTCGTCCAGCGCAGCGTGCTTTGGCACGCGCATGGCCATCAGCTGGTGGGCGCCCAAGCGCAGCGCATCAAGAACCGCCGGGTCCAGCTCGGACAGCGGCCGGTCGACCAGAGTGGTCAGGATCGCGTCGTACAACCCCTGTCCGCGCAACGCGCCGTAGGCCAGTTCGGTGGCGAAGCCGGCGTCGCGGCGGTCCAGCTGGTATTCGCGGATCAGCTTGGGCAGCACCAGGTTGGCATAGGCGTCGGCGCCTGAAACCTCGCGCAGGGTCTTGAAGGCGACCAAGCGGGCCGGGTCCGCGTTGCGCTTGCGCTGGCCGGGGGCGGCCTGCGAGTACTGGCGCGGGCGTCCGCCCTGGCCGCGGTTGCGGGTGCGGCCGGACTCGCTGCGGCGCTGGCCGTCGCCCTGGTCCATGCTCCGGCGATCCCCGCGGGAATCCCCGCGCTGTTCATTGGCGCTCATGCGAAGCTCACTTCCGTTCCCTGGGCCAGCATGCCGCGGGCCCAGTCTGAGGCGTTCATCATCTTCTTGCCCGGGGGCTGGATTTGAGTTGGTTCAAGGGCCCACGTGGCGGTGCCGATGAGCACGGTGGGCTGTTTGCCCGGTACGATGCGCAGTTCGCCGGAGGCCAAGTCGGTGACGTCGCGGCGTTCGCGCAACGGACCGAACTTGTAGCGCTGCTCCCCCACGGCGCTCCAGGCGCCGGGGAAAGGGGTGGTGCCGTGGGCTCGGCGGCGGATTTCGGTGGCCGGACGGCTGAAGTCCAGCTGGGCATCCACGTCGGTGATCTTCGGTGCGTAGGTGTGCGATCCGGACTGGGGAACCGCGACGGCCCGGCCGGCATCCAGCGCCTGCAAGGTCTGCACCAGCAGCATCGAGCCCGACTCGCTGAGCCGTTCGAGCATGACGCCTGCGGTATCCAGCTCGTTGACCACCTCGGTGACCTGGCCGAAGACCGGGCCGGTGTCCAGCCCGGTTTCCAGCTGGAAGGTCACCGCGCCGATGATGTCGTCGCCGTGGATAATCGAGTGCTGCACCGGCGCGGCGCCGCGCCAGTTCGGCAACAGTGAAAAGTGCAGGTTGATCCACCCGTGGCGCGGGACGGACAGTGCCGCTTCCGGAACCAGCCCGCCGAAGGCAACGATCGCTGCGGCGTCCAGGTTCAGCGCCTGCAACTGCTCGGTAACGTCTTCGGTGATCTTGGAGGCCTTGATGAGCGGCAGGCCCAGTTCCTCGGCGCGGGCGGCGACCGGCGAAGGGGTGAGCACGCGTTTGCGGCCCAGCGGCGCATCGGGACGGGTGAGCACGGCGGCGATATCGAATCCGGCCGCATGCAGATGATTCAGCGAGGCGACCGCGACCTGCGGGGTTCCGGCGAAAAGTATGCGCATGGACTACTTCCCCAATCCCGCGCCGAAGCTGGAGCCCAGCGACCCGGAGCGCTTGGCGACGGTCCGGCCGGCGGTCTGCGAGTAATCGGTGGCGCGAAGCTTGCGCCACGCCGCCTTTTTCTCCTCCGCCGGCAGCCGGTCCAGGAAGAGGATCCCGTCCAAGTGGTCTGTTTCGTGCTGCACGCAGCGCGAGAGCATGCCTTCGCCCTCGAGCACCAGCGGGTTGCCGTGCTTGTCGAAGCCGGTGGCACGTACATGGCGGCGGCGCGGAACGGGGGCGGCGATGCCGGGGATGGACAGGCAGCCCTCAACCTGGTCATCCTGGTAGTCCTCGCTCAGCTCGAGCACGGGGTTGATGATGTGCCCACGCTCTTCGCCGATCTGGTAGGTGAACACGCGCAGCGAAACGCCCACCTGCGGCGCGGCCAGGCCGGCACCGTCGACGTTTTCCATGGTCTGATCCATGTCCTCGACCAGCTTTTGGATTTCCGGGCCGAACTCGGTCACCTCCTGCGCTGGGGTGCGAAGGACTGGATCACCGATGATCCGAATTCCCAAAATTGCCATAGTGCTTCCGACTACCTTCTGTTGATTTCAGCGGATCGCCCGGTCCGGCCGCAGTTCTACCGCGGGAACCCAAGCCCATCCAGTCTACGCGGTCGGCACCGGCTACTGCTGAGGTGGTGGAGTGATTTCCACCAGCGTGGCCCGGGACCGTGCAATCTTGAAGGCGGCTTCCCAGTTGCGCCGCAGTGCATAGAACTTGGCCCAATAGTCGGGCATGGCCTCGGGAGGAGCCATAAAGGTCCGACTCCCGGTGGGGCCGAGCGCCACCGCGAGCAGCATGGTGTCCGAACCGTAGGGCCAGGGCTCCCATTGACCGGACTCCGCGTCGGCAACCTGCTCCTCCGCCTTGCAGGCTGCGGCGAGCTGCATGATCACCTTGTCATCGGGCCGTTTCACGAAGCCATCGCGGTCGCTGGTCTTGGTCTTGTAGTCAACCAGGCACTCCCTTCCTCCGATCCTCGCGACCAGGTCGATGGTGCCGGCGTAACCGATGCTTTGGTTCCATACGGTCACCTCCGCCGCCACAGGCTCTACCCGGTAGTCCCGCCACCAGTATTCGAAGTGCTCGGCGTAGTCCTGTTCACCGTGCGACTGCAGCAGCTGGCGCGCTGAGTCCACTTCATGGGGCTGGCCAAGCTCCGCCAGCGCCCACTGCTCTGCGTAATTGTGCACGCGGTCTCCCCGGGCGGCTGCCGCATCGCGGTATATCTCTGCCGCGGAGGCGGAATCGCGCACGAGCGATCTCATCCGGCCAGGTTCGGAGATCGACGAGGCAAGCCGTGCGTCCTCGGACAAAGACTTGGCGGCCATATAGCCCGCCCAACCGGTGAGGTCGACATGGTCCATACCAATGATTGTCGTAATCGATGGAACCGTTGCCTCGCCGCCGACTCGTCGGGTGTACATGCGGCCGAGATCGGTCTGAATCGCTAATTTCGGTGACGTCATATACACGATGATTGCACCGCAGGTGGACACTTCACCCCTAGTCGCTGCACGTTTAGGAATTATTCCGCGTATTTCCGGGGGTTTTGAGCTTTGTGAACCAGATCTCAGCACTTCGATTTGGAAGCTTGGGAAAACTCGTATAGAGTTTTTACTCGTTGGAAAGAACGAAAACGTTCCGGAAACAACCCTTTTGCGGACATAGCTCAGCTGGTAGAGCGCAACCTTGCCAAGGTTGAGGTCGCGAGTTCGAACCTCGTTGTCCGCTCGCAAAAAGATGCACCGACTACGTAAAAATAGTCACCTGGCTTCGGCCGGATTTGGTGGGGTGGCCGAGAGGCGAGGCAGCGGCCTGCAAAGCCGTATACGCGGGTTCGAATCCCGTCCCCACCTCGCAATGAAGATTGCACATCTTTTTTGCGCGATTGGCGCAGCGGTAGCGCGCTTCCCTGACACGGAAGAGGTCACTGGTTCGATCCATATGCGGTCATAGCTCAGCTGGTAGAGCGCAACCTTGCCAAGGTTGAGGTCGCGAGTTCGAACCTCGTTGACCGCTCCAAGAATTCATCGGTAAAATGATGATGATACATGTATGTGTCCATGCGGTCATAGCTCAGCTGGTAGAGCGCAACCTTGCCAAGGTTGAGGTCGCGAGTTCGAACCTCGTTGACCGCTCCATAACTTCATACAAATCCTGCGGTCATAGCTCAGCTGGTAGAGCGCAACCTTGCCAAGGTTGAGGTCGCGAGTTCGAACCTCGTTGACCGCTCCAAATGATTTGGGACCCACACTTCGGTGTGGGTCCCAAGTTTCTTTATCAGCGAACTGCTATTAATTTACTACTCAGCCGTGACTTTCGCCGATCCTCTGCAACTCGGAAACATACATGTTCATTGTGCGCGCTACCCAACATGGATGTTGCATCCTATGATGGACCCAAGAGTTGAGGGCAAGAGGCCCTCCGTGTTGAAGGGAGGTGTCCATTGGCAGGTTTTAACGAGCTAAAGGGCAAGGTCGAAGGACTGGCACACAAAGCCGGAGAATTCGCGAGCCAGAACTCTGACAAGATTTCAGACGGCATCGACAAGGCCGGGGACTTCATCGACAGCAAAACCGGCGGCAAGTATGCCGACAAGGTCGATGGCGTCCAGGATGGAGCTAAGAACTTCCTGGGCAACCTCGGAAACAAGGATCAGGCTTAACGTCCAGTCGATAGATCTTTGGCCTTCCCCTAGGCACGTAGGAAAGCGCCACCCCAAGCGGGTGGCGCTTTTCTAGTTTTCCGGAGAAATGCCCACCGATCATATCGATCCCACATCTTGGTCACCGCATCGCCGGAATTTCCCACCAGGCTCTCGAGCGGATAGAAACTAAGCATGGGAAGCAACATCATCAGCCGTCCGAGTTTGCCACGCGAGGCAGTCCTCGCGGGATTCATCACCACCATGGTCGGTTTCACTTCGTCTTTTGCCGTCGTCATCACGGGGTTGCTGCAGGCGGGCGCGAGTCCCGCGCAGGCTTCCTCCGGCCTGCTCGCGCTGACCTTCCTGGTAGGCGCCGCTTCCCTGGTATTGTCCCTGAAGCACCGCCTGCCATTGACGATTGCGTGGTCCACACCGGGGGCGGCCCTGCTGGCAAGCCTGGCTCCGGGCAGTTTCACTTTCGCCGAATCCGTCGGCGCATTCATCGTCAGCGGAGTGCTGATCATGCTCACCGGGCTCGTCCCGGTGCTGCACCGGCTGCTGACCTCGATCCCGGTGCCTATCGCGCAGGGAATGCTGGCTGGGGTGCTGATTCCGCTGTGTCTGAAGCCGTTCACTGCGTTGGGCAGCATCCCGGTGGCGGCGGTGCTGATCCTGGCGGTGTTCCTGGCGGGGCTGCGTTTCCTGCCGCGCTACGCGGTGGCCTTGAGCATGCTCAGCGCCGTGGGCTACGGCCTCTTCTCGATCGGCCGTTCGCAGGCCTGGTCGCAAATCCAGGCGTTGCCGACGCTTGAATTCGTGGCTCCGGAATTTTCGTGGCAGGCGGTGGCGAGCATCAGCCTGCCGCTGTTCATCGTGACCATGGCTTCGCAAAACATCCCGGGTGTTGCCGTGATGTCATCCTTCGGGTTTGCCACCCCATGGCGTTCGAGCATGCTGTCCACCGGCTTTGGCAGCGCGGCGGGCGCATTCTTCGGCGGCCATGCGATCAACCTGGCAGCGATTTCCGCAGCCTTGTCGGCGGGCGAGGCCGGCGGCAAGGATCCCGGGCAGCGGTGGAAGGCCTCGGCCTCCTCCGGGGTGTTCTACCTGTTGTTCGCGCTGGGGTCGGCGCTGGTCGCCTCCTTGGCAACGCTCTCCCCCGCCGGGCTGTTCGAGGCCGCCGCGGGACTGGCCCTGCTGGCGACCCTGGCGAACGCAATGCTCGGGGCCATGAAGGAACCGCGCTGGCAGCTCAGCGCCTTGGCCACGATGCTCGTCGCCGCGGCGAATGTGACGCTGTTCGGTATCGGCGGGGCCTTCTGGGCGCTGGTAATCGGGCTGTTAACGCACATCATCGCCGAGCAGGTCGCTGCCCGGCGATGATCTGGAAGTGGATGGCGCGGCTTAGAGCGCCGACTCGCCGATCTGGCCTTCGCGGGCCAGCGCGGTCAGGCGGGAGACGGCGCGGAAGTACTTCTTCTGGTAGCCGCCGGCCATCATTTCCGGGGTGAACAGCTCGCTGAACGGCTTGCCCGAGGCAACGATCGGCACATCCTTGTCGTAGAGACGGTCGGCGAGCACCACGAAGCGCAGGGCGATGGCCTGGTCGGTGATGGTGTCGACGTTGTGCAGCACCAGCGCGTCGGTTTCCGAGAGCAGCTGGCGGTAGCGCGAGGGGTGGACCTTTGACAGGTGGGCGACGAGGTCGGCGAAGTTGTCCACGGCCAGCGTCTTGTCCGGGTAGCGCTGTGCGGCGAAGGCTTCGATGTCGGCATCGTCCAGCGGCTGCGGCGCCTCGGGCAGGCCGCGGTGGCGGAAGTCCTCGCCCTCGACGCGGTGCACGTCGAACTGCTCGGAAAGGGTCTTGATTTCGCGCTGGAAGTCCACGGCGGCGAAGCGGCCCTCGCCCAGCGCGCCGGGCAGGGTGTTGGAGGTCGCGGCCAGCTTCACGCCGGCATCGGACAGCTCGCGCATCAGTCGGGACATCAGCACGGTGTCCCCCGGATCGTCCAGCTCGAATTCGTCGATGCAGACCAGCGAGTACTGGCTGAGCACGTCGACGGTCTGGCGGAAGGACAGCGCGCCGACCAGGTTGGTGTATTCGACGAAAGTGCCGAAGGCCTTGCGCCCCGGGGCCGCGTGCCACAAGGAGGCGAGCAGGTGGGTCTTGCCCACGCCGAAGCCGCCATCGAGGTAGATGCCGTTCTTGCTCTCCTTCTTCTTGCCGAACAGCTTGCCGAAGAAGGACCCCGAGGAGGACTTGCCTACCGACTCGGCGAAGGAGGTGAGCTTGTGGACGGCCTCGGTCTGCGAAGGCTGGTTGGGGTCCGGGCGGTAGGTATTGAAGGACACCTCACCGAAGCGGTATGACGGATGGAATCCGGCGAGCAGCTCGTCGATCGACAGCTGCGGGATGGTTTCGCTCAGGTGGGTGATCGTCGCCATGGGCTTCGTGGATCCTTCGGTTGAATGCGGTGATGTGCGGGCGCTCCGTGCGCAGCCCATCGGCCAGTTTACCTTGAATGACCCGGATAAACGGTGAAATGCCGCACCCCGCACGGTGCCATTGCGCTCGGAGCACTAGGCTAGGAGCAGAGCAAGCGATCGGCGGGGGCCTCCCGCCGCCCCGATACCGTCAAGGAACGTGATAGAAAATGCCTTTGCCCGTTGAGTCCAACGAGAAGTATGCAGCGTATGCCCATCCGGAACGGCTGGTCTCCACGCAGTGGGTCGCGGACAACCTGGGCGCCGAGAACCTGGTGGTGCTGGAGTCCGACGAGGACATCCTGCTGTACTCCACCGGGCATGTGCCGGGCGCGCTGAAAATCGACTGGCATACCGAGCTGAACGACGAGGTCACCCGCGACTACGTCGACGGCGAGGGTTTCGCCGCGCTGATGCAGGCCAAGGGCATCAGCCGCGAGAGCACCGTGGTGATCTACGGCGACAAGTCGAACTGGTGGGCGGCCTACGCGCTGTGGGTCTTCACCCTGTTCGGACACGAGGACGTGCGCCTGATGGATGGCGGACGCGACAAGTGGATCGCCGAGGGCCGCGAGCTGAGCACGCAGAAGCCGGCGGTCGCGCCGTCGCAGTACCCGGTGATCGAGCGTTCGGACGAGGCCATCCGCGCCTTCCTGCCGCAGGTGCTGGAGCACCTGGGCAACCCGCTGATCGACGTGCGCTCCGCCGAGGAGTACACCGGTGAGCGCACCCACATGCCGAACTACCCGGAAGAGGGCGCGCTGCGCGGCGGCCACATCCCGAGCGCCGCCTCGGTGCCGTGGGCCCGCGCCGCCGCCGAGGACGGAACCTTCCGCTCCCGCGAAGAGCTCGAAGCGATCTACCTGGACGAGGCCGGGCTGAAGCCAGGCGACGACGTGGTGGCCTACTGCCGCATCGGCGAACGCTCCAGCCACACCTGGTTCGTGCTCAAGCACCTTTTGGGCTTCGAGTCCGTGCGCAACTACGACGGCTCGTGGACCGAGTGGGGCAACGCCGTGGGCGTGCCGATCGTCCGCGGCGCCGAGCAGGGCGAGGTTCCAGCGAAGCGCGGGGTGCGCGCATGAGCACGATTCCCGCAGAACTGACCGAAATCATCGAGGAGTTCACCGAGGTGCCCGAGGCCGACCGCCTGGAGCTGCTGCTGGAATACTCCCGCGAGCTGCCCGAGCTGCCCGCGCGCCTGGCCGAGCACCCGGAGCTGTTCGAGCAGGTCGTCGAATGCCAGTCGCCGCTGTTCCTGGTGGTGGAGGTGTCCGACGCGGACGCGCATCCGGTGAGCCTGTTCTTCTCCGCTCCGCCGGAAGCGCCGACCACCCGCGGGTTCGCCTCGGTGCTGGCCGCCGGGCTGGACGGAAAGGACGCCGCCGCGATCCTGGCGGTGCCCGACGACATGCCGCAGCAGCTGGGCCTGACCCGCGCGCTCTCGCCGCTGCGCATGCGCGGCATGACCGCCATGCTGGGCCGCATCAAGCGCCAGATCGCAGAACAGCTCGCCGCCTAGGCGCGGCGCGCGCCACACCGCGAAGGAAGGTTCAAACGCCCGTGGGCAAGAAGAAACATGCGGCCTCCACCCCGGCCACCGCGGCCCTGGATGCCGCCGGGATCAGCTATGTGGCGCACAGCTACACGCACAGCGACGCGGCGGAGAGCTACGGCGGCGAGGCGGCCGAGCAGCTGGGGGTGCCCGGCGCCCGGGTGTTCAAGACGCTCATGGTCGCCGCCGGCGCCACCGCGGCCCAGGACCTGGCCGTCGCGGTGGTGCCGGTGGACAGCATGCTGGATTTGAAGGCGGTCGGCGCGGCGCTGGGCACCAAGAAGGTGCAGATGGCCGACAAGGCCGCCGCCCAGCGGCGCAGCGGCTACGTGCTGGGCGGAATCTCGCCCTTCGGGCAGCGCCAGCACTCGAGCACCGTGATCGATCAGAGCGCCCTGGAATTCGACACGGTGTTCATCTCCGGCGGGCGCCGCGGCTTCAGCCTGGAGATCGCTCCGCGCGATGCCGCGCGAGCCACCGGAGCCATCTGGGCGCCGATCGCCGCCAGCTAGGTGATCAGCCGCGGCGGTCGGCTACCTCTTCGTATTCGCGTCAATGCGCGCGGCGAGGAAGTCGCTGACCGTTTGCGCGAACCCCTGTGGATCCACGTTCGGCTCCCTGGTGTGGCCGGCAAGGGTGAAGGTCTTCAGGCTGACCAGGTCCGGGCGCAGCGCCGCCAGCTTCAGGCTCGGCCCGTTGGGCACGAACTGGTCGTCCCTGCTGTGCATGAGCAGGATCGGGTGGGACAGCTCGTCGGCGCGGTCCACCCAGTTCAGCCGCTTCAGGTTCACCGGTGCGGCCTGCCCGGTGATCCAGCGCCCGGCCTCGTTGGACAGCAGCCACTGGCCGAACCGCCCGACCGACTGCGGGATCTTGTTCGCCCGCGCCTGGTGGGAGAGCACGTCGACCCAGTTGATCACCGGCCCCACCAGCATCAGCGAATCCACCCGGTCGGCCAGGTCCGAGCGGTCGGCCATCTGCAGGCTGATCGCCCCGCCCATGGACCAGCCCAGCAGGATAACCTGCCGGGCGCCGCGCGAGGTCGCGAAGTGGACCGCGGCTTCGACATCCAGCCATTCGGTGTCGCCCAGCCCGTAGCGCCCGTCGGGGGCGGTCGGCGCCAGCCCGTCGTTGCGGTAGCTCATCAAGAGGGTGCTCACCCCGGCTTTGGCCAGGGCCGGCAGCGCGCGGATGGATTCGGTGCGGCGCGCGCCGCGGCCGTGCACCCCGATCACCCAGACGTCCTTGTTGCTGGTCCCGGGCACCAGCCAGGCTGGCCCGTCGCCCACGTCGAGGCTGACCGTCACGTCTTCGGCCTCGAAGCCCAGATCCGAGGGGTGCTCGTACATCGCCCCGGAGAGGTAGCCGCGTTTGACCCCGTCCAGGCTGCCGCGGTAGACCTGCTCGATCTGCCGGGCCACGATCTTCGGTTTGCCCGCGACATCCTGCGGAGCCGACAAACGCACCGCGCAGGCATCGAATTCGGCCAGGAAGGTGCACCCGCCGGGTTCGGCGGTCTCCGCGTCGCGGGCCAGATGCATCCACAATTTGCCCTGAGCGTCGGTGGTGATCTCGCGGATGACCGCGTTCGAGGCGCGCCGCTCCTCCGGGGTGACCACGCGCCGGGCGAAGTACCCGGCCAGCGCGGACACGCTGGCGGCCACCAGCGAACCTGCCGCGACTCCCAGACCGGCGCCGATCAGGGTCGCGGGAACTGTCTTGCGTGGTTCGAGCTTGTCGACGATTTTCCGAGCCATGTTTTCATCTTTGCAGATGGCGTGTTGGGAATCATCACGCCCCGGAGGTAGTTTCCTAAGTATGAACGAAAACCAGAACACCGAAGACCGGAACCCCGCCGAGATCGATTGGCGCCAGGTTCTCTCCCCCGAAGAATTCCACGTCCTGCGACAGGCCGGCACCGAACGCCCGTTCACCGGCGAATACTGGGACACGACGACCGAGGGCGTGTATTCCTGCCGTGCCTGCGGCTCCGAACTGTTCGCCAGCACCACCAAGTTCGACGCCGGCTGCGGCTGGCCCTCGTTCTTCGCACCGCTGGCCGAAGACCGCGTCCGCTACATCACCGACGAGTCGATGGGGATGAAGCGCGTGGAGGTGCGCTGCGCCAACTGTGATTCGCACATGGGCCACGTGTTCGAGGGCGAGGGCTTCGGAACCCCGACCGACCTGCGGTACTGCATGAATTCGCTGAGCTTGAAGCTGCGCGAAACGCAGGGCTAAACAGTGCTCAGCGTGAAGCGACGCAAGTCACCCCAAGAATAAGCATTGCTTATTCACCGAGGAGTCAGGATTACTTTTCCTTTCGATGGGCGTAGCGTTCTAGTTAAGCAACTGAACGCTGCCCTACCGAAGAAGAAGGTGTATCTCAATGACCCAGATTTCCGCAGAACCACGGCCAACCAGCCCCTCCGACGCCCGCCGCATCGCCGAGTCCGACGCATGGCTTGGACTCAAGGCCGCCGCCACTGAATTCCAGGGTCTGCAGCTCAAGGACGGCTCCGTGGCCGAGCCCGAGCAGCGCGTCCGCGCCGGCGAGCTGGTCGACACGATCGTCGACTCCATCCAGACCCTGCGCGGCTTCTTCGCGCACGAGGCCGACTACCTGGACAAGCTCGTCGCAGACCTGAGGCGCTGGGCCGAGCAGGGCTTCGGCGTGCCGGACTTCCTCGATTCGCTTATGGAATTCCAGCCGCAGACCCAGCGCGTGGACGGGCTGATGCACCTGGTGCTCTTCCCGATGTACACCCAGAACGGATCCACCAACCGCCACCTCGAAGCGGTGCTGGTCCAGGTGATCTGGCCCGAGTTCATTTCGCAGCTCGAGGCCGGCGAGTACTCGAACAAGCTGTTCGTGCCGCTGCGCTTCATCGACTTCACCGCCGGCTACGACACCAACTCCGCGGTGCTCTTCCCGGAGTCGGTCGCGATCCGCGAGACCCCGTCGTTCACCTGGGGCGCGATTTTCCAGGACCGCGAGGCCGCGCGCTTCCGCAAGGTGCTCAAGGCCGCCGCGCAGATCACCAACCTCGAACTGCCGGACGACGCCGCGGCGCTGCTCGAAGACCAGCAGCTGGCCGAAGAGGCGTTCATCATGTGGGACCTGATCCACGACCGCACCCACATGCGCGGGGACCTGCCCTTCGACCCGTTCATGATCAAGCAGCGCATGCCATTCTTCTTGTACTCGCTCGAGGAGCTGCGCTGCGACTTGACCGCGTTCCGCGAATGCATGAAGATCGCCGCCGATCCGAAGGCGGACGACAAGACCGCGAAGATGGCCAAGCTGGTGCAATACGCGGTGATCTTCGACCGGATCTTCCGCTTCGCGATTACCGGTTCGCGCGTGCGCAACTACGACGGCCTGGGCGGCCAGCTGCTGTTCGCCTGGATGCACCAGCACCACGTGCTGCACTGGACCGACACCAAGCTGCGCATCGACTGGGCCGAGGTGCCCGCGGTGGTCGCCGCGCTGGGCGACTCGATCGACGAGCTGTACTGGAAGTCCATCGACCGCCCGAAGCTGGCCCACTGGCTTGCCGCCTACGAGCTGGTGTCCGCCACCGTCACCCCGCACCCGGCCTCGGTCTGGGCCAAGGGCCCTCAGGCGCTGCCGCTGACCGCGCCGCTGCGCGAGATCACCGACCAGGTGATGGACGACGAGTTCCCGCTGTCCATGTTCTACGAGGCGCTGTCCAAGAAGATGACCGCGGTCATCGAGTCCACTCGCGGCATGACCGGCGCTGACCGCATCTAGTCGGCCCTTTTCAGGCCCGCTTGATTTAGGCTAGGTACGTGAGCGAACAAACATTGGACCAGAAGCAGCAAGGCCGCAAGGCCCCGGTGGTTCTCATCGCCGGGGCCACCTCGGCATCCGGCATCGCCTGCGCGAAAGCGCTGATGGAGGCGGGAGCCAAGGTGCTGGCCATCGGCAGCGATGCGGATCGGCTGGTGGAGCGCATGCCGCGCGGCGTGCTGCGCTACCAGTGCGATCTTGCCTACCACCCGGCGGTCGAGCACCTGCGCGACACCATCCACAACCAGCACGGCCCGATCGACGTGCTGCTGCACCTGGTCGGCGGCTGGCGCGGCGGCAAGTCGATCGCCGGGCAGAGCGACGAGGACTGGGACTTCCTGCACGAGTCCGTCATGACCACGCTGCGCAATACCAGCCGCGTGTTCGTCGAGGACCTGGTGGCCTCCGAGGCCGGGCGGCTGGCGATCGTCAGCTCCGAATCGGTGGTCAACCCGACCCCGTCCAACGCGAACTACGGCGCCGTCAAGGCCGCCGCGGAGCACTGGGTCAACGCCGTGGCACGGCTGTTCAGCAAGCAGGCGCCGCAGGCCTCGGCCTTCAGCTGGGTGGTCAAGGCGCTCAGCGACAAGCCGGCGGACCAGGCGCCCGAGGGGCACACCCCGGTCGAGTTCCTGGCCAAGGCCGCGGTGGACGCGTTGCGGCCCGAGGCCGCGAAGCTCAACGGCACCCGCGTCGCGCTGCCCA
>SMEN01000267.1_pt1 | contig 16187 bp, 11 predicted proteins | sample 2456271 | NCBI WGS metagenome assembly SMEN01 (sample SAMN10132593, study PRJNA489261) | soil metagenome | isolation source: day1 control-loamy sand soil ammended with raw manure from dairy cow... | place: USA | collected 2015-04-01 | reverse complement strand
ACCGATATACTGCTGACCATCCATTTCCCACGTTACTGGTGGTGAGATCACGCCGCTACCTGTTTGGAATTTCCACAGCTCTTTACCTGTTTTAGCGTTGAAGGCTTTGAAGAAACCATCGCTGGTACCGGTGAACACGAGATTACCTTTGGTGGCCAATACGCCAGCCCACAATGGTAATTTCTCTTTATGTTCCCACGCCACTTTACCCGTGGTTGGATCCATTGCGCGCAAGATGCCCACGTGATCATCAAACAAACGCTTGATGCGGAAGCCTTGGCCTAAGTAAGCAGAGCCTTTTTTGTAGGATACTTCTTCAGTCCAGTAGTCTTCTTTCCAGTGGTTAGCCGGTACATAGAACAAGCCTGTGTCTTGACTGTAAGCCATAGGGTTCCAGTTTTTACCACCCAAGAATGGTGGTGAAACTTCCACTGATTTACCGCGTTTCTCGCCTGGCTCAGGTTTAGCTGGACGCTGTCCCTTGTTTTCAACAGGGCGACCGGTTTCCAAGTCAATGTGTGAAGCCCAAGTGATGCCATCGACAAATGGGAAGGCATTTTTCAGCTTACCGTTGTTGCGATCAACGACATAGAAGAAACCGTTACGGTCAGCGTGCGCTGTGGCTTTGGTGACCTTGCCGTTTTTGTCTTTGTGATCAAACAGCACGAGTTCGTTGTTACCGGAGAAGTCCCAGGCATCGTTTGGTGTGTGCTGGTAGAACCATTTCACTTCACCGGTGGTGGCATCAACGCCGACTTGGCCTGAGGTGTAAAGACTGTCGAAATCTTTTGGATCCCCACCATCAGCGGTACGCTCCCAACCATTCCAAGGCGCTGGGTTACCGGCACCAATAATAATGGTGTTGGTTTCCTCATCAAAGCTTGCGCTCTGCCATGGTGCACCGCCACCTTGACTCCAAGCTTCTTTTTTACCGGTTGGGTGATTTGGATCATCCGGCCATGATGGTGCTTTAATGTCACCGGTTGGTGTGCTGTCTTTACCGTTGAGGCGACCCATGTGGCCTTCAACAAATGGGCGCATCCAAATTTCTTCACCCGTATCTGGGTCGCGGGCAAAGAGTTTGCCGACCACGCCAAACTCATCGCCTGAACTACCGTGAATCAACAAAACTTTGCCGGTTTTGGCATCTTTAGCCATGGTTGGTGCGCCGGTCATAGTGTAACCCGCAGCCTGATCACCAAACTTCTTGTTCCAAATTACTTTACCGGTGTCTTTGTTGAGTGCGACAACGCGCGCATCTAAAGTACCAAAGAATACTTTATCGCCAAAGATCGCTACACCGCGGTTCACTACGTCACAGCATGGTCGAATATCGTCAGGTAGGCGATGGCTGTAGTTCCATAGGCGCTCACCTGTTTTAGCGTCAAGCGCCCATACGCGTGAGTAGGACCCGGTAACATAAATAATACCGTCATGAATCACCGCTTGAGATTCTTGACCGCGTTGTTTTTCATCACCAAAAGAGTAAGTCCAAGCTGGCGTCAGCTTGAATACGTTGTCTTCGTTGATTTTGGCTAACGGACTGTAACGCTGTGCGTTAGTGCCCATGCCGTATTGCAAAACGTTGGTGGTGGTTAAATGGTCTTTAGCAATATCCTCCCAGGTAACAGAGGTTGCAAAACTAAGGCTTGAGCCAATCAAGCTCGCGCCCAAAATTAAGCCCTTTACAGCGAGGGCTAATGGTTTGGCAGAGCTGGGTAATTGTTTTTTTATCATTGCTTTACTTCCCATAGGTTGCATGTTGTGAGTCCTGCGTCATTGATGCTCGCATTGACGGTCTCCATGTTGGGAAAGTGCAAGACTTCTGCATACGGAAAAATTCCCGTTAGTTGCGGGAAAAAATCCCATTTCGCAGGGTAATTGGCAGTGCTTCTAAAGCTGTTTTTTATATGCCTTTAAACCTACTACTAAGGGCGCGGTTCTCGACAACTAAAGCAGGGTTTTCCTCTGCAGGCAGCATTTCTACCATGAAAGCAGTGTTCAACTTAATGGCGAACGTCTTGCGTACTATTTTAAATGGTGAAAATGATGAATAAAAATAATGCAGTGTTAGGCGCTTTAATCGTAGCTACTTTGGGTTTCTCCGCGGCAGTCTATGCCCACGGTGACATGGTTCCACAAAGCGTTAATACCGGAGATTTAGAGCTTTTAGGTGAGGAGTGGCGTGAGTCTAATCCTTATCGTTCGCCAAGTGATCAAAATGCCTTGGCGATTGAGATTGGCTCATCTGCTTACAACCAGAACTGCGCGCGCTGCCATGGTTTAGAAGCAATGTCAGGCGGTATCGCACCTGACTTACGCGAGCTGCCTGGTGATGCTGACAATGACGAGTGGTACAAAGAGCGTGTCATCAATGGTGCGGTGCGTAATGGTGCAGTGTATATGCCGCGTATGGCTGATCATTTAAGCCAAGAGGCGCTGTGGGCAATTCGCACTTATATCGAAAGCCGTGCAGAGCTTCGGTAAGTAAAGCGTGAGTGGCTCTGCTGAAGAGTATGAGGCAGTCGGCAATGATCTTTTGCTATAGCGTATTTATCCCTGTGGCACGAGATTGGAGACGGTACAGCATGCTCAGTGCATACCAAACTTAACCAAAGACAGTTGTAGCAAGAGTTTAAATGCTGAAAGCGTTGAGCAATTTAACTGAACTGGAGATGAGAGATGAAACAGCGAACTCTGTGTGCCGTGGTATTGTCCTTTGTCGCTGGTTTTGCTGCTGCTGTGGAAGGTGATCCGCAGCCTTCAGTGATGTGGGAGTACTTTCATCAACGCTTGCTCGATAATGCTGATTATGTCTTTGATGAGGCGGTACAAGTGAGTGTGCCGCCGTTTGCTGAAGACGCGCGACAAGTGCCTGTTGAAGTTGATGCACGAGCTCTAGTTGGACGCGTAGAGAAAGTTATGATTTGGGCTGAGCTCAATCCTATCCCGCAAGTGTTAAACCTTTACCCAAGTGCCAAGCTAGAGAATTTTTTAGCAGTGCGTATTCGTGTTGAGCAAGCAACGCCCATTCGAGCGGCATTTTTAATGGATGACGGATTGTGGCATGTGGGTTCTGCACGGATTGAAGCTGCTGGTGGTGGTTGTAGTGCGCCAAGTGTGGTGCGTGCCGAAGCAGGTTGGGAAAGTCGTTTAGGTCAGGTTTTTGGTGCAAGCTTTAAAGATGGAGATAGCAGTCGTTTGCGCATGAGTGTGTCGCACCCCATGGACAATGGCTTGGTCGATTCCATTCCAGAGTTTTACCTCAATCAAGCACAGTTGCGTGACAGTAATGGCTCGGTGCTAGCGCGCCTGGATCTGTTTTCTGCGGTTAGTGAAAATCCCACTATTACCTTGCGCGTTAAAGGTCAGCCGCAAACGCAATTATGGCTGCGTGATAATAATGGTAATGAGTTTTCTGCGCAGATTCCTTAGTGGCTAATTTGCATAGATTTTCTAAAATACTTCGTTGGCACTGGCTTTTTTGCATGGTAAAGGCATTGCAACGGAGTTTTTTGCTCCGATTGAGGTGGTGGTATGCGCTTTCTTTTACTGGTTTTCTGCGGTTGGGTTTTGAGCACAGTTGCGTTGGCTAATTATGTGTTAACGCCAAAAAAAATAGCTGCCAACACGTATTTACTGGAAGGCTCAACCGATAATTTCTCTAAAGAAAATGGTGGGAATATCGTTAATGTGGCATTTATTGTCACAAATGCCGGTGTGGTGGTGATTGATACTGGTCCTTCATTAGCTTACGGCAAGGCATTGCGCGCAGCGATTGCTAATGTTACCGATCAACCGATAGTGCAAGTTTTTTTAACCCATCATCACCCAGATCATGCGCTAGGTAATCAAGCATTTGCTGATGTGCCGATTGCATCGTTAGCAGACACGCAGAAATTGCTGGAAGAGCAGGGCGATCATATGGCGGAAAATATGTATCGGATTGTGGGTGATTGGATGCGCGGCACCGAAGTAGTGTTGCCGACACAAACTGTTGAAGCGGGGGTGGTCACTATAGGTGAACATTCGCTACGGTTACTAGCCTTAAGCGGTCATACAGGTGCTGATTTGGCTATTTTAGATGAGCGTACAGGTGTGCTGTTTGCCGGTGATTTAGTCTTTTATCAGCGTGCTTTAGCGACGCCCAACACCTTAAGCCTGTCGGCATGGTTAGCTGATGTTAATACTTTACAGGCATTGCCGTGGAAGATGGTTGTGCCAGGGCACGGACCGTTAGCGGTGGATGATAAACCCTTTGTGCAAATGCAAGATTATTTAACCTGGCTAGATACAACGTTGCGTGAGGCGGCCCAGCAGGGGATGGATATGAATCAGGTTTTGCGCTTACCCATTCCAGAACGTTTTGCCGATATTAGCTTAACGCGCTATGAGTTGGTGCGTACGGTGAGTCACTTGTATCCACATTACGAGAGTGAGCAGTGGCAGCGTATTGATCAGTGAGTTCAGAGGTTTTGACTGATTGTGCCAAGTCCCAGTGCAGAGCTTGCTGTGGGTGGGACTTGGTTGCTGTTTCTAATCGAGAATAAGGTTCTCGCCACGCTCTTGTTGCCAGTCTTCAAATGACTGCACGGCATGCTGGCCTTGCATGCGGTGAATGATTTCAAAGTAATCTTGCTTGAGTGGATCTTGCATAATTTCATTACGTGGCTTGACGCGTATGGCATAGATGTCTTGCACGTTTTGATGATCAAAACCACGCCACTGTTGAGTGCCTTTTAGCAATTGATAGCTATGGTTTTCTAACGTTTTAATAAGCGTTTCACTGTCTAAACTGCGAGTACGCTGTGCAGCATCAGCCCATTGGTAAACCACACTGTAAGCAGACGCTGCTGCGCTACCGGGGTATTCCGTATAGCGTTGTGTGTAGTCCTTAACGAAGGCGAGTCCTTTGGGGCTTTTTTCCATTGCCGGGACGCGCCAGGTCCATGCTTGTGTGCCAATTACGCCGCTCATGGTATGCGGGCCGAGGTTTTGAATCAGTGTGCGACTTAAATTAGGAATAATAATTTGCATGTTTTTATTCAACAGCATGCTCTGCACGACGCGCATGGCATGCATTACATTTTGACCTTGTAGCACTAGCACGAGGATATTTGCTTGGCTTCTTTCAGCTTTGCTAAGCGCTTTCTTATAGTCAGCATGACTGGCATTGATCGCATTTAAGCGGCTAAAACTGTGCTTGGCGCGGTCTTGACTGTTAGTGGCTAAGCGCAGCGCCGACTCCATGCTGAGCCCCCAAGTATCATCGCTAATAATGTAATGGTAGCGCTGGCGCGGCATGTGCCAAGACAAGTATTCGCCGAGTACTTGTGCGCTCATCCAGTCGTTATTTGATTCACGAAAAATATAACGATGCCCTTCTCGTCCAGTGACGTCATTGGCGTAGCTGAGTACAGCAAAATAAGGCACCCCTAATGCTTGAGCGCGCTTACCAGCGGCAATAGCTTCTTCACTGGTGGCACCGCCGAAAATCATTTTTGCATTCTGATGAAAAAAATCATCAACATTACGTTGAGCTTTTTCTGAGCGTGATGCACTGTTTTTACTCAATAATTGTAATGGGCGACCCAGAACGCCGCCGGTTTGATTAATTTGCTCAACGGCCAGCATAGCGCCTTGCATCAGTTCAAGCCCTTCAGCCTTGTAGTTACCTGTGCGAGGGAAGTTTAGACCTATTTTGATGGGTTCGTTGGCGAGCACATAAAAGGGTAGAAAACCTAAAATTAGGCTGTTGCGGATGGATTGCCTCACGAGTATTGCTCCTTATTCAGTGAAGTGTGTTTTTTAAGGTTTTCTGCCGATGTGTCCTATGCCCTGATGTAGCCAATGGGGTTAGACTTTAGTCTTGCGTAAGGGGTCTTGTGTCATGTGCGAGCTAGAGCGGCTTTGCAGTAGTGGCGTCGCTAGAGGTTAGTAGTGAATAGCAATGAGGTGCGGGTTTAACGTTGGATATGCTGGCTGGTTACGCAGGCATCTGGGGCGCTGTGCGCTAGTTCTTTTGATGGATAAGTAAAGTGAAAGCATTGTCAGTTGAACTGACTGATTTTAGAGTTGGGGCATTTTATCTAGTTCTAAGTAACTAGATTTTCTATGCCTAGGGTGCATTCGTCTGACTGTGGAGAGTGGCTATTATCGAACCATATCCTGCCCGCGGTTGGCGCAGGCATTGAATACAACGAGGATGCTCTCATGATTTATGCACAACCAGGTACTCAAGGTTCTTTACTTACTATTAAGCCGCGCTACGGCAACTATATCGGTGGAGAGTTCGTGCCGCCGGTCAATGGTGAGTATTTTACCAACACCACACCAGTAACCGGTGCAGTTGCCGGTGAGTTTCCACGCTCTGATGCTGATGATATCAATCTTGCTTTAGATGCAGCTCACTTAGCTGCAGCAGCTTGGGGTAAAACTTCGGCGCAAGATCGTGCTCGCGTTCTGTTAAAAATTGCAGACCGTATGGAAGAAAATTTAGAGTTACTAGCTGTCGCAGAAACCTGGGACAACGGTAAGCCGGTGCGCGAAACGCTTAACGCAGATATTCCGTTAGCTGCCGATCATTTTCGTTATTTTGCCGGCTGCTTACGTGCTCAAGAAGGCTCCGCTGCAGAAATTAATGAACATACTGCTGCCTATCATTTCCATGAGCCACTTGGCGTGGTTGGGCAGATTATTCCGTGGAACTTCCCATTGTTAATGGGTGCCTGGAAGCTTGCACCTGCATTAGCTGCAGGTAACTGCATCGTTCTTAAACCAGCAGAGCAGACGCCACTCTCTATTAGTGTGTTGATGGAGTTGATTGGTGATTTACTACCGCCAGGTGTGCTTAACGTTGTCCAAGGTTTTGGTCGTGAAGCGGGTGAGGCTTTAGCTACGAGCAAGCGTATTGCCAAAATCGCATTCACCGGATCAACGCCAGTTGGTTCGCATATTATGCATTGCGCTGCTGAAAATATTATTCCAAGCACCGTTGAGTTGGGCGGTAAATCACCGAACATTTTCTTTGAAGACATCATGAATGCAGAGCCTGCTTTTATTGAAAAAGCGGCTGAAGGTTTGGTGTTGGCATTCTTTAACCAAGGTGAGATTTGCACTTGCCCGTCACGCGCGCTGATTCAAGAGTCGATTTATGAGCCCTTCATGAAAGTGGTCATGAAGAAAATCAAGCAAATCCGTCGTGGTGACCCGCTCGATACCGAAACGATGGTAGGTGCGCAAGCTTCAGAGCAGCAATTTGAAAAAATTATGTCTTACATGGACATTGCTAAAGAAGAGGGCGCGGAGCTGCTAACCGGTGGTCAAGTTGAGCACTTGGGTGGTGATTTGGCCAGTGGTTACTATATTCAGCCGACCTTGCTTAAGGGTCATAACAAAATGCGTATTTTCCAAGAAGAGATTTTTGGACCAGTGGTTGCCGTGACAACCTTTAAAGATGAAGCGGAAGCCTTGGAAATTGCTAACGATACCGAGTTTGGTCTAGGCGCAGGCTTATGGACGCGTGACATTAACCGTGCCTACCGTATGGGGCGTGGTATCCAGGCGGGTCGTGTTTGGACCAACTGCTACCACCTCTACCCAGCGCATGCTGCATTTGGTGGTTACAAAAAGTCTGGCGTGGGACGTGAGACCCATAAAATGATGCTCAACCACTATCAGCAGACCAAAAACTTGTTGATCAGTTACGACATTAACCCTTTAGGCTTTTTCTAAACGAGGTTGAGCTCTACCTGGCTGTGCCTGCTGTGTGGACTACTGCAGGCGCGGTGTAGTTAAGTGTGACTCCGAGATGTTTGCATCTTAGATGGGATGCGAACCCTGTCGACAGACGAGTAGGCCCCTTGCCCCAAGGGTGTACCCCGCATAACTTACTTTGTTTTAGTCGAGACGCAGCCAAAAGGCTGCGTTTTTTTTTGCTCTAAATATGGTGTTTACCTGCCAGAACAAAGCAGTGCGACCAATGGCAGCAATAAACGGTCCCAAAGTACCGTTTTTTCTAAGACGCAACAGCGCTATTAATAGAGGTACCGGAATTGCCCGGTCTTAATAAGAAAGAGGAATCAATCATGTGGACTAAACCTAGCTTTAATGATCTGCGTATTGGCTTTGAAGTAACGATGTACATCGCAAACCGTTGATGCATCACGCTTCATGTTAAACGTTAAACGATCAGGCCCCAGCTCTGCTGGGGCTACTAAGGAAAAACATCATGTACATTCAAGTATTGGGTTCAGCAGCTGGTGGTGGTTTTCCGCAATGGAACTGCAATTGTCATAACTGTCATGGATTGCGCAAAGGCACTTTAAATGCTGTGCCACGTACACAGTCTTCGATCGCTATCAGTGATGATGGTGTCAACTGGATTTTATGCAATGCTTCGCCGGACATTAGAAGCCAGCTTGAAGCATTTCCCGCCTTGCAGCCTGCGCGTCAAGCACGCGACACAGCGATTGCAGGGATTATTTTACTCGACAGCCAAATTGATCATGTCACCGGATTACTGACCTTGCGTGAAGGCTGCCCGCATGACGTCTGGTGCACCGACATGGTGCATCAAGATTTAACCTCAGGCTTTCCCATCTTCAATATGCTGGCGCATTGGAATGGTGGCCTTAAGCACCAATTAATAAGCCTTGATGGCAGCGCTTTTACCGTGCCTGCCTGCCCAGCCTTAAGCATCACAGCGGTGGCGTTGCGCAGCAATGCACCGCCGTATTCACCGCGCCGTGATGATCCGCATCCAGGCAATAATATTGGCTTGCTGATCGAAGATACGCGCAGCGGTAAAAAAGTCTGTTACGCACCAGGCCTGGGTGAGATGGATGACAACCTGCGCCGCATCATGGCCAGTGCTGATTGTTTATTAGTTGATGGCACGGTTTGGCGTGACGATGAAATGCAAGTCTATGGCGTTGGCAGCAAGCTTGGCAGCGAAATGGGTCACCTTGCGCAAAGTGGGCCAGGCGGCATGCTCGAAGTGCTAGCAGACTACCCAAACGCACGGCGGATTTTAATTCATATCAACAATACCAACCCTATTCTAAATGAAGACTCCGACGAGCGCGCGCAAGTGCATGCTGCCGGTGTTGAAGTGTCTTATGACGGAATGAGTATTCAACTCTAGGAGCCTGCGATGAGCGAGCAAGCGATGACCCCCGAGCAGTTTGAGCAGGCGCTGCGCGCGAAGGGCGATTACTACCATATTCATCACCCCTACCATATCGCGATGCACAAGGGGCAGGCGACCCGTGAGCAGATTCAAGGTTGGGTGGCCAATCGGTTTTATTACCAACTCAATATTCCCATGAAAGATGCCGCAATTATGGCCAACTGCCCTGACCGCGATGTGCGTCGAGAGTGGGTGCAGCGTATTTTGGATCATGATGGTGCGCCCGGTGAAGAAGGTGGGATTGAAGCCTGGCTGCGTCTGGCTGAAGCAGTTGGCTTGGATCGCGAACAAGTCCTGTCCGGTGAGTTGGTGTTGCCGGGCGTGCGCTTTGCGGTGGATGCCTACCTTAACTTTGCGCGCCGTGCCAGTTGGCAAGAAGCAGCGAGCAGCTCGTTAACCGAGTTGTTTGCGCCGCATATTCATCAGTCGCGACTGGATGCATGGCCGCAACATTATCCGTGGATTGACAGTAGTGGCTATGACTATTTCCGTAAACGTCTCAGCGAAGCGCGTCGCGATGTTGAACATGGTCTTAGAATTACTTTGCAGCACTACACCACGCTCGCTGCGCAGCAACGCATGCTAGATATTTTGCAATTTAAATTGGATGTGTTGTGGAGCATGCTGGATGCGATGAGCATGGCGTATGAACTGAACCGCCCACCGTATCACACGGTGACTGAACAGCAGGTTTGGCACCGAGGGTTGGGTGTATGAGTGAGTTTAATCTTGATGAGTGTCCGCGTATTCGCCGTGGCTTTCGGTTGCAGTGGGAGCCAGTGCAAAACTGCGATGTGCTGCTGTATCCAGAGGGCATGATTCAGCTCAATGACAGTGCTGCGCATATTTTAAAGTTAGTCGATGGTCAGCGCAGCATTGCGCAGATCATTGCGCAGTTGCAGGAGCAGTTTCCTGATGTTCAGGGGCTGGACGAAGATGTTCTAACCTTTATGGGAGTGGCGTATGCACAATTCTGGCTTGAGTCCTGCTAAAGCTGTGCAAAGCCCACCTTTGTGGTTGCTTGCCGAGCTGACCTACCGCTGCCCATTGCAATGCCCTTATTGCTCCAATCCAGTAGATTTTGCTCGCAGTGGCGAAGAGTTAAACACTGAGCAATGGATTGAGGTGTTTCGGCAGGCGCGTGAGCTGGGCGCTGCGCAATTGGGGTTTTCCGGTGGCGAGCCGCTGGTGCGGCAAGATTTGGCTGAGCTGGTCAAAGCGGCGCGCGATTTAGGTTTTTACACCAATCTGATTACCTCAGGCATTGGTCTCACCGAAAAGCGTATTACAGAGCTCAGTGATGCCGGTTTAGACCATATTCAAATCAGTTTTCAGGCGGCCGATGAAGAGGTCAACAATATGTTGGCCGGTTCAAAAAAAGCCTTTGCTCAAAAACTTGCGATGGCTAAAGCAGTGAAAGCAGCAGGCTATCCAATGGTGCTGAACTTTGTTACGCATCGGCACAATATCGACCGTATGGACCGCATTATCGAATTATGCATTGAGCTGGATGCCGACTTTGTTGAACTGGCTACTTGCCAGTTTTATGGCTGGGCAGAGCTCAATCGCGCAGCGTTATTGCCGACACGTGAGCAGCTGGATCGAGCTGAGAAAGTTACACAAAAATGGCGTGAGAAACTGGCCGCAGAAAATCATCCCTGCAAGCTGATTTTTGTTACGCCTGATTATTACGAAGAACGTCCCAAAGCTTGCATGAATGGTTGGGGCAGTTTGTTTTTAGATATCACCCCAGATGGGACTGCCTTACCCTGTCACAGTGCACGACAGCTACCCATCAAGTTTCCTAATGTGAAAGAACACAGCGTGCAGCACATCTGGCAAGAGTCATTCGGATTTAATAAGTTTCGCGGCTTCGACTGGATGCCAGAACCCTGTCGCTCTTGCGATGAAAAAGAAAAAGACTTCGGAGGCTGCCGTTGTCAGGCCTTTATGCTGACAGGTGATGCCAGTAATACCGACCCTGTGTGCAGTAAATCAGAGCATCATGGAAAAATTTTAGCAGCTAGAGAGCAGGCCGAGCATGCGCCGCTGGGCGTTGAGCAGATGGTTTATCGCAATGAGAAAATGTCGAACATTATTATCAAAGGGTGAACTGAAATGTTAGGTGCACAGACGCCTGCTCCAGGCTTTTGGCCCAGTTCTTGGAGCGCTGAGCAGGCCGCTGCTGCTGGGCGTGAAATCAATGAACTGAAGGTTTCTGAGCGTGGCGTGTTCTGGTCTGAATTCGACCCGAAAACTGCACAAACCTTGCTTTATTGTTATCAGCACAGCACACAGGATGCTGCAGTATTTACTCAACCTGGTTTCTCAGTGCGAAGTCGAGTTTATGAATACGGCGGCGGCTCGTTTTGTCTGACCCTACATGGCGTTGTATTTACTAATGAAGCTGACCAACAAGTATATTTGCAAACTTGGCAGGGCGCTCCACGACGGTTAACGCAGCGTAGTCAGTGCCGCTATGCAGACATGCAGTTTGATGCGCTCACCGATAGTGTTATCGCTATTGAGGAGGAGCACAGTCAGTGCGGGGTAAAGCATCGTATTGTCAGCATCAGTTTAAACCTTGCACACACGCAAGCTTGTCAGGCACCTACAGTCATTGTGCAAGGCAGTGACTTTTATGCATCGCCAAGGCTGAGCCCAAACGGCGAGCGTTTAATTTGGATTGAATGGCAGCGGCCTGAGCAACCTTGGACGCAGACGCAAGCCTGGAGTGTTACGCGCAGACCTAATGGCGAGTGGGGTACAGCTTTTTGTCTAGGCGGTGATGAGGGGGATGCAGCATTACAACAACCTTTGTTTGATGCTGAGAATCGAGCGGTTGTCCTCAATGATCAACAAGGCTATTGGCAGCCTTGGCGTGAAGATGAGTGTGGTCGTTTACAAATATTGCCGGGCTTAGAGGCTGATTATAGCGGCGCGCCTTGGCAGTTGGGTGGCTGCAATTATGTGCCACTTGAGCAAGATGAATATTTAATCAGTTGGCTCTATAACGGCTTTGGCCACCTAGCAGTGTATTCATTTACTGATAGCACAGTGATGAGCGTGCTGGCCGAAGATTACAGTCGTCTACGCCATTTAGCCGTTGATGAGCAGTTTTTTTATTGTATTGCTTCGCATGTTGCGCGTGGCACTGCTGTGTTGGCGATTGATAGAAAAACCTTGCGCACACAAGTGCTCAGCGAATTAGAAATTGCTTTGGACTGTAATGAAATATCAAAGCCACACAGTTTTTATTTTACCAGTACTGATAAACAATCAGTGCATGCGTTTTTTTATCCTCCATGTAATCAGCGCTATCAATTGGCGGATAAAGAGCGACCGCCATTAGTGGTGTTTCTGCATGGTGGGCCGACTTCAGCCTGTTACCCTGTATTTGATTCGCGTATTCAGTTTTGGACGCAGCGCGGTTTTGCTGTTGCGGACATTAATTACCGTGGTAGCACGGGTTTTGGCCGCAACTATCGACAATCTTTACGGCATCAGTGGGGGACGTTAGAGGTTGCTGATGTTTGCGCGTTGGTTGAACACTTGATTGAACAAGATTGGGTCAACCCTAAGCAAATATGCGTGCGTGGCGCTAGTGCTGGCGGCTATACGGCATTGTTAGCAGTGGCCTCTAGTCAGAAGTTTGCAGCAGCTGCGAGCTTGTACGGTGTCAGTGATCCTGTGGCATTGCGGCGAGTGACTCACAAATTTGAAGCTGACTATTTAGATTGGCTACTTGGCAGTGCTGAGCAGTTTGCAAAGCGAGCACCGTTGCAGCAAGTATCGCGAATAACCACCCCAGTCATTTTTTTCCAGGGTGCAACTGATGTTGTGGTGGTTGCGGAGCAAACAGCGGTAATGGTTAACGCGCTAAAATCTCAAGGAGTCCAAGTTGAGTGCCATGTTTTTGCTGACGAGGGGCATGGTTTTCGCCAAGCTAAAAATCTTGCAGCAGTGATGCACATGGAATTAAGTTTCTATAAAAAAACTTTTCAAAACAGGTGATTTTTTATCGGTTAAATATGCGGGTTTATACTCTTGGATAGTATTTAAAGTCCTACTGTATTGGTAAGCTTTAAGGTCTAGACTAAGCCGTCTGCAAATGCTGTATATCGGGTCGCTACAAATGTTGCTTATACTGCGCCCCAGCTTTGCGATAATTATAAGAAGAGTATTTATGAGTCGATCAGTTAGCGAGCTGCGCAAGTTCGTCTCCCCTGAAATTGTCTTTGGCGCTGGTTGCCGACACCGTGTTGGCCATTTTGCCAGTGTTTTCGGCGCTAGCAAGGTTTTGATTGTCTCAGACCCAGGTGTGCAAGCTGCCGGTTGGGTTACTGATATTGAGATCAGCTTGCAAGAACAAGGCATTAACTATCATATATTCACCGATGTCTCGCCCAATCCACGGGTAGAAGAAGTCATGCATGGTGCCGAGATTTATAAACTGCACAGTTGCACTGCCATCGTTGCAGTGGGTGGTGGCAGCCCAATGGATTGTGCGAAAGCGATTGGCATTGTTGCGGCTCATGGCCGCAGTATTCTAGAGTTCGAGGGCGTAGATACGATTCGTTTGCCCAGTCCGCCGCTGATTTTAATTCCCACTACTGCGGGCACCTCTGCCGATGTTTCGCAGTTTGTGATTATTTCCAATCAACAGCAGCGGATGAAATTTTCGATTGTCAGTAAGGCGGTGGTGCCGGATGTATCGCTAATTGACCCTGAAACCACTCTGACTATGGATCCGTTTCTGGCTGCTTGCACTGGGATTGATGCCTTGGTGCATGCCATTGAAGCTTTTGTTTCGATCGGTAGTGGACCGTTGACCGATCATCATGCGCTCGAAGCCATGCGCTTGATCAGTGGTAACTTGATCGAAATGATCGCGAATCCGACCGATATTGTTCTGCGAGAGCAAATTATGCTTGGCAGTATGCAAGCCGGTTTGGCTTTTTCTAATGCGATTTTAGGGGCAGTCCATGCCATGTCGCATAGCTTAGGTGGGTATTTAGATTTGCCCCACGGTCAGTGCAACGCGACTCTAATCGAGCATGTGGTTGCTTTTAATTTCGACTCTGCACCAGAGCGTTTTAAAATCATTGCACAAACACTAGGCATTGATTGTCGCGGGCTAAACCCACCGCAAATCCGCCAGCATTTGATTGATTATTTGATCGCATTTAAACGTGCAGTGGGTTTTCAAGACAGTCTTGCTACCTATGGTGTGAGCGTTTCAGATATTCCATTTTTATCGCGCCATGCGATGGTCGATCCTTGTATCTTGACCAACCCGCGGACTTCAAATCAGCGCGATATGGAAGTGGTATATGGCGAAGCACTCTGAGAACACCTTAGCAGGGCTGCTGGGTTTAAGTGATCAGTCTGCACGCAAAAGCCATTACCCTGAGTTGCTCTTACAGCTTGAAGAAGTTGAGCGTGAGCGCAACCGTTATAAATGGCTGTTTGAGCATGCGACCTACGGTATTTTCCAAGCACATATCGGTGGTGGTTTTCGCGCAATTAACCCTGCATTAGCCAGCATGCTTGGCTACAGCAGTGCTGCTGAATTATTGTCCATGAATACTACGCAAACAGATAATTTATTTGTTGGCGGTCTGGATGAGGTCAAACGCATTCGCGCCAAATTACTGCAAAACAACGTCGTGCGCGGCTACGAAACGCTTTTGCGCTGCAAAGACGGTAAAACGCTTGATGTGTTGATGAATCTGTTGCTCAAAGACGATGAACCCGGAGTTCTTGAGGGCTTTGTTGCTGATATTTCCGAGCGTAAAAAAAACCAGTCGCGTCTTGAGCAGCTCAATCATGAGCTTGAAGATAGGGTTGCAGAGCGTACTCATGAATTGCAACTCAGTAATGAAGATCTGCAGCAGCAAATCATCCAGCGTAAACAAATGGAAAAGGCCTTACGCGTCGCCCGTGATGCGGCCGAAGAAGCTAATCGCAGTAAAGATAAATATCTAGCTGCGGCCAGTCATGATCTGTTGCAGCCTTTAAACGCAGCACGCTTACTGATGTCAACTTTACGTGAGCGTCAGCTGCCCGCTGCAGAACAGCATTTGCTGGAGCGAGCGCACATGGCACTTGAGGGTGCTGAAGATTTGCTCGCGGATTTATTGGATATTGCGCGTCTTGACCAAGCGGTAATTACCCCATCTTTAACAGTATTTAGCATCGATGAATTGTTTCGCTCGCTCGTGTCAGAGTTTGAACCTGTCGCGCAAGAAGCAGGGCTACAGCTGACGATGTTACAAACCTCTTTATGTGTTTTTACCGATGCTCATTTAATCACTCGTATTTTAAGAAACTTTCTCAGCAACGCCTGTCGCTATACTGAGTCCGGACGTATTTTGCTGGGCGTAAGACGGCGAGGTGAAAATGTGCGTTTAGAGGTGTGGGATACAGGTGTAGGTATTGCTTTAGAGCAGCAAGAAAAAATATTTTTAGAGTTTAATCAGCTGGCTAATAGCCATGCAAGTGGTCGCAAGGGCGTCGGGCTCGGCTTGGCTATTGTTGAGCGGATTGCGACTATTTTAAAAACTCGGGTTGAGCTGTGGTCGCGTGAAGGGGTTGGTTCTTGTTTTAGTATTGAAGTGCCGATCAGCACTGAACCAGTACAGCGATTGACTGAAAGTCGGCCGAACTCAGCTATTAATAGCTTGCAAGGGCAGCGTATTTTAGTTGTCGATAATGAGCCTGAAATTTTGCACAGCATGGGAGCGTTATTAAGCCAATGGGAGTGCGATGTGGTTCTGGCTGCAGACTACCAAGGCTCGATTACCGCGCTTAGTGGTGTTGCACCAGATTTGATTATCGTGGATTTACACTTAGATAATAATGTGACTGGACTGCTCGTGGTTGAACAGTTGCGAGCGCGTTTTTGTGCCACGCTTCCAGCGGTACTGATCACTGCCGACTATGCAGATCAAGAGCAAGAACTGCGCAAGAAGCTGGGTATTCCAATGTTGAATAA
>SMEN01000489.1_pt1 | contig 16192 bp, 14 predicted proteins | sample 2456271 | NCBI WGS metagenome assembly SMEN01 (sample SAMN10132593, study PRJNA489261) | soil metagenome | isolation source: day1 control-loamy sand soil ammended with raw manure from dairy cow... | place: USA | collected 2015-04-01 | reverse complement strand
GGTTCATCCAGCGCAGCACGCAAGGCATCCGCCGTCTCGCGGCAATCCCGGTAATAAGGGTCGCCCAGTTCCACACAACGGCGCGGCAGGCCATGAAAGCTCAATAGCAAGCGCTCTGGTTTGCCATGTTCATCCCAATAGCGGCGAATCTGAGCCGCCAAAGGGCCGATGTAATCCGGGTGGGTGTGATAGCGCTTGATAAAGCGCAGTTCCGGCTGATTGCGCTGCTTTGCCACATGGCTGGCTACGCAATCGACCGCAGTCGCGGTGGTGCTGGCGGCGTACTGCGGATACAGAGGCAGGGTTAGAATCCGTTCGCAACCAGCGGCCTTCAATTTATCCAGGCCACTGGCAATCGACGGATTACCGTAACGCATGCCCAGCTCCACTTTCACATCGTGGCCCTGCGCTTGAAGCAGCGCTTGCAAACCATCGGCTTGTGCCTGGCTGTAAACCAGCAAAGGCGCGCCGTCTTGCAACCAGATGTCCTTATAGCGCGGCGCCAGCTTGGAGGGTCGGCGCGGCAAGATAAACAGTCGCAGAATAATCTGCCAGACCGGCTGGGGAATTTCGATGACGCGCGGGTCGGACAAAAACTCACCCAGATAGCGACGAATCGACGCTGCATCTGGATGATCGGGCGTGCCCAGATTAACCAGCAAGACACCGATAGGCCCGGCCTCGCGTACCGGAGCCTTGGCATTGAACATGTCGGCGTCCGGCGCTTCGGGCAAATAAGGAGAGGCAAACAACTTGGGCATGATGATAGATACGTTAGACAGCCAGCTTGCCTTTCACCCCATAACAGGGCCAAGGCTTATCCATTAACTGGCAGAGTGATGGCTCAAGGCATTGGACAATAGCCGGGCCGTAATGTCCACGATAGGGATCACACGATCATACGCCATCCGTGATGGCCCGATCACACCCAGCGTGCCAACGACCTTGCCATCCACCCCATAGGGCGCAGTGATGACAGACACATCGTCCAAAGGCAATAACTGGGAATCCCCACCGATATAAATTTGCACACCGTCGGCCTGACTGGACACATCCAGCAGATGCAGCAAATCGGTCTTTTTCTCGAACAAGGAGAACAGACGCCGCAGACGGTCCATATCAGCGACCATTTCCGTGACATTCAAAAGCTTGCTTTCGCCAGCGATCACAACCGCTTCTTCGCTATCAGGCTGGTGGCTGCCCACGTCAACGGCCTGCTGCATCAGTCGGGAGATATCGACCTGCAAGGTATTGAGTTCCTGAGACAAGGCCAGCTTGACCGACTCAAAGGACATGCCCGAGAAATGCTGGTTGAAAAAATTACTGGCCTCGACCAGTTCCTGTTCCAGATAATCACGTGGCACAAACAAAATACGGTTTTGCACGTCACCATCCGGGGTGACAATAATCAGCAACACCCGCTTGTCAGACAAACGGATAAATTCAATCTGCCTGAAAGTCTGAGCTTTTTTAGGGGCCAATACCACACCCGCAAACTGCGACAAGTTCGACAGCAAAGACGCGGCGGAATTGACCGCACGGGTAGGCTCGTCAAACGGCAGATATTGGCTAAGGTTACGGGCATCGGGCCGCTCGAAACGTTCGGCCGCCAAGAGGCGATCCACAAACAAGCGATACCCTTTGGGCGTGGGAATGCGCCCCGCCGAGGTGTGGGGGCTATGAATCAGGCCCAAGCCTTCCAGCTCGGCCATCACATTGCGTATGGTGGCCGGGGAAAAGTCAAAAACGGTGGATAGGGTACGAGACCCTACCGGCTGACCGTCGGCAATATAGCGCTCGATCAGCACCTTTAACAAGGCGTTTGCTCTGTCATCCATGTCGCGTACGTCACTTAAAAACACCAGCTCTGCATGATAAAGGGGAGATTCTTACAGCCAAGCCTATAGTGGCAACTCTATAATCCATTTATCGCCATTATTTCATTAATCTTAAGGTTTTCGCCCCATGCATTTCAAAACGGTTGCCATTGTTGGCAGATATCAGGACTCCGGCTTGGATGCACCCATCCGATCGCTGGCCAAAACCCTGGTCAACACTGGTTGCTCGGTACTGCTGGAGGCCGACACTGCCCGTAACGCCGGGATTACCGAATTCCCGCTCTGTGATTATGCCCAAATTGGCGAACGCGCTGATTTGGCCATTGTCATGGGGGGTGACGGCACCATGATAGGCGCTGCCCGCGAATTAGCCCACAGTAAAGTTCCACTGATTGGCATCAACCACGGCCGCCTGGGCTTTATTACCGACATCCCTTTGAATGATGCCAACGACGCACTGCTGAGCGTCTTGAATGGCCAATACGATATTGAAGAGCGTTCCATGCTGGAGGGGCGCGTGGTACGGGACGGCGAAGTCCTGTATTCGGGCGTGGCCCTAAATGACGTGGTCATCAACCGTGCCGGCCGCGGCGGCATGATCGAGCTGCGCGTCGAACTGGATGGTGTTTTCATGTACCGTCAGCGTTCTGACGGCTTGATCATCTCCACCCCGACCGGCTCAACCGCCTACGCCCTGGCCGCCAGCGGTCCTTTGCTGCACCCTTCGGTCAATGCCTTCTTGCTGGTGCCCGTGGCACCACAAACCTTGTCCAATCGCCCCATTGTCTTGCCTGACAGCGGCACCTTGAATCTGACGATTACCGCACTGGGCCGTGTGGAATCCGGTGGCAGTGTGCACTTTGACATGCAAACCTGGTCAGACTGTCAGCAAGGTGACCGCATTGATGTGCGCCGGGCGCAGAACACATCGCGCTTCATCCATCCCAAGGGCTATAGTTTTTTCTCCACCTTGCGCCAGAAGCTGGGTTGGAACCACATCCCGCTGCCTAACGACGACAACGAATAAACCCCTATGCTCCGTACCCTGCACGTTCGAGACTTTGTGATCGTGGATCAAGCCACGATTGATTTCGAAACCGGCTTCACGGTATTTTCCGGTGAGACCGGCGCTGGTAAATCGATTCTGATTGATGCGCTCTCCCTGGTTCTGGGCGCACGAGGCGATGCCAAAGCCATACGCGAAGGCTGCTCGCGCACGGAAGTCAGCGCGCACTTTAGCTGCGAACAACACATTCAAAGCTGGTTGAGCGAACGCGATTTTGATGTTTCAGAGGAACTGATCTTGCGTCGTCTGATCGATCAGCAAGGTCGCAACCGCAGCTATATCAATGGCAGTGCAGCAACCTTGACTCAATTGCGCGAGCTGGGCGAACTGCTGGTAGATATCCACGGCCAGCACGCCCACCAAAGCCTGATGAACCCACAAAGCCAGTACGACTTGCTCGACAGTCAGGGCGGCCACTTGACGCTGGCACGTCAGCTGGCCCAGGCTTGGCAGCAATGGAGTCAGGCACGTAAAGCGGTTGAACAGGCCAGCCAGAGTGCCGAGCAAGGCAAACGCGAACAAGAGCGTCTGGAATGGCAGATCAATGAGCTGTCCAGCTTGAATCTGCGCCAAGGTGAGTGGGATCAGCTGCAACAAGAACACACCCGCCTGTCCCACGCCCAAGCGCTGATCGATGGCAGTGCCTTGGCTTTGAACGCACTGGACGGCGAAGACACATCGGTACAGCAGTTGCTGGGCAAAGCCAGCCACGAGATGAACGCTCTGCTACGCCATGACCCTGGCTTGAAAGCAATTGTGGATGCGCTGGAGTCTGCCCAGATTGCCGTCACTGAAGCTGCCTCGGACTTGAACAGCTATTTAAGCGACATGGATCTGGACCCTGAGCGTCTGGCCCAGGCCGAGGAACGGGTATCGGCCATTTTCGGCGCGGCCCGCAAGTTGAAGGTGGAGCCAGAGGCACTGCCGTCTTTGCTGGAAAGTTGGCAGGAGCAGTTAGCGCAGTTGCAACAATCATTTGATTTGGAAGCGTTGCAGGCTAAGGCCCAACAAGCAGAACAGCATTATCAGGACTTGAGCAGCAAGCTGAGCGCCGCACGGCGTAAAACAAGCGTGCAGTTGGGCAAGCAAGTCAGCCAAGCCATGCAATCCATGGCCATGCAGGGTGGCCGCTTTGAAGTTGCGCTGACGCCCTGCGCCCCCCAGGTTCACGGGGTGGAGCAAGTTGAATTTCTGGTGGCCGGTCATGAGGGTGTAACACCACGTCCCCTGGCCAAAGTGGCTTCAGGCGGTGAGCTGGCCCGGATTTCGCTGGCGCTGTCGGTGATTGCCAGCCAGGCAGCACGTGTGCCGACCCTGATCTTTGACGAAGTGGATACGGGTGTGGGCGGCGCGGTGGCCGAAGTGGTGGGACGTTTGCTGCAAGAGCTGGGTGCACGCCATCAGGTTCTGTGTGTGACCCACCTGCCTCAGGTAGCGGCCTGTGGCAATCATCACCTGAAGGTAGAAAAGACGACCGAGCAGGGTCAGACCTTTTCCTCAATCCATCCTTTGACGCAAGACGAACGAGTAGACGAAATTGCTCGTATGTTGGGTGGCCTGGAAATTACGCCAACGACACGTGAACATGCACGCGAAATGCTGGAGCGCCAGCGCTAATCAGATGTGAACGCTTTTGAAAGCGCAAGTTAGACCACCAGCGCCGATGGCATCTGGTGGTTTTTTTATCCGGCCCTGATTGGCCCTGCGGCATGGATCTGACTACTCTTTGTTTTTTCAGGATGCCATCTTGGCGACCCTGCCCCCAATCATCAGATCCCGCGCCAGCGGGCACAGCATCAAACCAGATTAGCTACGCGAGGTAGGCTTGGCCTGCTTGCCCGCTTCCGAGCACTTGGGGCAAATGCCGTACAACAACATCGTGTGGCTCTCCAGCACAAAGCCGTGGTCTTTGGCGACCTGGTGCTGGCGGGCTTCGATATCGCTATCGGTAAATTCTTCTACAACGCCGCAATTGGTGCAAATCAGGTGATCGTGGTGATCGCCGTCGTTCAGTTCAAATACGGCTTTGCCACCGTCAAACTGGCTGCGCACCAAAATACCGGCCTGCTCGAATTGGGTCAGCACGCGGTATACCGTTGCCAAACCAATATCGACTTCCTCGGCGATCAGCAGGTATCCAGAATCTTCAGGCGCGGAAACGTCGCCTTAAGCCCCATGTTCTTCAGTTCATTTTGATCGTTCATGGCTAAATTATCGTCTTGAGGCGGTTCAATGCGCAATTCATGCGCTTTTTCCTAAACCCTTATATGATAACGATTTTATTCCTACTGGGGCATTTCGTGCAGAAGAAGGCAAATTCATTCACTCCTGTCATCCGCGCCATACTCGCAGCCAGCTTGGCTGCCGCAGCCCTGAGCGCCTGCGGATCCTCTAAATGGGGCTTTCCGTACCGCGCCGACGTCCAACAGGGGAACTGGATTACCGCCGAGCAAGTCGCTCGTCTGCAAGCCGGGATGACTCGCGAACAGGTACGCTATCTCTTGGGCTCTCCCACTTTGCAGGATATTTTCCATGCAGATCGCTGGGATTACCCTTACCTGAACAAACCTGGCTACGGCAAACCCGAGCAGCGCACGTTTACCGTCTGGTTCGAGGGTGACACCCTGGTTCGCTGGCAAGGCGACGAACAACCGGATCGCCAGCCGTTCGAGCGCAGCGACACCGGCAAAGCTCACACACCGCCACCGGCTGATGCCCAGGAAAGCGTTCCTACGCCTACGGTCACCGGCACTCAGCCCACGCTTTAAGTTAAGGACACTGGATTCATGCGCATTGCCATTGCTGGCGCAGACGGCCGTATGGGCCGTATGCTGATTGAAGCTGTTTTAAACAGTACCGACCTGACTTTGGCCGTTGCCCTGGACCGTCAAGGTTCCAGCTCCATCGGTCAGGATGCAGGTGCTTTTTTGGGCAAAGACACGGGCGTCTTAATTACGGATGACCTTGATGCCTTGGCCCATGCCGACTGCCTGATTGATTTCACTCGTCCCGAAGGCACGATGCTGCACCTGGATGCGTGCCTGCAGCACGGCACCCGTTTGGTGATTGGCACAACTGGTTTTTCGGAAGCTGACAAGCAGGAAATTATGGCGGCTGGTCGCGAGATCGCTGTTGTCTTCGCCCCGAACATGAGCGTAGGCGTCAATGCCACCTTGAAATTGATTGAGCTGGCAGCTGCCTTGCTAAATCAGGGCTATGACGCTGAGGTTTTTGAAGCTCATCACCGTAACAAGGTGGATGCTCCGTCGGGAACGGCTTTAGCGATGGGCGAGGCAATTGCCAAGACCTGGGGCGAGTCCTTGAATGAGGTGGCCGATTGGGCTCGTCACGGTCTCACTGGCGCCCGTCAGGATGGCCGTATCGGGTTTTCTGTGCTGCGCGGTGGTGACATTGTGGGTGACCACACGGTATTTTTCTGCGGCGAAGGTGAGCGTATCGAGATTTCTCATCGCTCTACCAGCCGTGCTGGCTATGCCAACGGCAGTTTGCGTGCCGCCCGTTTTCTGGGTGACAAAAGCACGGGGCTGTTCAGTATGCAGGATGTGTTGGGGATTTAAGCGTTTTGGCGCTCCCGCATGTAAAGCCGGCTTTCGAGCCGGCTTTTTTGTTTCTATGGTCGGTTTCTTGCTCATACATGCAGGATGCCCTTGTCGAATACTGATGCTGACGCTATGGCTGCCATGTGCAATGGTGACGTTTTTTCAGGGCTATTGGGGCTTAGTCAGTAGCGACGCCGCTGTAGGGCGCTTTTTTCTAAAGTTCGGGGAAAAATGTGAGCTGAGAAAAGGATCTGAGAAGACACCTGTCAGGTCCTGCGGAGGGGGGCAGGGCTGAGCTCTTGCCGGTGCTGCGCACCGGTGCCCTTGTCCAGCTATGGCTACTGGCGCACCTTGAACTCGTCCGGTGCTTTGTCCACCGGACAAAGCACAAGCGCCGGACTCAAACAGCAAGGTGCTTGCACCCCTGCGCCATACCCGAGCCGCGGCAAGCCCTCTGACCCGCCCTGCCCCCCTCCGCAAGACCTGACGGGCTCATCACAACAGCAGCCTAGCCATAGCCATAGCCATAGCCATAGCCATAGCCATAGCCATAGCCATAACGTTTAGCTTAGGGGCTTTTGGCTTTTGAACAACAGCCTCCTGCTTCTTCAAAGTGGCAGAACTATGTCAGTGCTCTGGTTTTCTGAGCTCTGCCTTTATCAAGTTCTTTGCCCGCCAGTTCGGCACTTAGTCTGAGCAAATCAAGGTTTCACCTGCTCATTCACTAATCCCTAGAAGGTTGGCTGGACGACTCTCTGGCCCTACCCCTCGGTTTTCCCTGCTTGACGTAGAAAAAAATACCACTAATATGTTAGTTGGATATTTAAAGAATAAACCTTTCTGCAGGAGACACATATCATGATGAGCGAACGCCAACGCAAATTCCGCGAGGAATACAAATCTAATATCAGCCCCGCTTACAACGGTATTCTTCACGTTGTGGTGACTTATATCGTGGGTTTGGCTGCGATTTTTTACAGCGTCGGGAAGCTGGAACAAGTAGGTTGGGAATGGCTGATTGTTATTCCCGTTTTCTTGGCAGGCAACTTTGTTGAATGGGCCATGCATCGCTATGTCATGCACCGCCGCATCAACGTTTTTGGCCTACGGGAAATTTACGAGCGCCACACCCGCCAGCATCATCAATACTTTACGGACAATGAAGCCACGATTGATTCCAGCAAGGAGTTTCGTATCGTGTTTTTCCCATGGCGCGTGTTGGCCACACTGGGCGTAGGCGGTGGACTGTTGGGCTGGCTGGCGGCAACCGTCATCAATCCTAATGCAGGCTATTTTGTCTTTATGACGATGGTGGCGCAGTACCTGATATACGAGGCCTTTCACTACTGCTGTCATGTGCATGAGAACAGCTTTGTGCGCAATATGCCTTTCATTAATACGATTCGGCGCCACCATACCGCGCACCACAATCAGGGCATCATGATGAAGTACAACATGAACCTGACTTTCCCTATTGCGGACTGGGCCATGGGCACTACGGATCTGCGTCGCGGGCTGCTGGGCCATCTGTTTAACGGCTATAGCGAAAAGCACGTTAAAGAAGAGCTCAAGCCCATCATCCGCCGCTTCCGCTTTGAAGACACCGGCGACACCACAGACGGCCCCGCCTTGCAAAAAGATGAGCAGCACGCTTTGCAGCGTGGCCTGACCGGCTAAGTCCGGCAGCTTGCTTACAAGCTGGAGATCAAAGTCGTGCGGGCAAGTTCTTCGATGTAGTCCATCAACAGGTCCAGGCTCTGACCCGCCTGGTCCATATCGCCCTGCGCAATGGTCATCGCCAAATTGGCATGCAGCCTGCCGATTTCCGACAGATCCGGATTTTGCTGATAGTGGCAGAACCAGAAACGTCGCGACAGGCCATGCAGCAGGCGCATCGCCCCTTCGGCAAACTCGTTACGCGCCGCAGCGATCTCCAGTTCATTCAAACGCCGGTCTGCCCCAATAAAACTGACTTCATCGTTTTGGGCGGCGGCTTCCAGGAAAGCATCATGCAAGCTTTTGAACTGCTCGCGTTGCTCTCGCGTCGCCCGTCGTGCCGCACTTCGGCAGATCAGGCGTTCGACTTCACGTCGGGTCTCGATCAGACGCAATTGCTTGGGCATGTCCAGCTCTGGAATCAACAGCCCGCGTTGCGGCAAGACCAGCATCAAATGCTCGCGCGCCAAACGCTGGATAGCCTCCCGAATGGGCGTGCGGCCAATCTCGAACATCTGGCTCAAGGTCAGTTCCGACACGATGCTGCCCGGCGGCAACTTCAAGGTAATGATGGCCTCTTCCAAACGCTCGTAAGCAATGTCTGTGAGCTTGGGCTTGGGCTCCGTCAAGGCCTTGATATCCAAGGCGTCCTCTTGAGTCTGCCCCTTCGCTTTCCCCGCTACCTTCTGCTTGCTTGTGACCATGTTGACCATGCCTTTAAAACGCAACGTTTGCTGCTAACACCCAACTTCTGACGCCTGTCACAACCCGCTGTATAGGGATCTATGTGCCGGCAACACCTCATATCTTAGTTGTATTTATCTACTGCAGGAAGCGACATGAGCACAGCATCTGATTTACATCCAGGCACCATCATTGCTATTCATGGCATTCAAGGCACACACCGCAGCTGGCTGCCTGTTGTACAGGCCAGCCAAGCCAGCCATTCCTGGTGCACCCCGGACTTGCGTGGCCGGGCAAAGGCAGCGCACGGTGCCTCGCTAGAGGACTACGCCTTGGACTGCTTTGTGCAGGATTTGCGATCAAGCATAGATGCTCTACCCCAAGATGCGCCCTATGTGTTGGCAGGCTGGAGTTTAGGCGTATCCATTGTTCTGCAGAGCTATCTGACCCTATTAAAAGAACAGGCCTCGCTCCCTAAGGCTCTGATCTTGTTGTCTGGTACGGCAAGTTTAAAAAACACGCAGTGGTTTCAGGCCCAAGAGACTTCTGCCCTGCTGCAGGAAATTGCTGAACGAGAACAACGGCTGGGTTTGACTGAAGCGGCGGGCCATCAAGACGTTGCCTGGACGTGGTTGGCCAACCGTCATCACGACCTCTACGAGCAATTACCCGATATCCAGATTCCTGCTCTGCTCATCCACGGGGAGCAGGATCAGGACTGCCCCCTCTCTCACGCACAGCTTCTGGCACAGAACTTAGCGCAAGCCCGTTTGCACATCCTACCCAATGCCGGACACAGCATTCTGGGCTCTCACAGCGCCCAGATTGCCTCCCTGATAGACAGCTTTTGCTCCCACCACCTTTCAAGGACTTCCCCATGAACGACCATGTTTTCTTCTGTCCCCCTGCCCGCACGCTGATGGGCCGTGGCTGCCGACACGAGCTCCCCGCCCTGATTGCTCACCTGGGCTGGCGTCGGGGCCTGCTTGTCACCGATCGTTTCTTTACCGTCCAGACCAACTGGGTTCAAGACCATATCAATGCATGTCGAGAACTAGGTATTGAAGTCGTGGTATTTGACGGAGGCGCACCCGACCCATCAACAACCTTGTGCGATCAGGCCGCACTGCAGATACGGGCTCACTTGGCGGGGCATCCCGCAGATCACGTCATCGCTTTAGGTGGCGGCAGCAATATTGACTTGGCGAAGGCGCTCTGCCTGACCGTCCCCACAGGCGCCACCATACAGACCTATAGCGGCCCCTGGCCCGCCAATACCCAGCCTTTGCCCTTGATCGCTCTGCCCACCACCTCCGGGACTGGCTCCGAGGCCACTCCTGGTGCCATTCTTGTGGACCCGGACAATGCCACCAAAATCGCCGTCATGGGCAATGCACTGCGCCCTGCCATCGCTGTCATTGATCCCGAACTTAGCGATAGCTGCCCGCCCCGCGTCACCGCTGACGCAGGCATTGACGCCCTGACCCACGCCATCGAATCCTTTGTGACGCAAGACGCCCGCAACTTTGATCGTGCAGGCAGCCCGGACCCTGGCTATAGCGGCCGCTCCCCTCTGACGATGATGTTTGCGCGCGAATCCATACGTCTGTGTGGCGAGTTCATGTTGCGGGCCTACCGCGACGGCACAGATACCGCAGCGCGCGATGGCATGGCCAGCGCCAGCTACTACGCAGCCTTGTCCTATGGCACCGCAGGATTGAACGCCGTACACGGTATTGCCTATGCGCTGGCCGGTCTGACCCATCAGTCTCATGGCACAACCAATGCCGTTCTGCTGCCGTATGTGCTGGATGAGCTGCGCCAGACCCGTGCGTCCGAACTGCTGGAAGTCGCACAACTGCTAGGAATGCCGCAGGGCGATCCGGCCGACACCTTGCAGGCCTTGCCCGTGTATGTGCGTTCGCTGGTGGAGTTGCTGGACATCCCCTCTGATCTGAGCCAATGCGGTGTGCAAGAAGAACAACTGGAACGCTTGCTGACGGACGCCCTGCAAGTTACTCGCCTTGCCAAAGCCTTCCCCGTGGCTGACTGCGTCAGCGCCTATCAACGCATCATTCGCCATGCCTTTGAAGGCACCTTGGCCGGAGCCATCGTCAACATTTAATTAGCCTGCTAAGTAGATACCATTATTTAATCCTGAAATAAATACCACTAGTATCCATGTAATATATCAGTAGAACAAAAGGCCTGCCCTGGCCTGAAAAGGCAGGCCACCTACCTATAAAACCCGCCACAAGAGCGGACTGACAGGAGACATCTATGACCGCCAAGCATCACCCCAATGTGGCTAATCGCCTTGAGCGATTACCCATGACGCGTTATCAACGCATGCTGTTCGGAATTATCGCTACCGCCTGGTTCTTCGATTCAATGGATCTGGGCATCATGACTTTTGTTTTAGGTTCCATCAAAGCAGAAATGGGGCTCAGCACCGCTCAGGCGGGGATGTTGGCCAGTTCCAGTTTTCTAGGGATGTTTTTAGGGGCTGCCATTGCCGGCATGCTGGCCGACAAGTATGGCCGCAAGCCGGTTTTTCAATGGAGCATGATTTTCTGGGGGGTGGGCAGCCTGGCCTGTGGACTGTCGCAAAACATCGAGCAGCTGATGGCGTTTCGGGTTTTGCTGGGCTTTGGCATGGGGATGGAGTTTCCAATTGGCTTGGCAATGGTTTCGGAAATAGTCCCTGCAAAAAGCCGGGGGCGCTACATTGCGATTCTGGAAGGGTTTTGGCCATTGGGCTTTATCAGCGCAGGCATCCTGACCTACCTGTCTCTGGATTACATAGGCTGGCGTGGCATTTTCATCGCCTTGTCTATTCCAGCCTTATTCGTCTTTGTAATTCGCCGCTGCGTGCCTGAATCTCCCCGCTGGCTGGAAGAAGCTGGCCATAACGAGCGAGCCGAACAAGTCACCAGCGCCTTTGAAAGCAAAGTGATTCAAGCTAATGGTGGCCTTGCCTTGCCCTCCCCCCTGCCGCCTACACCTATCGAACGCTTGGACCGGGGCGCTTTGTTCTCCCAACTATGGCAAGGTCAGTATGCGCGCCGCACCCTGATGCTCTGGATGCTGTGGTTCTTCTCTTTATTGGGCTACTACGGCCTGACTACTTGGTTGGGCGCCCTGTTGCAGCAAGCAGGCTATGAAGTCACCAAGTCTGTGACCTACACCATCTATATTTCTCTGGCCGGTATCCCTGGATTCATCTTCTCGGCCTGGCTATTGGAAAAATGGGGCCGCAAAGCAACCATGGTCTTGATGCTGATGGGAAGTGCGGGCTGTGCGTTTATCTACGGCCATGTCGCCACCAGCCAGGCACCCGTCGCTCAATTGATTGGCGCTGGTTTGTGCATGCAGTTCTTTATGTTTGGCATGTGGTCCGTCTTGTATGCCTACACGCCGGAACTGTACCCAACACGCACACGCAGCACAGGGGCAGGCTTTGCTTCCTCCATAGGTCGCTTGGGTTCGCTGCTCGGACCATTGCTGGTGGGTTTCATCCTGCCTTGGACTGGGCACACAGGAGTCTTCACACTGGGCGCAATTTCGTTCTCCATTGCCGCTTTGGTCGTGATTGCTTTGGGTGTCGAAACGAAAGGTCGATCTTTGGAAGAAGTGTCGGCCTGATAAGACTCAGTGACATGCTTCTTGGCTGACTCAAGCGGCAAGAGGCCATGAAAAAACCCCGTGTTGGCACGAAAAGCCAACACGGGGTTTTTCAATATCTAATGACCAGGCTTATTGGCTCTGGGCGTCATCGCTCAGATCAACCTGTATACGGCCATCCAGCACATCGTGCGCTCGTTCACGATCAACATCTCCTTCCCAGGCCCCCACCACTACCGTACCCACGCAATTTCCAATCAAGTTGGTCAAGGCACGCGCCATTCCCATAAACCAGTCCACTGACAACACCAGCACCAAACCAATGGCCGGGATTGCAGGCACCGCACTCAAGGTGGCCGCCAAAATCACAATCGCCGACCCTGGCACACCGTGCGCCCCTTTGGAGGTCAACATGGAAATCAGCAAAATGGTCATCAGATCAATAAAGGACAAGGGCGTATTCGTAGCCTGCGCAATAAACACGGCCGCCAAGGTCAGGTAGATCGAAAATCCATCCAGATTGAAGGAGTAGCCCGTAGGCACGACCAAGCCTACCGTTGATTGCTTGATACCCATCCGTTCCAGCTTGCGCATCACTTGTGGCAATACAGCGTCGGATGAAGCCGTACCCAAAACAACCAGCAGCTCTTCTCGCAAGTATTTCAACAATTTGAAGATGCTAAAGCCGGTCATACGCAAGATCAGGCCCAACACACCCACCACAAAAATGGCGCAAGTGACATAAAACAGCACCACCAGCAAACCCAGCTTGCCTAAAGTTCCCAAGCCGTATTGCCCCACCGTAAAAGCCACCGCACCCAGTACACCCAAGGGAGCCAAACGAACAATGAAACCAATAATCTTGAAAAACACGTGCGACAAGGTCTCGACAGCGGACGCCACCGGACGGCCACGCTCCCCCAGCAAGGCCACTGCCAGACCAAACAAAATGGCTATCAGCAAGACCTGCAGGATGTCGCCAGAGGCAAAGGCATCAACAAAAGTCGTCGGGATGATCTTCATTAAAAAGCCGACCGTATCCGTACTTTGCTCAACCCGCGAGGTGTAAGCCGCCATCGCGCTGGCATCCAAAGTGCTGGGGTCCACATTCATGCCATGGCCCGGCGTAAAAAAGTAACCCAACAAAATACCCAGGGCCAAAGCAAACGTAGTGACAACTTCAAAGTAAACCAGGGCCTTGATGCCAACGCGCCCCACCTTTTTCAAGTCACTGCTGCCACAAATCCCGTGTACCACCACGCAGAACACCAAAGGAGCCACGATCATCTTGATGAGCTTAATGAAACCATCACCCAAGGGTTTCAGCGACGCAGCAAACTCCGGCCAGATCACGCCCACCAGCACCCCCACTATCAACGCCACAATGACCTGGCCGAACAAAGTTCTGTATAAAAACCGCATCGCTGTCTCCTGTGTTTGGTATGGACTACCGCTTGTTTTTCATCACCATTAACTGATCTGAAATTTCATCTGACATGTCAGAATATATTCAATATGAAATACCGAATATAATTAAAATCGAATACGAAGAAGCAGTCGTAAAAACCCCTACAAGTACAAAACGGAGACGCTAAATGAGTATTCCCTCCTCCTCAGACGACACCTTGTTAGCCACACAAGCGTTCCAGGCGTTTCGTCATTTATTGGCTACAGGACAGGTGCGTGCAGGGCAGATGGTCTCCATGGCCGAGCTCATGAAATTAAGCGACTTCCCGCTGGCGCCGGTGCGCGAGGCCGTCAAGCGTGCCGCTGCGGCTGGACTGGTATCCATCCTGCCCAAACGAGGGGTGCTGGTTTTGGAGGCCACAACGGAAGCGCTACGGGAATGTTTCCAATTGCGCTGCGTATTTGATCAGGAGGGGGCCAGGATTTTGGCAAGCGGAGCTAAAGCGCCGGCATTAAATAGCTTACGTAGCAAGCACGAGAAAATCCTGGAGCAAGCTCAAAGCGGCATCGTCAATACGGCTTTGCAGATTCAGGCGATGGAGGTGGACTGGGCACTACACCGCTATTTGGCACAGGCCTTGCATAACCGCTCTGCCATGACGATTTACGAAGAAAACTGCGATCGCATCAACGTGTTGCAGCATTCGCGCCGCCCACTGCCCGAGCGCATCGTCCCTGCCATGACAGAGCATCTGCAGATATTGGACTCATTGCAAGCGGGTGATCCTGAAGCGGCGATGAATGCCGTGCGCCACCACCTGGCGCAAACACTGCGCTGGTGGGGTGCGGCTCAGACCTAGGTCACTACAACAGGCTCTTGCTCCAGCTCTACCCCGAAACGCTCCCGGACGGAGGCGCGAATAGCCTGGGCCAATCGTTCAATATCATGGGCGGTTCCTCCACCATGATTAACCAGCACCAAGGCTTGTCGATCATGCACTCCAACAGCACCGTCACGCTGGCCTTTCCAACCGCATTGGTCGATCAACCAACCTGCGGCTAATTTGCACTGGCCCTGTCCAAGCTCATACGAGACCAGATTGGGCCACTGCAGCTGAAGAGCATCGCGCTGTTCCGTCTGCACAAGCGGGTTTTTGAAAAAACTTCCGGCATTGCCTAGCACTTGGGGATCGGGCAGTTTTTGACGGCGAATATCGCAAACCGCCTGGAAGATCGTATGCGGGTCCGGCTCTCCCGCCAGATGCGCCTGCTTATTCAAATCCGGGTACTCCAGCACAGGCGTCCATTTCCGCGGCAAGGCAAAGCGAACCGCCAGAATCAGCCAGCTACCCGCGGGATCGTGCTTGAAACGACTGTCTCTATAAGCAAAGCCACATTCCGCTGCGGACAATTCCAGTTGCCTGCCCTCTTTAAAGCTCCAGGCCAGAACACTATGTACTCGTTGCTCCAGCTCCAGGCCGTAAGCGCCAATATTTTGCACAGGAGATGCGCCCACCGTGCCAGGAATCAAAGCCAGATTCTCTAACCCTGGCCAGCCCTGGTTCAAACAGTGCAGCACGAAGTCATGCCAGCATTCACCCGCCTGCGCTTCCACAATATAGTCGTGGTCTTGCTCGGCCAGTAAACGGATGCCTTTGCTTTGAACTTTGATGACCAGAGCATCGACCTGCTCGGCCAGCACCACATTGCTGCCACCACCCAGAACAAAAACACGTGTGCCCTGCTCGACCAGCGATTGCAAGGCAGGCAGCTGGGTAACATTGTCATACACCATGAGCTCGCGAGCATGACTGCTCAATCCCAAGGTATTAAAGGAGCTCAAATCCACATTACGCTGCCTGTCCACGGCCCTGTTCCACGATCAAAGAAAGCAATAAGCATAGCTCGGACAGGCGAATTTCCGGGAAAAATTACAGAATCTATTGACAAGCCAAATCCACCCAGTCTATAGTTACGTTCTTGCTTAGGGCGGCGTCAGTTTCGCAGCGAAAAAGCAGTTTAAAGATGTGCAGTTTTGTCAGACAGTTCTGGTTATAAAGCATTAGCAAAAACCAAAATATGCTTGACAAAAAAATACAGCCACTCTAAACTAGCTTTCTTTACTTGATAAGCACTAGCTAACAAGTAAAACGCTGAAAAACAGATTAAAACTCTGCTTGAAAGCAAACAATCTGCAAAGCAGATATGCGGGAGTAGCTCAGTTGGTAGAGCGCAACCTTGCCAAGGTTGAGGTCGCGAGTTCGAGACTCGTCTCCCGCTCCAGATTCCTAAGGGAA